>Ga0097691_1002646_pt1 | contig 11685 bp, 12 predicted proteins | sample NGESurdeep072012_8_FD_72858 | JGI IMG/M metagenome (GOLD analysis project Ga0097691, IMG submission 72858) | Arctic peat soil microbial communities from Barrow, Alaska - NGEE Surface sample 210-1 deep-072012 | ecosystem: Environmental > Terrestrial > Soil > Wetlands > Peat ...
ACCGCACCAATAATTTTCGAAATGGGCTTCATTTAATGACCGAGAATTTGACGCATTCAGGTATAAAATCTGAGTTCGCCCGAACCGAAGACCGGCCATTGGTACTGATGGCAAACGGATTGATTCTTAATGTAATCAATAGAGGATGATGAAGATCATATAGTTCGGCGTCGTCCCGGTTCCGACGAAGGTACGGTCCCAGCTCTGGGAGAAGCGACTCTTCCCCGCGCAAAACCTCGGTGCGGTTTGGTGGGATTGTCATGCAAGACGTGAACGATTTTTGAATTCTGAATCATAGCCGAGATTATCAATCGGGTCGACTGTCATTCGCGGCCCTTGCACGTACACTAGAATCCCCAGCTTCTTTAATTCATAGCCGTCGCCTCAGGCGAAGGCATTTTTCTGATCCATTGGAGAGCCCAACGAGCGCCAGACGGAATACTCCTCATGGCCCCTTGCCACATGTCTGTGTTCATCGTTGTCAGTGACGAAAGTGATAATTTATTCAAGAATCTTTTTCTGTAATAAAAATTCTATATAAGATAGTTGTTTTCTGAATCGTCACTTTCGTCACTTTTGGAGAGAGTTGACTTGGTGATCAAGAACACGATTGATTTAAAGGAAAAGGCCACCACAAGGGCGGCCTTTATTTTGTTGGATCACTTTAGGTCAAGCCCTACGATGGTCTGGCCTTGGTTGCCGTGAACGTCGTGGAAGCTCAAATGCTCCAAGTTACGAACAAAGGCTTTCTCGTTCTGGAACAAGGTGTAGCCAGCCTCGGATGCCCAATCGTGGTATTTTTTGTACAAGCCCTTTCTTAAGCAACGACGGTTGGGGCCCTTCACGCAGCATTCGGAAATAAACGCGGGTAGAGGGTTTGCTTGCTCAAGCCAGCGTTCTTGAGCCTGCTTGACAGCCTTCGGTAGTTTGAATCGCTGGCGCTTCTGGAGCCGGATGTAGCCTTTGAGTGCCTTGTTGAGCACGCCGGATAGTTCGTTGGCTCGGATACGGTCGAACAACTCCTTGTCTTCGTCCTTGTCGGTAAAGGAACGGTCGAACGGTATCACTATCAACCGTCGCAACATGCCTCTCGAAACGTCGGCAAGAGACGGCACGTTGTTGCACAGAAGTAGCGGTACAGCTCGAACGACAAAGTTGAACGGGTCCTTGTACTTATTTTCGCCGGTGACTTCTTTGGCTTCGCTAATGATTTTAAGCGTGCCGTCCGGCAGCCTAGCGCCAGCTTTTACGTCATCGTCCAGGAACAGCAGCTTTCCGAACAGGCTACCAAAAGCGAACTTGTTTCTTTCCAAGTCCTCTACACGCTGGGCATGAACTTGGGCTTTGCCAAGCAACTTGGTAATCGTCTTGACGAGAGCCGTTTTCCCGTTGTTCCCGGAGCCTAAAAGGATAGCAATGGTGGCGATGTTCCGGCGCGGCTGGATGATGTAGCCGACCAGTTCGTTCCAGAATTTTCGCATCTCTTTAGGGCTGGACGTCTTGGCAAAGATGCCAAGCAGCGCCTTGTCGTACTCGGAACACTTCGCTGCCGGGTCGTACTTTACGTCGAGGCAATGGCGCAGGTAGGACTCTGGCTGGTGTGGCCGCTGCTCAATCGTGCCATTCGGTAAAATCCAAACCTCGCAGTTGCTGCAGTTGATAACCGTTGGAGGTTCATCGAGGAATCCCAAACGATCCGTCTCAGAGGATAATTGCGCCGCCAGCAACTTGTAGACCTGTGCCACCAGCGACGATGTATTCTGTTTGACCTTGAACGGTGCAATCTTCGCAACCGCCAGAATACGGCCCTCGATCCACTTGTCCTGAGCGACCTCCCACATTTTGCCGGTGTAGTGCCAGAACCGTCCATCGACGCCGAACAGCAAGTGCTTCCCATCTTCAAAATGTCGATGGAGGACAAGATCAACCAGCTTTTCAGCCTCATCTCCTCGGTCGCCTTCGGAGCCAAGTGCATAGCGAGAAACGCTTTTGGCGACCTTGCGCACTTCATCGTCGCTCAACGGCGGCGAGCAGTGTGCTTTATTCTCGGCGCGCAGGGCCACCAGCATAGCCTCAGCCGAAAGGCCGCTACGCTGTAAGACCCCCGCAATTGAAGTAAGACTGTCGTTGCGAGCGCCACCAACAATGACACGACCTTTAGCGGCGTTGATTTCTTGGGACGGACGCACAGCGAGCTTAGTCACCCACTTGTCAGGCAGGCTGGCAACGCTCACTTCGTCCGGCGACTGGCCCGTAGTCCAGATGTAGCGCTGGCCGGTGGCATGGCGGCTCGGTGGTGCCACCATGATAGTTTTGTCGGAGAGAACATCCACGCCGGGCCCCAGAAGCTTTCCTGAAGAGTCTTTGCGGATCGGAGCTGACGGATAAGCAAACATGAGGTGCTGCCCGCCGCCGCCCGTTTCGCTGGTGACTGTTCGGGGCAAAGCGCCCAGATCAGCCTCCAGTCTCTTGAGCGTGTCGAGACCCCCATTGCGTGGGTCTATATCGAGGACGACCAATCCGGCATTCTTCCCGGTTGCGACACCAACGTTGGCGTTCGGCATGTCGGACCACCACTGTCTAATTTGCTTTCGCTTTGTGGTGGCGTCCTTGACCCCGTGAGAAGTTGCCGGATGCTTGCCGGGGTTAGTGCAGCGCGAACCCTTATGACACGTGCAATGGCCATTGGTGACCGTGTGCATAGGGACGACCGGCCAACCATCGGAAGCGTATTTGAGCGCGCGCTGCAAAAGCTTGGGCCGCTTCTTGACCTTGCGGGAAAAGTCGGGGGCTGTGCGCCCCCGACCGTGCTTCTTTGCTTTCTTACTCATGGCCCACCGCCTCATCGGCCTGCGGGGCATCCGCCCGTGCAGAACGCCGCAAAATCTCTTTGATGAAACGTTCGCGGGTGGGAAGCGGCGAGACCTCCCACACTGCCACAAATTCGGGCGAGTTTTCCCAAGCCGATTTCAGCTTGTCGAAGTCGCGGTCATTCGGATCGGTATCCGGTGTTTCCGCGGGTACCAAACTGGGAGAGCCCGACTTTTTCCGCTCTGACCCCTCTTTCTTCGCGTCTTTACGGCGACGGAGCTCGTTGACCTTTTTGAGCTGCTTCTCTTCGGTACCTTCCTTCGCAATCGCCAGCATGGACTTCTGGCTGTTGTCGAGTTTGGCGGCCTTGATGGCTTCTTTCACCTCAGCCGAAAGATCACCAATGGTCTCCAAGCGCCCGGCCATACGGCGGCTGAGCTTCAATGCCTTTGCCGCCTTGCTTAACCCCTTGTCATGAGGCTGAAGACCGCCAGGCTTGGCACTGTGCCAACCCTTTTTGTGAGTGATCGCCAACCAGTCCTTCAGGAATTCCGCCTGTTGAAGAACGGTGAGATCGTCACGGAAGAGGTCTGCGGCGATCCCGCAAAGCTGGATGTGATCCTCATTACCCTTCAGCACGATGGCGCTGATTTCCGTGTAGCCGACCTCTTTCGCCCCATGGATGCGGAGGCCGCCGCTGATGCAGTTGTACGTGCTCTTGCCGTCGTCGTTTTTTCCGGCATGCGTCACGATCACGGGGGTGATGACACCGACTTCGCGGATGGAAACCGCCATGTCATTGATCGCGTCGGCATCGTGAGAGCGATGGTCTTTCCCGACGACAATGCGGTTAATTGGAATGTTGCGCAGGTGCGGCCCGTCGTCGTTGCTTTTCTCGGGACGCCGTTCGTTTATGCTCTTACTCATGGTGTAGCTCCTGGTCTTATGAAGCGGCGCAGCTGATGCGGCTCCGCACTCGGCTTTGATAACCGAGCGTTCTCTTCATAAGGGCCATAGAGAGAATCGGAGTTGTCAGATCATTATGAAAATTGACAACCGCCAACAGACAACAAACTGAACCGTGTAATGTTCTGCAATCAAAAATCGTATACCAAACGGTGGCATTTCGACTCGATAGGACACGGGTGATTCGAATAGTTTCTCAGGGCGTCCCTGGCTCCAAGAAAAATAGGAAGGCAGCTATTAGTAGGCGGCAATGTCTTCCCGACCGATATTGCACCCGATCTATTTCGTGTCATTGGCCGCACTTTCGGGTGCACCATTAAGAATGGTTACCTCTGGCTCCCAGCATGCTACGAATTGGATCGTTTCGTTATCTTGAATTTTAAATTGGGAAATATCGGCAAGCTGACCACGGAACAGTTCGGCGATCTCAACTACTTCCTCGACCATTTCCGGTAATATCAAGAAGGCCAACTGTTTATCGGCCTTTGGATTGCGCCCCCATTTATTCCATAGAATCTGATGCCACACGACGTAAGCGCAGGCAGCGTGCACAACCGGCTTCGTTGGCTTCCAGACTCTAGACTTCACTGTCGATTGGCTACCGCTTTCCATGCCCAAATAGCCGGCGGCTTGGATTGCCATGTTGTTAACCGTAGGCACAAAGCCCTCCACCCTTTGCGCTCTTCCTGTGTCAATGGCGCGCAGATGGGGCATGACAATGAATTGGGCGGCTGCAAGCCTATGTTTTAGCCTCTTCATCCCGCGCTTTAAAATACTCTCGTGCTCCTTTTCGCTGCCGCTGAAGTAAGCTGGTCTGATCAACTGAAGATTTTGTGCCCATTCAGAATGCAGCTCCATTCGCCTTTCAAGTGTCCACCGAATGATTGCCTGCGAGAACTTTTCTCGTTCGTTTTTGTCCTGCGGATCTGGATAAGCAACAGCAGCATGGAATTGTGCGCCACTCATGTAGGGATCTGCTTCTGAAAGAATGATCTCGATAATTTCACGTGGCATGGCTGCCTAGGTTCCTCTTACCCAGTTGTCAAAATCAGCTGTGCTTCAACAACTCCACTGATATTCAAGCCGGCTACGCTGCAATTAATCGAATGACCTGCACTGTGGCTCTCTGTATGATTATCAACACTAGACGTAGACCTCCTAATAGCTTCGACGACGGATCTTCAACCAGAGCCCCGCTTCGGATGCTTACCCGTCAGCAAGCGGCAACATACTGTGGAGTCAGCGTAGCAAAATTTTCGCTCGTCTGTCCGGTTTCTCCGGTTGCGCTGGGAGAAGGAAAAAGGATGGAGCGATACGATATTCGGTCACTCGACGCATGGCTCGACAAACTCGGCGATGGCGGCGCATCATTGGATAACGACTGGCTCGCTAAATTGGATTCCGAACATGACCGTCGTTCGCGTTAAAGGTCTTAAGCGGTACCGGGTGAAGGGAAAGTGGTTCGCCTACCACCGGAAGACAGGCATTCGCATCAAGGCAGAATATGGAACCGGGGAATTCTTCGCCGAGCTCGCCGCCCTAGAACGCAAACTGAAGACCGCTGAGGCCCTACCGGGCACGTTAGGGTTGCTCTTCTCCGCTTATCGCGCATCGTCGTTGTTTGCGGATTTGGCGCCAGCGACCCGGCACGGGTATGGGCGGATGATGAACCTTGTCCAGCCGATCAACGATATGCCGTTAGTCGAACTAACGCCTCAGTTTGTCGCGGGGCTACGCGACCGGATTGCTTCAAAGCATGGTCGGCGTCAGGCCAACTACGTCATGGCCGTTATCTCTGTCGCCTGCGAATTCGGAAAGGAACACGGCATTGTCCGGGAAAATCCAGTCAAAGGTGTCAGACGCGTGAGACGATCACGCGATACCCCCAACGCCAATCGACCCTGGACCGAGGATGAACGTCGAACCGTACTCGCGGAAGTGCCTTATCAGCTGCGGGTGGCCGTGGCCTTGGCCATGTTCACCGGCCTCCGCAAGGGCGATGTTCTTGGGCTTACCAAGAATGCAATCCGGGCAGGCAAAATCTGGCGGAGAACAGGAAAGACGGGCCAGGAGGTTTCGATCCCTGTCCACCCTGATCTCGCGCGCCTGCTTCAGGACGCACCGGCCCATAACGCCGTGACAATCGCCGCAACGACCCATGGCACCCCGTGGACCGTGAGCGGCTTCAATTCAACCTTCATCAAGGCAATCGCCAAGCTGGAGCGCGAAGGAAAGGTCGGCGCCGGGCTGACGTTCCATGGCCTGCGCCACACTGTCGGGACGCTGCTGACTGAAGCTGGCGTCAATCTGGACACGGTGCGGCGCTGGCTTGGTCAGAAGACCCTGGCGATGGCGATCCATTACTCCGAGACCGCGGACACATCCAAACAGATGCGCGGTGTTCTGAAAAAGTTCGACCCGCTTGGGAGCAAAACGCGAACATAAGTGTCTAACTCGGCGACAAAAGTGTCTAACCGATGGAATCGCGAACGCCTAAGTGTTTGATTTAATGGTGCCCAGGGGCGGAATCGAACCACCGACACTGCGATTTTCAATCGCATGCTCTACCAACTGAGCTACCTGGGCGCCAAGTCATCAAACAAGTCCTCAACCTTGCCCGCTCAATTTAAGCGGGCAAGCAGAGCGCGGGCGTTATAAAGGCTCGATTCCGCACTGTCCAGAACAGCGCCCGACCCGCGCTAAACTCATGGGTTAATGCCTATGCCAGCGCGGAACCGCTGCTTGAGCGCGACGCCGTCGCGCAGCGGCAGCACCCGCGGCGGCTCCGAGGCCTCGATCAGCACGCGGGCAAATAGGATTTCTCTGAAACCTTTCAGCCGCCCAGCGAGGTCATGCAGGCCGGCCGCGTCGCGCACGTCGAGGCAGGCCCCGATGCCGCAGGCGCCGGCCACCGCGACCAGATCGACGCCGCTCTGGGTATGGCTCGGCTGCATGCCGGTTTCACCGTAGACGCCGTTGTCGAACACGATGACGGCGAGATTGCCCGGCCGCTGGATACCGATAGTGGCGAGCGAGCCGAGGCCCATCAGCATCTCGCCGTCGCCGGTGATGACCGCGACGCGCCGGCTGGGCTGCGCCAGCGTTAACCCGAGTCCGATCATGGCGGCGCCGCCCATGGCACCCCAGAGATAGAAGTTGCGGTCATTGTCGCCGGCGGCGGCAAGATCCCAGGCGGTCGAGCCGAGGCCGGGCACGACCAGGAGATCGTCTTGCCGGTCGGCGAGCAGCGTGGCCATGGCGGCGCGGCGTTCGAGCCTCATTTGGTCCACACCTTCTTGCCGATCAACTGCTGCGACAACAGCACCGCGACGATGCGCTCATCGCCGAAGGCTTGCTGCACGGCGCGCTCGGCCATGCCTTCGACTTCGTCCGGCGTGCGCACGCGATAGACTTCCGCTTCGCAAAGTTTAAGCACCGGATCGACGATCGATCCCATCGGCTCCTGCCAGGGGTTGAACTCCTCCCATTCGCCGCGCATCGTGATCAGCATCAGCAGCGGAAACCGGCAGGTGCGCGCCAGCGACAGCATGTTGATGCAATTGCCGACGCCGCTCGACTGCATCAGCAAGGCGGCGCGTTCGCCGCCCAGCCAAGCGCCCGCCGCCAGCGCCACGCCCTCCTCCTCGGTGGTGAGCACCACGTCGCGAATCTGCGGATCGGCGCGGCAGCGATCGATCAGACGGGCATGACCGGCATCGGGCACATAGCCGACCTGACGGATGTCGGCGCGCTTGAAGGTCGCGAACAGGCGGTCCGGCCAATCGGCGGCTGGCGCGGACTTCGTCATGATTTTTCACCCGCGTCGTTGTCCGCCGGGCGCTCGCCGTCCTCGTCTTCGTCTTCCTTCACCGGAACTGCATAGACGCCGGACAGCCACCGATTGAGATCGATATCGGAGCAGCGCTTAGAGCAGAACGGCTTGAATGCCTGGTCCGTCGCCTTGCCGCAGATCGGACAGCGCGCGGCAGAATTTTTGCGATCGATCTCGTTCATGGCGACTCATTCATGCGGCGCGCGCACTTGGATTGATTCTGGCGCGTGATCTTTTCCGAAAACCGGTTTCCACTTTTCGGGATCACGCGCTACATCGCGTTGAGCCAGCCGAAGCGGATCGGATAGCCCTCGCCGCCGAGCAGGCTCATGGTCTCATACAGCGGCAGGCCGACCACGTTGGTGTAGGAGCCGACGATCTTCACGATGAAGCTCCCGGCGATCCCTTGCGCCGCGTAGCCGCCGGCCTTGCCGCGCCATTGGCCGGAAGCGAGATAGGATTCGATGTCCTCGTCCGACAGCCGCTTGAAGCGCACGCGCGTTTCCACCAGGCGCTGGCGGAACGCCTCCTTCGGCGTGACCAGGCAGATCGAGGTGTAGACGCGATGATTGCGGCCCGATAGCAGGCGCAAGCATTGCGCCGCCTCGTCGAGCAGCTCGGCCTTCGGCAGGATGCGCCGGCCTACCGCCACCACGGTGTCGGCGGCCAGGATGTAGGCGCCGCGCAACTCGTCGTCGAGCTTCACGTTTTCCAACGCCGCCGCCGCCTTGGCGTGCGCCAGCCGGTTGGCATAGGCGCGCGGAATCTCGCCGCGGTGCGGGGTTTCGTCGAGATCCGCGGGCTTGAGCGCGTCAGGCTCGATGCCGGCCTGATTGATCAGGGCGAGCCGCCGGGGCGAGCCGGAAGCGAGCACGAATTTTGGCCGACCGATCATCTGTGCGCGGCACCGCGATTGAGAGAAAACCGTTGCGAGGGCGCGGAAACTAGCGGAACCGGACTATTTTCACAACCCAAGCCGAGCGGCCACGCCCAGCGCGTTAACCGCATTATTCATTACCGCCACCCGACCGGCCGAAGCGCTCCTGGATGTGAGCCATCAGCTGGTCCCGCACCTGGCGATAAGCCTCGAGCCGCTGCTCGCGGCTGCCCTCGATTCCGGTCGGGTCGACGGTCGGCCAGTATTCGACCTCCGCTGCAATCGTGCGGGTCAGTTCCAGCGCCTTGTGGTGCGCGGGTGGCGACAGCGTCACAATCAGATCGAAATTGAGCCCTTCCAGCTCGTCCAGTTCCTCGAAGGTGACCGGCTTGTGGCGGGCGATGTCGACGCCGATCTCCTCCATGACGGCGACCGCGAACGGATCGAGTTCGCCTTTCTGCACGCCGGCGGAGCCGACATAGACCGATTTTCCGAACAACTGCTGGAACAGACCGGCCGCCATCGGGGAGCGCACCGCGTTCATGCCGCAGGCGAACAGCACCGCCTGCGGGCGCGCGGGGCGCTCTGGCGCGGCCATCGACGTCTTAGACCCGTATCGTTTTAGATAGAATCAGAGCCTAGCCCTACATTTTGCTTGAGCATGATCTTTACCGAAAACCGGTTCCCACTTTTCGGGATCATGCTCTAACCCTTCCAGTGCAGCACGCAGATCAGGGTAAACAGGCGGCGCGCGGTATCGAGATCGACCGTCACCTTGTCTTTGAGCCGCTCCATCAGGATGCGCGAGCCGTCGTTATGGATGCCGCGCCGGCCCATGTCGATCGCCTCGATCTTGTCGGGCGTCGCGGTGCGGATCGCCTGATAATAGCTGTCGCAGATTATGTAGTAGTCCTTCACGATCCGGCGCAGCGGCGAGAGCGAGAACAGATGCGCGACCACCGGCGTGCCGTCCTGCATGCGGATGTCGAACACCAGGCGGTTGCCGTTGATGCTCAGGTGCAGCGCGTAAGGACCGCCGGGATGTCCGACCGGCGCGAACGAGTTCTGCTCGAGCAGGTCGTAGATCGCGACCTCGCGTTCGTGCTCGACGTCCGGATTGGAGCGGCCGATCGATTCCTCGTCGAGAGTGACGGAGACCAGGCGCTGCTTCATCGCAGCAGGCGGTGATTTCAGCGGGCTCATCGCTGATTGAGGCGGATCGCCACCGAGCGCGCGTGGGCGGTAAGACCTTCGGCCTGCCCAAGCGCGATCGCGGCGGGCCCAAGCGCGCGCAACTGCTCGGGCCCGCATTTGAGCAGCGAGGTGCGCTTCATGAAATCGAGCACGCTCAAGCCCGACGAGAATCGCGCCGAGCGCGCGGTCGGCAGTACATGGTTAGAGCCGGCAACGTAATCGCCAATAGCCTCCGGCGTATGCGCGCCGATGAAAATCGCGCCGGCGTTGCGGATGCGGGCTGCGAGATTCTCTGCATCGACGGCGGCAATTTCCAGATGCTCCGGTGCAAGCCGATCGACCAGCGCGACCGCATCGTCGAGTTTGCGTACGATGATGATCGCGCCGAAGTCACGCCACGAGGCGCCGGCGACAGTGGCGCGCGGCAGCATCTTGAGCTGGGAATCCACCGCCTTTTCGACTTGCGCAGCGAGTGCGGCATCGTCGGTGATCAGGATCGATTGCGCGCTGGCGTCATGCTCGGCCTGCGCCAACAGGTCGGCGGCGATCCAGTCGGGATTGCCGGTGTTGTCGGCAAGGATAAGCACCTCGGACGGCCCAGCGATCATGTCGATGCCGACTTGGCCGAACACCAGGCGCTTGGCCGCCGCCACATAGGCGTTGCCCGGCCCAACGATCTTGGCAACCGGCGCGATGGTCTCGGTGCCGTAGGCGAGCGCGGCCACCGCCTGCGCGCCGCCGATGCGATAGATCTCGTCCACACCGGCAAGCTTTGCCGCCGCCAGCACCAGCGGTTCGAGCTTGCCGTCCGGCGTCGGCACCACCATCACCAGCCGCGCACAGCCGGCGACCTTGGCCGGCACCGCGTTCATGAGCACGGACGATGGATAGGCCGCGGTGCCGCCCGGCACATATAGCCCTACGGCCTCAATGGCGGTCCAGCGCGAACCCATCTCAACGCCGAGCGCATCGGTGAAGCGTTCGTCGCTTGGGCGCTGGCGCCGGTGATAGGCTTCGATGCGTTCGTGCGCGAGCTTGAGGGCGGCCAGCGCCTCGCTGTTGCAGGATTTCTCCGCCGTGTCGATCTCGGCGGCAGCCACCCGCAGCCCAATCTTCGAAAGATCGATGCGGTCAAACTTGTCGGTCAGCTCGAACAGCGCGCGGTCGCCACGCGCCATCACATCGGCGATGATGCCGCGCACGGTCTGTTCCACGTCCGGCGCCGACTCGCGCTTGACTGCGAGGAAGGCACGAAACCGCGTCGAGAAGTCGGCGCTTTGGCTATCCAATCGTAGGGGCATGGCCTGGAGTCTGATCCATTGGGGCTGAATCGGAGCCCACCCTAACATTTTGCTTGCGCGTGATCTTTTCCGAAAACCGGTTCCCATCCCGGATCAAGTCCGGGACAGGCTTTTTCGGGATCACGCGCTATCCCGCCGGGCCGGACAAGGGGACTGACAGGTCAATGGGTGATGCGCAGGTTCGCGTCAACCCATTCACCGGATAAGGCAGTCCGGCATCGCCTTTGTGCACGTCGGTGCTGAATAAACAAAGGCTCCGCCGCAAGACGGAGCCTTTTTCGCAAACCGATAAGGCCAGCTTACTTTTTCATTTTCTTCTTTTTGCCCATCTTCTTCTTGGTCATTTTCGGCTCTTCCATGATGCATGGAGAGATGCAGACGCCGCCGTTCTTGAAGTTGCAGTCCATGACGGTGGCCGTGCAGACCGCGGGCGCGCCGAGCTTGCCGCATAGACAGCCAATGGCGGCCTTGGCCGGCGTGCCGGTGAGCAGCGCGGCGCCCAGCAGCAGCCCCGCTAAAATAACGATTTTGCGCATGGGTTCACCCCTGTTGGAGAAAACAGCGCCAGTACGCCATTTAAGTTCCAAAATCACTGCTGTCCGGTTGACGGCGAGGCGCGTTCTGGAAAGGGCTGATTTGGGAGGAGCTTGCGGGCGGAAATGGGTGGTGTCGATTTGAACTTGATCGGGGGCTATTCGAAGTTT
>Ga0097691_1002647_pt1 | contig 11678 bp, 11 predicted proteins | sample NGESurdeep072012_8_FD_72858 | JGI IMG/M metagenome (GOLD analysis project Ga0097691, IMG submission 72858) | Arctic peat soil microbial communities from Barrow, Alaska - NGEE Surface sample 210-1 deep-072012 | ecosystem: Environmental > Terrestrial > Soil > Wetlands > Peat ...
AACGCGAACTCGCGTCCGGGGTCGGCCACTAGGACCCGACCGCCCCGCGACCACTTCATCAGTCCCCGCGGACCGCCACGGTTGTGGCCGACGAATCGAGCGCCCACCGCCGGGGCGGCGGTGTCGCCGGTCCATTCGACCTGTTGGCATTCTGGGCTCCATTCGCCCATGCGTGGCATATCAGCCAGGAGCTGGTAGACGCGCTTCGCGGGAGCGGCGACGAACGTCTGTTCACTGTCTTGTCTCAGCCACCAGCGGCTGCTCGGCTTGTCCATCTCATCCTCCTTGATTTACGGTACGAAGGTTAGGTTATGACTATTAGCTATAGCTGTCAAGAGGTGGTTCTGCTATGATTACGCAAATGACAGTCGCTGAGCACGGGACGTCCACAACCGATCCGGCGGCAGCCCGGCCGCTAGACCGACGGGCTCGACGGCGCCGAGAGACGATCGACGAGATCCTTGGTATCGCCGCCGACGTGATGACCCAAGACGGTGTCAATGCGCTCAGCATGGCCGAGATCGCCCGCCGCCTCGGCGTGCAGCCCCCCTCGATCTACAAGTACTTCGACTCGCTACTGCACATCTACGACGTCCTGTTCCAGCGCGGCCAACTCGAGCACCTCCAAGTCATGCGCGACGCCATGGCTAACGCTCAACCTGGCCTGCCTGCCTTGACCGCCGGCCTCGAAGCAAGCGGCCAATGGTGCCTAGCCAACCGATCGGTCGCACAGCTCATGTTCTGGCGCCCCGTGCCCAGCTTCGAACCGTCACCCGAGGCATTCGCACCTAGTGGAGTGTCTCGTTATTGACTGGCTGCTTGGTTGAGGGCGACTCGGCCGCGGCGGACTTTGGTCAGGATGGTTTCTGCGGTGGCGGTCCAGACGAGGGGCTTGGGTTCGTTGTTGTGGACCTTCATGTATTCCTCGATGGAGGCGATCAGGTCGGGCACGGAGTGGAATACGCCTCTGCGTAGCGCCTTACCGGTCAGCTCACGGAACCACCGCTCGACCAGGTTCAGCCAGGACGACGAGGTCGGGGTGAAGTGCAGCTGGAACCGGGGATGTTTGGCGAGCCAGGCCAGCACGTCCTTGTGTTTGTGGGTGGCGTAGTTGTCCAGGATCATATGAACCGCGAGGCCTTTGGGTACTTCGCTGTCCACCGTGCGCATGAACTTCAGGAACTCCTCGTGGCGGTGTTTGTCCATGCATGACCCGATGACGGTGCCGTCCAGCGCGTTCAGTGCGGCGAACAGTGTCGTGGTGCCGTGCCTCTTGTAGTCGCTGGTGGTTGTGCCGGCCCGGCCCTTGGTCATCGGCAACGAAGCCTGGGTGTGGTCCAGGGCCTGAATTGAGGTCTTCTCGTCCATGCACAGCACCACCGCCTTCTCGGGCGGGTTCAGGTAGAGCCCGACGACGTCGATGAGCTTCTCCTCAAAGGCTGGGTCGTTCGAGAGCTTGAACGTCTTGACCAGGTGCGGCTTGAGGCCACGCCCGGACCAGATCCGCTGAACGGTGGCCGGACTGACCCCGACCTGTTTAGCCATTGACCGGCAGCTCCAATGCGTTTCCCCGGAAGGCTTTTCGTGCTGGGTCAGGCGAACGATCTCCTCGATCTGTTCCGGGCTGATCCCGGGCTTACGGCCGCGACCTTCGCGGACCACCGCGAACTTGGCCAGCCCTTCTTGGGCGAACCTGGTCCGCCACGACCTCACGGTCATCGGGGTAACCCCCACGGTCGCGGCGATCTGGGAGTTGGCCACACCATCGGCGGCCATCAACAGCACCTTGGCTCGTTGCACCTGCCGATGCGCTGCGGTCGAAGACCGAGCCAGTACCCTCAGTGCCTCGCGTTGACCGGTGGACATGACGAGCGGGACTGCTGTCTTGTTCATGCAAACAATCTAGCAAATCCGGGCTATTTATTTTGGAGACACACCACTAGTTGGGCATGAGCGTGAGTCCCGGTAGCGGAACCTCCTACGGGCACCGGCGGAGGCTGTGCAGACCTGGCACAAACATGGTTTAGGTCGTTCCGTAGCGGGATCGCTGACCGGTCACCGATCTTCAACCGAACGAGAAGGCGTCGATTCCCCCCGAAGCCGTAAGGCGGCAGACATCCGCACGACAGCCGCCGTCATGGACGTTAGTGCGTCCGCGGTCCGGCTCACCTTAGATTCCTGTGGCCGGCCGCAGCCCGCGGTAACTCAGCCGAACAGGGCCCTGGCCAGCGAGGTGAATCCGGCGACTGGATCGTCTCCGGGAGACGTGAGCAGCTGGACAGCGACGTGGTCAGCGCCGGCCTCCAGATGCTTGGTGAGACCGGCAGCAACCGTGCCGGCATCACCGTGATCGACCAGTGCGTCAATCAGGGGGTCGCTTCCGCCGCCGGCTAAATCGGCGTCGGTGTACCCCAGCGAGCGCAGGTTGCTCGTGTAGTTGACCAGGCCCAGGTACGGCTTGGCGACGACCGGGCGTCCGATCGACCGAGCACGGACCGGGTCGGTATCCAGGACTATCTTCTGCTCGGGGGCTAGGAGCACCCCAGGACCCAGGATCTCCCGGGCCTTGCGGGTGTGCTCTGGGGTGGTCAAGTACGGGTGGGCGCCTGCGGCGCGTTCCGCCGACAGCTTCAGCATCTTGGGCCCTAGCGCGGCCAGCACTCGACGCCCTTTGGGGACCTGCGCTGCGTCCAGGTCGTCGAGGTAGCCCACCATCGCCTCATAGGGTTTGGCGTAGCGAGCCCCAATTGCCTCGGGGTGACCGACGCCGATGCCCAGCAGGAAGCGGCCTGGATGCCGGGCCTGGATGCGCTGGTAGGACGCCGCCACCTGTTCAGCCGCGTCCTTCCAGATGTTGACTATCCCGGTTGCCACCGTGAGCGTGGTGGTGGCGTCCAGGAGCTGTTCGGCGAGGCGAAGGTCACCGGCGGGTGATCCGCCGATCCAGATGGCACCGTAGCCGAGGCGCTCCAGGGTCACTGCCAGTTCGGGCGAGAGCTGAGCTGCCGAACGCCAGACGCCGATCTTGCCGAGTTCGTCGAACATGGCCCTGGCTCCGTCCCAGTGAGTCCCTGGGCCAATTATGGTCCCAAACCCGCCAGCAGAATCTGGATATCCCCGGGTGAGACAACTGGCACCATCGACGCCGCGGTGATCGCTCGCATGCGGATCCCCATATTGGGCGAGACGATGTATTCGCCGGCAAGGACAGCCTGGATCGAGGGACGGTCACCCACGCCGCGGGTGTCGCCGTCATGGTCATCGGGAATGCCCGTCTGGTTCTTGACTGGGCCAGTTACCCGCTAGTCCGGACACGGTCTCCGGGAAGGAGGGTCAATCGTGCCCATGATCGCCACGGTGAAGGTGACACGCGTGGACACAGCAACATCTCACGTCCAAGGTGCCGTTGAGGTGATGATGTGTTCATGTCCAAGAATGCCGACCAAGGCCGGGAGTCCCAACCCACAGTCAGCCCACGGTCCTCGGGTGCTGCGCCCGATGTGCTCTCGATCCTGCAGGCGGCGGTTGGGGGACCGTTGCCGATCCGGATCAGGTGTTGGGACGGGTCGGTAGCAGGTGAGCATGATGCAGCGGCCACGGTGGTGTTCGTCCGCAGGCGGGCCCTGCGTCGACTGCTGTGGGCTCACAACGAGCTCGGTCTGGTTCGCGCCTATGTGTCGGGGGACATGCACATAGAGGGTGACATCTTCGCCCTGCTCGATCTGCCCGACGCAATCGAAAGGGTCGCCCACCATCAGCTGATCGGCTTGAGCTTGAGACAACGCCTGGCAGCCGCGGTGACCGCTGCTCGGATCGGTGCGGTCGGACTACCCCCACGCCCGCCCGCGGAAGAGATACGTCGGCGCCGCGGCCGACTCCACAGCATCAATCGGGACGCCCAGTCGATCTCCCACCATTACGACGTCGGCAACGAGTTCTACCGGCTGATCCTGGGTCCGAGCATGGCCTACTCCTGCGCCTACTGGGCGCAGGAGAGCGACCCGGACTACGGCCTGGATGAGGCCCAGCGGGACAAGTGCGAACTCGTGTGCACCAAGCTCGGCCTGCGCCCCGGGATGCGGCTTCTGGATGTGGGCTGCGGCTGGGGCTCGCTGGCGATCCACGCCGCAACCCAGCACGGCGTGAGCGTCGTCGGAGTCACAGTGAGCCAGGAGCAGGCGACGCTGGCCCGCGAGCGGATCGCCGCGGCAGGCCTCGGCGACCTCGTGCAGATCCGGCTGCAGGACTACCGCGACGTGCACGACGGACCCTACGACGCAATCTCGAGCGTGGGGATGTCCGAGCACGTGGGAAGCGCCCAACTACGGGCTTACAGCCAAACCCTGATGGACCTGCTGCGACCCGGCGGACGGCTGCTGAACCACGCCATCGCATCTGTTCGACCACTGCCCCCAACCTCGAAAGACCAGCCAGGCTTCATCGACCGCTACATCTTCCCCGACGGGGAAGTCCTCACGCTCAGCACCACACTCGACGCGCTAGAGCAGGTCGGTTTCGAAGTGCGTGACGTCGAGGCGCTACGGGAGCACTACGCGCTGACGCTGCGCGCCTGGGTGAACAACCTACGCGACTCATGGCAGGACGCGCAGCAACTCGTCCCCCCATCCCGAGCACGCACCTGGCTGCTCTACCTCGCAGCCAGCGCGCTCGCCTTCGAGCACGGCAACCTCACCGTCTACCAGGTTGTCGCAGTCCGGCAAGGCGAGCACGGAGCCAGCAATCTGCCGTTCACCCGAGGCAAATGGCTCACCACAGCGCCCTAACGAAATCGCCCCGGGTCGGCCATGGCCACATTCGAGTCCCCCCGAGTCCTGGACTGAACAGTTCTTCCCGGACCGCCGTCTCGATCAGCGGATCGTCATCCGCACATTGATCGGGCCGTCGTGCGTCACTACCAACTCGGCTCTTTCGGCACCACTGTCGCCCCAAAGGTGTCATGGAAGCGCTATTTGGGGACCTGTTGCAGGACTTGCGAGATGCGGGTGTCGAGTTGCTGCCCTGATCGCAGTTCGCCAGCTAGGCATGGATTCAGTCAAGGCCGGCGCGAACGCACCTATCCCAGGTGGTCTCCAGCACAGGTCAATTGGTCCCTGGCTGGGTCCATCCAACCGAGCTGAGCCAAGCCCGGAGATCACTGGTGAGCTGATCTAGGTTGGTTATCGGTCGTCGCCGCGCGGCGATGACAGTCGCCCAGGGCGCGAGAGAGATGAACGGGGTTCGGTCGTCATGGCCTGTCCACGTCATTTCCAACCTGGCGCCTTTGCGGTCGACTTCTTGTACCGCACGTGGTGGCACTTCGGTGACGGTGTCTGGTCGCCACCCGTAGTGGCGCAGCAGAACGAAGCGGTCAGAGGTCAGTCGGACATAACTGATCCGCGGAAGAACTGGAATTCTGTAGCACAGCAGCGTTCCCTCGAGAATCACGCGTTCGTCGGCATCGATCGGCAACGTTCGGTTCAGTTCCTCCGGTAGGCCCCGGAACGCGTATACGGCTCGGAGGTCCCGGGCATGCGCCCCGTCAGTTGTCATGCCCCAACGATGGCACGCGGGGTGCCCAACGCGGACTTGCCGCGCTGGGTGTGGATCTTGTCCGTAGACCGATCCTCTCGCGGCGATTGCTGACCTTCCCGCGCCGAGCTCTCGGCCGCACCCTGACCGTTCTGCAATCGGGACGGCTTCTCGTGGGACCTGCCCAACGAAAGCCCGGAGATCGTCAACGTCGAGGCACCTGGCGACGGCTGAACGGGGATGGCAGAACTTCAGCCCCGGAGGGCTCAGTAGAGCGTCCACCATGCCGGCGCCCGTCTCGGTGGCGTCGTCATCGTCTGGGTGACCATTGCGAGCTCGATCGGTCGTCGCATCACCCAGTCGATGCGAGGTGCCGTGCGTATGGTCCAGTCATCAATGCACGCAGAACTCGTTTCCCTCGTGGTGGCCGGCGTGCGTGCCCGCGGAAGAACCGGGTCAGTGATGTTGTTGGTTCAGTCGTGGCTTGAAGGTCTAAGCCTGGACAGTCCGACGTTGTCTGCCCGTGGTGCTACTCCCACCATCCGGCGTAGATCGGGCCGACCGTGAAAAACGGCCCCCGACCGGTGCGGAACACCGACCAGAGGCCTAGGACCGATCAACCTAGACACAAGGAAGAACGACCATGAGCCCAATCATGCAGGAAACAGCAGCACCCAGCACCATCATCACAACCAGCCAAGCGCAACTTGAGTTCTCTCAGGAATACTCGTTCTCTCAGAAATACTCAAAGGGTGAACTTGAGGAAATGGACTCACGCGAATTGCTTGACGGATACGCCGAGTAATTCAAATGGACGCCGATCGAGCACTCCCCGATTTCATCGAAGGTCGAACGACGATGCCATCTGCACTATTGGGATGCGCCGGGCTTGTCACCGTCGCGACCCTCGCGGCCCTGGCATCACCGGCGGTCCGCAGCCTCACCGCCCCGGCCCTGGTGTCGGGTCCCCCGTGGCCAGCAACCGAGACCGACTGACCACCACGCACCGTTTCCGTACGTGAGAACCACCCAACCCTCATGACGGAACGTCCTCACATCACAAGCATGAGCGGTCGTATTTTGTCGACCGTCCACCATCCCGATAGCGGAACGATGACCGGACGCATCGGAGCCCAGGCCTGGGCTCCCGTAGACCGATCGTCTTGCGAAATCGATTGAGGAGCAGCCGAGGTGTCTCCCCCCTCAGGACGAGGAGACGTTTCTTGGGGTGGGTTGGAAGCGTTCTCCCGTGTTCTTTCCTACCACGCGCTCGTGGACGCACACTGGATGTTGCTCTCGATGTTGGCGAACCAAGCGGTTTTCTCGGCGCCCAACACATACACGTGGCCGGTCGTCTTGAGCTCGGGTTGTCGAAGTCCCTCATACTCGGTTTGGTCAACAAGGACATCGCGCGCTGGCGATCTCCGAGATCATCGGCGCCCCGGAGTGATTTTAGAACCGAGGTCACTTAACACGTTGCTGGACGACCCCTAGCCGCACATTCGCTTCGGGGACGCTGGCTCGAAGGTCGATGAGCTTGCCGAAGACGATTCTATTGACGGCGTTCCCTTTGGTTGTGATTGTCACTGGGTTGCCTCCAGGAACAGCGTTGACGACGAATTGGACCTGTTTTGAAGAGCCACCGTCCACGTCGACTTCCTGGGCGTTGCCCCCAGGAGATTGGATGGTGAAGCGTCGTCGCGCGGAGTCTGGCGCAGCCAGTGAGAAGGTGAGATGCACACCATCGATCGTGGTCCGCCCGAAGTTGTGTACGTCGATCTCGGTTGACGCGCCAGTCCACTGGTAGGGAATCTGGTTGTCATGCTCGACGCCGTAGGCCCCGCGGTCAGAGTAGACGACCACCGGATGCAACACGAGGTCACCGGTTGTCTTGACCTGCTCAACACCGACTCGCGAGGTCAGTGCGGTGCGTGCCCGTGTCAGGTCCCAGGCCAGTAGAAGGTTGTCATGGGTGGTTGAGATCGGTACGCCGAGCAAGGCTGTGAGCTCGCTTGCCAGGGTAGTTCCGTGATCGGCAAACTTTGCCCGATCGACCTCGACGGCACAGAAGCCGGCGGCCTCTAGATCGTCCAACATTGCGGTTGTCGACTTCTGCGGCAGCGCGAGCTGCCAGTCTGCGAGGCTGGTTCCCTTGATGGCGCCGTAGCTCCAGCGCAGGGAGGACGACACCAGATACGGCCTGAGGTGTGCGTAGTCAGCCTCCGGGAACGGCACGATCGGGAGCTGGAACACCGAGCAACCGCGCCCGACATTGGCCTCGATGCGCTGACTGAAAGCGGTCAGGTCTGCGACCTCGGGACGCATGACCTGGTAGCTGGGTGCCAAGGCCGGGTTCGTCTGGTCGAGGACCCCGATCGCAATGAGTGCAGTGGCGGTGAGTACGCCAAGGGTGCGGTTTCTGCGGCCGACCACGGTTACCCAGTAACCGACGGCGAGGAGCCCGAAAAGGGCGATGATCACGAAGAGACGGGACCAGGAGCGGATCTGTGCGGTCACGAACATTGCAGCGAAGGACCCAAGCCCACCGATTGAGAAGAAGGAGATGGCGACGAGGGTGAGCACCCCGAGCACCCCGAGCTCAGGGTTGGCCGGCCTGACCCGCTGTGGGACGAGCGTGGACAACATAATCACCAGCAGGGCTACGACCCCGGCCAGCGCAATGACTCCCAATGCCGGTTCTTCGAGAGTGCGTGAGGTGTGACTGTTGTAATCGACGGTGAGGTTCTGCAGGGCGTCCACCCGGTGGTGGATCCACGGCAAGATCAGATCCATCAGCTTTCCGGCGTACTTCTCGGACTCCCCGGGACCGCGCTGGGCCGGCATCGTCACCAGCGTGCTCTTGTCCTGACTGGCAGCGACGCTTAGGACGGCCGTGAGGCTGAGAGCACCGATCGCAGCGAGCATCCCTGAGGCGCCGGCAACGGATCGACGATTCCGGGTGGCGACGAGCCGCACCACCAGGGTCACGGCAAGCAGCAGCAGGGTGAACGCCGAGTAGTAGATCCCACCGAGGGCAATGCATGACACGCAGAAGACTGTCGTGAGGTTAAGCGGAAGAGCCGAGCGGCGCTCCACCGGATCCAGCCAGGCCACCTTGAGCCGGAACAGCGGCTCCCCCAGGGCCGCTCGCAGGACCAGCCACATACCCAGGGGTACGACCCAGTACGAGGCCAGCCAGAGGTGCGGGAACATCGTCTGGTGGCCGGGGAGAACCGAGAAGAGGACGCCCGCGACCACCGAGCCGAGTCGGCCCAGGTGGCGCTGGCGGGCCAACCAGTACATCGACAGCGCCGCCAGCGGGAAGCCGAGGAAGAAGTAGATCGCGAGGACCGTGAACGGGTTGTCCGAGAACAGGCCGATCACCTTGCCGGCGAGGAACAGATGCAGGTGGTCGGCATGCGGGAACCAGCTTGCATCCTGGTGGAAGGGCGCACCGAGATCGGGGTTCGAGCCGTACCAGCCGTGGTCGAGTATGTCCTTGAGTTGCGCCAAACCAGCGGCACTGTCGCCGGAGAGGTCGACCGGGTCACCAGGTCTCCACTGCCACACCTTCAGGGCCTGCGCCATCGCTGCGACGGAGAGCAGCACAGTGATCAACGGCCCTGCCACCAGGCCGGCCAAGACTCGGAGTCTCCCTGTGATCCTGGCGTGCTTGGTGAGCTGGCGCAACGGATTCCTCTACGTTCGGGACCGCTAGCACGGCGGACCAGATGGTTGCTTCCTTGAAGCATGTCGCTCGGGAGGATTGTAGACGGAGCCACAGGTCGGGACGGCCAGCTCCTTTAGGGCGAAAAAGATGATGCTCGAAGTGCTGGTGAAGCCGTGTCACACCCGCCATCCGCTCACCGCGCCGATCGGACCCCCCAGGACATCCGCAGATCAAGCATGAGTGCTCGCATTTTGTCGACCATCCACGGTCCCTACAGCGGAACGGTCTACGGGTGCGTGTTGGCCGAGGTCCTCGCTCGGGCTGGCGCTGACCGGATCTTCGTTTGGGGATGGCTAACCGGTATAGGCGGCGGTGACATGACTTGGCCTTTCCGGCTCCTGGGCCGTACCGCCCTACGTGCGTGAGGAATGGGACACCGGTCGCGGCAGCCTGAACGACAAACCTTAAGCAGCCTTGGACGACCTGCGCCGTTCCCCTGCTTCGTCGATGAGCAGGCCCAGCCCGATGCCGAGCATCCAGATGTCCTTACTTACGGCGATACCCTGGGGGCTTGGCCAGATGCTGGCCGGCTTACGCAGCGAGGGCGTGCGCAGGTACATAGCGACCAGACTGCCGGAGAATCCCGTCAAAGCGGCACCCGCGAGGCCCGCCGGGACGAAGGGGGCGAGTAGCACTAGGCCGGTGGTGATCTCGGCCGCAGAAAGCGCGCGTAAGAACTTGGGCGCGTCGATCGACTTCAAGACTGGAAAAGCGTTCGAGGCCATACCGTGGATGCCGGTGGCCTGCTCCGGGCTGCCGCTCCATTTCTGTATCCCGGAATGCAGGATGTACGCACCTGTGGCGAGGCGTGACGGCAACGTTCGTAGCTTCATCGTCAGTCTCTTCCTAGCTGGCATTTCAAGGATAGTTGCGTCTTCAATGATATCCATTAGGTTCGCCAAAAAGGTGCCCTAGCTGACGATCCCGTTCTGGAACGACGAAAACCATGTTTGTGCCAGGTCGGCGCAGCCTCCGCGTGCAGCCCGGCGCCGACCAGAGCTCGCCCGCGTTGCGGGCTTGTCCGGTGAGTAACCCCACGTCATCAGGCCCGCGGCAGCCCGCCTGCCAGAAGGAGAACACGATGGTACTAACCACCCTTGACCCCAAGACCGCTCTGGTCGTGATCGACCTGCAGAAGGCATCCTTGCTTTCCCTAAAGTGCACCCGGTCGAGGAAGTCGTCGAGCACGCGAGCCTCCTGGCGCAGGCGTTCCGCAGCCATGGCCTGCCGGTTGTGCTCGTCAATGTCAGCGGTGCACCCGCGGGACGCACGGAGCAGGCTCGCCGCGGTGGAACGACTCCGGCCGGTTGGGCCGATCTGGTCCCCGAGCTGAACCAGCAGCCGGGAGACCACACGGTCACCAAACGGCAGTGGGGGGCGTTCAGGAACACGGGCCTGGAGGAGTACCTGAGGAACCTGGGTGTCACGCAGGTCGTGATCGCCGGCGTTTCCACCAGCATCGGTGTCGAGTCGACCGCACGCCAAGCCCAGCCGTTTCGTGTTCACCTCGCGACTTGATCTCGCGATGCTTGCCGGGCGCGACAACCTGGAGTCCGTGCCGATGATCTTCCAGGAGGAGATTGCTGACAAGCGGGACGTGCGCATCTTGGTCGTCGATGGAGAGGCGTTCGCTTTTGCTATCGACGCCGACCCGGGCGAGGTTGACTGGCGACGCATCGGACGGGAGGCGGTAATCACTCATATAGCAGCCCCGCCCGACGTGATCAGCAACTGCCAGTCCTTCCTGGCGGCGCTCGGTCTGCGTTACGGAGCTTTCGACTTCGCTGTGAACGCAGATCGATACGCCTTCCTGGAGTGCAACCAGAACGGCGAATGGGGCTGGCTTCAGCGAGCTACTGGAGCGCCTGTGGCCGGGACCATCGCGAGCGCGCTGACTCGTATGCCCCAGACCGCGGTCGGTCGACCGTGACCTTGAGGGGCGCGGGGCGGACGGCTTGGCAGTGGCTGCGGTCTGGGCTCTATGCCATATACCCGCTCGTGCCTGTGTGGAGGGCAAACCGGGAGATTCGCGGCCAGACCGAGCAGCGCGCCGGCGGCGACGCGATTGAGGCGCTGCGGGTGGCCTCGACGAGCCAGCCCGTGGCGAGTTGGTCACGGTGTTCGCGGACGACGTCGCGCGGCTGCGGCGCCTTGAGGACAAGCTGTCTGGGCAGATGGCAACGGTGGCCCTCCTGTCGGGGGTGGCCTCGGTGGTCGGTGGCGCTGCCGTGTCCCAGAGCAACGTCAGCGCGCTGATCCTCGTCGGCGGCTCATTCATGTGGCTCGTGTCCGCGGGGGTGCTGGTGCTGGAGGGCAGCCCTAAACAAGGACTGAGGGTCGGGTCCTGTTGCCTCTATGCTGACTCCGCCGCAAGCCGCAGGGATCGCAGATCCTCGATCACCATGGCACCGATATTCGC
>Ga0097691_1002648_pt1 | contig 11674 bp, 11 predicted proteins | sample NGESurdeep072012_8_FD_72858 | JGI IMG/M metagenome (GOLD analysis project Ga0097691, IMG submission 72858) | Arctic peat soil microbial communities from Barrow, Alaska - NGEE Surface sample 210-1 deep-072012 | ecosystem: Environmental > Terrestrial > Soil > Wetlands > Peat ...
TTGCCTTAAGAAAGGTTTTAGGATCGATAGCGCCAATGCATCGATAACAAAGTAGATAGCCGCTGCTACGACTATTAAGGGTTCAAAAATCGTCTTTAGAATTGTTCGGTGCATCATAAATGAGCCGCGCCGTATTCCTCGATGCTTATTCGAGGCGTTGACATACAGACAAGGACCCCATCCGGGAGGCCCCTTTCGATGTGTTGCTATGCCGCGGCGGCGCTAGAGGCGCTCCTCTCCTTTGCGGAATTCGCGGTTAGTTTGATCGGTCTGGTTTGTTTTCATCCGGTCGCGCTTGTTTGCTTCGTGACGTCCGACAACGCAGCCGGCCGCCGCTCCTAAAACTCCGTGGTGTCCAGCAAAATGTCCTGCGACGCCACCGACGGCAGCACCTTTAAGACAGCCCCTTGCCTCCGCCGACGTAACCGTTGCCAAAGCAAATAAAATTGCAGCGCATCCAATAAGAGTCTTCATTTCAGCCTCCAAATATTTGTCTCTTGATGACAATTCATGCAGTAGACTATTGTTCCATGACGTCGTGCTGACCAGCACACGAATTGCGGCACTTCTGACGATTCTTGGACGTTGATTCCCATATACGTGACGCGAAATAGTCCTCGCCACCCGACTATTCGTTAATGCAGATGGAAACATTGCGCCGGTGAGACGTTACAACCCACGAGGGACACGCGGGTCCTGTCAGTAGGAAATATGCATCCCCAGTCGCCGCTTTGCCCGAACTGCTCTCGCCCGATGGTCGTGGCTCGAACAATACCGGGCGTGCTCGATGAGCCAGAGGTCAACGTGTACGCATGCAGCCGTTGCGGAGTCGACTTCATAACGAAAGACCACTTAACAATAGCAGGAACTGCCGTGCCATAATTCACGGCCCTGCCGTCACGTCAGAAGCCGGATTGCCGACCTATCGCGAGTTGGATGACGTGCTACGCCTGATGGCAATCGCAGGGCAACCGCTGATCGACGGATCGAATAGTTCGGGCCCCGACCAACGCTCGAAGCCGTGCGTACGCGCTGAACGGGAGAACCATAGCATGGCGTCACAATTTGCTTCCTCTTGGAATTAGCGCGAACCGGGCGCGCATGTTGTTTCCTCTACTAACTGCCGATAGTGGATGGACTCGCCGCGCGAATAATCGTTCCAAGAGTTTGGTATTCCAGGGCATTATAGATAATCACCCGTAACGCTGTTGTTCACAAAGCTCGATGATGTGCAGCCCGCGTATCCACGGGCGCGTTTATGATTTCATGCTCTAAACGCAGGACAATGGTCTATCATTTGTTTAACAGTGAAATCAGGGCTGTTCGAAGTTCAATCTGCGTGAATGGTTTATGCAATACCGTCACCTCTCGGTAACGCAGACCGGCAGGGCGATCATAACCAGTGACAAAAATAAACGGGATATCACGGGCACGCAACTTGTTCGCAACTTCCGTCGCATACGTACCGTTGATGTTTAAATCCAATAGTGCGCCATCGAGTTCGGAGGTTTCTGCAAGCGTAATGGCTGATTTCAGATTGTTGACTGGACCGATAACGTGAATTCCCAGTGCTTCAAGCTCGTCCTGAAGCATCATTGCGATGAACGCTTCATCCTCCAATACGAGGACATTGCGTTTCTTCTTTGGGTTGCTCGTCATTTGATCGGCTGCGGAAACGCTGATGCTGCGTTAGCTAAATTAACGTAAGATTCCATGACCTATTTAGGGCGTTTGCGGTGGTCAATCATGGGAACCTTAGTGTTCATGGTGAGTTAATTTCATCAGCAGCGCCCAGCAGGGGATAGCCCCATCTTAACAAGAATCTGGACGCCTACGAGAGCCTCAGTTGTCCCCCCAACTGGGGCTCACCCATTTTATGATCCATTGCGTGTCAAAACCCTAACCAAGGCCAATCCAGTGGCCTGTTTTTTAGCGGACATCGCAGCTGCGCCGGCGAAAGACCGTGTTGCTGCTCAGGCTGTATATGAGAGGGCGATATAGGTCACCCCACCATTCACGAAAGTACCGAGTTCTCGCATGCCCATTTTATGGTGCGCTCGGAGCGACGTACCGTTATCGGCCCGTACGAATGTCATGGCCGAGCGCCCCCGCATATGGCTCTGCAATTCTTTGAACAGCGCGCCCGCGAGGCCTTTTCCACGCTCGGTCTCGGCAACGCAAACCGGGCCATATAGATAGCAACCGGGCGGTGCCGGGAAGGTGCGCAACATAGCCTGGATGATTGCTATGTGTGCATTCGCGGCCAGTGACGTCCCCAACACGTAGCCGACAACCTTGCCATCGCGACGCCCGACTACAACCGACTTTTCGAGTACCGCGTGCTTGAACCAGTCCGCAGTCTGCCGCACCGACAAACTGCCGCCGCTGTCGGGCAGGTTGGGTTCCTGAACCGCGAGAATGCCGGGAATATCATCCGGCGTGGCGAGAGATATTTCGTAGCCAATACTCATTCGATGAGAGCGCCGAGTTCATAATGGGGCGGCAGATTACCATCCGCGTAGGCAGCGTCGCAATTGTCAGAGGTCGCCGGCCGAATGTCGCTTATTGGCACTTAGCGGACAATCCAACTGCGCCCGCGTTTGTCCGCTTTTGGACCAAAGCAGACAAAATTGATGATTGGACCGACCGAAGGTCCGTACACAATTGCATTCCTGGAACGGTGCATCCTGGTTCTTTGCCATACCGCCGTCGTATTTCTTTACCGCGAGCGGGTTCATAACCAGTTGTATCGGGCCATCAGTATGAAAAACGTGCTGGGACGTAAGCCGCTCCTCGTGTACTCGGAGATCATGGATCGGAGTAATATTTCCATTCCGACAAACCGAAATTTCCGTTTCCGTTTAATACCGGTACGAACCCAGAATTTGTCGGAATGAGCCTTGAATTTATTGGATTTTCAGCTGACTCTTAATCAGCGGGTCCCAGGTTCGAGCCCTGGTGCGACCACCATTTCAACATATAACACAGCCACTTATGATGATCGGTCCAGATGCCGTTTAGCGATTGAGCCCTTGGGTCACACTGGGGTCACAGACCGACAAGAAACGCATGAGATGGCCTAGCGGGCACACGACTTGCCGCCGCCAATTTGACGATCAAATCCCGGATAAGCGTTGATTGAGCATTCTATCCGGGAGGCTTGCCTTGCACCCGCTTCGCAGCCGCTGTCTCGGGCATTCCCGGTGCGCCAGCAACACGTACCTGGTCGCCTGATGCGATCCCGTCCGGCGGGTCCGCGATCACCAAATCGTCGGCGGAAAGGCCCGATGCGATCTCGACCTCCTTGCCCAGATCGCGTGAGATCGTCACCACCTTGAGCACGATGCGATCGTCAGCGCCGACCGTTGCGACGCGCAATCCGCTTTGATCGAAAATCAGCGCACTCGCCGGCACGTTGATGGCCGTCTCCGGTGGCGGCAGCTCGAGATGCACATTGGCGAAAGCACCGGTCATCAGTTCGCCGCTGGCGTTGTCGATGACCAGCAGCATCCGCGTCGTGCCGGAGCCGATATCGACTGACTGCGCGGAGGCCTCGACGGTCGCGGCAAAATTCCGTCCCGGATATTCTGGAACCGAGATCTGCGCCTTGGTGCCGACCTTGATGCTCGGCACGTAGCTTTGCGGAACATTGATATAGCCCCGCAATTTGGCGGTGTCAGAAACCACGAACAAAGCCGGCCCGCCGCCCGATCCGGCGTTGATCAGAGCGCCCACGTCGGTGGCGCGCGCCGTCACCAGCCCGTCGAACGGCGCCGTGATGCGCTTGTATTTCTCCAGCACCCGCAAGCGATCGAGATTGGCCTGCATTGACTTGAGAAAACCATGCTTGTTGGCGGCATCGGCTGTCCTCTGGTCGATATCCTGCCTCGACGCCGAACCTGACTGGATCAACGACTGCCCTCGCTCCAGCGTCGCCTTGGAGAGCGTGGCATTGGCCTGCGCGCTGCTGACATCAGCTTCGGCCTGCATGATCTGCTGGTCGAGATCGGGCGCATCGATTTCGGCGAGAAGCTGTCCGGCCTTCACCGGCGTGCCGATATCGACCTTCCACTCCTTGATATAGCCGCTGACGCGGGCAAACAGCTGCGCCTGCGAATAGGCTTCCAACCGGCCGGGAAGATCGATCGCCGACGCTCGGCCGCGGATATCGGGCTTTGCCACGGCCACCACCGGGAGCGCCTGACTTTCGGTCCATTCGCTCAAGCGGGCATCGGCCATTTTGCGCGTGGTGATGCCCTGCACCACGATGATGGCGGCGAGGACGGCCACTGCAATCGCGGTGATGCGCAGCCCTCGACGCGACAAAACGGGCCGTGCCGGATCAGGCAACATGCGGCTCTCCGAGCGCTGGGGCGTGGGACTTGTTTTCGCGTCTGTGCACAAGACTAAAGACGACCGGCACGAACATCAATGTCGCAATCGTGGCAAATATCAGACCACCGACGACCGCGCGCCCCAGTGGGGCGTTTTGTTCGCCGGCCTCTCCGAGGCCGAGCGCCATCGGAGCCATGCCGATGATCATGGCCAGCGCCGTCATCAAAACCGGGCGGAAGCGCACAAACCCCGCCTCAATCGCGGCCTGCACCGGATCGCCGAGCTCCGCCAGACGTTCGCGCGCGAAGCTGATGACCAGCACACTGTTGGCGGTGGCGACGCCCATACACATGATGGCGCCGGTGAGCGCAGGGACCGACAACGTCGTCCCCGTGACAAACAACGTCCAGACGATGCCGGCGAGCGCTGCCGGCAGCGCGGTGACGATAACGAACGGATCGCCCCAGGACTGGAAATTGACCACGATCAGCAGATAGATCAGCACGATGGCGCCGAGCAGGCCGAACAGCAGTCCGCCAAAAGCACTGTTCATTGTCCTGACTTGCCCGAGCAGAACGACCTGCGCGCCTTTCGGCACGTTCTGCGCGCTCTCGTCCACGATCTTCTGCACGTCGGCTGCCACCGCGCCGAGATCGCGCCCTTGTGTGGTGCCGTAAATCTGGATCATCGACTGGATGTTGTATTGCGAGATCGAGGCGCTTCTGGCCACGCGGCTGACGTTGGCGATGGCGCCGAGCGTCTGCGATGGCGCGCCGGCCGCCGTAATCGGCAGGTTCTTCAGGGCGGCCAACGTGTCGACTTGGTATTGCGGGGTCTGCATCACGATCGGATAGGACACGCCGTTATCGGGATTGAGCCAAAAGGTCGGCGCGACCTGGCTGCTACCGGCTAGATTAATGACCAAACTGTTGGTCACATCGCGTTCGGTGACGCCGACATACTGGGCGCGCGTCCGGTCGACGTCGACATTAAAGCCCGGGCCACTCAAAGACTGTTGAATGCGTGCATCGACCAAGCCCGCGACATGCCGAAGCCGGCGCAACAGCTCTTGCGCGTAGGCATAATTCGCCGTGAGATCCGGGCCGCGAATCTGCAGGTCGATCGGAGCGGGGGCGCCGAAGTTCAAAATCTGACTGATGATGTCCGCCGGCAGGAACGAGAACGTCACCCCTGGAAAACGGTTCGGCAATTCCTCGCGCAAGGTTCGGACATAGTCGGCCGTCGGCCGGTGATCGTGCCTGAGCTTGATCTGGATGTCCCCGTCCTGCGTACCGATGGTGCCGGTGTTGTTGTAGGTCATGTTGATGCCGCTGCCGGGCATCCCGATATTGTCGACCACCGTAGCGAGTTCGTGCGCCGGAATGATCTGCCGAATCGCCTTCTCGATGTCGGCGAATTGATTGGCGCTTTCCTCGACGCGAGTGCCGACCCGCGTGCGCGCGTGCATCAGAATCTGTCCGGCATCCACCGAGGGGAAGAAGTCGCGGCCCAAGAATGGCGTCAGTGCGAACGAGCAAATCACGAAGACCAGGAAACCGGCAATGAATATGGCGCGCCGACCGAGCGCCATCGTCAACAGTTCGCGATAGCCGAGACGAAAACGTTCGAAGCGGGCCTCAAAGCCGCGCTGAAAACGCACCAGCGGATTGCGCGAGGGCGCCAACGGGCCGTCCAGACCATGCAGGTCGGTATGGGAAGCATGCTTGCGCAGCAGATAGTTCGCCATCGTCGGCACCAGCGTGCGCGATAGGATGAAGGAACAGGCCATCGCCGACATCACCGCTTCGGCCATCGGCACGAACAGGAAGCGTGCCACGCCCTGCAGAAAGAACATCGGCACGAACACGATGCAGATGCACAGCAGCGACACGAAAGCCGGCGTCACGATCTGCGCGGCGCCGTCCATGATGGCGGGTTCGACTTCCTTGCCCTGCTCGAGATGCCAATTGATGTTCTCGATCGTCACGGTGGCGTCGTCGACCAGAATGCCGACCGCCAGCGCAAGCCCGCCCAGCGTCATGATGTTGAGCGTTTCGCCGAGAGCGGCGAGCGTAGCGATCGAGCCCAGCAAGGAGAGCGGGATCGAGGTCGCGATGATGACGGTCGAGCGCCAGTTGCCGAGGAAGAGCAGTATCATGAGGCTAGTGAGCGCGGCCGCGATGACGCCTTCGTGGATAACGCTGCTGACTGCGGCGCTGACAAACACCGACTGATCGCCGATTTCCAAGATATTGAGATTGCTCGGCAGGCCGGACTTGATGTCCGCGACCTTTTGCTTGATGCCGGCGATGATGTCGAGCGTCGACACTGAGCCGTTCTTGAGCACCTGCATCAGCACCGAACGGTTGCCCTCGACATGCACGATGTTGGTTTGCGGCGGATTGCCGTCGCGGACATGGGCGACGTCGCGGATATAGACCATCGCGCCGCCGACGCTTTTGATCGGCAAGTCGCCTAGTTCCGCGATCACCGAGGGCGCGTTGTTGAGCTGGATCGTGTATTCCGAATTGCCAATCTTCTGGGTGCCGACCGGCGTGATCAGATTCTGGTTCGACAGCGCGTTGGCGACGTCCTGGCCGGACAGGCCGCGCGCCTGCATCGCTTCCGACTCGAGGTCGATCTGCACCTGACGTAGCTTGCCGCCATAGGGCAGCGGAATGGCGGCGCCCGGTACGGTGACCAGCGGCGTGCGCACGATATTGAGGCCGAGGTCGGCGAGCGCCTGTTCCGACAGGCCGGAGCCCGACAAAGCGAGCTGGATGATCGGAACGGTCGAGGCGTTATAATTCAGGATGAGTGGCGGCGTGGCGCCGGGCGGCAGTTGCTTGAGCTGCGTCTGTGAAACGGCAGTGATCTGCGCGTTGGCGATGCGAATATCGACGTTCGGCTGGAAGAATACTTTGATGATGCCGAGACCGTTGTATGAAGTGGCCTCGATATGTTCGATGTCGTTGACGGTCGTGGTCAGTCCACGCTGGGCCTGGGTCGTAATGCGGCCGGCCATCAGATCCGGCTGCAGGCCGGTGTACTGCCAGATGATGGCGATCACCGGGATTCTGATATCCGGAAAGATATCGACGGGCGTGCGCAGGGCAGCGAGCGGACCGACGATGAGGATGACCAGGGCGAGGACGACGAAGGTATAGGGGCGCCGCAGGGCGATGCGGACGATGGCAATCATGCGGTAGGGGCTCCCTCGGTCTTCATCGACGCCTGTCCTAGCACAGCCGCAAGTCGACGAGAACGACGCGTTGCGTTGCACAAAATGGTGTGAAACGGCGAGCCATTCGCCCTGTCCCTGCTCAAAATTCCTAGATTTAAAGAAATCATTGAGTTTTCTTCAGCATTTAGAGTTTTGAGCAGGGACAACGGCATTAATTACAAGACCACGCCGGACTGGGAGAAGGCGGCAAAGGACTTCACCGGCGGCCGCGGCGTCGATCAGGTGGTCGAGGTAGGCGGCGCCGACACGCTAACGCGCTCGTTCGGCGCCATCCGGGTCGGCGGCAAGATCAGCTTGATCGGTGGCTTGAGCGGACCTGCGACTGAACTCAATTCCGGGCTGATCCTGGCGCGGCGCGCCAACGTGCAGGGCATTTCGGTCGGCTCGACGCAGATGTTCGAGGTAATGAACCGTGCTATTGCGGCAAACGGGATCAAGCCAGTGATCGACAAGGTATTCGGCTTTGACGAAGTTCAGGCAGCGTACAAGCACATGGCTTCAGGTGCGCACTTAGGCAAGATCGTCATCCGCGTGGCAGCATAGCCAAGCAGCATGACAGACAAAGTCGAACACATTGCCTGGGCCGCACAATAGATTCGGCTTTGGCGGGTGAAATTCTCGGTTCCTCTGACAAATCGCTCGATATAGGCTCGGAAAACGGACAGGCAGGTGAGCTACATAAAGGCGGAGATTTGATGTACACCCGATCACTTGGAGTGAATGGTCCGACCAGCTCAGCCATCGGCTTGGGCTGCATGGGCATGTCTGACTTCTATGGGCCTTCGGATCGCTCCGAGAGCATAGCCACTCTCCGCGCGGCGCTTGATGCAAATGTAACACTGCTAGACACAGGCGACTTTTATGGCATGGGCCATAATGAGATGCTTATCGCAGAGGCAATCCAGAACAGACCGCGTGATCAGATCATTTTGAGCGTCAAGTTTGGCGCACAGCGCGATCCCGGAGGGAAATGGGTAGGATTTGATGGGCGTCCGGCTGCTGTCAAAACCGCGTTAGCGTACACGCTGAAACGACTAGGCACCGACCACATCGATATCTACCGCCCTGCACGGCTTGATCCAAACGTCCCTATCGAAGATACAGTCGGCGCCATCGCAGAGATGGTGAAGGCCGGTCATGTTCGCCATATTGGTCTATCGGAAGTTGGAAGCGAAACGATTCGACGGGCCGCTTCGGTCCATCCTATTTGCGACCTGCAGATCGAATATTCGCTGTTCTCACGGGGGATCGAGGCATCGATATTGCCAACCTGCCGGACGCTCGGCATTTGCATCACGGCATATGGCGTGCTGTCGCGTGGACTTATCAGCGATCGCTGGTCAAAGGACAAGATAACGCCAGGCGATTTTCGGAGTTACAGCCCACGATTCCAAGGCGAGAACTTGGAGAAAAATTTAAAACTCCTTGAACCTATTCGGATGATCGCAGGGGCGAAAGGTGCGACGTTGGCACAGATTGCAATCGTCTGGGTATTGTCTCGTGGAAAAGACATCGTACCAGTTATTGGCGCGCGTCATCGACAAAGTCTTGCCGAATCTCTTGCCGCGCTGGACGTGATCCTTTCGTCTAATGATTTGCTCGCAATTGAAACAGCGCTACCTAAGGGGATTGCGGCTGGTTCCAGATACACAGAAACTCAAATGGCGCATCTGGATAGCGAGCGGGGGTAAGTTTTTGACCGGCTCGCTCGAAGCAGGTGACACCCAAAACTCTGAATGCTGGAGAAGCTCCAGGGTTTATTTGGCTTTTGGAGTTTTGAGTAGGGCTCAGCCCGAACTCCCGAGCCGCTTCCCTTCGGCTATTCCCCTCAATAAAATCGAACTTCCGAACCGCCGCGTAAATCTCCACCGCGAACATCCCCGACCGCTCCTCTTCGAATCAGCGTTCGAAAAGGATCAGCCTCAATAGTGGCCGGGTTTTACTCCGCCACGCGCGACCGCGCTATGCCGCCGCTCCGTGGCCGACTATCGCACCGCCGCGCACAACTGAAGCAGCTCCTTTAGGCTATCCATCAGCATCTCGGTATTCTTTCGGATGCCGGCCTGTTCTTCGGCGCTCAGTTGGAGTCCGCCTTCCCGCGCGAGATCGAGCCAATTCAAGCGAATGGACTCGTTCAGAGTGGCGATATCTCGCACCGTCTTCTCGCGTTCGGAGAGGTTGTTTTTGGCTTCTTTGGTCATAGAAATTCCTTTTGTGCGTCGTTTCAGCAGGGTTGCCGACACACGTACTTATGCCGCGGCCGCCTTTAAGCCGGCGCCCCATGACATTGAAGCGAGCCGTCGAGGCGCGTACCTGATTAATAGGCTAACGGCGCAACAAGCAACAGCACTGGCAGGGGGCGGGGGGCGGAGGGGGTAGCGGGGGCGGCGTAAGCCAGGTCACGGGCGGATGAGAACGATTCGACGTTGATAAGTAAGATCGTCATCTAGCAGACACAGGTTCTAGCGATATCATTGCACACCGAATCGCTGGACACCCAAATGAGCACCCAATTCTGCGACCGCTATCGTGAGCGTAACGTCGTCAACCCGCGAGAGATGCTGGCGCTCCGTAATTCAAAGGTCGACCTCTCGAAGTGGGAGCCGGTCTCGTTCGGTCATACGCCGCCGAGTAAAGTGAAGACACTTGCCGCCCAGGGCTTCGTCATCCTCGAAATCACGGCGAAGACGATAGCACGTGCCCGCCGTTGGTACGGCCAAGGGGTGCAGAAGGCCTTTTAAGTGCGTTTCGGCTTGCTGCGATACGATGGCAGTTGTCAGCGGCGATGACCGATAGGCAATCCGAGCTTGAGCGCTTTTTGACGAATTGCACCTTTCGTCCGCTTCATCACTTTAGAAATCTTTTTTACCGGCGACTTCGCTTTTGAATGTGCCTTCAGGTCGCGATGATCTTGAGAAGTCCACGCTTTGAGCTTACGGCGTCTCGTTACTTTCTTAGCCATCTTGATAATCCTCGGATTGAATCGACGCGTGTTACAATGCACTGCGATCTACGTCAAACGCTTCCACTGCTTTCTATTCGGTGAAGCCTATGAGACCCCGTGTGTACCGAAAACCTTATCCGTATTGATTAGCCGAAGGAATCGCCTAACGTCAGCGCACCATGATCGCGCTGCTAGGTTTCGTATTGGCCGTCTTGGCCGCGCCATTCAAGTCGAAGAACCGGCTTGAGGCAGAGAATGCGGTTCTCCGACATCAGTTGATCATCTTGCGGCGTAAAATGCAGGGGCGGGTCCGGCTGACGGACAACGACCGCTGGTTCTTTGTCCAGCTATATCGTTGGTTCCCATCGATCCTGACGGTTCTCACGATCATCCAGCCCGAGACGCTCGTGCGTTGGCATCGGGCCGGCTTTCGCTGTTATTGGCGTTGGAAATCGCGCCCACGGGGAGGGCGGCCGCAGATTGATACGGACCTGCATGCGTTGATCCGGCGGATGAGCATCGAGAACCCGCTTTGGGGAGCGCCGCGTATTCATGGTGAACTGCTCAAGCTTGGGTTTGAAGTCGCCCAGTCGAGCGTCGCCAAATACATGGTCAAGCGACGTGGGCTTCCAAGTCAGGGGTGGCGCACCTTTCTGCGCAACCACGCACCGGACATCGCTGCCATGGATCTTTTCGTCGTTCCGACCATTGGCTTCGACCTGCTCTATGCCTTCGTAATCGTCCGTCTAGGCCGCAGAGAACTAGTCTGGATCAACGTCACGACAAGCCCGACGGCTGAATGGATCACACGCCAGTTAACCGAGGCCTTTCCTTGGGATGCGGCGCCACGCTACCTCATCCGTGATCGGGACCAAATTTACGGCAGCATTGTCACATGCCGAATGCGCGCTATGGGCATCCGGGACAAGCCCACCGCGCCGGCCTCGCCTTGGCAGAATGGCTTTGCTGAACGGTTGATTGGATCGATCCGGCGCGAGTGTGTGGATCATTTCATCGTCTTAGGCGAGGCGCATCTACGCCGCATCCTGCGAACCTACGCTCGCTATTACAATGACATCAGGACGCACCGGTCATTGGATAAAGATGCGCCGGTCTCTCGCCCCGTTCAGCGGATCGGATCTATAAATTCA
>Ga0097691_1002649_pt1 | contig 11660 bp, 7 predicted proteins | sample NGESurdeep072012_8_FD_72858 | JGI IMG/M metagenome (GOLD analysis project Ga0097691, IMG submission 72858) | Arctic peat soil microbial communities from Barrow, Alaska - NGEE Surface sample 210-1 deep-072012 | ecosystem: Environmental > Terrestrial > Soil > Wetlands > Peat ...
CTGGCGCCCGGAGTAGGAACGACCAAATGCCCAGTTGGAGAACGCGACTGAGGAAGTAAGATCCCAGACATCGTACGATCGGGCGTAGGTGTAGGCGGCCGAACCTTCAAACGAATTCGAGAACCGCTTCACCATCTGCGTCGTAAAGCTGTACGAATAATCCTTCGTCTTTGTGTTGGTCAGCGCGATTACGTCGCCGAGGAACCGTGTCGTACCCGGTATCGGCTTGCGTGAAACAACGACGTTGCTGGTGGCCGACGTGATGTCGCCGTAAAGCGAGCGGCCGTTTCTGTCCGTTCCAATCGGATTATCGACCACACCGATGTTCTGATAGTAGAAGTTGTAAACCGAGCGGGTATAAATCCCTTCGATCGTGCCGACGATGTTGCCCGGGAGTACTCGATCGTAACCGAGAGTGCTACGCCACGTCTCCGGGAACTTTAGGTTAGGATCGACGGTGTTCACCGTGATCGACGGAACTGCCGTAGCGTTCTTGCAGTTCGTGGCATTTGGAGTTCCCGCATTTGGCATCTGCGGTGCCAGCAGGCCCGGGCTGTTGTTGCAGGTAAGGTTGCCGTAACCGTTGACACCCGAGTTTCCAAACAGGTTACTCAGCCACACGTAAGCCGGCTGCGACATGAAGTATCCAGTCCCGCCACGGAGCTGGTTGACCTGGTCGCCCGTAACATCCCAGTTGAAGCCGATGCGAGGCGACCACTGTTTGGCGCTTGTCGGAACCTGTGTGGTGTTGATGCCAAGAGCGGACTGGATGGTGGCATTCGAATCCGGGTGGTTCCGCAGACCGGGCATGTCGAGCCGGAGGCCGAGCGACACGTTGAGATTCGTCGTCGGCTGCCACTCATCCTGCGCGTAGAATCCGAGCGTGCGGGCAGTGAAACGCGCTGCTCCATCCGTGTTGTCGAGCTTGATGCCGAGCGTAGTCGTGGCCGGCGTGTTGTTGATGAGCGAATCGAGAGTACCGAACGTGTAGTTTCCGAGCGAGTTCTGGGAGAACAGATTCCGAACCTTGTAGAACTCGTTCTTCGTTCCAATGGTGACACGGTGCGAGCCCATCGGAATGGTGATGTTATCGGTGATTTCCGTGATGTCCTGATCGAGCTCGTTACCCTGCGAGGAATTCTCGGAGCCGGCCGCGACCTGGCCCGTTCCGCCACCCGGCTTGGAAACCCGTGATATCACGACGAACGGCGCAAATATCGGGAGAAGCCGTGCGTCACGAATCCGCGTGTAACCAACGAGGGCCTCGTTGGAGATGCCGTGGTTGAAGCTGGTAAAGAGCTGCCCGAGGTAGCTGTTGGTGACGGATTGGAAATTGTATCCGTTGTTGGAAAGACCGAGGCGTGTCGCGCTGCGGCTCAGAATGTCCTGCTGGGCCTTTACGTAGTTATACCGTGTCACCAGGCGGCTGTCATGCGGCAGGCTGATGAAGTCCAGACGCGCGAACATGTTGGCGAGTGGATTGGTGTTCGTGACGAGGCCGGCAGTCCCCGGGTCGGCGTAGCCGTACTTGGTTTTCAGAATGTTGGTGAAGCTGTCCACTGCCGCCTGAGTTGCAGCCGGAGGAACCGTCGCGCCCGCAGGTTGACCGATATAGGGGCCGCTCGCCGGAGCCGACTCCTGCTGGAACTCCGGAGCAACGGAGAAGAAGACCTTATCTTTGATGATCGGACCACCGAGCCAGAAGCCTTCCTGTTTCTGCGAAAACGGAGCCGCACGAAGGTAGTCGACGTTCCGTTCCAGCTTTTCATTGCGCACGGCGTAAGTCCCCGTGCCATGCAGCGTGTTCGAGCCGCTCTTCGTGACGGCGTTCACCATGAAGCCCGAGAAGTATCCCTGGCGCACGTCGAACGGCGACAGAAGAATCTGATATTCCTTGATTGCTTCGAGTGAAATCTGCTTCGCGCCCGCCTGGCCGCCGGGCTGCAGCGTCGAGCTCAGGCCGAAGACGTCGTTGGCCAGCGACCCGTCAATCTGGATTGCATTGAACCGATTGTTCTGTCCACCGCCGGAATTCCCGGGTCCCTTCTGCGAAACCTGGGGTGATGCACCGACGAAATCGGTAAAGTTGCGGTTGAGCGAAGGAGTACGCCGCAGTGCCGAGTCGGTCAGTGTCGTCTGGGCTCCCATGCGCGTCGGACTGATCAAGTCTGCGGAGGTATGCCCGGTAACAAGTACTTCTGATAGCTGGCTTGCCTGAGCAGTGAGGAGGAAATCCAGGCGGGCGGTTTGCCCGAGCTCGACCTTAAGCGGCTTGGTGTCCGGCACAAATCCCAGACGCCTGGCCGTTATGTCGTACGTGCCAATTTCGAGGCCGGTGATAAAATACCGGCCGGCGTCATCGGTTATCACCGTTCTCGTAAAGCCGGTCGAAGCGTTGTGAATCTGAACCTGCGCACCTATCAGATGGCCCTGATCGCCGCCGGCTACGGAGCCACTTATTCCACCGGTGGTTGTCTGGGCCAAGGTGAACGACGGAAGGGAAACAGCGAAAAACAGTAGTGCCAGAACCGCGAGAAACGAACGTGTCTGTGCCATAGGATTTTATGAGGCTGAAGGTACGGGGTGCACTGACAAGGAAGTCTCGGACCAGGTTTGGGAGATTGCGAAACACATGAAGACGGCCGTGGTCCGGACCGCGTACAAAGTACCAGTCGGACTTGAGGGTAGCAAGAATTTTTTGTGAGTCGAAAATGCCACGAATCAGCTACTTTCGCCGTCCCACCGTCGCGAAGTAGACCGGAATGCCCGCCACGATGCCCCCAAGCACTCCAAGTGTCGCCCACCGGCTCCCCGGGTCAACAATCGCGTTCCCGAGAAGCATCACGGTGGACACGATGAAGAGCGCTGGAACCACCGGATAGAACGGAACGCGGAAAGGGGGGCGGTAGTCGCTTCGCCTGCGGAACGCGAAGACAGATGCAACGGCCAGCGCATAGAATGGGACGATGGCGGTAACAAATGCGTCCGCGAGCTGCTCGAATGTGCCGAGGAGAACGAAGATCGCCGCCATCAGCGCCACGAAACTGATGGCAACCGATGGAGTCCTGAATCGCGGATGTACCCGCGCCAGAACGCGAAAGAGCATTCCGTCGTCGGCCATCGCAAACAGAATTCTCGGCCCGGTGAACATCGACCCGTTCAACCCCCCGAAGGTGGAAATCATCACCACCAGCGAGACGAACGCGACACCCGCTGGACCCACCAGCCGCTGGGCGACGTCGGCGGCGACAAGCTTGGAATGCCGCATCTCCTCCACGGGCATCACCGCCAGATAGGCCACGTTGGCGAGGAGGTAGATGACGATGATGCCGCAGGTGCCGATTATCAGAATGCGCGGCAGGTTCCTTTTCGGGTCTTTCACTTCACCGGCAACGAAGCTCACGTCGGCCCATCCATCGTAGACCCACAGCACCGAGACGAGCGCCAGTCCGAACGGCGCGACGGAGAAACTCCCGGCCGGCGCAACCGGCGTGTAGTGTCCGCCGGTCTGGGGAAGTCCAAGGGCGAACGCCAGCGCAATGATCGCCAGGAGGCCGCCCACCTTGGCGAGAGTGGTGATGTTCTGCACGGTGCCAGCGGTGCGAACGCCAACGTAGTTGAACCCGGCGGTAACAATGATCGCCGCGGCGGCGATGTAGTGCACGTAGCCACTGTACGGCGCCACTCCCGGGTCATTGCCCATTACCCGAACGGCATACTCGGCGAATGTCGTGGAAATCGCGCCGAGCGCAGCGGCGCGAATCATCACCAGCTCCGACCACCCGAAGAGAAACGCGGGAAGCCGTCCCCACGCCTCCCTGATGTAGACGTAAACTCCGCCGGTCTGCGGAAAGGCGCCGGCGGCTTCGGCAAGTGTCAGCGCGCCGCACAATGCGAACAGACCGCCGGTCACCCACACGGCGAGCAGAGGCAGCGGACCCGGCAGCTTATCGGCAATTCCGGCCGGCGATCGGAAAATTCCCGAGCCGATCGTCGAGCCAACGAGGATTGCGACGCCGGTCCACAATCCAATCCGCCGCGGAAGTCCGGTCGTTGCCTCTGCAGTCGCGCCGTCCACCGGCGCATTCGCGCTCACTGTGGCGGCGACACTCTCATTCGGCTCGCTCATTCGGGAACGCTACTGCAAAGCGATTGTTGCCGCGAGTAGCTTTACCCCGATGCAAACACTCACAGCGGCGACGACCCGCGACACCACGCGCGCGCCGAAATGAGCCAGCAAGCCGCTGAAATCGCCTTCTGGATAGCCGCAGTTTCCTGCGCCATCGCCGAGCTTGCGATTCTGCGCACGGTGTTCACTCCCGACAAGAGTGTGCATTCGTCGCCCGCCGTTCCGCATTCTCCGCGCGGAGCCGAGATGGTCTGGGCGGTTATCCCGGCAATCGCTCTCGCCGCCCTGCTGGCCGCCACATGGCGCGCAATTCACTGACAACGAGCACTGGATGAAGCTTCTCCGCCATCTGACATACCTCACCCTTGGCCTTGCCTACCTGCAGATCGTGTTCGGTGCGATTGTCCGGATCACCGGCTCCGGCCTCGGCTGCGGCGATCACTGGCCCGATTGTTATGGCTCGTTCACGCCAATGAATCGCGGGCTCGCTCTCCTGATCGAGATCTCGCATCGCTACGGCGCCGCCGTTCTGTCGATTTCAGTGCTGGCGCTCGCGCTCGCCGCATATCTGAGCCGCGGCGAGCCCGGTGTAGGCGGCCAGCGAGGAGTTCTTCGTGGTTCGCTCGTCGCCGTGGGCCTGGTTCTGCTTGCCGCGCTCGTCGGGGCCGCAACGGTGAAGCTCTTTCTCAATCCGTTCGTCATAGCCACGCACCTCGCCATCGCAATGTCGCTGCTTGCCGTATTGTCTGTCACGGCGCTTCGCGCCGGCGGGTTCGGGGCTGCAACAGACATGAGCGGTGCGACGGCGCGCACCTGGAGCGCGGCCAGGATCGCGGTGGCCTTGACCTTTGTGGCGCTCGTTCTCGGAGCACTGACGGCAAATCTGCCCGACGCCGCGGTTTCGTGCGGCGGTTTCCCATGGTGCCGCACGGTGGTGGCCGGGGGTACAGCCCTCGGCGTTCAGATCGCGCATCGCATTGTCGCGTTCGTGCTGTTCGGACACCTGTTGGGAATGTCGATATCCGTGGCGAAAAGGAAGGAGCCGCGAGTGCTTGTATGGGCCGCCCGCATCGCATTCGGAGTTGTCATACTTCAGGTTCTGATCGCCGCCGCCATGGTCGAGATGCACCTGCCAATGCAGCTCAGGTCCCTTCACCAGGCGGCGGGCACTCTCCTCTGGCTTGCGGTGTGTGTTTTTGCCGGCCTGGCACGGATCGGCTTGCCCGCCACTAAAGAAGTGCCGGCCCCGGCAACGGAGCCCGTTCGGGCATGAGCGCTGTGGCCTCGCCGGCCGACAACAGTGTTGTGCGCGACATGGTGATGCTCACCAAGCCGCGCATCATATCGCTGCTCCTCGTGACCACCGTGGCGCCAATGTTCGTCGCCGGCAGTCCGGGGTGGTTTCTCGTCGTTGTTGTCCTGCTCGGCGGGTACCTGATGGCCGGCGGGGCGAATGCCGTCAACATGTACCTCGACCGCGACATCGACGACCGGATGGCCCGCACCCGGCTGCGCCCGATTCCCGGTGGACGCATGAGCGGAAAGTCGGTGCTCGCGTTTGGAGTAGCGCTGGCAACGGCGGCGACTTTTCTCTTTGCCGTGTTCACAAATGTCCTCACGGCGGCGCTCGCCCTGGGCGGCTTCTACTTCTATGTATACGTGTACACGCGGTGGCTGAAACGCACGACGCCCCACAACATCGTCATCGGCGGGGCCGCCGGCGCCTTCCCTCCGCTGGTCGGGTGGGCCGCGATGACGGGGAAGGTAGACTTGGTAGCGGTATACCTGTTCCTCATTGTCTTCTACTGGACGCCGCCGCATTTCTGGGCGCTGGCGCTGCTCAAGCAGCGGGATTACGTCAAGGCGGGAGTGCCAATGGCCCCGCTGGTCTGGGGTGAGCGGGAGACAATGCGGCAGATGCTGTGGTACACCGTCATACTCATCGCCATCACCATCCTTCCCGCGACTTTCGGCGCGTTCGGCTCGATCTACCTCGCATCCGCTTCTCTTCTTGGCGCGCTTCTTTTCGCAGGCATCGTCAGGATGATGAGGGCGCCAGACTGGACGGGTCCTGCGTGGTGGGTCTACAAGTACTCGCTTCTCTACCTCGCCCTCCTCTTCGTAGCGATGGCCGTAGACCGCAAGATCCCGCTCTGATGGCCGAAGCGGCTGCGGGCAGGCGACTGCAATCACCGAAACCGCTGGGACAGCTGCTGCCGCGGGTCAAACCCCACGCCGGCCGGCTGGCGACGGCGTTCGTGTGCCTCGTGTTGAGCGTCGGTATCGCACTGGCATTCCCGCAGATAGTCCGGCGGCTGCTCGACGCCGCGTTCGTCGCGGGCAACGGAGCGCTGCTCAATCGAATCGCGCTCGGACTCCTCGGACTTTTCGCTGTTCAGGCGGCGCTCAATTTCATACAGGTCTACCTGCTGACGATGACGTCCGAGCGCATCGTCGCCGAGCTGAGGCGCGATCTCTTTGCCCACCTCGTCCGGCTGTCGCCCGGTTTTTTCACCGACCAGCGGACAGGCGAGCTCACGAGCCGCCTCTCAGCCGACACCGCAGTGATCCAGACGGTGCTGAGTTACAATCTGTCGGAATTCGCGAGACAGCTCCTGTTCCTGGTTGGAGGAGTGGTGCTGCTGACCATGACGCATCCGACGCTGGCAGCTACGACTCTGGCAGTGGTGCCGATAGTCATCGGGGCGGCCTTTGTATTTGGACGCATGCTCAAGCGCGCGAGCACTGGAGTGCAGGATCGCATTGCCGAGGCGACGGGTACGGCCGAGGAGGCGTTCTCACAGATTCGAACGGTTCAGAGCTTCACGCGCGAAACGGAAGAAACTCGGCGCTACACGGCCCACATGGCCCACGTTATCGCGGCAGCGATGGATCGGGCCCGCATCCGGGCGATGTTCTTCGGAATCCTCACATTCTGCGCGTTCGGCGGGGTCGTCGCTGTGCTGTGGCAGGGGGGCCGGCTGGTGCTCGACGGAGCGCTGACCGCCGGCGCACTCGTGTCCTTCATGCTGTACGCGCTCTATGTCGCCGGCGCCGTCGGGTCCCTCGGGTCGTTGTTCGGCGTGTATCAGGAGGCTGTTGGCGCGGCAAAGCGCACGTTCGACCTGCTGGCCACTGAATCGACCATTCGCGAGCCAACGATTCCGGCGATTCTTGCCAGCCCCGCGCGCGGTGAAGTCGAGCTGTCGCATGTGACCTTTCGCTACGCGGCGACACTGTCCGACGTGATCTCCGACGTGTCACTTCGCATCGGGCCCGGCGAAGTGGTTGCCCTTGTTGGTCCGAGCGGCGCGGGGAAGACGACGATTGCTTCGCTGATCCCGAGATTCTGGGATGTGGATCAGGGAACCATCTCGCTGGACGGGCATGACATCCGGGACCTTTCACTGCTCGATCTGCGGGGCGCAATCGGCATCGTTCCCCAGGAGCCGACGCTCTTCAGCGGAACTATTCGCGAGAACATCGCCTACGCCCTGATTGAGGACGGGCGCGATCCTCCGGATGAAGCCATTCGCCACGCCGCTGCGGCAGCGCACGCGACGGAATTCATCGACCGACTCGGAGACGGATTCGACACGCTTGTCGGAGAGCGCGGCGTCAAGCTCTCGGGTGGGCAGCGACAGCGGCTGGCAATTGCCCGCGTTTTTCTGAAAGACCCGGCGGTGGTCATCCTCGACGAGGCGACGTCGAGTCTCGACAGTGACAGCGAGCGGCTGGTGGAAGAGGCGATGCAGGAGTTACTGCGCGGCCGCTCGACTTTGATCATCGCCCACCGGTTGAGCACCGTTCTTCGCGCCGACCGGGTGGTGGTGATCGATCGGGGGCGAATAATCGAGGAGGGAAGTCATGAAAATCTTCTCTCTCGGGACGGTGTGTACTCGCGCCTGTTCCGCGGGCAATTCCGCGGGAGCACGGCTGTCGCGCCGTCCGCCGTGCTGACGATCTAGCGAGGGGCGGGCGTTGGTACTGCCGGCGCCGGCTTCGCGGCCGATGGCTGTGCGGCCGCGGTGGTGGTGGGTGCCGGCGCCCCTTCCCCTGGCAGCTTGAGCGCAACGGCCGCAGCAGCTCCGGCTCCGACAGTGACTGTCTGATCGACGAGTCCGAGAACCGGATGCCAGGCCCGCAGGTGATATGTCCCGGCGGGAATTCCCTCGAGCGTGAAGTCGCCGTTCTTCCCTGTCACCGCGTAATACGGGTGATCGAAGACGAGCACGTATGCTTTCGACCAGGGGTGCAGCTCACACGTCACTTCCAGCTCGGCCGTTTTTTTCAGCAGACGGTCGAAGGGGATCACCTGGCCATTGTCGTTGAACGGCGCGATTGCCTCGATCTCCCCGGTTGCGACATCGATGATGCGGTCGCGGTGCATCGCCACGTCGTCGCTGATCACGTTCAACGTTCCGCCGGTTATCACTGTCTGGACGCGTGGATCCATGACGCAGTCTTCATTCGTCAGCTCGAAGCGCCGGTCGACCTCGGGCGCCCGGCCCTGCCGAATGTCGGTGAGCCAGACGGCGACACCGGAAACCCTGGTGCCGGTGTGATCGATGCGGTGATCCACCACCGACCGTCCACAATCCGCCTGCTCGGTGGTGAGATGGATGATGGAATCGGCGGGAAACGCGCCGTCGAAGTCGACGGTGCCGGTAATGCGCCCGGGTGATGCGACGGAGATCTCGCGGTACGGCTGGGCTGGAGCACTGACCACCGCGACGCGGGGCGCAACGCTTCCTTCTTTTCTTGCGGCCGGCTGGGCGGCGTCGGCTTTCGTTCCGTCGGAGCAAGCCGAGATGAGCACTGCTGCGGAGAGGAAGGTCAGTGCGAATAGACTTCGATTCATTCGGTGATTCGTTTTGTGAGGATGCAAAGAGAGGGCAACCGACGTGCCAAAGTTACTACCCCGCTGCCCGGTGCCCGTTACCCGTGCCCGCTAACCGCTAACCGCTAACCGCTAACCGCTAACCGCTGCCCGCTAGCCGGTGCCCGCTATCCGCTACCCGTAAGATACTGATTTCCCTGTCTCATCATTTCTACAAACGCGGCTTCATCCCCCGTCCGGACGGACTCGCTGAAGCGCTCCATCACCGAGAGCAGATTGTCGAGCACTGACACACTGTGCTCGTTGAGTGACTGAATCTCGAAGTACAGATGGGGATTCTCCAGCGAAACCCGCCGGGCGACGTCGAGCTGCGCATCAAATGTCGTGCTCGACAGGCTCCGCAAACGGTCGGCGTCCTCGCCACTGCCGGCAAGTGCAGCGAGAAATGTGATGTTGACGGCGTGTGAAAGGCCGAGGATATACGAGATGAGGCGGTCGTGCGAGTCGAGATCCATCTCCACCTGGACGACCATCGTCGAGCCGAAAAGCTCCCGCGCGACTTTCGTTGCAGCCGCATGCCCGACGTCAATGAAAATCACATGACGGCCCGACAACAGCTCCGTGTCAGGCCCGAACATCGGATGAACCGACGTCACCGCCACTCCGGCGCGGAGCAGCGCCTCGAGCCCGGGGCGGAGGGGTGTCTTCAGTGACCCTACGTCGAAGACCACGCCGGACGGTCTCCGCTCGGCAAGCTCACTCAGAATCAAACCCGATGCGCGGAGCGGAGCGGCCACGATGATGATGTCGTGGTCGAGAGACGAAGTTCGCCAGTCCGCGATATGCGGAAATGCCCCCGGCTGGGCCGCCGGGTCCGCGATCTCGATGGAAAAGCCCTGCGACCCCAGGAATCGCGCGAGCCAGCCGCCCATTTTCCCCGCGCCGCCTATGATCAGCACCCTCCGGCCCTTGCCTTCGCCACTCATCTGAACCCTGTCCTGCTCCTGCGCCGTGAGCGAGGCCCGAATCAGCAGCAGCGCAATCTCCTCAGCCACGTTTGGATCGAGCCCCACCGTTTCCGCGGCGGCCCGCGCCCGAAGCGTGACCTCCCGCTCCTGCGAGTAATCCCGCGTCGACCGGCCGCTTCCCGCCTTTATCCGGCCTATCTCGGTCGCGATGCTCTGCCTGCTGGCGACAAGATCGAGGATCGATCGGTCGAGGGAGGCCAGGCGATCGCGAAGGTCGGCGAGTCTGGTTGGGTCGGGGGGAGGCATTGACCCTAACATGCGCTAGCCCTTTCTGGTCCACCAGTTGCCCGCTGACCGATCTCGGGATAATCTCTGAGAACCAATGACAAACGCCCGCGAGCTTCTTCCTTACGATCCCTCGGGGGCGCCGCGACTCAAGGTCGCGTTCGTCGGAACGCACGGGGTGGGGAAGACCACTCTCTGCTTCGACCTCGCTTCCCAGCTGAAACGCCTCGACCTCGGCGTCGAGATTGTGAAAGAAGTCGCCCGGCGTTGCCCGCTGCCAATCAACGAACGGACCACGCCTGACGCCCAGGCGTGGATTCTCCATACGCAGATTGCGGAAGAGATCGAGGCGGCGGCGAGCTACGAAGTGGTCATATGCGACCGCTCGGTGCTCGACAATTACGCGTACCTCGTCGCGCGCGTGGGGCGGCGGCCCGAGCTCGACGGTCTCGTAGCGAGCTGGATTCGTGGATACGACGCGCTGTTCAAAGTACCCGTGCTGAGCGCGCCGTCATTCGACGGCATGAGGGCTGTGAGCCAGAGCTTCCAGATGGAAATCGATGCCACGATCGACCAACTGGTGACGGCATTCGACGTCGACGTGCTACCGCTTAATCCCGCCGATCGGGACGGGTGGATTGGCGTGATCATGGGAAAGATCGGCCTGCCGCTGCACCCTCCGCAGATCGATCTCTTCAGCGCCGGAGCCTCCACCGGCTAGCCGGGCCAATGATCGTTCATCTGGTGGACGGAACGTACGAGCTTTTCCGTCATTTCTACGGACTCCGCCGCTTCCACAAGACCGACCCGCCATTTGGCGCGGTGCTCGGCGTGTTGCGCACGGTGGTGCAGATGCTCGAGGGCGGCGCCACACACATCGGAGTCGCAACCGATCACGTAGTCGAGTCGTTCCGCAACGATCTGTGGGAGGAGTACAAGACCGGCGAGGGCATGGAGCCCTCACTGTACTCGCAGTTCATTCCGCTGGAAGAATCCCTCGTCGCGATGGGCGTGGCAACCTGGCCGATGGTCGAGCTAGAGGCCGACGACGGCCTCGCTTCAGCGGCGCGCATCGCGGCCGAGGATGAGCGTGTTGAGAAAGTCTGCATCTGGACGCCGGACAAGGATCTTGCGCAATGCGTCGTCGGTGAGCGCGTAGTGCAGGTCGATCGCCGAAGCGGCAAGATTCGCGACGAAGCCGGCGTGCGCGCGAAGTTTGGAGTAGCACCGGAGTTCATTCCCGACTACCTCGCGCTGGTGGGCGACTCGGCGGACGGCTACCCTGGTGTCGCGGGCTGCGGGCCGAAAACGGCGGTCAGTCTCATCGAGCGGCATGGTCACATCGAGGAATTTCCGCCCGAAGTACTCGGAAAGAACTGGGAGCGAGCGCTGCTCTTCAAGGACCTCGCAACACTCCGCACCGACGCCCCTCTTTTTC
>Ga0097691_1002650_pt1 | contig 11659 bp, 10 predicted proteins | sample NGESurdeep072012_8_FD_72858 | JGI IMG/M metagenome (GOLD analysis project Ga0097691, IMG submission 72858) | Arctic peat soil microbial communities from Barrow, Alaska - NGEE Surface sample 210-1 deep-072012 | ecosystem: Environmental > Terrestrial > Soil > Wetlands > Peat ...
GCTGACAGTCATCGCCTATGTCGCGATGCCACCGACCTCAACCAATCGAATATCAGCTGCTTGGTCGAGCTCGGGCTCAAGGTGAAGAAATAACGATGGGAGAGCACAACAGCGACCTGTCGATCGACGCCGAAGCCTTTAGTCAAGAAGGCGAAGTTGCGCTGAGTGCGGTCTTCGACATTTACCGGATGTGTGTACCGAAAACTTAAACCCGGACGTATTAGATCCGTGAGACTGTTATCCCCAGTGAACGCGGTCGCCAACTTGAGAAGTCGGGTTTGTGCGCCGGTCATGGCAAGCTCATCTACCATTTTTTCCACGGCAGGACGATAGTCACACCGATACGCCTGCCACGCCTGTGAAACTCAACACCAGCCTTCTGAAAAGCAATTTGAATTGCAGTTAAGGTCTTCGCCGTCGCTGAATTTCGGCTGCGCTCGAAATTACGGATCGTTTCGTAAGACAATCCGGCAGCCTCACTTAGCTCGCGCTGACTCCATCCTAGAAAGGCTCTGGCGGCTCTGGCCTGTTCGACTGTAAAGGCTTGCATGACCTTGGATCATAGCCGATGTTCGCGCCCGACGTTGTTTATTCTTCTCGCAACCGCACACCAACGCCCTTCCCACTCTTGGCAGGGATGAATTTTTGCGCCAGCGCCTTCAAGGGCGCGGCGATCCTATTCGTCCTTTACCAAAGCATCGCTTGCAGGGCGCGGGATAGATTTTGCGACCGGGCTGAACCGGCTGCCGGACCTTGGGAAATCCAGTGCCTTCACAAGCGCGGCATTCGACTTCCGTCACAGCATCTTTTCGCTTAGGTCTTTTCATAAAATTCATTTCCTGAAATGAGGAAGACTAATTTCCCGGCACGCTATCATATCAATTTCGTCGCCTGTGCCTCTCGCAAATCAAATCCGAACATATTGGTGATGCAGTCCATCCAAGATCGGACGGCGGAGAATGCGCCCAGCGCTCTGACGGGGCGCGGCGCCGGTGCATCCTTGTTCAACGACAAATGCGTGTCCGCGCTGCGGATACTTCGTCCGCTCGCGGAGCGGGGCGACGCCGCCGCTCAGTATGAACTCGGCGATCTTTATTACAGCGGCTTGGGCGTCCCACAGGTCGAAGCAGAAGCCGTGGAGTGGTATCGGCGCGCTGCTCTTCAGGGGCACCCCGCCGCCCAACACATGCTTGCCTTGAGTTATGAGTACGGCACGGGCGTTGCTAGAAATATGGCGGAGAGTCTGAAATGGCTACGGCGCGCTGCCCAGCAGGGATACGGTGCCTCGCAGAACAGACTTGGCCAAATGTACCAAAGTCCGGGAAGCTTTGGCGTGACATTTGAGCAAGACCTTATCGAGGCACACAAGTGGTACAATTTGTCCGCTGCGGGCGGCGAGCCCGGAAGCGAGCGTGAGCGTACCGAATTAGAGACGCACATGACTCCTGCACAGATCGATGAAGCACAGAGACGCGCAGGCGCGTGGAAACCGAAACAGCTTGGACGATAGCGCATCACGTCGCCATGCCGTGAACTTTTTTAACCGTGTATGGCGGCCTGAGAACGCATCCGTCCCAGCACGCTCTCAAGTTCAGATCTAAGATATTCCATATCGCTCTCATCCTGGTCTGTGTATCTGTCGGTGGGCTTGTGCTCCAGGCGGAACCCGATGCTATGGAGCACCTCCGCAATGCCAACCACACTAAGGCCAACTGGCAATTCACCACCCCCCAACGCACGAATCAAACTCAAGCACCTATACCCTTCAATCTGACTGAATCGGGCGACTAGGCGAAAATGCTTGAACAGCTGTTATCGGAAAAAGTTAACGATTTTAGAGGGTTGGAATACCATCGGGTCCGAAAGCGGAACCCGCTAATCGGCGCTCCGCAGCCGCCGCATCGTGAATTCGATATCGCCGCCGGGCAGTTCGCGCCAGCTTTCGACCCCGCTCATATAGGCGGCCTTGGGATAGCGGGTGAGGAAATCGCGCGCCTTTGTCCGCGCCTTGTCGCGCGGCAAAGTGAAAGTCTCGCGCAGATAGCCGTCGTCCAGCTTGCGGCGGCCGGCCATCCGGTCGGCGAGATCGCGCGGGCGAGAGACCATGTCGTAACTCCAACACATAACGACCGGCTCAATATAGCCCTTGCGGGATCCAATCCGAGTCCCCCTTCAAATTCCGGCGGCAGGAATTGAGTCGCTTACCGGGCATAAAGAGGATTTCAAATTGCTGCCGGCAACATTCCTCAGGCTTCGGCTGAGAACCCCGATGGAACTCCCGCCGCCTTGCTAGAGAGTCCGATGGCGCAGTCATTCTACCTTCGCGGACATGCCGAGCGTTGCCGCCGTCTGGCCCGCGATTCCACCGATCCCAGCTTGCGCGACAGTCTTGTCAAACTCGCCGACGATTTCATCGCACGGGCCAACGCCCAGGAGAATCAAGCGAATGACGACACGGCGGTTTGGCAGACCGGCCCCGGACGAGGATGATTCCGCCTTCTGAACCGGCTGCCGACGCTTTTTGTATGCCTTCCGGCAAATAAACTTTCAGCTCCCGGAAACGCGGCAAGCTGAGGGCATTGCAGGTCAATCGGCGATGAAGCCGCGGCCGCGGTGGACCGATCCAGCGTTATGACGGCGACCGGACCAACATTACGGCTTGCTTCTTCCTATATTGAGCCTTCCCGCGGACCGCCCTCTCGGAGCGTTCTCCCCAGCCCTGCGGTAAATCGGCCCGGCCGACCGGGCAGGATATCGCAGTGCCAGTGCCCGTTTTGAACCCCGGTCTTCCCTTGGACAATAAACTGCTCGCCGCGCTGCCCCGCGATCACTTCGATCGGCTGCTTCCGCATCTGTCGACGGTTTCCATGCAGCAGGGGCTGGTGCTGTTCGAAGCCGGCGACGAGGTCGATCAGGTTTACTTCCCGCAATACGGCATGCTGTCGCTGCTCGCCGTGCTGCGCGACGGCAAGGCGATCGAGACCGCGACCGTCGGCCGCGAAGGCGTCGTCGGCGCGATGGCGGGCCTTGGCCTGTACAAGTCGCTGGTTCGCATCGTCGTGCAGATGCCGGTGGCTTGCAGCAAAATCGCCGCCACGCATTTCAGAACCGTAGCCGCCGCCAGCGAACCCGTTTGCAATCTCTGCATCCGGTACAATGAGGTGCTGCTGTCGCAGGCGCGGGTGACGGCCGGTTGGCTGCTGCAAAGCGCGGATCGGGCGGCCAGCGACACCGTCGCGCTGACGCAGGAATTTCTCGCCGAGATGCTCGGCGTGAGACGCACGTCGGTGACGGAGGTCGCAAGCAAGGTACAAAACGCAGGCGCCATCAGCTATTCGCGCGGCGTGATCAAGTCCTGGACCGGCCCTCGCTGATGCGGATGTCCTGCGAATGTTACGAAACGCTGCTGGATCAATCGGCCGCGCTCGTCTGACGGCCCGAGCAAGTCCTTGTTTCAACTACTACTTGCCATAACATTTGAACACTATCCTCAGTAGCTCGTTGGTTTCCCAAGGAGGAACACCGATGACGCTTCCTGAGCACGCCTTGCCATCGCCTGATCATGGTCGACCCGCTCCGTACGCCCTAATCATACCGCCTCAAGTCAGGCGTTTTCAAGCCACCCAACGCGAGTGTCCATTTCCGCGAAAAGCACTCTAGTCGCCCGATTCAGTCAGATTGAAGGGTATAGGTGCTTGAGTTTGATTCGTGCGTTGGGGTGGTGAATTGCCAGTTGGCCTTAGTATGGTTGGCATTGCGGTCGTGCTCCCAGGCGGCGATTTCATCGATGAGGGTTTGTTTGTCGGGAATGCGGCGGTCGAGGCACTGGGACGACAGGACGCCGAGTTCGGACTCCGCCAGATCGAGCCAGCTGCCGTGCTTTGGCGTGTAGTGCCATTCGAAGCGCTCGACCAGCCGCCTGGCTTCGGCAGCCGGAAAGGCCTCGTACAGTGACGCCTTGCAGTGGGTGTTGAGATTGTCCTGGAGCAGAACGATTGTCCTGGCGTCCGAAAAGTGAAGATCGGCCAAATCTTTCAAGACGTGAGCGTAATCCACGGCGGTGTGGCGATCCGTGACCTTGACATGGCGCCAGCCTTCGAGCGGCCGGGACTGCCGCAAAAATGCACAGCATTACTGAAATTGCAAAAAAATCTGGAATAAAGCGCGAGAGTGGTGCTCGCCTTTCGCGGGTCCGTATTCCACCTGGTGAGTCTGTTCGAATTTTTTGATGCAATCCCATCAGCGCCTCGTAGGCATGCCCTCTCCTCCGTCAATCTGTTGACCAATAAGCGCGATGGCCCGCTGATAGACCGGAGCAGCATTCCATGCCTGGATCGCCTCGAAATTGGCTTCGCCGGCCTGGTACCCCGCACCCGCGCGCCAGCCATGGCCCTTGAGGAAGTTTGCCGTCGAGCTCAGCGCGTTGGCCGCGCTGTCGAGACTTCCGCCGACGCCGTAGCTGAGGATGTTCTTCGGCAAGAACTGGGTATGGCCGACCTCACCGTGCATGGAGCCACGTGTGGCTGCCGAGAGGATCCCGCGATCGATCAGTGTCAGAGCCGCGTAGAGCTGATCGGTGAAATAGGCCGTCCGGCGGCAGTCATAAGCGAGGGTAGCCACAGCCGACAGCGTGTTCTGATTCCCGCGCGACCTTCCGAAACCGGTCTCCATTCCCCAAATGGCCAGCAGCGGCCCCGGCGGGACGCCAAAGCGTTGCTGGATGGACGCGAAGAGTGCCGCATTGGATTGCTTGAGTGCACGTCCGCGCGCGACGATGGCTGATCCGCCGCGTCTGGCGAGAAACTGATCGAGAGACAAACGCATGCTCCCCTGGTTTCGGTCGGCCGCGATGGTTGCAGTCGAATAGCTAGTCGCCATCAGGGCCGCGACGGCGGAGGCGCTGACGCTCTTTTTTCTCGCTTCATCGGCGAACTGCATCTTCCATGCCTCGAAGCCAGTCGCCGTGCTGCCGCACTGCGCGGCGCCAGCTTTGCCGGTCATCCACACGAGCGCCAGCAGGACTGCGACGGTGACTGTCTTGAGCTGCCCGCCCTTGGTCATTCCGAACTCCTTTCACACTTGTTGCACCAGACGAAACGCTGGCTCGCCATCGCTGCCGGGACGAGGCGCTATCGCCGGCTCTCGCGCTCTTCAAGATCCGAGCTGTTCATGTCGGCGAGGGCTTGCTCCAGAGTCCCTTGGGGCAGCCGAGAGACCGTCACGGCCCGGTTCTTTTTTCACGAAGATATCTTCGTCCCGCTGACGCGAGCACTAGGGTATTCCCGAAATGGGCGGGGGGAAACCCACAATGGCGGCGGCGCTCACGGGTCGCCAAACCAAAGATCGCACGTCCGCAAGTGTGAAGGTTTTCGGATGCCGGCCCGTGACGGACGGCGCCGCGAACTCCGCGGCTTGTGGCCGGCGTTCGAAAACCTCCAAAGGAGGAAATCGCGGGAAGGGATACGTAAGGCGGTGCCGCGGGCTCTATGGCGATTTGGCTTCTGCGCGTGGGACGGCCGAAGGGAGCCGATGGGGTTGAGCAGCACGGTCGATGCGAACGATATGCGAGAGCGCGGTGTTTCGGTGATACTGGCGTGCAGCAATCGGTGAAGATCGGCTGACGTATTGCAGTCGAAGTGCTGCCTTTGAGCAAGCAGCGCCACGGCCGGTCAGAGCCACTGCGCGGCGAACGATGCGATGCTGCTTGGCACCGTGACGTGCGATACCTCTATAGATTCGATTTTGCGGTTTCCATCCGATATGATTGGCTCGCCGTCCGGTGACGGGGGAGATTGACACATGACTGCCATCGCGTTTCGACCGCCGGCGCCGCACCCGCGGGAAAAGCCGCTGGGCCTGCTCGGCCGGATCGCGACTTTGCGCAGAAATCCTATCGAAATCTGGACGAGGGTGCACTACGAAGTGCCGGTTATGGTCAGCAAGACTGCGTTAGGTGATCGCGCAGTGGTCAGCGATCCCATGGGGGTGCGCCGCATTTTTCTCGATAATGTCGTAAACTATCGCAAAGACGATTTTCAACTGCGTGTTCTGCGGCCGGGGCTCGGCAACGGCCTCTTGACGGCCGACGGAGAGGATTGGCGCGCGCAGCGCCGCTTGCTCGCGCCCTTGTTCACGCCGCGCCAGATCGCTGCTTTCGCCGACGCGATGGCAGAGGCCACACGGGAAGGCGTCGAGCGCCTGCGTCGGCGTGACGGCCGAAGTATCGACATGTCCGACGAAATGGCGCGCGTTACGCTGGAAATTCTCGAGCACACGCTGTTCTCCTCGGGTCTCAGCCGCGATCCCGGCGAGTTTCAGCAGGCGGTGACGCGCTATTTCGACACGATCGGCCGCGTTGATTTGATGGACCTGCTTGGCCTGCCGCAATTCCTGCCGCGCTTTGGGCGGCGAAAGGGGCGCGCCACCCTCGAATGGTTCGGTAAGGCAGTTGAAGACATTGTCAGCGCCCGCCGTAAGCTGATCGCCGAAGGTGGAACGGCGCCGCGCGATATTCTCACGCTTCTGCTAGAGGCGCAGGATCCCGAGACCGGCCGAGGTATGCCAGAAGACGATTTGCGCGCCAATATCGTTACGTTTATAGGCGCAGGTCACGAGACTACAGCCAATGCGCTGACCTGGACGTTCTATCTGCTGTCGCAATCGCCGGATTGGCGCGCGCGCGTCGAGGACGAGACCGACGCCCAACTCGACGCCGGCCCGATGGATACGCTCGCCGAACGTATGCCCGTGACGAAGGCGGTACTGGAGGAGGCGCTGCGGCTCTATCCGCCGGCGGCCATGCTGACCCGAGCCGCTATCAACGCCGATGAAATCGGCGGAAAGCGCGTTTGCGCCGGCACGATCGTGACCGTTTCCCCATTCCTGCTTCATCGCCACCGAACCCTATGGGAGTCTCCCGACGACTTCGATCCCAACCGGTTCCTCGGCGTCAATCGCGACCGCATCGACCGGTTCGCTTACATTCCCTTCGGCGCGGGCCCGCGCGTGTGCATCGGCATGGGGTTTGCGCTCCAGGAAGCGATTATCGTGCTTGCGCATCTTACCAAGGCCTTCCAGTTCGATCTTGCGGCCAATCACGTCGTGCGACCAATTCAGCGGATCACGTTGCGTCCGCAGGGGGGGATGCCCATGACCATGCACGTTCGTTGAATCGGAAGACGCCTGACCGCTGCGCGGTGGATCCGCGATACCGTTCGGATTTGGCTGCCCTAATTTGGCCCGCGCGCCTGGGCCTCGGGACGCAGAACTTCCAGAGCCTTCATTGAAGCAGACATTGTCACGCTTCAGGAAGTATTCATACTTCAATGGCGAACGGAATTTTGCATGTCTGATAAAATCTCGCGAATTGCTGCGCGACGCGATTTATCCCAAATTGGCCGGTTTGAAAGCTCTGGCAAAGTTAGCGCACGCTCAAGGACTGTGGCGGCTTCAGCCTGTTCGCCATGCCTATAGAGGAAGTCGCCGTAGAAATAATTCGCATCGAGCCCGTTCGGCGCGCTCCTGATCGCCTCCTCAAGATAGTGCCGGGCTCGAGCCTTGTCACCGAAGCCTATCGGAAATCCAGGGACCCGGTCATAAAGCACACCAAGGGTCGTCGGCGCTCCAGCATCCATTGTCACGGGGGCGGTCTTTTCGACCTTCTCCAGAATATCGCGCGCTCGCTTTGCCAGCTCCAGAGCTTTCAAGGGGCTGCCATTGTCGTTTGCTAAGGAAGCCTGCTCACTGATGATGATTCCGATCCAAACAATTGGATGCGCGGGCGGGGACGCCCTTTCAATAACCGAGAAATGTCTGGCTACGGCGGGTCCATCCCCGCGCGGGCGGGGACGCCTGCGGCGTCCTGCAGACCATAGAGGCTATTGAGGGTCCATCCCCGCGCGGGCGGGGACGCCACGCCGACAATGCCGGAAAACCAAAGTAAGACGGGTCCATCCCCGCGCGGGCGGGGACGCCACGATTTCCGCGGCTATCCGGCCTCATGCTTTGGGTCCATCCCCGCGCGGGCGGGGACGCCCAGCGGAGGCTGCGGGCTTCAGGCTTCACACGGGGTCCATCCCCGCGCGGGCGGGGACGCCCGCTTTCCGTCCGTCAATATCATCATGCATGAGGGTCCATCCCCGCGCGGGCGGGGAGTGCGGGAGCGGGTCCATCCCCGCGCGGGCGGGGACGCCTTCCGTATCAGGTGGATTCGATTTGCAAGGCGGGGTCCATCCCCGCGCGGGCGGGGACGCCTTATTCCGGATCGCGCGCACTGCATCAGGTTATGGTCCATCCCCGCGCGGGCGGGGACGCCCATGGCTGGGAGTCGCCCGAGCACGGGTCCATCCCCGCGCGGGCGGGGACGCCTGCCGGCCGGACCCGCAGGAAGATCCCGCCAGGAACCAGGCCGACGCCGAGCGCGAAGCCGAGCTGGAAATTCAGTTGAATTCGTGAGGGGCGCGAGCGGCTTAGGCACTTGGGCAGAACTTCTCCACTGAACGACCCATCCCATGCAGCGTCATCATCCGCGAAAGCGGATGATCCAGTATTCCGCGATGTTTTTGGTCAACCGCGAGTTCGCGGCGTACTGGATGCCCGCGTTCGCGGGCATGACCGGCGGAAACAATCTTGTGCGTCTAACCCTACGGCGTCGCCACCGCCAGCGACGCCTGCTCGCCGGCAAGCGCCACGCAGGCCTTCCGGCGGTGCAGGCCCCTTATCGCGCCGGTGACCTTGAGCACCTTCCCGGCAGGACATGAAGCGTCCTGCACGAAGGCGATCTCATAGGGCGCGAGGACCAGGGGTTCGGACTTCAGGACGGTTTGGGCAAAACAAGGCAGGGCAGCCGCGGATAAAATCACCCCTAACGCCAAAGCACGCATGTTCGTTGTCCACCAATTCGCCAACAATAGCTGATCACGCACGAAAGTTCCGCCGGCGACAAAATTTTTTTTGGCTCGCCGTAGGCAACGGCCCGGCCTGCATCGCCCGGCGCTTTCGCAACAAAAAAGGCCGGCGTGAAGCCGGCCTTCTCGTATCGATCAATCCAAATCGGCCGTCAGTACCGCGCGGCGACCGGGCCACCCCAGCCGAAGCGGTAGTTCACGCCGACCTTGACGGTATGCTCGTCGTCCCGGAACCGGACGCCGACGATCTCCGGCGTACCCGCGGTGAAGGCGGTGCTGCCGAAATTGTAATACTGGTATTCGGCCTTGGCGGACCAGTTCGGCGCGAACATGTATTCGAGACCGGCACCGACGGTATAGCCGTCCTTATGATTGCCGGTGGTAGCGAACGCCACCGGCGCGCCGGCGAGGCTGACGCCGATATTATTGTTGTCGCGCCAGGCGTAGCCGCCCTTGGCGTAGAGGAGCGCCGGACCCCAGGTGTAGCCGAGCCGCCCGGTGACCGAGCCGAGCGCGTGATTATCCTGGGTCACCAGGCTGCCACCGGGGAAAAGTACGCCGTTATTTGAGTTGCTGGGAAGCCAGCTGTACTGGGCTTCGGCGCCAACCACCCAGTTGGGCGCGAACTGATAGTCCGCACCGCCCTGTACGCCGACCATGAACCGGCCGTCGCTTCCCTCCAGGCTGTTGTTGCCCGCGAACGCGCCGCCGAGATGGCCGCCGATATAGAAACCGGTCCAGTTGTAGACCACTTCCGGCGCCGTATAGGCCGGGGCCTTGGTATAGGTGCGCGCCGGCATATCGGCAGCGAACGCGGGAGCCGCGAATGCGATAAAGGCGGCTGCGCCGAGCAAAAGTTTTTTCATGAGTGTGGTTCCCCGTTATTGTTGTTGCGACCCTCATCAAACAACGTGGCCTCAATTTGGTTGCTTCGCGGCAATGCCGGAGCACGGATGGTTCGTAACTGTGACGGCGCGGCAACAACGCCGTTTTGTTCCATCGCGATTCGAACATTTTGCCGGTAAGGCGCTGCTCGCAGCTATATGCTGCGTCGGCTGAAGCCAGGTTCAGGTTCAAGGCTCGCTGAAAAGTGATCAGGGCCCTCGCACGCCACGCAAGGTGCCAAGCAAGAAAAATCGAGGAGGACACATGACCGCGACCCTGATGGACGACTTTCCGCCGACGCCGGACCGGCTGGTAACGCTCGCGAACTGGCGCAAGGCGCCGTTCAGCGCCTGGGGTTTTCGCAACGTCCGCCGGCTGATCCCGACCGCCAACATCGCGGCCTCCGGCCATGCGGCGGGACTCGAAATGTCGCTGGAGGAAATCGGACACATCGGCTTCACCGGCCATGACGGCAACCCGACCACCGTGAGCCACGCGCTGCGCGCCACCGATACCGACGCGTTTGTCGTACTCAGGCGCGGGCGGATCGCGACGGAGTGGTACGGCAACGGCATGAGCGCCACTACGCCGCACATCACCTTCTCCGTCAGCAAGTCGATTTGCGGCACGCTCGGCGGAATTCTCGGAGATCGCGGCCTGCTCGATCCGGATGACCGCGTCATCGATTACATCCCCGAACTGGCGTCGTCGGTCTATGGCGGCTGCACGATCCGGCATCTGCTGGATATGGCGGTCGGCATTGCCTTCAGCGAAGATTATGACGACCCGAAGGGCGACGTGGTGCGCTACCGCCATGCGGCCGGATGGGATCCGTTGCCGGCGGGCGAAGCGCCGATCGATCTGCGCAGCTTTCTCGCCTTGCAAAAGCCCGACGGAGCGAAGCACGGCGAGCTGTTTCACTATGTCTCGACCAATACCGACGTGCTCGGCTGGGTCTATGAGCGCGCCTGCGATCAGCCCTACGCCGACCTCCTCAGCGAATATCTGTGGGCGCCGCTTGGCGCAGAACATGACGCCTATATCACCGTCGACGCCCGCGATGCGATGCGCGCCGCCGGCGGCATCTGCGTCACCCCGCGCGATCTCGCCCGCTTCGGCGAGATGATTCGCCGGCGCGGCGTCGCTGGTGGCCAGCAGGTAGTATCCGGCGCGTGGATCGACGATATCAACGAGCGCGGCGATCCCGAGGCATGGACGCGTTCGGAATTCGCCGACATGTTTCCGCAGGCGAGCTACCGCAGCAAATGGTACCGGATCGACTGGACCAAGGGCGTACTCTGCGCGCTCGGCATTCACGGCCAGTGAATTTACATCCATCCGGAGACCGAACTGGTGATTATCCGGATGGGATCGGAGGCCACGCCGCTCGATCGCGTGCGCGGCTGGCGGCGCGGCTTCGACGCGATTGCGGAGTATTTTTTGTAGGCGTGCGAACTCTTGCCCTCTTCTCCCCTTGAGGGAGAGAGGGCACTATTTTCTAACTTTACGGACGGATGCGTACAATTTCTAAGTCATGCTGCCCGGCATGAAGCACCGGATCGAGATTTGGTTGTCAAACCGTATCGGCCAAACCATCGTGCGTCCCGCCCGGTTCGGTTCGGGGCGGGCGGCTGCGTTATGTCAGCTGCCTGCGCTTTACCCCGCGCGAATTTCCGACCCCTGCTCCCATGCCGCCTTTGTCGGCAACGATTTTTAGCGCAGATCCTTGGAACTGAACCAAATGATTTGAACGAGCGGTTACGCGCGCGACAATGAAATCGATGCGCCTTTTATCGCACCTTCAGAGCTAATCGAGACCGCCTGTTTGTTGCCGTGTGTTGTCACAGAGAGCTTAGCTTTGAATGCCG
>Ga0097691_1002651_pt1 | contig 11657 bp, 12 predicted proteins | sample NGESurdeep072012_8_FD_72858 | JGI IMG/M metagenome (GOLD analysis project Ga0097691, IMG submission 72858) | Arctic peat soil microbial communities from Barrow, Alaska - NGEE Surface sample 210-1 deep-072012 | ecosystem: Environmental > Terrestrial > Soil > Wetlands > Peat ...
AAATGTGTAACTGCTGAACGATGGCGAAACTCGATTCGGATGGTCCCGGAATGTGCGGACACGGGCCACCGAGGTTCGGGAGTAGCACGGGGAAGAGCTTTCGTCACCCTTGTCTGGGGCGACGCAGCGTGCAGAACAATACACCACCACCCCGGAACCTAGAGCTCGGCCACGGAGTCGACGAGCTCAGACCTGAAGCCCCACAACGAACTCGGCTAACTTTGCTGCTTTCGCTACGTGGCTCCCTCACCATCATCTGGGTTCCGCCGTCTTCGGCGGTCGTGAGGGCGCGACTAACGGGAAAGAGGGCACCTCGAATTGTTCCGAGACAGCCTCGGAACAACTGCTGCCTCCGATCGCGACGACAGGATTTGGACCTGCAACCCCATGACCCCCCCGGACCTCGGCAGCTGGTTTCACTGTTCGCCCCGGTGACCGAATCCTAGCCGTTACCAACGACTTCGACATTGGCGAACACTGATGAACGGCGTCGAGCGCTGCGGCTTGATACACCAATTTGCTACCTGAGCAGCGAATGCGACGAACGTGTCGGCCCCCGGAGGCTGTCAACGGACAAAGACTTCGGCGAGATTCACCACCAGAAGACGCGGCCCAATCATCACGACACATGTTTAGGCCTCCCACCATCGGCCGCAGATTGGGCCTAGCGTGAAGAAATGCTCACGACGAGAAACCTATGACCGGTCCGCCTAGCCACAAGGAAGAACGACCATGAGCGTAATCATCCAGGAAACAGAAATGCGAGACATCACCGCGGCCACGACCAGCCAAGGGCGAGGTGAGTTCTCGCAGAAATACTCTAAGGGTGAACTTGAAGAAATGAGCTCACGCGAGTTGCTTGACGGATACGGCGAGTAGCTCACGAGGTCGCCGACCGAGCACTACCCCATCATCCCTGGGCCCGTCATGTCCGTGAGGCCTCTCATGTCCCTGAGAACCCTAGGCGCTCGCTCTGGCCCTTCAGGCGAAATGCTCGCCTCTTGCTATCTGTCCACCACGCGCACGCCGCAACGTCACCAATGGGCGAGATGCGGTCCCGCTCCGATGAGCAGGGGTGCCGGGCGAGGCTGTGGGCGCAGGCGCTGTCAGCAAGGACCGCCCGAACCGGGAGCTCAACGCGCGACACCGCACGAGCTCGTCTCGGTCCGAGTGTGCCGTCAAGGAGACCTGGCTGGTCACGATGCCAACGTTCGGTGGTGAAGATCTCACCGTGAACCCGTTTTCCTGGCCACCACCGCGGACGAGAATGGACGAGCGAACAGTCGCGGGCAGGGGTGTATGACCTCGACGAGGTCCTACACCGCTGAACTTCACAGAAGGAAGAACGACCATGAGGGGCACGACGCACGCGTCAGCAGCCGACAACACCACGAGCGAGCCAGCTACCCTTCGGATCCCGTCTGCGAGCGGGGGGGAGATCTGCTACAGCTCAGAGCGTGACCTGATGGCAAAGATCTGGGAGTCCGCGATCTACACCGACGGTCAGCCCGGGGCCGCCGTCGTGGTGATGCTCAGCATCAATGACGACAAGGACCAGAATCGGGTCAAAGTCGACTCGCGACTGGGCCAGGGCGACCTTGACGTCGTCGAACGCTCCATCGCCGTGTTGACCGAGGTCAGACGCGCCTTGCGGCTGTCGCGGCTCACTCAGGCAGGATGACCGTCGCGCACTGGACCACCTCATGAGCACAACGGCGCCCCCACTCGAGAAGGTGAACACAGGCGCTGCGGCGTGCGGCGGTTCGCACCGACGGCGTCAACGGTTTCCACCTCGGAGGTGATGTGCCGCAGGGCACTGCCAGGAGTGGAGGGGCCGGTCGGTACACCGGCTACCATTGCGGCACTTTTCGCTCTATCATGCCTCTGACCTGCACGTTAACCGTGGGAGACTGTTGGCCGGTGATGGTCGCGATGAACCCGCCGAGGACTTTCCACAGGACGCCGGTTGCCCCCGAACCGCAGGAGTCTTCCCCCGGCTCTCCTGCGGCCCTTGGGTAGGCGCAGACTGAAGCCATGACCTCCACAACCTGCCCGAGTTGGTGCCACACCAAGCATCCCGAGGGGGAAACCGGACCGTCCAAACACTTCGGGCCGCACTGGCCACCTCTGCGAGGCGACGAAGGTTTCTCGGCCGACGTGGCTGCGATCCAGAACGAGAACGGAGACGTCGGCGTGTGGCTGTCCGCCGACCATGACGAGTACCTCACAACGAGGCACGCACGATCGGTGGCTCGTGCGCTGCTGGCGGCCGCCGACTGGGTGGACAACAACGCCATCTGAAGGCGCGCACCCAGAACAGCGAACTTCGGAACGGCAAGAGCTCGGGACCGCGTATACCAGCTTCTCGGTATGCATTTCGCTGAAGCACACTGCGATCACGCAGCTCCACTTCGAGCGGCCAGCACAGCCAGGAGTGTGGCCCGGTCCTGGCCTCCCACGATCGCCACCCAACGACGTCGGAGTAGGCCAGGCGCTGTTCTCCACAGTTCCTGGACCTTCACGAGACCTCCGGCGGCGGACTTCCTCAGCGCGGTGGTGCAGCGAGTGGCAGTCTTGGTGGCCGCTGACGTTTGCCGTTTGAAGTGGACGACCTCATGGTTACTAATGTGGCCGCAGGTTCAACGAATCCCTCAAAGAGGCGTCGCTGGGTCGGCCCGACGGGCCCGGGCATTGCGGCGTTTGAGAGCACGGCGTTCGTCGTCGGACAGTCCGCCCCAGACTCCGTCGTCCTTGCCGGACTCCATGGCCCAGCTCAGGCAGGCCTCAATAACCTCACAGCGACGGCAGACGGCTTTGGCTTCTTCGATCTGGCGAAGCGCGGGGCCGGTGTTCCCGATGGGGAAGAACAGCTCGGGGTCCTCGTCCAGGCAGGCAGCATGGTCACGCCAAGTCATCAGGGTCGGGCTCCTTGAATCGAGGTCTGGGTCAGCATCGGGTGAGTCGGGGGCAGGAGGTGTTCCTCATTCCCTCAAGGCCAACATTCAAGTCAACGCCAAGGTCAGCGCCAAGTCAACGAAAACGCGTCATAACGGCATCGATCGTGGACCAGGACCAGATAGCCGGGACCTATCCCGGCGCCCTGGGGGGCTATCAGCCGTCATCAAGCACGCAACTGTCAACGCCCGGCTAAGGCTGCTGCCCACGACGCGGCACCTATTGAGGCAGCCGTCACTGGTCGCCGCAGCAACTCCTCCGCGACCAGACGGTGACGCTGCACGTCCGGGCTCAACGCCCGGGTGTTCGCCGCCGGGGAGGACACTCTCGATCCGTGGCCTCCCTGGGTAGGTGCTCGGATCCGGTGAGGTCGCGGCCGCCAGCGTCGAGGTGCCCAATCTCGGGTGTCATGCAGGCGGCTCATGGGGTGGTGTCACGGCGCACGTCACGGTGGGCGTCGGTCGCCGCTCTCAGCTCGTTGTCAGGCGCCTCCTCCAAGGTGATCAGCGAGTTGTCAGCGTCGGGCGACGCCCGGAGGATCTCATCGAGCTTGCGCTGGGTCGCCTCCTCCGCCCGGGACTGTGTGTGTTGGATGACAAAGACCATGGCCAGTGTCGTTGCTGCCGCAATCGTCTGGAACACGGTCTCCAGCCGGGCTGGGAACCCCCACAAGGCGCTGAAGAAAACCCAGACCACGACGGTTGTAACCACCCCGAGCGCAAGCGTGGGCCTGGACGCCCAACGGTCCAGAGCATGTAGGACTCGACTCCCGGGGTGGCGTCGCTCGGTCTTCACGATGGATCCTTCGTGCACTCGCTGAATCCTTCCCTTCGATGTGTTCACGGTCGCGCGCTGGGACACGTTCTGCGGCAGAGGCGGGCCTCATCGGGAGTCTCGGCTGCGTCGCCGCAGCGGATCCCGCGGCCAGTCCGGCACAGGCCACCCCATCTATAGCCCCAGCCACCACCCGAGAGATGGTCAATGCAGCCACGCCTTGCGACACGGTTCGGTCACGCCGTTAATGGCGTGCTCAAGGTCCGAGAAGTCGATGGCGCTGATGAATGCCATCACGGCAAGGCATTCGCCCGTTCAGATGGACAGGTGCCATCGCGATCTGCACGACGGCCATGGCTACATCCCAACCAAGTGAGCTGCCGGGCATCGGGTAGATCCAAATGCCCTCGGCCGCGCACCACATTGGCTCACCATTGTGCCCTCCTGGTAAACCCCGAACACCGTGACCCTCATTGGCTACGAAGCCTTGCGGGGCAAGAACCTGCTGGCCTTCGCTATCAGCCGGCCTCGTCGGCGCCGGTCCGCTCGAGCTCGGTCAGCCGGCCCTCGAGGTAGGACTTCTGACGGGCGTGCTGGTGACGCGCTCGATGGTTCGCAGCTCTTCGATCTCTTTCTGCAGCACGCTACGCTCGCCGCCGAGCCCCTGAAGAACCTCGGCCCTCTCCTGCCTTGCCTCGACGACCATTCCAGTGGAACGCTCCCGTGCCTCGGTGATCATGCGCTCATGCTCGGCGGTGGCCTCGGCGATCAGCACGTCAGCGTCGGCCATGAGGGCTTCGTGCCTAGCCTCGCCAATGGACACCAACTCGTCGTACTTGGCCTGGCTAGCCGACAGAAGCTCTTCATGCTTCGCTGTAGCTTCAGCAACAACCTTGTCATGGCGTGACTGCCCCTCCGTGATAAGGCGCTCGCGAGTGTCCTTGCCTTCGGCCACGTACGCTTCGTGCAGCTTCTGTGCCAGGGCAAGCAGACCAGCCGCCGGGCCCACTGCGGCGGCACCGCCGACCTCAGCCGTGTCTGGCCCTTCGTTCTTGCTCGTGGCGGGAACATCGAGGGCTGACGCGGACTCGGCAATCGCGTCTGCTCCTCCGGTGGCTGCCATTGCAGGATCAACCGCCACTGCCCACTGATCATCCTCGTTCGCCGTGACAGTTCGAGCGGCTTTAGCCATGTCGTCACCTCACTTGATTAGGTTGGGTGGCATCAACCATACGCATGACCATCGGCACAGCCCGACATGCAACCTCAGGCTGGCGACAGTGCCAGTTCATACGACAGTCCACGACCGTAGATCGGGGCCTCGTCGGCATCTCAGGACGGTGCCGTACTTCGAGCCTCCTAAGATGGCGGTGAGCGTTCGTGATCCCGCTGCAGAACTGTGGTCGTGGACTCACTCTGGCGAGCTTCCCCCAGCGAGGGCTTGATCTTCATCAACGGAGCCGGCGACCTGATCCGGCGATCCAACTTCGGCACATGTGGCTGTGGGTCACGTCGGTGATCGGACTTGACCTGTTGCGCTCCCACGATCTGTGCCACTACCGAGCCTGGCTCATGTTCCGGCACGCAGAGTTCGTCAAGACTGTCCAGGGCAGGTCGGGCTAGCGAACGCGGCCGAGACGCTCGACACCGACAGCCACCTGCGACCGAACTCCGGCGACCGCACTCGGGAGGCTGTCGACCACGTCGTTCATAATCCGGCTTGTAGACATCGGCCACCATGTGGACGCATCGTGGCCGGTAGGAGGCCTTTGGGCGGATAAGTCGGTCGATACACCGGGTTCTACATAGTCACTTCCCCTTACTTGTAGCTCTGTTAGCCATGAGACCGCTGACCTGCACAGATACCGTTGAGAGTCGTTGGTCAGCGTTCAGCGTTTGCAAACGTCCTGCGGACTCCCTTCGGACTCGCTTCGGACTGGACGACAAAAGCAGTTCACGCTGCTGGATGACTGCAAGTGAGCCGTCGGGCCGGACTCTCGTGCCGTGATCGCACCTTCGGGATCCCTGCAGGGTGGTCGGGAAGCACGTGATCACGCGGGACACACGGCTCAGAAGAACTTGGGACCCGATGGACACCACCCGTGCCGATAGATGCTGCCCCTGACGCGCCTGTTCCCGACCGCCCCTTGGCCGGCGGTGGTCTGGGCCTGCATCAGTTCCTCCACGCGGTCCTGCTGTAGGGCGCCATGCTGGGTGAGGATGTCGGCGTCGGGTTGGATGAGGCCGACGGGGTTGGCCATGGGATGGCCAAGGCCCCGTCCCGTGGTTCGGGGCGGGGCCTGCGTGGTCAGGTTGGCGGCCTGATGTTCGCGGTGTCGCGGGGCCGTGGGGTTATTCGGCGGTGACCTCGGTGACGGCGGCGCGTGCGGCGGACTCGTCGACGATGGTCTTGTTCGCGGCAAAGGTCGCTACGAGTGCTTGTAGGGCGAGGTTGTTCACGGCTCTGGGTAGGCCGCGGCTGGTTTGGTGGATGAGGTCGGCGGCGTCGTCGCTGAATAGTTGATCGCTGCGGCCGACGAGTTTGAGGTGGTGGGTGAGGTAGTCCCTGGTCTCGGGTTGGGTCATGCCGGGCAGGGCGTAGCGGAGCATGATCCGTTGGTCGAGGGCGGCGAAGCTCCCGAGCTTGATCCGGCGGCGCAGGGTGGGCTGGCCTAGGAGCAGGCCGGCGAACGGGGCGACACTGTCCATCTCGCTGTTGGTGAGTAGACGCAGCTCCTCGAGCTGGTCGGCCGATAGGAGGTGGGCCTCGTCGACGGCGACGATGACATTGCGGCCGCGTTCGTGTTTCTCGGCCGCGAGGTGGTCCATGGTTTGGGCTATCAGGCTTGCGGTGTGGAACCTGGGGATGCCTCCGAGGCCGCTGACGACAGCGGAGTAGAGGCCGCGGGCACCGACGGCGGGGTTGGGTAGGTAGATGACGGTGTGCCGGGATGCGTCGAGCTCGGCGAGGGCGGCGCGTAGCGCGACGGTTTTGCCGGCGCCGACTTCTCCGGTGATCACGCCGAGGGCGTTTTCGTTGATGCACCAACGGATCCGGGCGACGGCTTCGCCGTGTCCGGTGTGGTGGTGCAGCATCGAGGGGGCCAGGTCGCGGCGGAACGGGGTGCGTGTAAAACCGAAGTATGAACCGAGCTGGTCCAGGCTCACTGGTGCTCCTTGGGGTCGGTGGCCGCTGCAGGGCTGGCGGCGACGGTGTGGGGGTTGAGTAGGGCGGCGAAGCTGTCCAGCTCTGCTTCCAACGCGGGGTCCGGGCCCGACCGGGGTGGGGGGTCGTCGGCGCCGGCGTGTTCTGCTGTTGCCAGGGTGAGCAGGTCGGTGTCGTAGGGCAGCCCGTTGTCGTCGGCGGGCGGCCGCTCTGGTGCTGCCGGGCTGGATGGGCCGGCCGGTTGGGTGGGGTCGGACAGGCGGGCGTACTGGAGCTGCTCGCCGAGGGCGCGGGTGTGCCGGTCGGCGACCAGTCGCAGGTAGTCGATCCCGGTCGGGGCTCCTGGGGGTGGGGTGTCGGCGTGGGCTTTGGGGTGGACGTGTCGCCCGATCCGGAACGGCACGGCTTTGCCGACACCTCGGCCGTGGTGGTTGACGTCGATATCGGACAGGTCGAACGGGTCGAAGACCAGCTCGACTTTGCACCCGGCCAGGGCCGCGTCGACCTCGTAGTGGTTGCCGTGCAGGCTGACCGTCGCGGTCTTGGTCACGGTGCGCCATTCACCCCAGCGGAACGCCTCCGTCAGCAGCGACGCCGGGGTCGGGACCGGCGGGCCAGCGGCCAGGAACCGTTGCAGTGGCGCCATGTCGGTCTCGGTGTGGACGCGTGGGTGGTAGACCTGCTCGACCCACGCAGTGAACAGGGCGTTGAGTTCGGCCAGGCTCCCCACGCAGGTCCCGGCACTGCCGGGGTCGTCGGGGTCGGCGCTGATCTCGACGAGGAACTGGTCCCGGACGGTGCGAAAATAGCGCTCGATTTTGCCTCTGCCCGATGGCTTGCCGGGTTGGCTGTGGGTGAGCTTGATCCCCAGCACCGCGCAGGCCCGGCGCAGGCCCGCATCGATGAAGCAGGCCCCGTTGTCGACGTAGATCTGAGCGGGTCGGCCCCGAGCTGCCAGGGCAACCTTGAGGGTCGCCCGCAACGCGACCGCGTTCTCGGAGTAGCCCCAACGGGCGGCCACGACGGCCCGGGAATGGTCATCCAGGAACGCGATGAGGATCGCTTTACGGCCCGCGACCAGCGGCCCGTGGAGCGCATCACCGACCCACCGGACGTTCGGACGCTCAGCCTCGAACCGGCCGAACACCGAGGGCGGCGCACCATCGGGGCGGGACCTGGTCAGCCCGGCAGCGGCGAAGTGACGTTGCAACGTGCGAGGCGAAGGCGCGAACCCACCATTGGCCGCCAGGACGACCGCGACCTGGGCGGCAGTACGATCCGGCGCCTCAGTCTTCAAAGCCACCGCAAGCTCGAGCACGTGCGCCGGGGTGCCAGCCAGGACCCGGCGGGGGGTGGGGACCAACGCGGCGAACCCGCCGACGCGGTAATCCCGGATCCAACGGTCCAGGCTCGGACGGGAGACCCGCACCGGTATCCCGAACGGTCCCGGATGTGTCTGGGCCGCGACGGCCCGGACCAGCCGGCCGCGCTGCCTGGTACTCAACCCCGGATCGAGGGCGTCGGAGATCAGGGCGTAACGGAACAAGCCCACCTCCCGGGCCCGGACTCTGCGGGCACTGTCCTCTTCCTGCTCCTTACTCACGCTGGCTCCCCTTTCGCCTCCGGCCCACCCGATGCGAGCCGATCGGCACAGCCCATCGGGTTACGGCCCAGCCGACCAGAGCGAGTTCGTGTTGGGACCGACCACCGGCCCCGACCCCAGGTCAGGACCCGAAGGAGCCAGCAACCGGCCACCGGTCAGGACCACCGCCACCCGCCACGGCGAACAGGACCCACCCAAACGGCGGGCCATCCCAGCAGCCAACACACCGAGCATCTCCACCACCGCTGCGACCAGGCCAGATGTCGCAGCCGGGCACTGGAACTCCACACCCAGCTGCGCAGCAGCCGCAGCAAGGACCGCCAAGACCCGCTCAGCGACAACCGTGATCCGCCGGAACCAGCCCCGCACCGTCGAGGGCGGCACCGCAAGCAACAACGCGACCCGGCGGTGCCCAAACCCGCCCGCCTTGGCCAGCAACCCCGCACCGATCACCGTCGCCGCGTCCGCCCGACGCAGCAACACGCTCGCCGGCAGCAGCACCTGCGTCGCCCCGCAACTCCGACACCGAGCCCTGCGCGGAAGCAACCGGCCCACGCCGCGAACGACCCGCTCACGCGCCGAGCCCCATGGCCGCAGCACCCCACCGCAGCCGAGCACAGGACACCCCAAAAGACCCGCGCACAAGTCGATCTCGACCGCGCCGCCGTTTACCCCTACCGTCATCACCGGGTGCACTCCAATGCACCAAGACGGCCCTCCCGTGTCCGCTAAGACATTCGGGAGGGCCGTCGCCTACGTCCAGGACGTCCTCACCCTGACGTCGCACACGAACAACAGCAAGACCCCGGAGCGAACAAACCCCCAACCACCAACAAGATCAGCCCACCATGACGCGGTCATCCTCAGGCAGCTCGGCGGTCAACACACATAACCCTGGGCTGGGCCTAATATGTATTATGTGCAGCTGCACATAATACGTACGTCCATACCTGGGCTGGGTGGCTCTACCTGGCTACAGTGATCGACTGCCACACCAAGGCCGTCGTTGGCTGGTCGATGGCCGAGCACATGCGCACCGACCTGATCTGCGACGCGATCACCATGGCCGTGGCCAACGTCGAGCTTGCTCCCGGTGCGGTATTCCATTCCGATCGTGGAACCCAGTACCAATGCCGTTTAGTTAAGCGGGTAGTCGGCGGTCGAGCAGGATGGTTCGGGGGTCGTATCGCTGTTGATGGTGTTCGGGCTTTTTGGTTGGGAAATTGTGGCGGTTACCTTTTTTCGAGACCCGGGGGTAGGTTCTGGGTCGGCGTTTGTTGAGCCGCTCAATGGTTTCCGCGATATCTCGCTCATGTAGTTGGTGTCTTGCCTTGGGGGGAAAATACCGCTGGATCGGTGATCCGGCGGCGCAGGATGTGCAGTGTTCGGGTGAAAGATAATCGATCGGGGTCCATTTCGACCGTGTCGGCGGCTTCGGACATGAAAGCGCGGATCGCATAGTGGGTGACAAATAGGCCCCATATTTCCTGTTGAACAAGTTCCGGTGTTTTCGAGCGGATACCTTTGCCGACGCGTAAGTAAGTCTCGATTTCGCGAAATGATGTCTCGAGTTCCCATCGTTGGTGGTAGGCGGCGGCGAGCTCGTCTGCGGAGGCTTCCTGCGGGTCCAAGATGGTGGTGATCAGTCGGAAGGTCTCGGATGTGGCGCTGTGGTTTTCGACCCGATACTCGATCACGCGGACCGGGATGTGAGTGGCCAGTTGCAGATCGCCGTCGACGTTGGCCAAGGCAATCCGGGTGCGCCCGCCGCGGACACTTTTGCTGACGATCTCGGCCAGGTAGGAGCCGTCAGGTAGGAACGTTATGGGTTTCAGGTGCATGGTGGCGCTCAGCCGCCACAGCAGGACGGCGTCGGCGGCCATGTAGTCGCGCCACAGGTCAAAGGAGAAGAACCCGCGGTCGGCGAGCACCAGCATGTCCGGGCCGATTGTGCTGGTCAGTTTGACAGCAAGTTCGCGTTCGCCCTGGTGGATCGTGCCGAGCTCGGCGGCGATGAGAGCATGGGTACCCACCTCGCAAAGCCCGACGGCACGGACCTGGGGGAACGGGCGGCGGGTGCCGCCCTGGGGCTTGTCGTAGTACGCGAGGTTTGTCGGGGTGTCGGGCACGTCAATCATGACGCCGTCGATGGCCATGATCCGCCAACCTCGCAGCCACGCCCCCGGCGTGCCGGGCTTGGCAAGGGGGACGGCCACGGTCTCGAACAGGGCTTGCAGCGGCCCAGCGCCCAGTCGCGCCCGGGCCTGCGACATCGCCCCACTGGTCGGTACCGTCCACTCCCGGCTCCAGGTACGGGCGAACCACAGCCCGTTCACCAATTTACGGATCACTTCTTCATAGCCATCGGTGAACAATGCCAGCGCTAGAACGAAGTAAACCACCACGTGTGCAGGCAACGCCCTTGAGCGTTTCTCCCGCCGTTCGGTCTGGGCCAGTACTTCATCGACAACATACCGTGGCACAATTCTGGTCAACGCGCCCAATGAAACATGATCGGTTAATTTACCGACGTCTTTCACGCTCATATCAATACTATATTGGAAGTGAATATGCCATGGCCTGTGATAAGGCTTCGACACGCCGAGTAGATATTGCGCTGAATGCTGGCTGAAACGTCTGGTCGGTCGCGCTCGGCAAAAGTCTATACACCTAAAGCGGCGGAGAAGACTACGGCCCCATCCACTGCCTATTCCACTTCTACAAATAGGAATACGCATCACCTCGGGATATGCGGGCACCGCCAGGGCTGCCAACGCGCTTAACTAAGCGGCATTGAACCCAGTACACCAGCGCCCAGTTTGCGGCCCACCTGAACAAACATAATATGGTTGGTTCAATGGGACGCACCGGTATATGTTGGGATAACGCAATGGCGGAATCGTTCTTTGCTGCTTTGAAGAACGAGCTGATCTACCGTACCGCATTTCCGAACCGAGAAAGTGCCCGCCGGGCTATTGCCGAGTACATCGAAGTGTTCTACAATCGGATCAGACTTCACTCTGGACTCGGTTACAGAACACCCCACGAAGTCGCAACGGAATACCACAAGAAACAACTAATCGCCGCGTGAATCACGCAAAAGTCACTGTCCGCTGAGAGCCGACCAGATCACAGTGGTCCGCACGATCACCGCACGGC
>Ga0097691_1002652_pt1 | contig 11653 bp, 8 predicted proteins | sample NGESurdeep072012_8_FD_72858 | JGI IMG/M metagenome (GOLD analysis project Ga0097691, IMG submission 72858) | Arctic peat soil microbial communities from Barrow, Alaska - NGEE Surface sample 210-1 deep-072012 | ecosystem: Environmental > Terrestrial > Soil > Wetlands > Peat ...
CGACCGAAGGCAATAAGCTGCGCCTGGCGGTCAACCTGAACACTTCGAACTACACGGGAGAAGACTTCATCTCCGACGGATCGCGCGTCAGCATAGCGGGATTCGTGTCCGGAAAGAAATCGATGCTGGGCGCGTTTGTCGATCAGCGCAGTGAACTGCTGAAGGAAGGGCTGTTCGGAGGCGTGCTTTCGACAGGCTGGTCGCTGCTGAATGTTGCCGACCGCAAGGCGAAGCTGAAATACAACGGACTGAAGAAGGTCGGCGACAAGGAATTGCTGGAGTTGAAGTACGAGCCGAAGAAATCAAGCGATAACATCCAGATCCGGCTTTACTTCGATCCGGTCACGTACCGGCACGTAATGACGATATACGAAGCGCTGATTCCCGTGACCGCGGCACGTAGCATCAACCCAAATTCCAGGGTGGCGACCAACGGAGCCCAGTCGCAAGAGGGACATCAGTTACTGAAGGAGACGTTCGGCAACTTCAAGGCGCTCGACGGCATAACGCTGCCGTCGTCGTGGACGATCCAATTGACGAACGACGTGGACGTTACCACAAGCATGAAGTGGGAGTTTGATATCCGCAGCGCAGTCCACGCGCCGGTGGATCCGGCGGCGTTCAAGATGAAATAGGCGCTGATCTCCTCCATTATGCGCACCCCGAGGACCGGGCGGACACGCGCCCGACAAGCAGCGGAGGTCAATCAGTCAAACCGTTCGCGCTCTTCCAACTTACAACTGAGGTCCCCCATGAACGATTCCCGCACTCCTCGCAAAATGGAATACCGCCGCTTGGGCCGTACTGAAGACCGCATATCCGCCATTGGGCTGGGCTGCATGGGCATGTCCGAGTTTTATGGCGAGCGCAACGACGAGGAGAGCATCGCGACCATCCATCGCGCGCTCGACCTGGGCATAAATTTCCTCGACACCGCCGACGTGTACGGCATGGGTCACAACGAGCAACTCGTCGGACGGGCGATCCGTGAGCGGCGCGGCGAAGTGTTTCTGGCCACGAAATTCGGCAACGTGCGCAATCCGGACGCCTCCTGGGCCGGCGTGAACGGCCAGCCCGAGTACGTGCGCCAGTCGTGTGAAGCCAGCTTGAAACGCCTCGGCGTGGAAGTGATCGACCTCTACTACCAGCACCGCGTCGATTCGGAAGTCCCGATCGAAGACACGGTGGGCGCGATGGCCGAGCTGGTGCACCAGGGCAAGGTGCGGCATCTGGGACTATCGGAAGCGGCTGCCAATACGATCCGGCGCGCGCACCAGGTCCATCCGATTGCCGCGCTGCAGACCGAGTACTCGCTCTGGGAACGCGATCCGGAACCTGAAATTCTCCCCACGTGTCGCGAACTGGGCATCACGTTCGTCGCCTACAGCCCGCTCGGCCGCGGCTTTCTGACCGGACAGATCAAGCGTGCCGAAGACATTCCCAACGACTACCGCAAGAACATGCCGCGGCTTCAGGCCGAAAACCTGCGCCAGAACCTCGCGCTGGCGGAGCGTCTGGAGGAAATCGCGCGCCAGAAGAAGTGCACTCCGGCGCAACTGGCGCTGGCGTGGCTGCTGGCGCAGGGTGACGACGTCGTCCCGATTCCCGGCACCAAGCGGCGGAAGTACCTGGAGCAGAATGCCGATGCCGTGCGTGTGACGCTGGCACGCGAAGAATTGGAGCGCATCAACCAGGCGCTTCCGCGCGGTGCGGCCGCCGGACAGCGCTATCCCGAACAGGCCATGCAGCGCGTGAACCTGTAACGCTTTCGCGCATCGAGGTCTTGGGCCGCTTTTCTTGACATCGAACACACTGGCGCCGGTGTCTGAATGTGTTATGAAAAGCAGCCTTATGCCTGTTCATAGGTCACTCGCGCTCTGTGCGACGCTATTGCTCTCCTGCCTCTTATCCGCCCAAGAGCCCGCTTTGCAGCAGCCGGGGCCAAAAGCAAAACCGGCGAGCGTACCCGAGTCTCCCGCCGACGTGTACCAGCGCGCCATGCAGCCGGTGGAGATAGTCCGCCGCTCTCTCAATAATGTTACGGACTCGGAAATTGCGGCGTGGGGTGTGGCTGTGGTCACGGCAGCGCACGAATGTTCGCCGCGCAAAATCGAGGAGTTCAGCGGCGAAGACTTGTTTCATTTCGCGCGTCTTTGTCAGCTCGGGCAGCAATATGAGGACGCAAACGACGCGGCCGCGAAGTATCTGCGGGACGGCAACACGACGAGCGCGGAGTCGGCGCGCGCGCTGATCGTCCGCGCCCATCTTTCGGCCGGAAACCTGTTGCGAGCGGAACGTGGCGCCTACGACCTGATGCGCAACCATCCCTACGACGGCACCGTCCATGCCATGGTGCAGGAAGTCATCATGGCGCTGGCCGCAACCGACGCCGTCGAGAATGCGCTGCGGATGGTGAGCCAGCGGAGCGAATCGCTGATGACCGCGCTTCGTGCCGGCGGGGGCCTGGCATTGCACGAGGGCTCTTACCGCGTGCCGCATTCCACGCTCGTTCGGGACGCGCTCACGGCCGTTTACTTGTATCGGGCCGAGAACAGAGTGGAGGGCGTGCAAGCGAGCGCTCGCGCCCTGGTCGACTCTGTTCGACAGATTGTGAACGACACTGCCGCATCGGTCTCGCCGCTGGAGCGCGACACCATGCAGGCGGCACTTCGGCGCGCGGAAATGCTGACCGTTGACGCGCCCGCCTTGCCGGTTGCGGCGTCGTCACTGGCGAAAACCGCGCGACCGCTTGCCGAAGTCACGTATGAAAAGAACATCACGGTGCTTGCGTTCTACGCGCCCTGGTCTCCACAACGCGCGCCGATGTTCGAACTGCTGGCCAGCATCAGCCACGATTACAAGATTTTTCCGGTGCAGATATTCGCGGTCAGCACACCCGGCATTGCCACCGGAGATGTGACCGCAAACCCGGCCGAGGTCCTGGCGAAGTTGGTGGAGCAATTTGGAAAATCCGGCAGCCCGGTCCCCGTACTTGTGGCCGCAGACACAGCGACCCGGAACTTCGCGATCGACGACTGGCCCACGTTCGCCGTCGTGGATCCCACAGGCAAACTGCGTTTTTTGGACACGCTGGCCGGCCCCGAGTACAAGGACGGCGGGCGCATGCATCGACTCGTCGCCGCGCTAGCATCGATTGCGGGTCCGATCGCGCCGCCGCCCACACCCGCGAAAGGCAAGTCCGGTCGCATTCAGGTCCCTTCTCGAAAGCTCGAGCGGCGTCCCAAGTAGCCGATTGTGCGATACATCACAGCGGAAAGTTTGCATTTGCGCCATGATTTGACGCCATGCCGCACACAATTATTGAGCCATTTCGCATCAAGAGCGTGGAACCGATCCGCTGGACCACGCGCCCACAACGCGAGCGCCTGCTGCTCGCCGCGCACTACAACCTCTTCCTGCTTCCGGCCGACGATGTACTTATCGACCTGCTCACCGATTCCGGCACCGGCGCCATGTCCACCGACCAGTGGGCCGCCATCATGCAGGGCGACGAGAGCTACGCCGGCAGCCGCAGCTTCGACCACTTCCGCGACTCCGTGCAGGACATCACCGGCTTCCGCCACGTGATTCCCACGCACCAGGGGCGCGCCGCCGAGCGCATCCTTTTCCACGTCATGTGCAAGAAGGGCGACGTGGTGCCCAACAACACGCACTTCGACACCACCCGCGCCAACGTCGAATATGTCGGCGCCGAGGCCGTGGACCTGGTGATCGCGGAAGGGAAGCAGCCTGCGTTGCGCCATCCGTTCAAGGGCAATATGGACGTCGCGGCGCTGGAGCAGTTGATCGCGCGCGTCGGCCGCGAGCGCATTCCGCTGGTCATGTTGACGGTCACCAACAACTCCGGTGGCGGCCAGCCGGTCTCGATGGAAAACGTGCGCGCCGTCAGCGCCGTGTGCAAGAAGAATGGCCTGCCGCTCTACTTCGACGCCTGCCGTTTTGCCGAGAACGCCTACTTCATCAAGTTGCGCGAAGCGGAATACGCGGATAAATCGCCCAAGCAGATTGCGCAGGAAATGTTTCGCTACGGCGACGGATGCACCATGTCGGCGAAGAAAGACGGCATGGCCAACATCGGCGGCTTCCTGTGCACCAACAACGACCTGCTCGCCCAGCAGGAGAAAGACCTGCTCATCCTGACCGAAGGCTATCCGACTTACGGCGGCCTTGCGGGACGCGATTTGGAAGCGGTCGCGGTCGGCTTGCAGGAGGCGCTGCACGAGGACTATTTGCGCTATCGCATCACCTCCACCGCATATCTGGGCAATCACATCGCGGAGCAGGGCGTGCCCATTGTGCAGCCGCCCGGAGGCCACGCCGTTTACATCGACGCGCGCGCCTTCCTGCCGCACATTCCTCCGGAGCAGTTCCCGGGTGTCGCGCTGGCGGCGGAGCTGTATCTGGAAGGCGGGATTCGCTCGGTCGAGATCGGCACCCTGATGTTCGGCGCCGCCGCAAAGATGGACCTCGTCCGGCTGGCCATCCCGCGCCGCGTGTACACGCAGAGCCACATCGATTATGTCGTGGAAGTGATTCTCGACGTGTGGAAGCGTCGCGAGCAGATTCGCGGACTGAAGCTCAGTTACGAAGCGCCCTTCCTGCGGCACTTCACGGCGAAGCTGGAACCGCTGGTGCAGGAAGCAGTAGCTACCCGCTAGCTTCTAGCCGCTAGCTGCTTGTTACCGCAACTTAATCGGAGTGACTTCGATCTGGAACCGGTGTCTGCTAATAGGGTCATCGAGTGCGGCCAGCTGGTTCGCCTTGCCCGCGATGACTTCACTGGTGGTATTGCTGCGAATCTGGCGGATGATGGGAGCGCCCCCTGCTCCTACCGATTCAGTCCCAGTCGCGAGCGTGCTGATTTCAACGTTTCCGGTCAACAGCAGGTTTGAGTTCTCCATGACGTAGAGTTGCGCCTGGATGTTGATCCCGACATCGATGTACTGGATCGAGTTGCCACCCTCTTTCGGAATGATGCTGGTGATCGGCACCCGAGTTCCGGTCTTTACTTCTCCGAAGCTGCGTCCGCGTTCCTCGGCTGATTGCATGGCGAGCGAGTACGTACGGGTATTGACGACCTTTCCGTCTTCCAGCTCCTTGATGGTGTAGTCAAGGCGATACGGGTTGCGCGCCCAGGCAAAGTCGTTGCGTGCGGGTTTGCTTTCCGGTTTGTCCTGCGCGATGACGGCCGTGGCCACCAGCAGCATCAGGATGATCAGTACGGATCTGCGCATGTGATTTCTCCTTCGTGTTAGCGCATGGTTTGCGCTGGGGTCGGCGGCGCCACAGGGGCCTCGCCGGTTTCAAAGTACTTCTGAACTTTTTCGCGTTCCGCCTGCTGTTCGGACGCCACTAACTCCGCCTGTGGCCGCTGACGATTGACGAATGCGAGCAGCAGGCGCTCCTGTTCCGTTAACGGCAGCGCGGCCGGGAACACTGCCTGCCGCGGAAACTCTTGCAACGGGGTTGCGCGCGCGATTTCAACTTTCGGCGCAGACAGCATCTGCCGCGGTGGGACACGTTTTGCAATCACCCGCGGGGGCTCAGCTTTCTTAACCATCGGCGCCTCAGGCTTTGTCGCGACTTCCTGCTTCGGAGTTTCGACCGTGTTCCTCACCTGCACTGGCTGTGGCGTTTCCTCATGCATTACGCGCATTCCGATCACGATGGCCAGCACTGCCGCGGCTGCCAGCGCCGGAATCCACATCCACTGCCACCACGGACGCGGCGCGTGCGCCGGAAGATTGGCCAGGATTCGCTCTTCGAGTCCGGGACGAGGCTCCACCGCTTGCGGCCCCAGCGCCCGGTCCAGGACTCCATCCACCAGCCGTTCGCGTTCTTCGCGATTCATGACTTCCTCTCCCCGGGGTCCCCAGCCCGCGGCTGCGATGTACCCCCATGAATTTCCGGTCCTGAATTCCGCGGGTTGGGGTGGATGTACGTTGCGAGCTTGTCGCGTAACATCTGCCGCGCCCGCGACATCCTCGTGCGCACCGTGCCTTCGGGAATGCCGAGCACCTGCGCGACATCCGCCGAGGTCATCTCTTCCACCGTCGAGAGCCGCACCGCTTCCCGCAGCGCGCGTGGCAGCGCCGCGATCATCTTTTCCACCTGCGCCTGCAATTCCGCTTCCAGCATGGTCTGGTCCGCGGTGGGACCGGAGGCGGCGATTTCGTGATACTGGTCGTTCGCATCCAGCGACTGCTCCGGATGCTTTCTCACCCGGTCCACCGCCACCCGCCACGCCACGCGCGCCAGCCACAGCCGCGGCTCTTCGATCTTGCGCAGGTCCTGCCGCATCAGCCGGATGTACGTTTCCTGCGCCGCGTCCTCGGCGTCCTCGCGATTGCGCAGGACCGAGTAGGCAACGCGGAAAACCAGGCGGGCGTGCGTGCGAACCACGGATTCCAGCTCACTTGCCGTTTCCGACATCGTCACCGGCTCGCTCAATGCCACCTGCCCCACGCAGCTCATTTTCCGCTCTCAATAAGGAAGACTGGAGAACGGGCTGAACTGTTCACAAAAATTTGCAGGGAGTATACCGGGCGACGCGGTACGATACTCGGTTCATATCGGTTGTTGGGAGGACTTATGAAGAAGATTCACGTCATTCAGTACGGGGTTGGGCCGATCGGGGCGGGCATGGTGCGGCTGATGGCGCAAAAGCCGGAGATCAAGATCGTCGGCGCCATCGACATCGATCCGAACAAAGCCGGGAAAGATTTGGGCGAGGTTGCCGGCGTTGGGCGCGAGTTGGGCGTCAAGATCAGCGCCGACGCGAAGGCGATTCTGACCATGAACGCCGATGTCGTCGTGCACACAACATCGTCCTACCTGAAGTCGGTCGCGGACCAACTCATTGACTGCCTGAACGCGGAGATGCACGTGGTCTCCACCTGCGAGGAGCTTTCCTATCCCTTCCGCAAGCATCCGGATCTCGCCCGGAAGATCGACGAGGTCGCCAAGAAGAACGGCGTCGCCATCCTCGGTACCGGCGTGAACCCCGGGTTTGCGCTGGACAAGCTCATCCTCACCCTGGCGACTGCCTGTCAGAGCGTCAGCTATGCCGGCGGGCACCGCATTGTGAACGCCAGCAAGCGCCGCCAGCCGCTCCAGGCCAAGATCGGCAGCGGGCTCACGCTCGAAGAGTTCCACCAGAAGGTGAAGGACGGAATCATCAAGCACCACGGGCTTCCGGAGTCGGTGGGGATGGTTGCCGATGCGCTCGCGCTTCCGGTGGACAACATCACCGAAGTGATCGAGCCGGTCGTGGCCGCCGAGCGCGTCGTCACCGACTACTTCGACGTTCCTGCCGGCAAAGTGGTCGGCGTGCGCCAGGTGGCGCTCGGTACCGATGCCGACGGCAACGAACTCGTGAACCTGAAGCTGGAAATGTATCTGGGGGCGCCGGATTCGATTGACACCTTAACCATCAAGGGAACGCCCGACCTGACGCTCACCGTTCCCGGCGGAATTCACGGCGACCTGGCGACCGCCGCCATCACCGTGAACTGCATTCCCGCGCTGTTCGAAATGCGTCCCGGCTTGCGGACGTCAAAGGACACGCCGATGTGCTTCTTCCCGGGCGTGGAAGTGGCGAAGCTGGCTACGGTGTAGTCACCGATTCACGCAATGAAAACGGGCTGGATGCCCTCGCATCCAGCCCAAAGTCTTTCTGCGGTTACGCGATTAAAACTTAATGCGGATCGCAAACTGCAGAATGCGTGGATCCGCAGTGGTCACGATCTGTCCGAACTGCCCACTGGTGAAACTGGTGACCGGGTTGTTCCACTCGGCGTGGTTGAAGATGTTGAACGCTTCGGCACGGAACTCGGTGCTGATGCGTTCGGTGATCGGCGTATCCTTCGCCAGCGCGAAGTCCAGGTTGGTACGGCCCGGGCCACGGATCGCATTGCGCGGCAACGTGCCGTAACCAGTCAGGCCGGTGTCCGTCAGGGAGGCAACGTTGAACCAGAAGTTGCCCGTCTGGCTGTTGATGGTCTGGATCTGGTGCGGATCGAACGTCGTCAGCGGGCCGATCACCATCGGGTTGACCAAGGTCTGGTCACCATAGCCCGAGGGGCCCGCATTGCTCGACGACGACGAGCGGTTGAGCCCGGCGGAGACGTTAAGCGGGAACCCGCTACGGTGGGTGAAGATCGGATAAACGCTCCACCCCTTGGTCAGGCGGTTACTGGCGCCCACCAATTCGTTAATCGGCAGGTCCCAGCCGCCGCTGAAGGTGAGGCGATGCGTGATGTCGTAATCGCTCACCGCCTGGAACATATTCGTATTGCTGACCGGGACGCGGCTGCCGGTGTTGCGGAAACCAGACGCGTTATCAATCGACTGGCCCCAGGTGTAGCCCAGGGTGAAGTAGGTGTGGCCGAGCCAGCGGGAGTCACTGATCTGCTTCGTCAAGCTCGTCTGCCAGCTATTGAAGTGGGCGTTTACCACGTTGCCGAACGTATCCAGGTAGCTGAACGCGCGCGAGGTCGTAGTGAACGTCTGGATACCCGGCTGCAGGTTGAGCACCCGCTTCGGCGCTCCGGGGTTGAACGGGTTGGAATCGTACAGTGCGGTCTGCTTGTGCGTATTGCTGCCCACGTACCCGGTTTCGAGCACCATTCCCCAGGGCAGCTGCCGCTGCAGGTTCAGGTTGTACTGGTACGTGTACGGCGTGCGCATGTGCGGATTCACGAAGTACACGCCACCGCCACCGAAGGGCAGGAAGCCTGACAGGTCGAAGTTGATGTTCTGGGCCGGGGGCTTCGACGGGAACGGATTTGGCGAACCCGTCGATCCATATGGATCGGCCAGGCCGTTGCTCGTCCCGTTGGCCAGCGGTCCGGGAAAGAGATCGGAGTAGCCGAAGAACGGGGCCTGCCCGTTGAACTGCAGGTTGTCTTCGCCCTTCAGGACGTCATAAAACACGCCAATCCCGCCGCGAATCGACATCTTACCGTTGCCCTTCGGGTCCCACGCAAATCCGAAGCGTGGAGCAAAGTCGTTGCGGTCGGGGAAGTTCGCGCCCGTGGGAGCTCCTTTATCACCCGGGAAAACCAGGCCGAGCGGAGCGTTCGGGAAGCGCGTGGACTGCTGTCCCGGAATGATCGAGAAGGAACGGCCCTGCGTATCCGTTTTCGGCGAGTTGTACTCGTAGCGTAAGCCGTAAGTCAGGACGAGGTTGCGGCCGATACGCCATTCGTCCTGCGCGAATACGCCGTAACTGTGCGTACGGATATTCGATGGCGCTTTGCCGAACTGGAGGTATTCGTCGGGGTTGCCCATCATGAAGTCGGCAAAGTCGTTACCGGAAAAGCTGCTCCCGCTCGCGCCGTAAAAGAAGAACTCGCCGTTCACGTAGAAGTCGTAAACGGTGTTGTTATAGTACGGCGAGTACAGGCCGCCGAACTTCAAGGTGTGTTTGCCCTTCACCCAGCTCACCGTGTTGGAGAAGAGAAAACTGTTGTCCACCAGGTGGGTCGGCCCCTGGGGGCTGAAACCGCTGGTTAGGCCTCTGTCGAAGCCGAGGATCGGTGGGCCGGTCGGATCGTCGGGAGTAGTCTTGATGCCGAGATCCGAGGCGGTCGGCTGCTTGGTCTGCGGGACCGCCTGGAACTGATTTTGACGTTGCGCGGTGAAGTGGAACTCATTGATCAGCCTCGGCGAAAACGCCCGCGTGTAGCTGATGTTAGAGAAGTAGCGGTCGCTGCGCCCAGTAATGCCCTGTCCCGGAATATACGACCCGCCGCTGAACGGCGTGGTGCTGGGATACTTCAACATGCCGAGCGTCACGCTTACGCGGTCCTTCTGCGTCACGTTGTAATCGACCTTGACGGTAAAGTCGTTGTTGTTGTCGATTGCGCCGCTCTGGGTGGTCAGTTTTCCGGTTGCCGAACTGGGAATCAGGCCGGCCGCGATGTACTTCTTGGCCACCGCGTCAATCTTCGTCGGATCCATGATGCCCCGTGCCGCCAGCGCGGCGTTCGCCTGGTAGTAAGGGTTCGCAAGCAGGTAGGCAGCGACATTCGGGTCCACCGTGCCGCCCGGTCCGGAATGTGAGAAGTCACCCGTCAACTCGGCCGGCGTGAATACCGAGAAATTCGACTCGCTGGTTCTTTGTGCCGTCTGCCGCTGTCCCTGGTAACCGAAGAACCAGAACAGCTTGTCTTTCACGATCGGACCGCCGATGGTGGCACCGAACTGGTTGCGCTTCAACACTTCGCGAGGAGTGCCGGTTTCTTTGTTGAAATAGGAATTGGCGTTGAAGTAGTCGTTGCGCAGGTAGTCGTAGGCGCTGCCGTGAATGGTGTTTCCGCCCGACTTGGTCACCACGCTGATGATGCCGCCGGCGTTGCGGCCGTACTCCGCCGTATAGTCGCTCTTCAGGATGCGGAACTCGGCTACCGTGTCAGGATTCGGGTTGTACACCACGCCGTTGCTCAGCAGGTTGTTGTTCATACCGCCATCGAGCAGGAAGGTGACCGAGTCCGACTTGCCGCCGGAGATGCTGAACCCACCGGCCTGGCCGTTCGAGGTGCCGTTCGACGTGGTGTTGGTTTCCGTCACGCCCGGCTGCAACATCGCCAGTGAGAGGACGTTGCGGCCGTTAAGCGGCATATCAATGATCGGGCGGCTGGTAATCGAAGCGCCCAGCGTCGGGTTCACTGTTTCGACCGCCGATGCCGCGCCCTCGACCGTTACCGTTTCTTCACGCCCACCGACGAGCAGGTGAACATCTATGTGTAGTGCCTGGTTAATCTGCAGTGACGGAGTAGTGGTCGTCACCGTACGGAAGCCGGCCTTTTCCGCCACGACACGATACGTGCCGATGGGCAGGTTCAAAACCTGGTACGCACCGTCTTTATCGGTGATTGTTTCACTTTTTTCTTGCGTGGCCACGCTGATAACCGTGACCTTCACGCCCGGCACGACGGCGCCGGCCGGGTCGGTAATAGTTCCGACGATGCGGGCGGTCGCCTGTTGCGCGAATGTGTTCGTGGGCAGAACAATCGCTAGCAGGAAGAGAAGCGTAGCGGCAACTGCTCTCATTCTCAGATTGCGCACGTGAAAACCTCCAGTGAGTAGGCGGAGTATTCGCCCCATCCACCTGCAAGAGGCAAATCGAAAACCTGAAAAAATGGATGGGTGCTCACCCCAGGCTTTACAAAGCAGTCAGAGGGCCAGTTATATCTTCGTAAATTCAGCTACTTAGCCTAGTTTTCCACAGGGCGACCTCCAGTTCTGCGGAACCGCTTCCCATGCAGATACAAAATTCAGGATATTCCTCCTAACTCCGCGCCCCGCACGGGGCTAGCGAGTGCAGCCAAAATCCCATGTCACGGCAGCTGGTGCGCGGCATCACCGGCGGGATGTTCGGTGATTCCGGCCTCGTCACGACACGTGGTGATAGGGCTCACAGCCAAATTCTTCCTCAGGGCTTGTAATCACGCGTTGCACCGGGCCCATGTCACCGTGCCCAAAACGGGCCGGAACCGGGGCCCACATCCGGGCGGCCATCGCCGAGCCGCAAGGCCGCCACGAGGTTCTCATGAGCGATAGCGGTACGAAAAAGGTCGTGAAGTGTCCGCTGTGCGAAGGCCGCGGAGAGCTGGAAGACGACGAAATG
>Ga0097691_1002653_pt1 | contig 11649 bp, 7 predicted proteins | sample NGESurdeep072012_8_FD_72858 | JGI IMG/M metagenome (GOLD analysis project Ga0097691, IMG submission 72858) | Arctic peat soil microbial communities from Barrow, Alaska - NGEE Surface sample 210-1 deep-072012 | ecosystem: Environmental > Terrestrial > Soil > Wetlands > Peat ...
TCGCATCCAGTCGGCGCCGTGACGCCCGTGGCCGATCTCCACCAGCGTGCCGACGATGGCGCGCACCATGTGGCGGAGAAAACCGTTTCCGGAGATCTCGTACAGAACGAGCGCTCCGCCTCCGGTGACGCGCGACGAGTGCACTTCGCGCTCGGTCGTGCGCCTCGCGCCGCCGGACGCCTGAAACGCGGCGAAATCGTGGCGCCCTTCGACCAGGCGCGCGGCCGCGTCCATCTGATCGACGTCGAGCCCACCCATCACGTGCCACGCGTACTGCCGCTCGAACGGGTTGAGCCGTTCGGCGTTCCACACGCGATAGCGATACATTTTGGTGCGCGCGCCGAAGCGCGCGTGGAAACCGGCCGGCACTTCGACCGCCGACAGCGCGCGGACCTGATCCGGCAGCCGCGCGTTCAGCGCCCGCACCAGCGCGTGCGGCGCGATCACGCGCGCGAGCGAAAAGCTGGCGACCTGCCCGAGCGCGTGGACGCCGGCGTCGGTGCGCCCGGCCCCGGCCACCGCCACGTCCCGCTCGTCGAGCTCGCGCAGCGCGTCTTCGAGGAGACCTTGCACGGACACGCCGGCAGCCTGACGCTGCCAGCCGACAAAGCCGGTGCCGTCATACGCGAGCGTGATCTTGAACGTCTTCATCGCTAAATAACCACAAAGGACACCGAGGATACAAAGTGGTTGATCAGCGCATCAAGTACGCACGGGGCGCGACCCGGGCTTCACCACCGGCAGCCCCTGTGCGCACAGCGGGCACGCGTCGGGTTCGTACGTCGGCAGCGAGATGGCCAGGAGCGCGTGGAACGGCACGCCGAGGTGGCCAGCCTGCCCCTCGCCTGCCGAAGGGCTTCGATCCACAATCGACGCCGCGCCCGCCACCTGCGCGCCCGACGCTCTCGCCACCTGCATCGTTTCGCGCGTCGACCCGCCGGTCGTCAGCACGTCCTCGACGACGAGCACGCGATCGTTCTCGCTCAACGTGAAACCGCGTCGCAGCATGAGCGCGCCGTCCTGCCGCTCGGCGAAGATCGCCCGGACGCCGAGCGCACGGCCGACTTCGTGCCCGATGACGACGCCGCCGAGCGCGGGCGAAAGGACCACCGTCGCGCGCAGCGGCGCGGCGGCCGCCGCGATCGCGCGGCCGAGCCTCTCCGCGTGCTCGGGCTGCTGCAGCACCAGCGCGCATTGGAGGTAGCCAGGGCTGTGCAGACCCGACGTCAGGCGAAAATGCCCCTCGAGGAGCGCGCCCGAGCGGCGGAAGAGATCGAGCAGTTCGTCGCGGGTCATGAGGTGCGCCGCCGATCCTTCAGATTGTCCTCGAACAGCTTGAGGATCCGCTTGTACTCGTCGGCCCAGCTGGTGTCGTCCTCGAACCCATGGTTCTCCACCGGGAACATCGCGACCTGCCAGTTCTCCTTGCGCAGCTCGATCAGCCGCTGCACGAGGCGGACGGTGTCCTGGAAGAACACGTTGGTGTCGACCATGCCGTGGCAGATGAGCAGCGCGCTCTTGAGGCCTTCGGCGAAATAGATCGGCGAGCTCTTACGGTACGCCTCCGGATCGGTCTGCGGCTCGTTCAGGATGTTCGACGTGTATCCGTGATTGTAGTGCGACCAGTCGGTCACCGGCCGCAGCGCCGCACCGGCCGCGAACGTATCGGGCGACGTGAAGAGCGCCATCAGCGTGATGAACCCGCCGTAGCTGCCGCCGTAGACGCCGATGTGCTTGGCGTTCACCTTCTGCGCCTCGACGAGATACTTCGCGCCGTCCACGATGTCGTCGAGATCCGTGCCGCCCATGTGCCGGTAGATCGCCGTCCGCCACTCGCGTCCGTACCCGGCGCTCGCGCGGTAGTCCACGTCGAGCACGACGTAGCCTTTCGCGGCGAGCAGATTGTGAAACATGTATTCGCGGAAGTACGTGCTCGCCCAGTACCTGTGCGCGTTCTGCACGTAGCCGGCGCCGTGCACGAAGACGACGCCCGGCGCCGCCGGATCGCGGTGCGCGCCCATCATCTCCGGCGTGAAGAGCCGCGCGAACACCTCGGCGCCGTCGCGCGCCTTGAACGTGAGGAGCCGTGGATCCGCCCACTTGAACGATCGCCACTCCTCGGTCGGCGTGGTCGTCACCTGCCGCGCGGGCGCGCCCGCCGTGTTCGGCATCACGTACACCTCGGGCGGCGTGTTGCTGTAGGAAAAGACGAGCCCGATCGTACTGTCGTCTGGCGACACCACGCCCGCGTTGCCGCCGGTCATCGACGTCAACTTCGTGCGCGCGCCGCCGTCCAGCGCCATCACGTACACATGCCGCTCGCCTGGATGCACTTCGCTCGTCGTCAGGTAGAAATGCTTCTTGTCCTGTGCCAGCGCCGCTGATTCGATTTCCCACTTCCCTTGCGTGAGCGGCCGCGCCGCGCCGTCGGGCGCGTCCGCGTCGACCGTATACAGATGCATCCAGCCGTCGCGCTCGGAGAGAAACCACAGATGGTGCTGATCCGGCATCCAGCCGAACGACGACTCGAACGGGCCGAATCCGCCGACCTCGCGGATCCAGGCCTCGTCGTGCAACGCGTCGACGACGCGCGTCTTGCCCGATTCGGGATCGAGCGCGACAAGCCATCGATCTTTGTTGTCCGTCGCGCGCGCGCTCGCGACCACCGTCGCGCCGTCGCCGGACACGATGGCCGTGCCCCAGCGGATCTCGCGCTTCTCCCCGGCGAAGGTGCCGTCGGCCCACACGGTCTTGCCGGTGTCGAGGTTCATCACCGCCAGCAGCCGCTTGTCCTGCGCATCGCCGACCATGGTGCGCCCGGCGATCGGCTCGACGTAGCCGGAGCCGGTGACGTAGTTGGGCACCTCGGCGCGCTTGGCCGCGTCGGTGCGCTCGACCACGAGCACGAAGACGTGGGTGCCGTCCGGCGAGAGCTGCAGATCCTGCGCCGACTGCCGATCCTGCAGCTCGAGCTTCGGCAGGGCGTGCGCCTTCTTCTTCTCGTCGGCCTTCTTTTTCTTCTCGGCCTCGACGCGCGTGTGCTGGATGAGCGTCTCTGTTTCCGCCTTGATGAATTTCTGGCTGTCGGTCTCTTTGTCGTCGCGCTTGCGCGGGCCGATGTCGGTCAACTGGACGATTTCACCCGCGGCGTCCGCCGCGCTCGCGTCGAGCGGCACGAGGAACAGATTGTTGTCGCGCGTGAAGGTGACCGCCGTTTCGTGGCGCGCCCAGCGTGGGTTCGACTCATCGGCGGTCGTGCGCGTGATGTTCCGGCGCGTGTTGGCGACCGAATCCACGATCGCGATGTCGCCCTCGTCCGCAAACAGGACGCGGCGGTGGGCGGCGTCCCAGACGCCGTTGGGCGGCGGCGCGGTGCGGCGCTCGGCGTCGGACAGCTTCCGCGGCTCGCCGCCCTCGCGCGCGACGACCCACGTCGACGCTTCGTCGTCGTCGGGCCGGCGCCATTCGAAGTACAGACGCGTGGAATCGCCCGACCAGCGCAAGCCGGTCGGCGGGTAGCCGACGAGTTTCGGCCCGCGCATGATGCTGTCGATCGTGAGCTCGAAGGGGGGTCGGGAGCCTTTTGCAGTTTCTGCGCGCATGGGTAAGCAGAAACTGCAAAAGGCTCCCGACACCCCCACTGCAATAGCTGCCGCGCGGATGAGTCTCAGAGTCATGCGCATGAGTATACAATTTGGGATTCGTCGAACCGAACCGCCCCGCCCAACGTCTACTGTTCAGAACACCGCCAGGTTCTTATTACCAATGGAGCAGCGAGCCATGCGTCAGCAGTCGATGTGCCGTCCCCGAATTGCCGTCATCGCGGCGGCGGTCTTTTCGTTCACAGTGTCCGCTTTCGGTCAACCCGGACAGCTCACGATGCCGGCCGCGGTGGCCCCCCAGGACGCGCAGCCCACCCGGCACCTGACGGTGGACGAAGCGGTGAAGCTCGCGCTCGATCAGAACCTGGGCATCCAGATTCAGCGGATCGATCCGCAGATTCAGGACGAAGGCGTCGCGCAGGCGAGAGCGGCCTGGCTGCCGAATCTCTCGACGACCTTTTCGAAGAACTCGAACAATACGCAGAACACGAACAGCCTGGCCGGCGGTTCCTCGACGATTACCAGCGGCCAGTTCTCCGGGGGCGCGGGGGTGACCGAAGTGTTGCCGTGGGGAGGCAGCTACACGGCGAGTTGGGGGAACACGCGCTCCACGACGAACAACCTCTCGAGCACGTTCAACCCCGTGATCAGTGCGAACCTGGCGTTCAACTACACGCAGCCGCTGCTCCGCAATTTCTCCATCGACGGCATCCGCCAGACGGTGGCGATCAGCAAGAAGGTCCGGAACATCTCCGACGTGAACCTGCACGCGGCGATCGTGCAGACCTCGCGCAACGTGAAGAATGCGTATTGGGATCTCGTCTATCAAATCGACAACCTGAAGGCGGCGCAGGAATCGCTCGGTCTCGCGCAGCAGTCACTGAAAGATAATACGCGGCGCGTCGAGATCGGTACGATGGCGCCCATCGACATCGTCGACGCGAAGGTCGAGGTGGCGCGCAACGAGGAAGCGGTGATTCTCGCGCAGGAGGCGATCGAACAGGCCCAGGACACGCTACGGATGCTCATCTTCGATCCGAAGACGCCGGGGTTCTGGGCGATGAAGCTCGACCCGACCGACACGGTGCCGTTCCAGGCGCAGAAGATCGACGCCGACGCAGCGGTCCGCAACGCGCTCGATCGACGCTCGGATCTGCGCGCGGCGCGGATCACGATGCAGGAGAGCGACATCAACATCCGCTTCTTCCACAATCAGATTCTGCCGGACATCAGCGTCCAGACCACCTATCAGGCGTCGGGCATCGGCGGCGTGCAGCTCGAGTCGGTGAACATCTTCGATCCCGCGACGCTGGCGGCCCGGCAGATCCTGGCGGAGCGCAGCTACGCCGCCGCGCTGGGCGACGTCTTCAAAGGCGCGTATCCGTTCTGGAGCTTCGGCGTGCAGATCAACTACCCGCTCGGCACCAGCATGTCGAAGGCCAACCTCGAACGCGCGAAGCTGCAGTATGCGCAGTCGCAGACGCAGCTGCGCAACATCGAGATGCAGGTCGTCTCGCAGGTGCGGAGCGTCGCGCGGCAGGTCGAGGCCAACCAGAAGCGCGTCGAATCGGCGACCGCCTCGCGCGAGCTCGCCGAACAGAAGCTGGCGGCTGAAGAAAAGAAGTTCGCGGCCGGTATCCGCGAGACTTTCTTCGTGTTCCAGGCGCAGCGCGATCTGTCGACCGCGCGGACGGCGGAGGTCCGCGCCATCGCCGACTACAACAAGTCGCTCGTCGATTTCGAGGCCGTCCAGGAAGTGGCGGTCGGCGGCGGCAGCGGCAGCATCACGACGGCGGGCAGCACCGGGGGCAGCTAAAGTAAACTGCCCGTGTGCCGAAGCTCTCGGTCACGGTCATCACCAAGAACGAAGCGGCGGATATCGAGGCCGCGCTGCAGTCGGTCGCCTGGGCCGACGAGATCGTCGTCGTCGACTCGGGCAGCACCGACGACACCGCGGCGATCGCGCGCCGGCACACCGCGCGCGTGATCCAGCGCGACTGGCCCGGCTACGGCGCGCAGAAAAACCACGCCGCCTCGATCGCCAGCCACGACTGGATCCTCTCGCTCGACGCCGACGAGCGCGTCACGCCAGAGCTGGCGCGCGAGATCCAGGCCCTGATGGCGGCCGGCCCCACGGGCCTGACGCACGGGGGCTACAAGATGCCTCGCGTGACGTGGCATCTCGGTCGCTGGATTCGCACCACCGACTGGTATCCCGACCTTCAGCTGCGGCTGTACGATCGCCGCGCCGCCGAGTGGACCGGCCGGCACGTACACGAGTCGGTCTCGGTCCGCGGCAGTACGGGCATGCTGCGCGGCGAGCTCCAGCACTTCGCGTATCGCGACATCGCCGATCATCTCGAGACGATCGATCGCTACACGACGTACGCCGCGCGCCAGATGCAGGAAGACGGCCGCCACTCTGGCTGGCTGCAGATGGCCGGCCATCCGCCGCTGGCCTTCCTCCGCAATTACCTCGCGCACGGCGGGATCCGCGACGGCGTGCCCGGCCTCATCATCTCCGCGCTCAACTCGTACTACGTGTTTCTGAAGTTCGCGAAACTCTGGGAACTTCAAAGAAACTCAAAAGCTAAAACTTAGAAGTCAGAACCCAGAACCGCGATGTTCTCCCTGCACATCGACACGGCCCGGACCTGGCGCGGCGGACAGAATCAGGTCCTGCTGACGGTCAACGGCCTGCGCGCGATCGGCCAGCGCGCGGCGCTCGTCGCGCACCCCGACGGCGAGCTGCGGCGGCGCGCGGCCGAAGGGCTCGAGCTGATTCCCATCGCGCCGCGCACCGAGATGGATCTCTCGGCCGCGTGGCGGCTCTCGCGCGTCGTCAAGCGGCTGGCGCCGGACGTCATCCACGCGCACGACCCGCACGGCGTCGCGATGGCATCGCTCGCGCTCTCGCTCGGGGCATCGTCCACAAAGAGGGATGGGCGCGCGCCCGCGCTGGTCGCATCGCGGCGCGTCGACTTTCATCTCAAGGGCAACTCGTTCTCACGCTGGAAGTACCGCCAGGTGGACTGCTTCATCGCGGCGTCGGAGGCGATCCGGACGATGCTCGTCGCCGACGGCGTCGACGCCGATCGGACGGTCACGGTCCACGAAGGCATCGACATCGAGCACGTCGCCGCCGCGCCGCCGGTCAACGTCCACGAGGCGTTCTGGCTGCCGCATCACGCGCCGGTCGTCGGCAACGTGGCGGCGCTCGTGCCGCACAAAGGTCAACGTCACCTCGTCGAAGCCGCGCACCTGGTGGTGCGCGAGGTGCCCGACGCGCGGTTCATCATTCTCGGCGAGGGCGAGCTCCGCGAGCCGCTCGAGCGTCAGGTGCGCGAGTACAAGCTCGAGAAGCACGTGCTGCTGCCCGGCTTCCGGACCGACGTGCTCGGCTGCATCAAGGGCTTCGATCTGTTCGCGATGAGCTCGGTCACCGAAGGGCTCGGGACGTCCCTCCTCGACGCGATGGCCTGCTCGCGCGCCATCGTCGCGACGCGGACGGGCGGCATTCCGGAAATCGTCGAGGACGGCGTGAACGGCGTGCTGGTGCCGCCGCGCGATCACGCGGAGATGGCGAAGGCGATTGTGCGGCTGCTGAACGATGGGGCGCTGCGGAAGAAGATGGGGGACGCCGGGTTCGCGCGCGTGCAGGCGCGCTTCACGGTCGAGCGGATGGTCGCCGAGACCGCTTCCGTGTACGAGCGCGTGGGTGGCACAGGCCACGCAGCGGGCATTGAGCATCCTCCTGCGGGCGATTGAAGCCACAGGCGCTCATCATGCCGAGGTGGCAGAGCGCGTAGTCGTATTTGACGGGGTCGTCCGGGTCGAGCCGCCGCAGCGACGCCGTGATGTCGCGCGCCATGCGCCACCCGGGGCTCGTGTACGTCGTCAGCCGCAGGCAGCGCCCCACGCGAATCACGTGCGTGTCGAGCGGGACGATCAGCTTGGACGGCGACACGCGCGTCCAGACGCCGAGATCGAGCGCGTCGCGCCGCACCATCCATCGAAGAAACAGGTTGAGGCGCTTGCAGCCGCTTCCCGCGGACGGGCGCGGGAAGAAATAACAGACGCCTGGCCGTTTGGGTACGCGGCCGTAGGCGGCTTTCAGATCGAGCGCGAGCGCGCGGGTCGAAAAGGAATCGAGCGCGCCTTCGATGTCATCGGCAGCCGGATCGTAGCCTTCGAGAAAGAACCCTTCGATCGATCCGCCGCGATCGATCATCTGCTTCATCACCCACAACAGCGCGACGAGATCGGGTCCGCGCGTCCAGCGATGAACCAGGCCGGCGAACGACGGTCCGTCGCGCCGCGGGTCGAACCGGCGGACGTACGCGGCGGGCTCGGGGCCCATGACCGCGAGCAGGCGTTCGATCGACTGCAGCACGCTGCCGACGCGCCCGAACGCCAGGGACGCCGCGCAGAATCCGACCGCCTCGCGATCGTCGGCGCGCGGATACCGGCGCACGATCTGAATCGGATCAGCCGCCGAATCGGGATAGTTGAAACTGGCATACAGCTCGTCCAACTTCAACCCGAGCCCAATCTGCAATCTGCCCTCTGAAATCTGCACTCGCAATTGACTATGATTCTGCCATGCTCAGGTTCCTGGTGAAAGCGCTCGCGGCCGCCGCCGCGCTCCTCGCCCTCGTGTGCGTCATCCTCTACGCGTCGCTCCGGCGCTCGCTCCCGCTCGTCGACGGCGCCGTCACCGTCGCGGGCATCTCCGCGCCGATCGACATCATTCGCGACGCCGACGCCATTCCACACATTTTCGCGTCGACCGAGCTCGACGCGTTGTACGGCCTCGGTTACGTCCACGCCCAGGATCGGCTGTGGCAGATGGAGTTTCAGCGGCGCATCGGACGCGGCCGCTTGTCCGAGATCTTCGGAGCCGCCACGCTGCCGCAGGACCGTTTTCTGCGCACCATCGGCTTCGCGCGCGCCGCGCGGACGGCGTGGGCGACGATGCCCGAGGAAACCAGGCGGCAGGTGAATGCGTACGTCGCGGGCGTCAACGCGTTCCTCGCGGACCATCACGGCAGCGCGCTGCCGCCCGAGTTCCGGATCCTCCGCTTCGAGCCCGAGCCATGGACCGGCGTCGACATCGTCGTCTGGGCGAAGATCATGGCGTGGGATCTGAGCGCCAACTACGCGTTCGAATTGCTGCGCCACGACATCGCGCAGGCGGTCGGCCAGGAGAAGCTCGCGCAGTTGATGCCGCCGTATCCTGAAAACGGGCTGAGCATCCTCACGTCACGCGACGTCGCGGGGATCGCGAAAGGCCCTACCACGGAGGACACGGAGGATAGGACGGAGGGCACGGAGAACTCACGTGTAGGGGCCGAGCGTGCTCGGCCCGTCTGGACGAGCGCGTTCACTCAGAGCCTGTCGCGCGGCGAGCCCGCCGTCGCCGACCTGCTGCTCGGCAGCGCCACGACCGAAGCGCTCGGTTCCAACAGCTGGGTGGTGGACGGCACACGCACCGCCAGCGGCAAGCCGCTGCTCGCCAACGACCCGCATCTTGGCGCGAAGCTGCCCTCGCTCTGGTATCTCGCGCACATGTCCGCGGGCGCGTTCGACGTCATCGGCGCCACGCTGCCGGGCGGGCCCGCCGTCGTGCTGGGACGCAACCGCTTCATCGCATGGGGCGCGACCAACATGGGGGCCGACGTCGAAGATCTCTACCGTGAGACGCTCGATCCGACCGGCCGCTTCGCCGAGTTCCGCGGCGTGCGGGAGCCGCTGCAGATCATCAGCGAAACGATCGGCGTGAAGGGGCGGGCGCCGGTCCGGCTCGACGTGCGCATGTCGCGCCACGGCCCGCTCGTGTCCGACGCGGTCAACGCCTCCAACGCGGACCTGCCGGGCACGCACGCACGGGCGCGGCTCGAGCCGCTCGCGCTTCGCTGGACGGCGCTCGACGCGACGGACACCACCACGGCGGCCCTCCTTCGAATGGACACGGCGCGCAACTGGAGCGAGTTCGTGTCGGCGCTCGGCGACTTCGTCGTGCCATCGCAGAACTTCATCTATGCCGACGTCGACGGCCACATCGGCTACTACGCGCCGGGGCGGATTCCGGTGCGCGCGCACGGCGACGGATCGCAGCCGGCGGACGGATCGTCGGGCGAGGCCGAGTGGACCGGCTGGGTCCCGTTCGCGCAGCTGCCTCACGTCTACGATCCGCCCGAACATTTCATCGTCACCGCCAACCAGCGTCCCGGGCCGGCGGCCTATCCGTATCTGCTCAGCGTCGACTGGCCGGAGCCGTATCGCGCGCAGCGCATCACCGATCTGCTGCGGCAGAAGACCGCGCTCACGTCCGACGATTTCGCGGCGATGCAGGCCGATACGCTGTCGCTGCACGCGCGGACGCTCGTGCCGCTGCTCGTGGCGCGCGCGCACCCCACGACCGCCGCCGACGCGCAGGCGCTCACGCTCGTACGTCAGTGGAATGACGATGCGCGGGGCGACAGCGCGGCGACCGCGATTTTCGAGGCGTGGTTTCTTCGCCTCGTCCCGGTGATAGCCGGCGACGATCTCGGCCCGCTGCTCACGGCCGGCTACGAGGGCCGCTTCAGCTCCGTGACGCGCTTCATCGTCAACACGCTGACCGCGAATGACACCGCGTGGTGCGACGATCGTCGGACGCCCGCGCGCGAGAGCTGCGAGGACGCCGTGTCGACGGCGCTGCACGAAGGGGTCGCCGAGCTCGCGCGTCGGCTCGGCGGCAACATGACGCGATGGCGCTGGGACGGTGTGCACCGGGCGGTGTTCCCGCATCAGGGGCTCGATGCCGTGCCGGTGCTGCGCCGCTTCCTCAGCCGATCGATGGCGAGCGGCGGCGACTGGAGCACCATCGACGTCGGCGCGGTCGCGGTGGACCGGCCGTTCGAGCAGCACGCCGTATCGAGCTATCGCGAGATCGTCGATCTCTCGCCGCGAGACGACAGCCGGTTCCTGGATGCCGTCGGGCAGTCGGGTCATCCCCTGTCGCCGCACTACGATGATTTTCTGCAGGATTGGCGCGCCGTGAAACATCGGCCGATGCGGATGGAGCGAGCGGATGTCGAGAGAGGGGCGATTGGGCGCCTGCGGCTCACGCCGCGAAGTTAAAAGTGAAAAGTGAAAACGTTTATAGAGCACTATCACGGCGAGCGCAATCACCAGGGCCTCGGGAACGAACTCATCAACGGCACGCCGGCCGTGGAGGTCGGCGGCAGTCGGATTCGGCGTCGTCAGCGTCTCGGCGGGCTGCTGAACTACTACTATCGCGCGGCGTGATGCGTCGCCGCTGCGAATCCAATAGTCGGGGCCGAGATGCGGGACATTACGGGCTCCGCTCATTTCGACAACATGCTCGATGGTCTGAGGCGAAGCTTCGTTAGATCTGGTAATCGAGCGATTTGGTCATCGGGCGATCTCGTAATCCACCAACACCAGATCACCAGATTACCAGCTCACAAGATGACGAGATCCGCCGTTCCCTGGCCCCGTCAGCTGCCCTGCTTCGATGCTGCCGCTCCGTAATACAGCGCGTTGAAGAACAGCTTGAAGGTGCCGTGCGGCTGCGCGCGGTTCTGGACTCGGAATCCGAATAGGACGACGTGTCCGCTGCCGTACGACGCGTCGATGGCAGCCGCCAGGTTGTGAAGGCGGCTCTCCCCGAGAATCCAGCCGCTCTGCAGCACGTGCTCGCCGCCGTAGCGGACGAACGTCTTGACATCGCTCGCACGACCCGGCTTAACGTCGAACGCCGCGCTCCGGGCGAAGAAAGCGGACGTGTCCTCGGGCATGCCGTAGCCAATCGGGTGTGACGTGTCGGTCCGGGCGGCGAGGATCGACCCGGGGCAGAAGAAGTCGGTCGTCTTCAACCCGTCGAGCGTGTTGACGACCGGCAGATCGAACGACTTAATGAAAAGCTCGGCCGCCTGGCCGAGCGCGACGACTGTGCCGCCACGCTGCACGAAGGCCCGCAGCTGCTGCACCCCTTCGTCGCCCAGCCCGCCGGCGTACTCCTTCTGAATCACCTTGTCCG
>Ga0097691_1002654_pt1 | contig 11646 bp, 10 predicted proteins | sample NGESurdeep072012_8_FD_72858 | JGI IMG/M metagenome (GOLD analysis project Ga0097691, IMG submission 72858) | Arctic peat soil microbial communities from Barrow, Alaska - NGEE Surface sample 210-1 deep-072012 | ecosystem: Environmental > Terrestrial > Soil > Wetlands > Peat ...
GCTTCGTCAGACACGTCCAGTCCCTTCTTGATAGCTGGGGCGTTCGCTCCAGCGGGGCAGCCGCCAAGTCACGTACGCCCACTGCTGGTCTATCTGATGCGGACGGCTTGGACAACCCAGATTACCCCAATCAGGGATCCCCTTACGAGAACGGCCGACCCCACGCACCCGACCGATCGCGCCACATAGCGCTGAAGAAACCATGCCACTTACCGCTGAAGGTCACAGGTTTGGCCCACGGGATCTCGGGCGCGTCAACATCGGCGAGGAAGTTGTCGGGCGTGACTGCGCTCAAGATAGGTCCCCCTACGGGCGATTGGTGGTTCCTCTAGCGCATCTTGCCTGATGCGGGCGCTACTTCGTGGCGTCTCGCCCTTCGAGCTTCCACCACATGCCCCACGCGACGCGTTCCGTTCAGCGTTCTCACTTGTCGGTCGGCGCCCTGCTCGCAGGCGGCCTCGGCCTCCGACCCACCATGTGAGTCATGGCCGTCGGCCTCATTCTCGCCAGCCTCGTTCTCCTGACCGGTCCCATCAGACACCACCGCGACCTGCCCATCGCCCCAGCGCCTCGTTGAACCATCTCCCCCTGCGGTGGATCCAGCCTCGCTGGTAGCGCGGTCGGTAAAGGGTCGCCGACCGGGACGCGTTGAGTCGTGGCCGAGGCAAGGTCGGTGCGAGCCGAGTCTGCGCGCAGGAATACGGTCACGAGTCGCAGTAGACGACGAGTGATGCGTTGGCCCTTGAGCGCAAGTAGGCCGCGGCGCCTGCGAGGAGTTGGAGCTGGTCGTCCGTCACACGTCCGGCCGAAAGTCCCGGCTGTGCGATGACAACGCGGAATCGCGGGCGCAGCTGAGGCGCGACCTCGCGTACGCGGAACAGGGCCGCGACGTCCCCTACCTCGAACGGGCTCTCGCCTGTGCGCCCGGCCTTCTGGCGCGCCCTGCGGTCGAGGTTCGTGAGCAGTGGCTTGGAGACCGTTTTGGCGCCACTTCGCGCTGCGCATCGCCTGCCCGCAGACCTCGTAGAGGTCCTGTAGCCGGGCGCCGGCCGTCGCCGCCGCCGAGTACTTGCAGTGGACCAGCGTGACCAAGAGTTCGCCACCTTCAATGGTCAGGCCGACGAGATCTGCAACCTCGCCGCTGCCGTCGTCGTCCAGCAGCACCGTGAAGTCCCCAATCTCCTGAAGGTGCCGCGACATGAACGCCTGGATCGAGTCGGGCCGCCGTTCACGGCCCTGGGCCTCGACCCTGCGATCCACGCCGTTCCAGCCGATGATCTCGAGGCCGCTCCTTGCGTATGGCGCTAGACCTGCCCTGCGAGCGAGCAGGCGGTCGCCGCCACCAATGACCCTGTCGCCCTCCAACACGAGCGTCGGCTTGTTCGCGTTGAGCCAATCGCTCAACGGCACCGAAGTTCCGGACATCACGACGTCGGCGTCCGCACCGACAGCGGCGTACGTCAAACCTCGCTCGTCGACACTGGCCTCGTAGTGGAGCCGCCATGCGGAGGTCGACACAGCTATCCCGAATGGCCCTGAGGTGCCGTGGTCGGTGACATCCAGCTGCACGTCCGGTAGCAGGTACCTCGCCCCATCGTGTTCAACGCTCGGGGTCGATCGAGTGCCGAGGTAGACCTGCCACGGCCACTCGGCCGCGAGAAGAACGAATGGCGGCCGTTCGGTGACGTCCTGCGGGATGACGAAGCTGTCGAGCACGTCTTCTAGGCGAATTGACTCGTCGAGGAGCTTCCCGCCCTGCTTGTCACACCAGTCGACCCACTCCTTGAGGTTGCGAGCGGACCGGGCCGACCAGAATCGCCCCGACAAAGCGGCGCTGATCGAGACGCGTTCCCCATCGTCGAAGCCGCTGGTCGCGATGTGCGTCTGGGACTTGGTGTGCGTTTCGGACTCCTCGAACGCCTCCATGACGTCCGGCCCAACATGCATCGAGAACCGGCGGAACTGGTTTACGACGTCAAGCAGGCCGACGTTCGTCGGCACAAGGCGCTCAAGGCCGTGCAGGACACGGTAGGTCGACGGCCCGGAAACAATGCGCGCGCCGTCGCCCAGGACTGCACGGGCGAGGTCGCTGAAGTCGCTCGAGTTTGCCGAACTGTTGACGTAGAGAATGCGATGCGCGCTGTCGAAATACATGATGACCAGTTCGAAGGACGTCTCGATCAATCCGTGCACGTCGCCCCAGCGGATCCCGCCTGTGCGCTCGACGACGAACCACGCGACGGCGCCGCCCGAGCCGATGGCGACCCGCGATCCCAGCAGCACCTCCCTAGGGAAGACATCCTCGGTGTTGAGCGGGTTCCACTCGGGCGACGGAGCGCGGTGCGCAATCGCGCTCATCTTCGGCACGAGTGACGTGACCGCGACCTCGCCCGGTCCGTCGATGAAGGATGCCTCGAAAGCACTGAGGTCTTCGACCGCGGCGGTGGTTCGGTCGGTGATGTCGCGGAGCAGTAGGTTCCAGTCGGCGTCCTCGGCCAGCAGGTCGCGCAGCGGGGACAGCGCCGCCTCCGGATCACGCGCCACGAACACCGATGCGGTGCCAAGCGTGTGGTCGGCGGACGTGCGAGAGAAACGGCCAATGAACTGGATCATCGGCCCCAGGCTTTTCTTGGCATTGTGGATTGCGGCGATCTTCAGCGCGGGCAGGTCGAAGCCCTCGCCGAGCATGTCGACGCAGATGACGATGCGGCAGGCCCGTGTGCCCAGGTTCTTCATCGCGGCCGCACGTCGCTTCGGTTGCTGCGCGCTGTATATAGCGGCCGGGCCCAGGTCGGGCGCCTGCTCCTCGTACAGCCCGACAACCGCCTTCGCTCGATCCACACTGGACACGCGTGCCATCAGCACGTGGTCGAAACCTTGCGCCAGGTCAGCCCGGAGGCGGGCCACTGCCTCCTGCGCAAGTTGCCGGTCGGTGTCCACGAGGCTCAGGACGGCCTTGTAGTCGATCGTCGTGAAGTAGCCGTCTTGCTGCGCCTCGCGCAGAGGGAAGCGGTAAATGAGCCGTCCCGGCAGCGACCTTCCGTCCTCACGGAACGGTGTGGCCGTGAACAGCAAGACGGGCCGCCCGGCGAAGGCGCCAATCGCCTGGGCCCAACTTGCCGCCGGCGCATGGTGCGCCTCGTCGACGACCAGGTGCGTGAACGAGGCCAGCAACCGCTCCCGCGCTTCCGGAGTGCACGCATCCAGAGCCTGCGGCGTGGCCCCGATGACATTCGACAGCTCGCCCAGCTCGTCCGCATCAGCGGCTGTGCCAAGGCCGTGCTCTAGGCGGCCGACGCTGGGGCGCAGCGCACCAGCCGCAACGATCCCTTCTCGCTGTAGAACACCGAGCGTCTCGAACTTCGCTGCGAGCTGGCTGCGCAGCGCCGCGGTGGGCACGAGCACCAACAGCCGCTGCGGTCTCGCGGCCACCATCACTGCGATCATGGTCTCGGTCTTGCCGGTCCCCGTCGGCATGACGACGATGCCCGGTTCGGGCAACGCAGACGTCCAATAGCCGACAACTGCATGCAGAGCCCCGATCTGGGGCCGCCGGAGCGCGCCGGGCTCGTCCGGCCTGCGGAAGCCAATCGCACCCTTATACGAACGGAGCACCTCGCCAGGCGGGCGCGCTTCGCGGCTGCCGAGCCAGGTCGCGAGCGTTTCCCGCGACATCATTGGCGACACCTGCAGCGCCAGAGGAGCGTCAGCTGCGAGCCCGGGCGCCGCAATAGGCCAGACGCCGAAGGCGTTGGAGGCTGTGCCCTCCGTGGAAGCGCCACCCAGTGCCAGCTCGCCTGCGGGCACTAGCAACTGGCGGACGGGGTTGCCCGCGACCTCCCGAGACGACGCCCACACGTTGCTAGTGCGGATTGAGGTCACCGCGACATAGCACCGCCTCTTGTTGAAGCACCAGATCAGATGCAAGATCATCGTCGCGCATGCCCTTGCCTCTTGGCGGCCGACCCGCCGACCTGAGCCCTGCGGGGGGATGCGGCCCCGGGCTCAGAGCCGGTCGTTGGGTTCTTGGCGAATGCGGAACTGGTCGCTTCAGCCAGCCTCACTTCAAGTCCATCGAGAACTGCGCCGACGTTCGACGAGTCGAAGTGCTTCGGGATGCCCGGCCGACAGGTTCGCCGAGTTGTAAACGATGGGGTCTGACATGCAGCGGAACAGTGGTTGGCGGTAAGCGCCGGTTCGCCGTGCCGGGGCGTTGCTGGTAGTGACCGTTAATCAAGTGGTCTGTCCCCCCTGTTCCGATGTTTCTCGTGCCCGCAGCCGCTTCTGCTGGGCGCTGGTGGGCTGGTCAGGGCCCGAGCAGGGCGAGCGGGATTACCGCGATACCGTCCGTTCGCCGATAGGCGTGCTGGCCGGTGGTCACAACGGCGGCATCGAGTAGATCGGAGCCCAGACGCTGCGCCAGCCAGCGCAGATGAACCGTGTCCTTGTCGCTGACCGTGCCAGCGAGCTTTGCTTCCAGAGCCACCACCTTGTGGTCGGAACGTTGCAGGATGAAGTCCACTTCGTGATCGCCGTTGCCGGTGCGCAGATGCCACGTGCTCGCTTCGGCGTTCTGGGCCGCGACCCGCACGCTCAGGGCCACCAGCGACTCGAACAGCGCGCCGAGCAGGGTCCCGTCCCGAGGTGACAGCGGCAGGGAGTCGCCGGAGAGCAGGGAGTCATGGGTCGCGCCGAGCAGGCGGGCGGCCAGTGCCGGGTCAGCCAAGTGGTGCTTGGGTGCTTCCTGCAGGCGGGCCAGGGCCGAGCGTGACGGGCTCCACCCCGGGACCGGGTCCAGGAGCCACAGACCGGTGAGCACGTCGCGGTAGCCGATAACGGTGGTCTTGGCTGGTTTGTCCCCTTCGCCGGGGGTGGCCGCGTTCAGGATGGTGTTGTAGCTGGCGGTGGTGGCGGTGGCTGCGGCGTACGCCGCTAGCCAGGCTCGCAGGCTCGCGGGCCGCCGGACCGGGTGTCCTTGCTCGGGGAAGTCGCGGTCGACGACCCGGGCGAGGTACCCGTCGAGCTGGGCCCGGCGGGCGCGCTCGGGCAGCGCCCTGATGCCCGGAAAGCCAGACGCGAGAATCTCCTGGACGTAGTCCGGCAAGGTCAACGAGCTGTCGCCGTCGATGGCTGGACGGCCCCCGCTGAGCAGGTCGGCCACGCTGACGGTTGTGGGGCAGAGCCCACGTTCGGCAAAGCTAAGAGGCCGCATCCGAACCTGCACGATCCGCCCGGCACCGGAGTGCACTGGCGCGTCACGGCTCGGGGTGGCACTGCCGGTCAGGAGGTACTGGCCCGGGCTTGGGTCGGCGTCAACGCCGCGCCGGACCATGTCCCACACGGGCGGGAACCGCTGCCATTCGTCCACCAGGACAGGTCGGGGCGCCCGGGCAAGACGGCCGGGGTCTGCGGCCAGCAGGTCTCGTTGGCCAGCGTCGTCCAGGGCGAACACGGTGGCTGCGCGACGTGTTGCGGTGGCGGTCTTACCCACCCCCTTGGCGCCGTCCAAGGTCAGCGCCGCAAGGCCGGGCAGCAGGGCATCGAGCTCTTCGTCCACCACTCGCGACAGGTACACCATGCTGGCTACCCTACCGCTAGCAGGCCGCGAACACTACCATTAGCACGATTTCTACGCTGCTGTTACCCGGAGTTCTTGGCTGCCGACCGCAGAAGCGGCGGGCGCCCCCTTCATCTGTCCGGGATGAAATGAGGCCGTTCTTCATCATCGCCCGACCTGGAACGGGTCCCACTGGTGGCCGCCGTCCCACTCCGGCTGCTACCCGGGCCCAGCCGGCCAGCAGCGCGGTGCTCCACCAAGTAGCCCCCGTCGGTGCAGGCCATCACCTGGGCGTAGGTCTGCCCGCTGCGGTCGGCCACCCGCTCCAGAATCAACCAGCTGTCGTAGCTGTCGGGTTCAAGGGCCGCGACCAGGGCCGCCAGGGCGGCCGGTAGGAGGGATGTCGTTGACGACACGCACCGCTCGGCGCCCTGTCGCAAGTGGATTTCATCTGATGAACGATTCCTTCATCTGACGTCAGTCGCATAAAGAGATGGTCTGGTCTGGTGTGTCAGCGTCTACCGCCACCTCACCGATGCCACCCAAGACCAGCCGTAGCGCCTCGTGCCGTTGAGTTTGCGGCGCCCAACCCTGCGCGGCGAATCGGCGCTTGCCGCCAACCACTGTTTCTCTGCATGTCAGGCCCCATCCTCGAGCCTCCGACCGACAAACGACCATGACCGATCGCGAAGGAGACACGCACCCCATGACTGCGTCATCGACCACCACGGCGACCAGGTTCATCCAACTCAAAGACGTCGCTGAAACCCTGAACATCTCCGCCCCGCAGACCTACGCCCTGGTCCGCTCCGGCCAGCTGCCGGCCATCAAGGTCGGTGGCCGGGGGCAGTGGCGGATCGAGGTCAGCGTCCTGGAGGACTTCATCCAGCGCATGTACGCAGAGACCAAGACGTTCGTGGCGGCCCACCCATTTGGCGCCAGCATCGACGTCGTCAAGAACTGACTCTGGTTGCGATGTCTTGGCTCGTGTCTGGCAACTTGGTGACGCGTCGGCGCAACCCTTGTGCAGGTTATGGGCGTGGTCAGTTGAGCAGTCGGGTGCAGAAGTCGCCCACGGCAAGCATTGCGTCCGCTCCCAGCTGTTGTGGGTCCTGGTCGGGATGGTCGAGCAGAAACTGATCTACGTACGCGCGGGTGCCTTGGCTGTCGCTATCACTAAAGTTGGCGTGCAGTTCGAGGAGCCAGGTCTTCGCGGCGACGGCGACCGACCCGAACGCCACAGTGACGGCGTCGGCTCCGGCAGTGGGCCCGTCGTCGTTGTGCAGCAGGACGTACGCGATGTCGTACCAGTCCTTGGGCTTGTTCCTCCCGTTGGCCGCAGCTGCCTTCGCCATCAGGAAGCCCCCAAGTCCGGACACGTTGACCTGGACCTCGCGCAAGATCCCGCCGTCCTTGGCGCGTAGCGTCTGCTCCTGGACGTCGCGACCGGCATACCCAGTTCCACGCAGGTTGACGGCGCCCAACTGCTGGCAGTCGGCGAAGGTGATGATGGCGCCCTGTTGCTGGTCCTCGAGGTCGGCAAGGAGCTCGAACTTGACCTGTGCCTTGCGCCGGTTTCGGTCTGCAGCTCCCAGCGCCACACCCGTTCGCTGTCCGGGCGGAATTCGGCGTTGGCGAGGGCCTGCTCGAGCCGTCCAGTGCGGGTCGCGCCGCTGGCGATCTCGAGATCGACCTGCACGTCGACATCGGTGGTGCCAGCGTGACGGAAGGCGGAGTGCGAACACAGCAGCTGCGGTACGAGCCCGCCGAGCAAGACAAAGCCGGGCTTCTCGCCGTAGTGGTGTACGACGCGGACCAGAGCGAGCTCGGCCGCGGCACGAGCTTCGGAGGACCGGACGGGCTCATCCATGTTCACGTCTCCATCATCTCTCGCAGGTGCTCGGCTGCTTCTTCCCCGCGTACGCCCGTGTCGCGCAGGTCGGCATACGCACGCGGCCACGGCACGCTGCGTAGTCCCGGACTGACCTCCGCCGACAGTCGGAGAGTGATCGGTGAGGGAAACGGACGCAGCTGCAACCGTCCTCCTTCGAGGAGCTTTAGTCCCGCCGTGCCTGCAGCTGCGGCCAGCGTGGCAAGGCCGACCGCCTCGACATACACGATCATCGGGGCCACCTGAGTCTGCAGTGGCGCCAGCGCCGCGGCGCTCAGAGCGCCGGTCGCGGCCCAGGCGAGCTGCTGGTCGTCCCAGCGCCGACCGATCTGCAACAGCCCCTCGAGAGGATCGCGCCACAGGACACCGACTCGCAGACACGGAGTGTCGCGAGCGTTGGTGACGGCATCGGTGTAGGCCTCCAACAACCGGCTCAGGTCAGTGATGGACCGTCCGGAGTTACGGCCGCGCGCGGCCTGGGAGGTAAGCAGACCGGTGTGGGTCAGGAAGTTAAGAGCTAGGCCGATGGTGCTGGGCGCCGCCCCCGTCGCCGCGCCTAGCGCCCGTACGGTTCCCGGGACACCGGTGAGGAGCGCTTCGGCGATCCCCAACGTGGCGCCGGTCCATCGCTTGACCGGTTGAGCGATCGCGGGAACGGACACGGAGGTGCGTGAGACGACAACCGTGCCGACGGCGAACTGGGCGGCTCCGGTCTCGTCGAGCCAACCGACGCCGGCATCTGCGGCTGCTAGTTGTGCGGCCGTCGACATTCGCGCGGCCATCAAGAGATCAGGACGTGGCCTGTTCTTCAGACGGACGTTTAGCAGGCTCGCGGAGCCGCGCTCGAGCCATCGGATGCGTAGGCGCTGCTTGGCGACGCGGACGAGGAGATCGCCGTTCTGGTCGGTTGCGGCTGAGGACACCGAGACGCGAGGCGGCAGTACGGCGGCCACCCCTTGGGCAACTCGGTCAGTCAGCACCCATCGCTCCAATAGTTCGACTAGCGCCGATAGTACGGCGGTTCCCGTACTATCGCAACATTTCGTACTATTGCAATGACACGCTCGCCGCTCAAGAACGGCGTCGCGGGGCGATATTCAGCGTAAATCGTTGTCACACAAGGACATTCGTAAACGCCGATAATGTACCTTATGTCAACCAACCCGTAGGTCAACTGTTCTCTTCGTGCTCGGTTCACTTTACCACCGTCGCGTACTGAGGACGGTCGACGGGAAGACAGGCGTCTTTCGCCTGGAAGCCTAGATGTGTTTGCGACCGCCGGCGCGGCGCTCGGTGGTCACCGAGGCGTCGGGTGGCGGGTGGGCGGTGCTGTCCCGTACTACGAGTTCGGTCGGGAGTATGAGGTGCCGGCCGCGGCCGGCAGGTCGCGTCTTGGCACGGTCGATCGCGATGGTGAGAGCCGCGGCCGCGGCTCGGCCCTTCGCGTCGACGTCTTGACGCACGGTGGTGAGCGCAGGTTGGGTCCGCCGGGCAAGGGGGTTGTCGTCGAAGCCGACGACCGACACGTCGTTCGGCACGTGCAGGCCGGCGTCTTGGATCGCACGGATGACTCCGCGTGCGATGGCGTCGGAGAAGCAGAGGACGGCGGTTGGCCGGGTGCCGCTTGCCAGGACTGTCTGGGCCGCGGTGTAGCCGATGTCCTCGGGGTCGGAGTGGGGCTGACGGACGATGATGGATTCGATGCCGGCAGCACCGAGCGCATCGAGCCAACCGAGCAGCCGTTGCCGTTCGGTGTATGCGAGCGTTGCCTCCAGGGGATCGGCCAGTAGCCCGAACTCGCCTCCGAAGCCGGCCGTCACGATCGCCACTCGTTGATGTCCCAGATCGACGATGTGCTGCGCGGCGGCCTGTGCGCCGAGCCGGTCGTCGATGTTGACGCTCGCGATGCCCGGTGCAGGTGCTTGATCTACGAATACGAGAGGGAGTCGGCGCCGAAGTAGCCATCCGACCGCGGTGGATTCCGGATTGCAGGAGTAGACCAGGGCACCGTCAATGGCGACATCTCGCGCGGGCACGATGCCTTCCTGACGCGCAGCCGACAACAAGGTGAGGGCCAAACCGCTCGGCTCGAGCTCGTCGGCGACGGCGGCGAGGAAGTTTATAGCGACCTCGTCGGTGAGTGCGAACCTCAAGGTGTCGGACAGCAACAAGCCAACGGTGCCGGCCGTACCGCTGGCCAGGGCTCGGGCCGCCGGGTCAGGTCCGACGTAGCCAAGCTCGTTGGCAACCGAGAGGATCTTGTCACGAAGCGTGGCCGACAGCTGGTCGGGACGGGAGAACGCATTGGAGACCGTCATGCGGCTCACGCCGACTTGATCGGCGATGATCTGTAGCGTGACTCGTCCCATGGCGCTACTCCTATTCCGCTTCCTGCACGCAGCACATGGCGGCGGTCGGCGTGCCCCACGGGTGCTGTGGCGCCACCACATCAGCCAGGTGGCGCAGTGCGCCTGCGATGCCCTCGCGCGCGCCCCGGAACACCGGGACCTCATCGACGTGCGCCACGACCGGGGCATCGGGTAGTGCGCTGCGCGCCTCGTCGGCGGTCACTCGCCGAGCCACGGTCAGACCGATCAGCAAGTTCATGTCAACTCCATTTCCTTCAAGGTTCTATACCGATACAGTAACCGGACTTTCTGTATCGGTCAAGAAACGGTTACGACATCACTCACGAACGGTTGGATGTTGCGTAGATGTCCATCGTCACTCGCCCTCCGCTGCCACTACTGTCCAAGTTCTTCTGGGATCTTTGTCCCTGACCGCTATGCCCGATCAGGCAGCACACTTGGCTACGGCGGTATTCGAAGCAATGATGCGAGTCGGGGTTAGTCATGATGGGGAAGGCCAAGGAAAACCGACGAAACACGCTTATCGGTGTCGCGCTGGCCGTCGGTGCCGGGCTCGGGATGACCGTAGGAGTCATTGTGGGTGGCGGTGCGGGTATCGCGATCGGCATGGGTATCGGCGCGGGTTTCGGCGTCGTGTTCGGTGCCGCCTGGGACGCGTTACACCCCTCCAGTTGAGGGATCTAGGTCGTCGATTGCCCGACGCGCTTGAGGAGACATTCGACTCTCGCCAAGGTTAATCGCCGACAAATCCCTGGCGGACGGACGCGCTCAATTGGGCAATGTGAGGCCGCATTTTGTCGACGGTCCGCCGTCTCGATAGCAAGGATCGGCGTGACCGGTCTCGCCATGCTGCCATGCGAAGCGCTGGGAGTTTCATAGGAGGATTGCTTGACATTACCTTGCGCTTGACATCTGCTTGCGCCATACTCAAGGGATGGATGACGCGCCTGTAATCAACTGTGTGCTGCTCGCTGCGCCTGACCCCCGCCAAGACGAGACATATGAGCAGGCCATGTTGCCGCTGCTGGAGGTCGACCTTGCCCAGGCGTTGGCCGGAGACAAACAGGCCGTTGTGGCCTATGTCGGTGCGTGGCGTTCGGCCCGGGCCCGGCTCCTAACGCAGGTCTTTAAGGACTGCCCGTCGGTACGGTTGCCGCCGCTGGCAGAGGAGGCGCTGGACTGGGAAGCGCTCCAAGCTCCTTTTTGCACTTGGCAGTCGGTCGTCGATAGCACACAAACTGGCCTCGCACTCGACCTCATCGCTCGGCTGCGCAACATCCTTGCGCGCACGGCCACGCCACTTCGCCTGTCGGACCAGGTGACGCAGCGCGCCGCAGCACGGGAGGTGGACCCGGAGGTCGTCCGTAGGTTCTACCGAATGGTCGTGGCCGCACTCCAGGGGCGAGGGACGATGGCGGCTCAAATCGTTGACGCCTTCGGGCTCAGTACCGCAGAACTCGGGAGACTTTTCGGCGTTTCCCGACAGGCCGCCGACCAGTGGCTGGGCAGCGACGTCCCCGCAGACCGGAGAGGGAAGGCGTCCACCGTGCTCGCGATCGCGGACTTGCTCTCGCACCGACTCAAGCCGGGCAAGCTCCCGGGCGTGGCCCGGCGTCCGGCAGGCGCCTACGGTGGCCGGACGATGTTGGAGATGATCGCAGCCGGGCAGCACGAGGAACTGCGTGAGTCGGTCCGCGCCTCGTTTGACTTCGCGAAGACGGCCTGAGTGGCAACAAGGGACCGAGAACACGCCGAACGGGGAGGGCGGGTCTTCCGTGTCGCAGACCCGCACTGGGAAGACCCACTTGACTCGTCGTTCGCCGCACAGA
>Ga0097691_1002655_pt1 | contig 11645 bp, 11 predicted proteins | sample NGESurdeep072012_8_FD_72858 | JGI IMG/M metagenome (GOLD analysis project Ga0097691, IMG submission 72858) | Arctic peat soil microbial communities from Barrow, Alaska - NGEE Surface sample 210-1 deep-072012 | ecosystem: Environmental > Terrestrial > Soil > Wetlands > Peat ...
CGCCGTCAAGATCGGGATCGAGCTCCCGATGACCGGCGGCGAGGCCCCCAACGGCGTCCCGACCGCGAACGGCGTGGCGCTGGCCATCGCGAAGATCCAGGTGCCGGGCTTCACGTTCACCATCAACCAGCAGGACGACGCCGTCAACGGCGTGCACAACCCGCAGCAGGGCGCGAAGAATATCCAGACCCTCGCGAATGACCCGTCGGTCATCGGGATCGTCGGGCCCTACAACTCCAGCGTCGCCCAGGCCGAGATCCCTGTCAGCAACGCAGCCGGCCTGATGCAGTGCAGCCCCGCCAACACCAACCCGGGCCTCACCAAGCCCTGGGGCGGCGCCGACCCGCTTTCGCTGCGGCCCACCAACCCGACCAAGATCGCCTACGTCCGCGTCGCGACCACCGACGACCTCCAGGGCGCGGCCGGGGCGGACATCGCCTTCAATATCGCGAAGGCCACCACGGCCTACGTGGCCGACGACACGCAGACCTACGGCAAGGGCCTTTCCGACGTCTTCGCGACGCAGTTCACCGCCCTCGGTGGCAAAGTCCTGAAGCGTGACGGGATCCCCGGCACCACGACCGACTTCACGAGCTACGTGACCACCGTCAAGGGCCTCGCCCCGCAGTACGTCTTCTATGGCGGCGTGACCACCTCCGGCATCGGCCTGTTCCGCAAGCAGATGGACCAGCAGGGAATCGCGAACATCCCGCTCGGCGGCGGTGACGGCATCAGCGACGGCTCGGCCGCCACGGCCAGCTCGTTCCTCCAGATCGCCGGCGATGGCGGTGACGCGAACACGTACAGCACCGTGGCCGGCCCCACCCAGATCCCCAACGCGGCCCAGTTCGCGGCCGACTACAAGGCCATGTTCAACACGGATCCCGGCGCCTACAGCGCGGCGGGCTACGCCTGCGCGCAGGTCTTCATGCAGGCGCTCGCCAAGGCCGGCGCCGGCATCACCGACCCGGCCGCGCTCCGCGAGGCCGTCCGAGCCTATGTGGCGACCCCGTCCAACACCTACGACACGGCGCTGGGCACGTTCAGCTTCGACGCCAACGGCGACACCAGCCAGAAGATCATCTCCTACTTCCAGTACGACGCTGCGAGCAAGAACTGGAAGTTCCTCAAGCAGCGCGACTTCACGGCAGAGCCGCTGAAGTAGCGGCGGCGACCCGCTCCTCCTGATCCAGGCGGATCTGTGGTCGGCCGGGGCATGTCACATGCCCCGGCCGACCCCCATTCGGAGTCCCTTCGGATGACTGGTCGATGACAGGCGCCACCGCCCGGCGACGGGTGGCCACGGTCCCGTGGCGAGCACCCCTGGCGGCCGCGGTCGCCCTCGTGATCGCCTATTTCGTCATCCTCGGGGGCATCCTGGCGGATCCCTCGCAGCAGCTCACGTTCTTCAGCGCCATCCCCCAGGCGCAGGCGCAGTTCATCAACGCGGTGACGATCGGCGCGATCTACGCGCTGATCGCGCTGGGGTACACGATGGTCTATGGGATCATCGAGCTCATCAACTTCGCCCACGGCGAGATCTTCATGTGCGGCTCGTTCGTGTCGTGGTGGCTGCTGACCACGCTCGGCTTCTCGGGCGCGATCAACGACCCGATCCTCCTCGTTGGTATCCTCGTCCTCGCGTTCGCGCTCTCCATGCTCGTCATGGGCGTCGTGGGCGTCGTCATCGAGCGGCTGGCCTACCGGCGGCTGCGGAACGCCCCGCGCCTGGCGCCGCTCATCACGGCCATCGGGGTCAGCTTCATCCTCCAGAACATCGTGTTCGTGGTGATCAGCAACTCCATCGTCACGACGCCGCAGATCATCCCGAACACCGTGCTCACGTTCGGCTTCTTCTCGATCGGCCTCATCAACCTGTTCGTCATCGTCCTCGCCGTCTGCCTGATGGCCGCGCTCCAGCTGTTCATCGGCAGGACGCGCCTGGGCCGCGCGATGCGCTCCACCGCGATCGACCGCGATGCCGCCGAGCTGATGGGCGTGGACATCAACACGACGATCGCCCTCACGTTCTTCGTGGGATCCGCCCTGGCGGGTGCCGCCGGCGTGGTCCAGGGCCTGTACTTCGGGATCACGGTGTTCAACATCGGGTTCCAGGCCGGGTTGAAGGCGTTCACGGCCGCCGTCCTGGGCGGCATCGGCAACACGACCGGCGCGGCGCTGGGCGGCTTCGTGATCGGCTTCCTCGAGGTGATCAGCTCCGTCTGGGGCCAGGGCCGCTGGAGTGAGGCGGTGGTCTTCGGGATGCTGGTCCTGGTCCTGGTCTTCCGGCCCACCGGCATCCTTGGCCAGCAGCTGGCGGACCGCGCATGAGCGGCCAGTCGGGAGCAGGAACGCCCGCGGCCACCGCCGGCGGCTCGGCTCGGGGCGGCCGGAAGGCCGGACCTGCATGGCGCGTCGCGCTCGGCCGCGTCGGCGCGTACCTGGGCCACCACCAGTCGCTGGCGATCGTGCTTGGCCTCGCGATCGCCGCCGCGGCCCTCCCGCTGATCGTGCTCCTGCCGCCCTTCAACGGGTTCGGGACGCAGAAGGACTTCATCGGCGGCTTCGCCGACGCAGGGGTTTTCGTGCTCCTCGCGATCGGCCTGAACGTCGTGGTGGGTTTCGCGGGCCTGCTCGACCTGGGCTACGCGGCGTTCTTCGCGATCGGCGCCTACACCTACGCCTACGGTGCCTCGCCGTTCAGCGGACTGGCTGTCCCGTTCTGGCCGATGCTCCTGGTTGGCGCCATCGTCGCCGCGATGTTCGGCGTCCTCCTGGGCGCCCCCACGCTGCGGCTCCGGGGCGACTACCTGGCGATCGTGACCCTGGGCTTCGGCGAGATCGTGCCGGTGGTGTTCCTCAATGCGGACAAGTACACGAACGGCACCAACGGGATCACGGGCCTCGGCCAGCCCAGCCTGTACGGGCTCTTCGGCGTGAACGGGTTCGGGTTCACGAACCCGTGGCCATACTTCCTGACGGTCGTCGCCATCATCGCGGTCGCCTTCATCTTCCTGTACCGGCTCCAGGATTCGCGGATCGGCCGGGCCTGGGTGGCCATCCGCGAGGACGAGCTGGCGGCGGCCAGCATGGGCATCAACACGGTCACGACGAAGCTGCTCGCGTTCTCGATCGGCGCGTCGACGTCCGGCCTGGCCGGCGTCTTTTACGCGTCGAAGCTCTCGATCGTCAGCCCCGACCAGTTCGGCTTCACGGTCTCGTTCACCGCGCTGGCCATGGTCGTGCTCGGCGGCATGGGCAACATCTGGGGGGTCGCCGCGGGCGCGTTCATCGTCTACGAGATCCAGGCCCAGGGCCTCAAGCAGCTGGGCGCGTTCGTGCAGTCGCTGCACATCCCGACCGTCGCCCTCGGGCCCCTCAGCGTGGACCTCGGGTCGATCAACTTCATCAACTTCCAGTACCTGCTGTACGGCCTGGCACTGGTCCTGATGATGCTGCTGCGACCCGAGGGCCTCTTCCCGAGCCGGCGCCGCAGGTCCGAGCTGCACGAGTCGCCCGATGAAGCCGCCGAGTCCAACGAGGAGCTGGTCCAGGCATGACCGCCGACGCAGCTGCCCCCGTTCTCGTCGCCAAGGGCGTCACGAAGCAGTTCGGCGGCCTGGTCGCCGTCAACGCGGTGGACTTCGAGATCCCCAAGGGCTCCATCGTCAGCCTGATCGGCCCGAACGGAGCCGGCAAGACGACGTTCTTCAACGTGGTGGCCGGCCTCTACGAGCCGACCGACGGCTCCGTCAACTTCGTGGGCAAGGAGATGATCGCCCGCGGCCGCCGCGCCTGGGCCGAGCCGCTCACCTGGGTCCTCCCGACGGTCATCGTGGGGCTCCTGGGCTTCCTCCTCGCGCAGGTGACCGGCTCCGACGCCGTGCTGGCGGTGACGCTGCTGGTCGCGCTGTTCCTCCTCATCGCGATGTTCCTGCTGGCGATCATCCGGCCGCCGATCTACGAGCGCATGCTTCACCGGCTGGGGATCTTCAAGAGCGCCCGCCCCAACGACATGGTGGTGGCGGGCCTGGGCCGCACGTTCCAGAACATCCGGCTCTTCAAGACGATGACGGCCGCCGAGAACGTCAAGGTGGGGATGCATTCCCGGCTCCACGCGAGCCCGCTGGACGCCGCCCTTCGGCTGCCGCGCCACCATCGCGAGGAGAAGGAGGCGGAGAAGCAGGCACGCCGCTGGCTCGCCTTCGTCGGCCTCGAGGGCCTCGAGGGCGAGACGGCCCGCAACCTGGCGTATGGCAACCAGCGCCGGCTGGAGGTCGCACGCGCCCTGGCCAGCCAGCCCAAGCTGCTCCTGCTGGACGAGCCGACCGCCGGCATGAACCCGTCCGAGACTGCCCAGATGACCGCGCTCTTCGGGCGCATCCGGACGGAGCTGGGACTCACGATCCTGCTCATCGAGCACGACATGCACGTCGTCATGGGCGTGAGCGACCGCGTGACGGTCCTGGACCACGGCGAGAAGATCTCGGAGGGCACGCCGGCCGAAGTCCGCCGCGACCCGCGCGTGATCGAGGCGTACCTCGGGAAGGGGGCGAGCGCGTGACCGCCACGGCAGGGACCCCGACGCCCGTCGGCGCCCCGCGAGGGGAGCCGCTCCTTCGGGCGCACGACATCCACGCGTACTACGGGCACATCCATGCGCTCCAGGGGATCACGCTCGAGGTCTTCCCCGGGGAGATCGTCACGCTCCTGGGCGCCAACGGCGCGGGCAAGACGACGACGCTTCGCACCATCAGCGGCCTCATGCACCCACGGTCCGGGACGATCACGTTCGACGGCGCCGACGTCACCATGGTCCCCGCCCACCGGCTGGTGCGGATCGGCGTGGGCCACGCCCCCGAGGGCCGCCGGATCTTCGGCCGGATGACGGTCCTCGAGAATCTCCAGATGGGCGCCTACACGCGGAACGACAAGAAGGAGCTCGAGACGGACTTCGAGCGCGTCTTCGCGCTGTTCCCCCGGCTCCGCGAGCGGAGCAGCCAGGCGGGTGGAACGCTCTCGGGCGGCGAGCAGCAGATGCTCGCGATCGGGCGGGCCCTCATGACCCGCCCCAAGCTCCTGCTCCTCGACGAGCCGTCGATGGGGCTGTCTCCGATCCTCGTCGAGCAGATCTTCGACGTCATCCGCGACATCCACGCCCAGGGCACGACGGTCCTGGTCGTGGAGCAGAACGCCCTAATGGCGCTCGGGATCGCCCACCGCGGCTACATCCTGCAGACCGGCCGGATCGTCCTGGCGGACACGGCGGCGAACCTGCGCCAGAACCCCGAGGTCCAGAAGGCCTACCTGGGCGGCTGAACCTGGGGATCACCCGGGTCCGGCCTCTACTCGGGCCGCGCCCCGAGACGCTCCGCGGCCGCGAAGGCGAGACCGACGACCCCCACGGCTGTCAGCCAGATCCCGGGCGCGCGATCGGGCAGCAGCGTGCCGAAGCCGCCCGAATCGATGGTGATCGCGAGCGCCCGGAGGAGCACGCCCAGCGCGGCGATCCCGGCCAGCACGGCGTAGACCCACCAGCGGTCCACGGCCACCGGCCGGTCGCCCATCGCGTAGGGCAGCGCGACGAGGGCAAGGGTCGCCAGCGCGGCGAGGAAGGCGAGGATCCCCGGCCCGGCGAACCCGTTGCCAACCAGGGCGGGAATCCCCTGGTCGCCGCCGGCCCTGAACCACGGCAGGACACACCCGACGACGATGAGGACGGCCGAGGACGCCGCGACCCAGCGTCCGCGGCCCAGCGGTCGACGGTGGAGCGACATCAGTCGGGGTCCGTGTAGACCTCGGGGCGGAGCACGCCCACGAAGCGCAGGTTGCGGTAGGCCTCGCCGTAGTCCAGGCCGTAGCCGATCACGAACTGGTCGGGGATCTCGAAGCCCCGGTAGTCGATCGCGATCTCCACGAGGCGCCGGGCCGGCTTGTCGAGGAGCGTGCAGATCTGGAGGGAGGCGGGGTTCTTGCCCCGCAGATAGCGGACCAGGTAGTTGAGCGTGAGGCCCGTGTCGATGATGTCCTCGACGATGAGCACGTGGCGCCCGTCGATGCTCGACGAGAGGTCCTTGAGGATGCGCACCAGCCCGGATGACTCGGTTGCCGTCCCGCCGTAGGAAGAGACTTCCATGAGGTCGATCTGGACGGGGATGGTGATCGAGCGCATCAGGTCGGCCATGAACGGCAGCGAGCCCTTGAGGACGCTCACCAGCGTCAGCTCGCGCCCGGCGAAGTCGTCGCTGATCCGACGGCCCAGCTCGAGGACCTTCGCCTGGATCTGCTCCTCGCTCAGCAGGACCTCGGAGACGTCAGCGGTGAGGTCCGGTCGGCGGGTCACGCCGAGGCCTCCACGCCACCGCTCTCGGCAGCGGTCGCGAGCCGCGATGCGGCACGGGCCCGCGCCTCGGAACGGGTTCGCCGGGCGCGACGCCGGCCGTGGTCCGCGCGGTGTGAGGGATCACGTGCCACGCGGTCGGTCGTGCGGTCCCCGGGCTCGGCAGCGGCCGCCGCGAGCGTCATCCCGACCGGCAGCGGACCGGCGATCGGGCCCGGGGGTCGAACCTTCGGCGGCGTGGTCTGGCCGTCCGCTCCCGTGAGGGCATCCGCGAGCGCCAGCTTCCCATACTTGAAGAGCAACGCCCGGAAGTCGCGCGCATACAGGAGCTTGATCCGGACGTCGGGGTAGAGCTCGCGCAGCCGGCGCAGCTTTCGGTTCTTCTTCCGGACCAGCCGCTGCTTGAGCGTCGTGAGCTCCAGGTAGACGTCCAGCTCGGGGAGGTAGAAGTCGGGGCTGAAGCTCTCGAGCACGGTGCCGGACCGGTCGAAGAGGATCGGGAACGTCCGCGGCTCGTATTCCCAGGCGACGGCGTAGAAGTCGAGGATCCGGGCCAGCTCCGCTTCGCTGGCGTGGGCGAAGCCCGGCGCAGGCCGGATGTCGAGATCCGCGTCGAGATCCATCGATGGAAGTCTAGCCGGTCGGCTCGAGGTCCTGCCAACGGCCGGCCGGGTGCCCGTGACTGACTGCAGGCGGGCCCCGGCGCCGCCCGGCCGCGAGCTGATACCCGGGGGGAGTATCATGACTGCACTGGTCCACCAACGGGAGAGCGAGACGATGACCATCGAGAAGGCCGCTCACGACGCCGGGGCCGGCGCGGCGATGCCGCCGGCCGCCTCCGTCGCCGAGCCGCCCGGCACGTTCCGCCACAGCTACTCCCGTGACCGCGCGCAGCTTCTTCGGCGGCTCAGCCGCATCGAAGGGCAGGTTCGCGGGATCGCCCGGATGATCGAGCGCGAGGAGTACTGCGTGGACATCCTCCAGCAGACGAGCGCGCTGCGCGCCGCCGTGGACGCGGTCAGCCTCCAGGTGCTGGAGGACCACGTCCAGGGCTGCATCCGGACTGCGGCCGAGCGGGGTGAGGCGCAGGAGTACGTGGACGAGGTGCTCGACGTGGTCCGTCGCGCGATCGGACGACCGGTGCGGAGCACGCCCCGGGGCTGACGGCGCCGCGGACGGAGGCTGCCGCGGGGCAGGCGCGGTCCGACGCGATCGGCGGCTCTACTCGGTACCTTCGGACGTCGCCCGGCGTCCGTCGGGGGGATGGCCGGTCCCGGTGCATGGGCGCACCCTTGTCCGGATGGTTACCACCGATCCGTCGATCCCGGACCTTCGGCGCCTGGATCGGCCACGTATCCCGGCGCCCTCCGTCAACCGCGATCGCCGCGTTTCGTTCCGGCGGGCCGAGGACCAGGCGGTGCACGAGGAGCGGGCCCTGCTGGGTCGAGCGCTGGACATCCTGGCGGGACCGGGCGACGCGAACGAGCATCTCGCCGCGATCCTCGCGATGGTCGCCCGGGTTGTCGGTGCCCGGCGGGCCGCGCTTCTCGTGGACGAGCCGATCCGGCGTGTGACGGTCGCGATCGAATCGGGCGAGGCCGAGGACGCCGGCCACCCGCTCGCGATGTGGCTGGATGCGCACGCACCACGCTCCGCGGCACGGCGCGCGGCGGCCATCGCGGCTCCCGTCCTCGCGGTCCGCGCCCGGGCCGGATTGATGCCTGCCCATGCCCCCGGCGGCACCCAGGCGGACGCCGACTTCTTCCTCATCCCGGTCTCCGCGCCCGGGGGCGTCCACATGGGTGTCGAGCTTCGGCCCGGGGCCGACGCGACGGCGGTGACCGCCCGACTCCCGGCGCCCACCTTCCGGCACCTCCTCGTCGCGCTGGAGCTGGCGTCGTCCCGCGCCACCGACGAACGGGAGCGGGCGGAGCTTCGCGCCCGCGATGCCGAGCGGACCCGCTTCGTGTCGATGGTGGCGCACGAGCTCCGGACGCCGCTGACCGGCCTGGGCGGCTACCTCGACCTGCTTCTGGACGGCCGCGTGACCGATCCCGGAGTCGAACGCGAGTTCCTGGAGCGCGGCCGGCGGATCACCGAGGGGATGGCCGAGCTGGTCGGCGACCTCCTGGAGATGAGCCGGATCGAAGCCGGCAGCCTCGGGCTGAAGATCACGCAGTTCTCGCTCGCCGAGGCGTGCTCGCACGTCGTGGAAGGGCTGGACCCGCTCGCGGATGCGGCCGGGCTGCGCCTCGTCCGGGCGCTTCCGCCGCGCCTGCGGCCCGCCACCGGCGACAAGCGCCGGGTGGAGCAGATCGTGACGAACCTCGTGGCCAACGCGATCAAGTACACGCCGCGCGGCGGACTGGTGGAGCTCGAGGCGCGCGCAGGTGGCGCGGCTGCGTTCGTGGTGGTCCGCGATGACGGGCCAGGGATCACGAACGGGGACCAGGCCAGGATCTTCGAGCCGTTCGTGCGGCTTGCCGGCCACGAGCGGGTCACCGGGACGGGGCTCGGGCTGCCGATCGCGCGCGATCTCGCTCGCGCCATGCACGGCGACCTGGGCGCGACAAGCGTCCCTGGCATCGGGTCCTCGTTCGTGCTGGTGCTGCCCGGGTCCGCGGACCCGGACGGCAGCGTCGTGTCCGCTGCCCTGGCGGAGGTCCTCGAGGCAGAGGCGATCAGCCTCGAGGAGCGGGCCGTGCTCGCGGCGAGGCGCGGACCGGCGCGGGCGATCGTCACCGCACACGACCGCGACGACGGGAGGATCCCGCGCCCCGACGTGGATTCGGCGAGCGACGGGTCCGCCGCCTGACATCCTGTCCACTGTCTGCCGCGGGCCCCGGCAAGGTTGTCCACAATCGGGCGGGGACGCGCGGAGTTCGTGGATAAGGCCGTTGACACGGCCGCAGGTCGGACGCACGATCCGGCTCCGCATCGAACGCGGACCAACGACGGGGACCGTCGCCCGCGCGGGGCCCAGGGGAAACCCGGCCGCGAACCGCGCAGGCGGCGCGAGACCGTCGCCGTCATCCGGCTGGTGCGAGCCGATCCGGCCGGGAAGCGGCGCCATCGTGGCGGGGGCCGGTCGATCCAGCTGGAGGGCCCCAGGGCTGCACGACCGCGCGCCGCTCCCGGCCGACCCGTCCGGGTGTCCGCCGCTCGCCTCCGACGCGGCGGCCGCGCTTGTCGACGGCCTCGCGGCAATGGGCCTGGACGACCTGCCGGCATCGGCCGTTGCCGCCCTCGAGGGCCACCTCCGCCTGCTCCTGGCATGGACCGCTGTCGTGAACCTGACGGCGATCCGCGACCCGCGCGCCGCGGTCGCCGCGCACGTGCTCGACGCGCTCGCGGCGCTGCCGCTGCTCCGCCGCAACGGCGTCCGTGCGCTCCTGGACCTGGGCTCCGGTGGCGGGTACCCGGGCCTCCCGCTGGCGATCGCGCTGCCCGCGGAGCGCGCCCTGCTGGTGGACTCGATCGGCAAGAAGGCCCGCTTCCTCACCACCGCCGTCACCGGGCTCGGCCTCGCCGGCCGGGTCGACGTCGCCGCCGAACGGGCAGAGACGCTGACCGCCGACGCGCACCACCGCGGGCGCTGGCCCGCCGTCACGGCGCGCGCCGTGGCGTCGCTGCCCGAGCTCGTCGAGCTCGCCTTTCCGCTGCTGGCGCCGGGTGGCGTCCTCGTGGCCTGGAAAGGGTCGGAGATCGGGGCGGAGTGCGCTCGCGCGATGCCCGCCCTGGAAGCGCTCGGCGGCGGCACGCTCGAGGTCATCGAGGCGGCATCGCCGGCGCCAGCGGGCCACGCCCTGGTGGTCTGCCGGAAGACCGGCCGCACGGCGCCGGCGTGGCCGCGGCCCCCGGCAGAGCGCGTCCGTCATCCCTGGTGAGGGGCGTCTCCGACGCGCGGGCTGGTAGGCTCCCCGGGATGCGGATCGCGATCCTCTCGGACATCCACGCCAACCTGCCGGCGCTCGATGCCGTGCTCGCGGCGCTGGGTCCCGTGGACGCCGTCTGGCACCTGGGTGACGTGGTGGGGTATGGGCCGCACCCGGACGAGGTCGTGGCCCGCCTTCGCGACATGGGCGCCGTCGGGGTGCGCGGGAACCATGACGCGGCCGCCCTGGAGCCCGGGATGGCCGAGGAGTTCAACGTGGACGCACGGCGTGCGATCGAGTGGACGGCCGGCCGGATCACCCCGGCCACCCGCGCCTGGCTCTCGGGGCTTCCCGAGCGGCGCGAGATCGAGGGAATCACCCTGGTCCACGGCAGCCCCAGGGACCCAACCTGGGAGTACATCACCTCGTCGACCGGGGCGGGCGCGAACCTCGCCGCCTTCGCCACGGCCCACCTCCTGTTCGGGCACACGCATCTCCCCGCCGTCTTCCGCGACCGGGCCGGCCGCATGGAGACGCTCGTGCCGAAGGACGGCTCCTCGGTGACGCTCGACGCCGGACGCATCCTGGCGAACCCGGGAAGTGTCGGCCAGCCGCGCGACGGCGACCCGCGGGCGAGCGCGGCCATCCTGGACACTGCGACGCAGACGCTGACCTGGCGCAGGGTCGCCTACCCGGTCGTCGAAGTCCAGGCCGCGATGCGCGCCGCCGGGCTCCCTGCCTGGCTGGTGACACGGCTGGAGCGCGGCCACTGAGGGTCTGCCCTTACGCGGGCACATCGGTCGGCGGGCCGAGGGTCTCTTGGGTCATCGCCGGAAATGTCGCACAAGGCAGACGCACCGTGGCGGGAGCATCGTCGAGGCCCAACGCGGTCGACCGGCGTTTGGTTCGGAGGGCTAGCCCTCCGAACCACCCGAACGGCGGGGAGCCGATGCGGCCGCTGCCTGCCGCCCTCCTGTTCCCCCCACAGCGTCGTTTGATGCGTCCGACCCCCAAGACGCAGAGATCGTTGCGTACGCAACGAGTGGACGCAATCGCCCCGCGCCCCTCGCGGCTCCCCGCGGCGCGTGCGGGCGCGGATGGAGCATCCCTCCACCGACCCCGATCCGGCCGCGCAGATCCAGGCCGAGCGCCCTGCTCACCCACCACCCCGCTCGCGCGCGGCGAGGACGCGCCGGATCGCGGTCTCCACGGCCCGCCCGATGAGGGCCTCGAGCTCGGGATCGCTAAAGACCCAGCTGCGTCCAGCGGAGCCCTCGTATGCGGCGACGAGGTCCGAGAGCTCGACTCCTAGGGCATCCGACAGGAGACGCAGGCTCGCGTTGTCCGGCACGTAGCCCTTCGACCACCAGCTGGTCACCGTCGTCGGACGCAGGCCCGCCGCACGGGCCAGGGCGGTCACGCTGCGGGCA
>Ga0097691_1002656_pt1 | contig 11635 bp, 5 predicted proteins | sample NGESurdeep072012_8_FD_72858 | JGI IMG/M metagenome (GOLD analysis project Ga0097691, IMG submission 72858) | Arctic peat soil microbial communities from Barrow, Alaska - NGEE Surface sample 210-1 deep-072012 | ecosystem: Environmental > Terrestrial > Soil > Wetlands > Peat ...
TAGCCAAAACCAATCCAGTCAAAGGCGCTCCCAAGCGCTTTCAACCGGACGACGAGTTGCTGGCCTTCCTCAAACAACTCTGATCCCAAGCCTCTGGACTATGCCGCATGTTGAACGGCTGGCGCGCAAGCAACCCAGTCTTCTACAGGCCTTGGGCCACTCCGTCTTGATCCTCGCGGCATAGCCCGGGAAGCGGCATAGTGGCGCAGGGTATGCGGATGAACGCGCTTGGTGATGCCGGCGCGCTGCGCGGCCACCCGGCAGGCGTGCCAGACGATCTTGTCGGAGGCGGGCGCATCCACGCGGCATCCGTCGACCACGCCGGGAAACACGTAGTTGACCGGTTTCATGGCCGTGCCTCGCCGCACTGGCGTGCCAAGAACCGGAAGTGGGCGCTGATACGGTCCCATCTGTGGCCCCATGACACACCCGAACGGACCCAATCCGCTGAAGGCAAAGCCTTTCCCTCTGGCCTTTAGAATGCTGCAATTCAATGCTGTGAGCCAATTTCTTTGTCTGATTTTGTTAAGCGCGACTGGCGCTGCGGCCGCCACGTCCGCCTTCCAGCTTGGAGTCAACTACAGCGAATGGCTTAGTTTCCCCGCCAACAACGGCGCGCAATTGGCCACTGACAGCTCCGGCGCCACTTACTTTCTAACCAGCATCCTCCAGTCCAACGTCGCCTTGTCCACCGTCACAAAATTGACCCCGGACGGTAAGACGCTCCTCTGGCAGAATCAGCTCGGCTTTGCCGCCAGCGCCATAACCGTCGACCCGAACGGCGGCGTCTATGTCGTACCCGTGCGCCAGCAGTCCGATACCACCGCCTACGTCGCAAAGCTCAGCACCACCGGAACCGGCCTCGCCTGGAAGACGTCCGTCGGATTCCTTCCGCAGTCGCCACCCGCTATCGCCGCCGACTCCCAGGGCCGCGTTTACCTGGCCGCTCAATACGCTGTCAACAACTTCATCACCTGGAGCGCTTATGTGGTTCGCCTCAACGCCTCGGGGAGCGCAATCGATTTCACCACTCAGATCATGGGCACGCCCACCTCAATCGCCCTCGACCCCTCCGGCGCGGCCTACATCGCAGGGATAGTCGCCAACCCCCCGGGGGCCAACACAGGCTTCCTGGCAAGGGTCGCATCTGACGGCACCGCCGGATACTACACGATCTTCCCCCTGGGCCTCAGCGAAACCGTTGCCGTGGACGCGAACGGAAACGTGGTTCTCTTCGGCGGTTTCGCCCCCGGAGTAGTCCAGCGCATAGACTCAAACGGCGCGGTCACTGTCAAAACCACAGTAGCCGGCCCCGCGGTTGCCTTTGCGCTCGACGCAGCCGGCAATGCCTACGTCGCGGCGGTCACCAACCAACTCTACCCCGTCAGGAATAGTCTTGCGACCTGCGGCTTCGACCCCGCCACAACCCTGACCAGCTACTCCGAATTGCTCAACGTCATCGCACCCGACGGCTCCGTCCTCCAGGCCACCTACATCCCGGGCGGAAACGATCTTGGCTCCCCGCTGCTGGCCGTAACTCCGAATGGAACGGTCCTCGTAGCTGCAACCGCGGGCCCCGGCTTCACGCCCACGCAAACCGGACCCTTCCCGGCGGGAACTACAGGCGGCATGTTCCTGTCGAACCTCTCGCCCACCGGGTCGAATTCCCCCGCTCCGACTTGGTCCCTGACCTGTGCCGGCAGTTCCGCAAGCCTCGCCATCGGCTCGATTTCGCCCGGAGAATTGGTCACTCTGTTCGGAAACCGGCTCGGACCTCAGCAGGGCGTACAACCCCAGGTCGTTCCTCCGAACCCATACCCGACCACGATGGCGAACGTGCAGGTGACCTTTGACGGAACTCCCGCCCCTTTGCTCTGGGTGCAGGATGCGCAAATCAACCTCGTCGCGCCCTGGTCGCTCACGCCGGGCCGGAACACGCGCGTCTGCGTCTCTTACAACAACGTGAACACCAATTGCCTCACCTTGCCGGTCGTTCAGGCAACGCCCGCTGTCTTCATGGTCGACGGCCGATACGCCGCCGCCCTGAATCAGGACGGAACCTACAACTCGGCGAGCAACCCCGCCGCGCCCGGCTCAATCGTCACCGTCTACGCCACCGGACTCGGCCCCATTACACCATCCCAGCCCGACGGCTCGCTGATCGGTCTCCCCCTGCCCGCTAACACCTTCACGTTTGGAGTCGAAGCCATCTACGTGCCCTTTGAGGTGCAGTACGCCGGACCCGCCCCCACCCTCGTTGCCGGAGTCAGCCAGATCAACTTCCGCATCGCCCCCTACCCCTCTTTCGAAGCGATCTACTTGTACATGGGCTCAACCTTCAGCCCCGGCTTCTCAATCCACGTAGCGGGTCAATAAGAACCTTGTGGGGCAAGCTGGTTTGTCGCCGAGTTGGACACTGGCCAAACGGCGCTCTGGGAAGTCGGTCGCGATTAGTCGCCAAGTGTTTACCGACCTTTCGGCCTGGCGCAAAAGCGTTAGGGGCAGGAAAACGGCGTTATCGTACACTGGCCCGCTACGACGAACAGGACCGAGATCCCGAGCGTTTGAATCCGCGGCCCGAACGCGAGGCAGGGGTTGTGGTGCGCTGCATCTCCGGGCGGCCTCGCGATGGCAACATCACTACCGATATTGACCCTTAACGCTTGGATCGGAGTCCGGCACGATTGGAATTGAGCCTCCGACGTCAGCCTTCTTTCCGTACAGCGCTCGCGTCCTGGTCTTCCCGAAGAGTCACAGAGTGCGAGTGCCGCAGATGGGCTCCTTTCGGAAGATTATGCCACCTCCACTCTGCACATGTGGGGAAACCTTCCCCAGGCCCTCACACGTGGGGCTGAACTGATCCGCGCGGCGTTCGCCGCTTTGCCGCCGTGGTCGGAAGTGCTGTAAAGTGTTAGAAACCATATGAGCAGCCAGGCAGGAATTCGGATTATTGCGCTCGTGTCCGTGTTGACCGTGGGCGCCTCTTTCGCGGCCGATGGACCGCCCGCATGGGCGTACGGCTTTCCGCAACCGGGTGCCCCGGCGGCTCCAGCGGGTGGACGCGGCCGCGGCGGACAGGCAGCTCCCGACAACAGCGCGAAGCGCCTCGCCGGCAGCAACCTGGAGTTCACCCTGACGCAGATCCGCGACGGCTTCGGTCCCGCGGACTGGTTTCCGGGCGACCACCCGAAGATGCCGGAGATCGTCGCGCACGGCCGTCGGCCCGAAGTGCGCGCCTGCGCCCTGTGCCACTATCCGAACGGCAAGGGCCGCGCGGAAAACGCCCCCGTCGCTGGTTATCCGGTGGCCTACTTTATCCAGCAGATGAACGATTTCAAGAACGGCAACCGCAAGAGCGCCGAGCCGCGGAAGGCCAACACGAACGCCATGATCGCGATCGCGAAGGCCATGACCGACGAAGAGATCAAGTCAACCGCCGAGTATTTCGCCTCGATGCCGTGGACCCCGTGGATCAAGGTGGTGGAGACCGACATGGTGCCCAAGATTCGCATCTCCGGCGGCCTGTTCCTCGCGCTCGAAGGCAACGAAAAAGAACCGATCGGCAAGCGCATCATTGAGGTGCCGGAAAGCACCGAAGCCTCCGAGACGTACCGAGACCCGCGCTCGGGCTTCATCGCTTACGCGCCGCCGGGCAGCGTCAAGAAAGGGGAGGCTCTGGTGACTTCGGGCGGAGGCAAAACTCTCGCGTGCGGCGTCTGCCACGGCGCGGATTTGAATGGCCTCGGCCCGGTTCCGGGAATTGCGGGCCGGTCACCGAGCTACCTCGTGCGGCAGATGTATGACATGCAGGCGGGTGCCCGCAAGGGCGTGTGGACCCCCCTCATGACGAAGGTGGTGAGCCAGCTCAGCGAAGACGACATGCTGGAGATCGCCGCTTATACGGCCTCGCTCAAGCCCTGAACTCGGCCTCAGCCGCTCCAACTCAGTGACCATCGCCAGGAAAGCTTCCGATATTACGAAATAACGCTTCCACGCCACCCGCGTTCGGTCTCTTTCCGCGTGGCCGACTATCCTGGAACTGCCGGCGTCCGGGCACCAAGGAACACTGTGTTACTCTTTTTCGTGATGCAACGAGGGTGCGCCAGATGACCAGGGCTGATCTGACTGAAGAGGTTTGTCAAGCTTGGCTCCCCTGGACGGAGCAGAGCCCGATTGTGGCATCGCCGCGGGGCGGCGCGCTGGTGATGTGGCCGACAGGCACACCCCATTTGCGAACAACGGGGGATGACGGACACAGCTATCCGGCTCAGAGCCTCCGAAGGGTCGTCTCGCCGTGCGCCAGAGCCGTGGTAGGGTCACGGTCCCGCATGGCCATCAACATGGATCGAACATGCGGCATCGCTCGATTCAGCTTACCCGCAACCGGACGGTGAACATATCGTGAGGTTGCCCCATTCGCCGAATTGACAGTAGGCTCCGACATTTCCGCCATCTCCGCCAGACAGGCTTGAACAAGGTCAGTTTGAGCTTGCCACTCGGCATCGTTTTGAGGAGGTTCGGTCTTCAACCCCCGGACGATGCTTTCCAGTAAGTTTTTCGTGTTGCCGTACCACATTGGATTCTCTTGTTCTGTTCTAGGTTTGCAGCGATGGAAGAATGGTTTGTACACCACGATTACTTCGATGTGTGAAACCTGAATGCTACAACCTGGCAACCGGGATTTCCACGTTGCCGAAGGTTAAAACTGTTCGGGCCTTTCCACGGCACTCTATTTCTCGAAGAAATAAGGGGAAGCACCGGGAAGGTCGCGGCGACGGGCTCCCGCCCCCCGCTTCCACGCGTGGACCTGACGGATGCTGTGAGCCTGCAGGCCCGCGATCCCGGGATGCGGGCGCGGTTGTCAGGCCCGTCGCACCGTGAGAACATCGTTCATTATGCAACGCGATGTCATCGTCGTACTCGCCGTCGCGGCCTCATGCTCCGCGGCCGCAGTCCTATTTGGCGCGGAACAATCTCCGCCGCCGGCTGCCGCGCCCGCTCAGCCGGCGACGACGTACTGCAATCCGTTACCAATACCCGACTATCCCGTCGGCAAGTTCGCCCGCGATGTGGCGCCCGGCACGCCGGTGGTCAACCACGAGCTGTGGCTGCAAAGCCGCATGGAGCAGTTCCGCGAACTCGCCGATGTCTCGGTCCTCTGGCACGATGGCAAGTGGTACATGTACCCTTCGGTCGACATGGCCTGGGTCAGCAGCGACGGCGGCATCACGTGGCAGCACCATCCGCTCAACATCCGCGACATCGGCTACGCCCCCACCATCGTGCGGCACAAGGGCAAGTTCCTACTGATGGCTTCTGAATCGGAGGTATACACGGCTCAATCGCCCCTGGGGCCGTTCATGCCGATCGGCAAGATCCCGTTACCCGCCGGCCTCCCCTCCCAGACCGATCCGATGCTCTTCTCTGACGACGACGGCCGCCTCTACTACTACTGGGGCTGCACCCCCACCGATGGAATTTACGGAGTGGAGCTCGATGCCGACAATCCCACGCGCCTCCTCGGCGAACCTGCGAAGCTTATGGGCTTCGAACCGGACCGCTTTCCCTGGCAACGCACCGGCGACTGGAACGAAGACCCTATCTCGGGATGGATTGAGGGCTCGTGGATGCTCAAGCGGAACGGCACGTATTACCTGACCTACAGCGCCGCCGGCACCGAGAACCGCACGTATACGGTAGGCGCCCTCACTTCGAAATCGCCGCTGGGACCGTTCACGCCGCAAAAGAACAACCCTATTCTGCGCTCCACCGAAGGCCTGATCACCGGCACAGCCCACGGCAGTTTTGCCGAGGGACCGAACCACTCGCTCTGGGCCTTTTACACCCTGCGCGCCGCCGTCGTGCATGGTTTCGAGCGGCGTCTGGGCATGGATCCGGCATACATCGGCGAAGATGGCGAACTGCACGTGAAACCGCCCTCGTCCGTTCCGCAGCGATTGACGGGCACGAGCCAGGGCGCCGTCTCCGCCGGATGGACACCGCTTAACGCGAACCGTTGGACGAGTGCGACAACGGCGGCCGGCAATCTTTCCAGCCGTCTTGCCGTCGATAACGATCTGCGAACATGGTGGCAACCGCGGGCCGACGATGCGGCTCCGATGCTTACCAGTGCGCTCGTGGGCGGTGCAACGGTGCGCGCGATCCGTATCGTGTGGCGCGATATCGGCCTCAATACGGGAAAGGGAATTACGCCTGGCCCGTTCCGCTACAAGGTGGAGGTGCAGAGCGCGTCCGGTTCCTGGGTCACGGTGCTCGATCGCAGCAACAGCACCGAGGAGTTCCTCATCGACTACCGCGAGTGCCCGCCGACGCCGGGCAGCGCCGCGCGGCTAGTCATCCTGGGCGCGCCGAAGGGCATCACGCCGGGCGTGGCGGAGTTCACGGTCTTCGGTGAGACCGCGAAGCGGTAACGGACATCCATTGTGCCGGGAAGAGGGCGACGCTTGCTCGTGCCTTCGGATGCTGCGCGATGTCGGCGAGGCTCTCGGCGGATTGTGAGCCAAATGCCGAGCGGCGGCGCGTAGACTGCTATCCCCGGCCGGCTCACTAGGTGTCTACCTCGACTCGATGGCGGCGGCTCCTAACGGCGCCGCGTGAGGCGCAAACCCTATTTGCGACTGGATGCGCCTGCACACGCCGCCACAGGTCAGGTGCTTGATGCACTCTTCGCCACGAGCGTAGAAGCTCTCAGGCGGTGCGCGCTCCTAGCGGTGGTGAAGTCCGCCAACTTGGGGTATCGCAACAACGGGTCTCCGTTCCGGCGGGTAAACGAGCCTTGGTTCCGGCGAGTCCTCGACGAGTGACAACTGCGTACGAGGTTCGTGATAGGACGCAAGAAGAGACCTGCCGTGCCAGTAGAGCGCATCCGGGCGCGTGGGCCTGACAACGCCGAGGCCAGCCGTGCGAGAATCACTGCTGTAGGATCCATATGAAGAACGAGTCTAAGTTGACCAGGCGGCTCTTTGCGGCCGCAATCGCAGGTTCGGCGACAACTCTCGCCCAGCAGCCGGCAGCCTCGCCGGCTCCGCCCACTGCGGACGTCCCGCAGGTTCCGCCGACTCCCGGCAGAAGGCCGCAGCCGGTCGAACCGCTGCCGTTCGCCGAGACTCTCGTCTTTACGCGGAAGGGCGCCGAACTGCGCGCTACGCCTTACCCTTTGTCGCAGGTGCGCCTCCTGGCTGGCCCGTGCAAGCAGGCCGCAGACTACAACCGCGCGTACATGATGCGCATTGCGCCGGATCGGCTCCTGCACACGTTTCGCCTGAACGCCGGCGTCGCCAGCTCCGCGCAGGCGCTCGGCGGATGGGAAGCGCCCGGCGGCGAGCTTCGCGGCCATGCCACGGGACACTATCTGTCCGCGTGCGCTCTGCGAGCCGCCTCGGCCGGAGATACGGAGATGAAAGCGCGCGGCGATGAAATCGTCGCCGAGCTCGCGCGCTGTCAGAACAAGTTGGCGAGCGGGGGTTACTTGAGCGCGTTTCCCCTCGAGTTCTTCGACCGCCTGGACAAAGGCAAGAACGTTTGGGCGCCCTTCTACACCTACCACAAGATCCTGGCGGGCATGCTCGACATGTACTTCCATGCCGGCAACAAGCAGGCGCTCGAAGTCGCCAGCGGCATGGCTGCCTGGGCGGATGAGTGGAGCGCTTCGAAGTCAGAAGTCCACATGCAGGAGATCCTGCGCGAGGAATTCGGCGGAATGAGTGAGGCGCTATACAATCTTGCGGCCGCCACCAACGACGATCGCTGGGCCAAAGCGGGCGACCGGTTCAACAAGAAGGAGTTCCTCACCCCGCTCGCGCAGCACCGGGACGAACTGCGCGGGCTTCACATGAACACGCACGTTCCGCAGGTGATCGGCGCCGCCCGGCGCTTCGAGTTGACCGGCGATCCGCGGTTCCACGACGTGGCGGAGTTCTTCTGGTACGCGGTGGCACGGACGCGGACCTATGCCACAGGCGGAAGCAGCAATAACGAGCACTGGTTGACCTCTCCGGGCCGCCTCGCGGCAGAGTGGCGGGTGGCCACGCATCACCAGGAGTGCTGCTGCGCTTACAACATGATGAAGTTGACGCGCCATCTCTACTCGTGGACCGGAGATCCGCGCTACTTCGACTACTACGAGCGCAATCTGCTCAACCACCGGCTGGGCGCAATCCAGCCCGAGACAGGCCATACCGCCTATTTCCTTTCCACGGCGCCCGGTGCGTGGAAGGGGCTGTGCACGGAAGACAAGTCGTTCTGGTGCTGCACGGGCACGGCGTTCGAAGAGTACTCCAAATTGAACGACAGCATTTACTACCGCGACGAGGGCGGCGTTACGGTGAACCTGTACATCGCCTCGGAGTTGGACGATCGCGAACGCGCGATCGGGCTGCGGCAGAGCACGCGATTTCCGGACGAGCCACGCACATCTTTTACCATTACGAAGGCGCCGGCATCGGCCTGGACGCTGCGCCTGAGGATTCCATCGTGGACCTCCGCTGCGGCGGTCAAGGTCAATGGCCGTCTCCTGGAGGCGACGCCCGGAGCGGGCAGCTATCTCAGCATCAGTCGCGCATGGAAGAAGGGCGACCGCGTCGACCTGGAGCTTCCCATGAGCCTGGCAGCCGAGCCTTTCCCGGACGAACCGCGTGTGCAGGCCTTTCTGTATGGCCCCGTCGTTCTGGCCGGCGACCTCGGCGCTCAGGGGCTCACGGACGAGTTGATCCTCGACCAGCAGGGACCCGCGGTCGGCAAGATTCCAATGAGCGTGCCCGAGTTGCACGCCTCGGGGAAGAAGCTCGAAGACTGGATCAAGCGGGATGATTCTGCGCCACTGACGTTCCGCGCCGCAGGCTCGGAAGGCCGCGTTACGCTGAAACCACTGAACCAGTTGTGGGGTAGATACGCCACGTACTGGACCGTGTCGTAATCGCGGTTCGGGTCAGGGTATCAGATCGGCATCCTGCGGACCCAGGACCACAGTCCCTTCGTATACGCGACCGCTGATCAGCCCTTTGCGCCGGCCCTCGATGGGAATCCTCTGCTCCCGCTCGGTCGTGTTCACGTAGAGGGTCCGCCCATCCACAACCCTCGCGTACACTCCATCGGGAGTCCTGGGGCCGGGTTGAAGGCCCACCATCTTCGAGATGGAGTTCAGTACCGGCCTGATCGCCGACGCCTTCGATTCGGTCGCCAGGTAGATCGCGTTGCCCTGGCCGAACTTGTTGATCGTGAGAGCCGGAGAGTGCTCAGGCGTATTGGTAAATCGCGCCAGGACCTTGGCGGTGGAGGGCTCGAGCACTTCGTACCAGCGTGCGCCGCTGTCGATGGAGGCGCCATCCAATTCGAAGGTCAGCGGGGACTCAACCTCATAGAACTCGTTGGTCTTCAGGCCGAAGACATCGCTCAGGCGCCCCGGCAGCGGCGTCTCGAACCATTGTGCGTGCTCGTCGACTTTGGCGGACCACGCCGTCATCAGCACCGTGCCGCCCCCGCTCACGTAGTCGCGCAGGGCCATCGCGCTCGCGGAGTCCATCAAGTAGTCGGCCGGCACAATGACGAGCTTGTAGCGCGAAAGCAGGTGATTCCCGACGTTGATGATGGCCACGTCCAAGTTCGAGCGGAACAGCGGCTCGAACGCTTCTTCGACCTGCTTGGTATAGGGTGTCTTGATGTATTGCCGTGTGGTGCTGGACGGTCCGTTCGGGTGCGAAGCGATGAAGGAATCGAACGAGTAGGCGATGGCCACTTCGGGGCGGGTGTAGCGCGGAAATCCCAATTTCGAGAGCTGCTTGAATTCCGAAGCAATACGTGCGAACTCATCGACTTTCCACGATGGCGTTCCGTCGTGGTCCAGAAGTCCGAACAGCGCCTGCTCTTCGCCGCCGATATGGCTGTTGAAGGTCCACGCCAGAACCGCTTGCGCGCCGATCAACAGGGCCTCGTAGGCGTACATACGGCTCCGGCCGCGCGATCCGTAAAAGCCACCGCCGCCGGCGGTGAACTCGTTAAACCAGATAGGGGTTGGCAGATCGCCCTTTACCATCAGGGCGCCGAGCGCCCCACTGACCGGGTCGCCGGGATAGAACCCTTCCGCGCCATAGGACACATAAGACTTGTAGGTGCTGAGATAGTCGAAGCCTCGTCTCCCGGCGGTATCCCAGAGATTCGAGATCGACGGCACACCGCGCATATTGCGCCGCCGAATTGCCTCCAGTTCCCGCAGCCGCTCGACCGTAACCTCGGACCAGTAGCGATGGAGGTCCAGGTAGCGTTCGGCCGGTCCGGGCCCGTTGGCGAGCGGCAGATCGACATCTTCGAAGCTGTTTAGCCGGCGCGACCAGCGCTGCGTGGCCCAGGCTTTATTCAGAATATCGACTGTTCCGTACTTTCGCTTCAGCCAGGCGATGAAGCGCTGGCGGTCCGGCTCCGAATAGGACATGAACCCGTTTCCGATCTCGTTGTCGTAGCCGATGGCGATGACCGCGGGATGGTGCGCATACCGTTTCGTGATGGCGTCGGCGAGGAGTCCCGCTTCACGGACGTAGTCCGGATCGCTGATGTTGTCCATGTATCGCTCGGCGGGCGGTACACGCGCGCCGCTTTCGCTGACGATGTCCACACCCGGGTGCGCGCGATGTAGCCAGATCGGCGCCGGAAGACCCGGGATGTCGACGATGACCCGGATTCCGGCGGCATGCATCCTGTCCATGATCCTGTCGAACCATTCGAAGGTGAACTTGCCTTGCGAGGGCTCGAAGGAATCCCAGGACAGGTCGCCCATGCGGACAACCTTGAATCCGGCGCGCTTCATGACCGCGATGTCGGTGTCGATTTGCTCGGGCGAGCGGTCCACGGGCTGATAGCAGGTGCCCACGAAGAGTTGTCCACGGCCTGGCCAGTTCGGGTGCGCGGAGCCATCCTGGGCGGTTGACGCCGCAGTGCAGGTCATCAGAACGAGGAGGTAATTTACGAGGTGCTTGAGTAACATGACGTTGCTTTCACCATACCGCAGGGTTCCATGGCAGCTCGGGAGGGATCAGGAGGGCTGCCCCTCGGGATGGCGACCGTTGTGGCATGACGCATGCAAATTAGGAATGCTGTTGTTCAAGCACGCTGCGCCGTCTTGGTAGCGCCCTCCTGTCATCATTGAATTTCCGCCGATAGCGACGAAGCGGTGATCTTTCCATCGCTCGCGTCCTGCACCACGCCCCGGAGCCGGTACTTGCCGGCAGGAGCGGTCAGCGTGACGGCCGCATCCATACCGCCGGCCAGCAGTTTGAACGTGTTCTCCTTGAGGCCAAAGTCCATCACGCATTCCTTCCCGGTAACGAAATTGCCGGCGCGGTCAAAAAGGGCGGCGACCACCGTGAGTTTCTGTGTGCGTCTGCCGGCTTGTTTCACAAATGGCAGATGTGCCACATCCAGGTGCAGTACCGTCATCAGCGCGGGTTCGCCAGAGGGCATGTTGCCCGCCACCGCGGAAATACTCACCGGAACCTCGTCCAGCGTGCCGGCGGACATCGCCTCTTTATCGATCCTTCGCTCGCCGGCCGGCGGGGCCGCCGGAATGACGGCGGCGAAGTATCCGGGCCGCGCCTGTAGGCTGTAGTGGCTGTCATGCTTCAGC
>Ga0097691_1002657_pt1 | contig 11634 bp, 8 predicted proteins | sample NGESurdeep072012_8_FD_72858 | JGI IMG/M metagenome (GOLD analysis project Ga0097691, IMG submission 72858) | Arctic peat soil microbial communities from Barrow, Alaska - NGEE Surface sample 210-1 deep-072012 | ecosystem: Environmental > Terrestrial > Soil > Wetlands > Peat ...
ACGTCTGACACGTCCCGAAACCCAGGCGCTCACCCGTCGGCGCCTGCTGGACGCGGCTGCCGATGTCTTCGGTGAGAAGGGGTTTCGCGCGGCATCGCTCACCGATGTCGCGGACAGTGCCGGGTACACGATCGGCGCGGTCTACTCGAACTTCGCGAGCAAGGACGAGCTCTTCCACGCGCTCATGCGCGAGCGACTCCGCATCGCGGAGGAGGGACTCGCCGCCGCATTCCGCGACGACGGGTCCAGCTCCGGGACGCCGACGGCCTCCGCCGAAGATCGGATCGAAAGAGAGCTCGATCGGATGGCCGCCGCGGAAGACGCCGTTCCACCACGATGGTGGCGGCTGCTCTATGAGTACCGGGCGTATGCAGCGACGGATCCGGCTGCCTGGGCAGAGGTGAGCGGGGCCGACCGCCGGTGCCGCGAGATCATCGCGCGACACATCGAGCGCTTCGCGGCCGCGGTGGGAATCGTCCTGCCCATGTCTGCGATGGAGCTCGCCGAACTCAGCGTGGCTCTGACCGATGGACTTCGGGCCGCTCACGCCGACGGGCGCACAAGCATGACCTCGGGAGAGGGACTGCGACGGGTGGTCGAGGCGCTCATGGCGACGTCCGCCCGGGTCGACCCCGCCTGAGCACCGAACCACGTCGGGCGTTCAGCCCGGCCTCATCGCATGGCCGGCGCGACCACGCGCTGGCCGGTCCACCTGCCGGTCTCGGCGAGCAGCTTGGCGAAGCGGCGTGGGTGGGCAAGGTGAGGGAAGTGGCCGCTGTCTGGCCAGACGATGGTTCGGGCGTCGGGCAGGTTCGTCCGAAGCCAGGCGACGTCCTCGGGCGACGGGTCCTGGCCCACGACCGCTACGTAGGGCACGCCTGACTCCCTGATCGCGCCAGCCGCTCTGACGATCCATGCATCCAGCTCGGAAGGAGTCCGCTCGAACAGATCCTGCCAGTACCCGAGGACGATCTCCTGCCGGGGTTGGCTCGTCGCCAGGACGAAGTCCCGGACGTCGGGAGCGACCTCCTCGGTCCGGAACACGTTGGCGGTGATCCGACTCCAGGCGGCGTCGAAGCCAGGACCGCGAAGCACGGGCTCGAGTGACTGCGCCATTCCCGCGAAATCCCCGACACTCAAGGTCCCCTCGACAGCAACCACGCCGCGGGTCCGGTGCTGCGCCGCATACACGCTGGCGGTCGCGGCGCTGGCCGAATGTCCGACGACCACCGGGTCTTCCAGATGTGCCTCCATCACCGCCGCGTGGACGCGCTCGACGACCGCCTGCATGGAGTACGACGGCGCATCCGGAGAGTCACCGTGCCCTGGGAGATCGAGGGCGAGCGCCCGCCTCCCGGGATCGAGCGTCTCGAGCTCGGTCAGGGCAGGGCGCCACATCCGCCGGTCGAACGTGAGCCCATGGAGCAGGACGAGCGGCGGGCGCTCGTCGGATCGGCCGGGGTCGTCGGCGACCAGGCCGGCGTACACGCCTGCGGGGAACGGATCAGGGTGCTTCATCTGCGTAGCCTCGTATATCGGGATAGCAATGACTATCGCAGTGTGAGGCACATGATCGGATTGCGCAATCCCGGGGGCCGCGCGGCCGCCGGACGGTGCCGGGAACGCCTCGGAGCCCGGTGAATGCCGGTGATCGATAGTCGACCGGTTCCCGAACGCTAATCGCCTACCGCGCCCGCCGTTGGGAGATCCTGCCCGATCTTGGGCGCCCGACCGGTGATGCGCGATCGCGTAGTCCGGTCGAGAAGGGCGATAGCTCACACGGCGGAGCGCTCATAGACCGCGACATGCCAGAGGCGCTGACGGTCGCGGCGACGAAGCTGGAAGCCGGCGCGGGCGAGGCGCTCCTCGATCAGATCGAGGTTGTGGACGTAGCCAGGACATGGCTGGCCGCGGAGCGTGTTCCAGGCATTGTCGAACCACTCGTCCAGCCGGTTGATGACGCCTCGCCAGCCCCGCGAGGTCGGGACCGTGAAGGCATAGAGATGCCTCGCTGCGGGCAGCGTGTTCGCCAGAAGCGCCTCGACGTCCGCGTAACAGCACATGACGCGGTCCAGGATCACCCAGTCATGTGGCTCGAGCGGGATGCGTGCGGCATCGCCGACCAAGAGATGGGCGCGATCCGAGAGCTGCGCTTGTTCGAACCGCTTGCGTGCCTCATCGACGCTCGCTGGCGAAAGGTCCACGCCGGTCGCGCGCGTGGCACCCGCGTCAACGAGCCGGAGAAGCAGACGCCCACGCCCGCAACCAAGCTCGAGCACGGTCGCGCCGGTCGGGTCGAGGGAGAGGAGCGCATCTCTGAGGCGCTGCGAGACTGCGACGAGGCCTTGGTCCGGGCATTTCGCCAAGCGCTCGGCCACCTTGGCGTCGAAATGTCGCGCGATCCGAGAATCGGTCGCGCATGTGCACTCTTGCTCTTTCGAGTCGGGCTTCAGATCCATCGTGTCGCCTTCGCTGTCCTTCAACCAGACGTAATCATCCGGGGCGATGCAAGACGGCTGATATAGCCCGTGGGGGTCGGAAACCCCGATTCGCGCTCGGACAGTCCCGGTACGATCGGCCGATGCTGTCCCTCCTCTACCTCGTCGTCCGCGCCCTCGTCCGTCTCCTCATCAGCGCTGGACAGCCTGGTCGAGCCGACGGATCCAAGGACCTCGAGATCCTCGTTCTCTCCATGGCCGCAGCAACTCACCACATCGCGGCCAACGGGTGCGGACCGTGAATGTCGATGGCACGGCTGATCGGGCCCGTCGTCCCGGGCGTCATCCGGTGATCGCCCGTGGTGAGCGGCCGCGTCAGCACTGGGTTGCTGTTGGCGGGCGCGCCACGGGCGATCCTCATCCTGTCGATGATCCCGGTCGCGCTCACCTGGCGGTCGGCGTTCGCACGCGGGATGCGACCGGCGCGCCTCTCAACTGATCTCGGGCCCCGTCCGAGGTCCGGCGACATCGCTGCAATAGTAGGGAGGCCGGCGATCCGCCTGGCTCCAGCCTCGTGTTCGCTCGGCCTCGGCTATGGGGTGTCGACGCCTCCGAGGCCGGTCGGTCTCCGGGGCCGGTCAGCGGATCGCCTCGAGGATCATGGCCTCATCCGGTCCGAGGATGAGCGTGGCCCCGCTGGCGACGACGGCGTCGGGCGACGCCGCCCGGGTCGTCCCGAACAGGAGCCGCCATCCGGACTCGCCGGCGGTGTCCGACATGTGCCAGCGGGCATCCACACGACCAAGGTTGAGCAGCACCAAGATGCGCTGCCCGGGGACTTCCCTGGTATAGGCGACGACATCGCCGGCGCTGTCGGGGTGCGCGTGGAGCGACCCCACCTGGAGGGCCGGGGTGGCCGCCCGCAGCGCGATGAGGCGACGGTAGGTCGACAGGATGGAGGTCGGATCCGCGAGCTGAACCTCGACGTTCCGGATCTCGGCATCCGGCCCAAGGCGCAGCCACGGCCGACCCGCCGTGAACCCCGACCCGGGTTCCGGCGACCAGGGCATCGGCGTCCGGCAGCGCGAACGATCCCACCAGTGAAAGTCCGGGCCGAACCGGAACGAAGGCGGATCGACGCTCTCGTCGGGCGGGATATCGACGTCGGTCATGCCCAGCTCCTCGCCGTAGTAGAGGAACGGCGTGCCGCGGACCGTCAGCAGCAAGACCGCGGCAGCGCATGCGACCGCATCCGGGTCCGCTGCCCCGATCGAGTCGGCCAGGCGCGAGGCGTGCCGCGGTCGGTCGTGGTTCGACAGGACGGCCGTCGGCCAGCGGGCGGCCCCGAACGCCGACTCGCGCATCCCGATCGCCGAACGGACATCCGACGCCGTCCAGGTGGCCTCGATCAACGCCCAGTCGAAGACCAGGTGGCGATCCGTCGTGAGGCCGGCCGCGGTCTCGACCGTCCCGTCGAAAAGCTCGCCGACGGACATCCGACCGGGCTCGCTGTCCAGGATCGCCCGGAACCGCGCGATCAGCGCCGGGAAGTCGGGCTGGTCGCGGTCGTACAGGTGGAGCTGGCGGTCCCACGCCGTCTCACCGACTCGCGTCGGATTGGACGGCAAGTCGGGATGTTTGAGGAAGACATTGAAGACGTCGAGGCGGAACCCGTCCACGCCGCGCGCCAGCCATCCGCGCACCATCCGGAACTGGGCGTACTTGACGGCCGCGGTCCGCCAGTCCAGCTCCGGCTGCTCGACCATGAACGTGTGGTAGTAGAGCTGGCCCCGACGGGGCTCCCACTCCCAGCCGGCGCCGCCGAAGAACGAGACCCAGTTGTTCGGCGGCAGGGGTTGCCCGTCCGCTCCAATGCCGGCCGGATCGCGCCAGAGGTACCACTCCGCGTGGGGTCCATCGCGGCCCGCCCGTGACGACTCGAACCACCGGTGCGCATCGCTCGTGTGGTTCATGACGAGGTCGAGGACGACCCGGATACCCCGTCGGTGCGCCTCGGCCACCAGCCGATCGAAGTCGTCCTCGGAACCGAATAGCGGATCGACGCGCTCGTGGTCGCTGACGTCGTAACCCAGGTCGAGGCCGGGCGACGGATAGATGGGAGACAGCCAGATCGCGTCGATGCCGAGCCCGTCGGGGCCCAGGTGGTCGAGGTGGTCGATGATCCCGGCTAGGTCGCCGACGCCATCGCCGCCCGAATCGGCGAAGCTGCGCGCGTAGACCTGGTAGATCACGCCGCGCTGCCACCAGTCGTCGCCGAACCGGGCACCCTGGACGGGCGGGACGTGCCGGCTCATCCGAGGCCGTCCGCGGCGACCAGCCAGAGCACCCCGCGGGCGGGGACGACGATCGGACGGGTCGCGAGGCGTCGCGACCCGTCGAGTAGGTCCAGGACGATCCCGCTGGCCGGCCGCGGCAGCCGCGCGGGATCCACGACCACGTCGACGTCGCCGAACCCGTGGAGGGCGGTCAGCCAGCCGAGCGGGTGCTCGCGGACGAACCCGAAGACGCTCGGATCCAGGCCGTCGATGATGCGCAGGCGTGCCGCCGCCGACAACTGCGGCGTTCGCCGGCGCGTCTCGATAAGGGCGCGAAGCCCCGCGAAGATTCGTCCCTCCACCGTGGCCGGTTCGTGGCGTCGGGCGGCGGCTGTCCAGTCCATCCTGGGCCGATGGAGCCACCGGTTGTCCGCGGCCTGGTCGGGCACGTCGAGATAGCTCCGGTCGTTGAGCAGGCCGATCTCGTCGCCCATGTAGAGGAGGGGGATCCCGTCCCAGCCCAGGATCAGCGCGTGGCCGAGCAGGATTCGTTCGATGGCCTTCGTAATGGCCTCCTGATCGGCCGCCTCGATCGCCGCCTCGAGACCGGCCAGGCTTGCGAAGGTGCCGCTGACTCGCTGGTCGCCGGTCTCGGGGTTCACCTGGAAGCCCTCGCCGCGCGCGAACGAGCCCGGGGACTCGCCCGTGTAGAAGGCGGACAGGAAGGCACGATGGGCGGGACCATCCCAGCCGACCGCGGCGGCATCACTTTCGGTCACGGCCCAGCCGATGTCGTCGTGGCAGCGGATGTAGGTCGCCCACGCCGTGGTGACGGGCTTGTGCGGGAACTCGCGCAGCACGTAGGTCATGAGCCGGGTGTCCCCGACCGCGAGCGACGACCAGAACTGGACCATGAGGCTGTTGTGGTAGGCCATGTCGGCAACCCGTCCGTGATGCCGGCCGAGACCCAGGTACTGCGCGAGCTGGTCGGGTCCGACGATCGCCTCGGCCTTGAAGATGACCGCCGGAGCCGCGATGCGGGCGCACGCCCGCAGGGCCTGGAGAAGGTCGTGGACTTCGGGCTGGTTCTGGCAGTTCGTGCCGAGCCGCTTCCACATGAACGCCACGGCATCGAGCCGGAATACGTCCACGCCGAGATTGGCCAGCGACAGCAGGACGTCGGTCATCTCGAGGAAGACCTCGGGGTTCGACCAGTCAAGGTCCCACTGGTAGGAGTGGAACGTGGTCCAGACCCAGCGGCCGCCCTCGATCGGGGTAAAGTTCCCGGGCGCGAAGGTCGGGAAGACCTCCGGCAAGGTGGCCTCGAAACGGTCGGGCATCGTCCGGTCGGGGTAGATCCGGTACATCGCCTGGGCCCACGGGTCGCCCGCGCGTGCCCGGCGTGCCCATGCATGCTCGGCCGCGGTGTGGTTCAGGACGAGGTCCACGCAGACGCTGATCCCCAGGTCACGCAGCTGACCGCAGAGCTGCTCGAGGTCCGCCATGGTGCCCAGCGTCGGGTCGACGGCGCGGTAGTCCGTCACTGCGTACCCCCCGTCGTCCTCTCCCTCGCGGGCCTGGAGGAGCGGCATGAGGTGCACGTAGCGCACGCCGAGCTCTGCCAGGTAATCGAGGTGATCCTCGACCCCGGCCAGCGTCCCGGCGAACCGGTCCACGTAGAAGACATACCCGATCATCGACGGGTCGGTGAACCAGTCCGGTCGAAGGGTCCGGAAGAGATCGTGGCGCTTGAGCGGCTCACTGCGCTCCCGGTAGCGATCCGCGAGGCGCTCGACCAGTCGATCGAGCGCCTCCTCGCCGTCAGCGTGCCCGCCGTACGGCGCCGCCCAACCATCGAGCAGGTCGGGCCACCACCGCTCCAGGCGCGATACGAAGATGTCGATGTCGCGAACGGGCATCCCGGCGAGCCGGCTGCGGGCGACCCTCGTGGCGCGACCCGCTGCCGCCCCCGGTCGAACGACCAGCGGCGGCAGCGGGTGCGATTCAGACGACCCGGGGGAGGAGTCCCGGGTCGTCGCTGGAGTTCGGGCCATCGCCTTCGACCGTGCCGCGGCGATCAGCCCTTCACGGAGCCAGCCATCATGCCGCGCACGAAGAAGCGCTGCAGGGCCAGGAAGACGGCGACCGGCACGAGCATGGAGACGAACGCGCCGGCCGTGAGGAGCTGCCAGTCCTGGCCGCGCGACCCGACGATGTTCAGGAGGCGCGACGTCATGACCGCGACGTCCTTGTTCGTGCCCAGGAAGGTCTGGGCCACCAAGAGGTCATTCCAGACCCACAGGAACTGGAAGATCGCGAAGGAGGCAAGGGCCGGGGTGGAAAGCGGCAGGATCAACCGCGTGAACGTCTGGAAATGGGACGCGCCGTCGATGTAGGCCGATTCCAGGATGTCCTTGGGCAGCTGACTGATGTAGTTGTAGAGCAGGTAGGTGGCCAGGGCGAGGCCGAAGCCGGCGTGGGCGAGCCAGATGGCGAGGAAGGTCCCGTTCAGGCTCACGGCGAGATACGCCTTCAGGATGGGGATCAGCGAGATCTGGAGCGGCACCACGAGGAGCGCCACCACCGTGATGAAGAGGATCCGCTTGCCGGGGAACGACATCCAGGCGAAGCCGTACGCGGCGAAGGCCGCGATCAGGATCGGGATGACCACGGCCGGGATCGTGACCGCCAGCGTGTTGAGGAAGGCGGTGCCGAGACCATCGCCGCCGAAGATCACGTTCTGGTAGTTGTCCAGGCTGAACCCGCCCTGGGGGTTGGTCAGGACCGTCCACCATCCGGAACCGGCGATCGCATCTTTTGGCCGGAACGAGGTGATGAACAGGCCCAGCGTCGGGATCGTCCAGATCGCGGCGAGCAGGATGACGGTCCCGTTGACGAGGAGGAGCGAGGTCCGGGAGGTCTTCATTGCATCGTCCTCACATGCCCCGGGCCCGGAATTGGCGCAGGTTGTACCACATGACCGGTGTCACGGCGATCAGCAGGATGACCGCGAGCGAGGATCCTCGCCCGTAGTCGAAGAACGTGAACATCTGCTTGTACTGGAGCGTCGCGATCACGTTCGTGCCGAAGTTGCCCCCGGTCATGGTGAAGACGATGTCGAAGATCTTGAGGGTGAGGATCGCGATCGTGGTGGCCACCGTCACGACCGTCGGCCAGATCGTCGGGAGGATGATGCGCCGGAAGATCTGCCACTCGGTGGCGCCATCGATCCGGCCTGCCTCCAGCATCTCGTCCGGGACCCCCTTGAGGGCCGCGGACAGGATGACCATCGCGAACCCGGCCTGCCCCCACACCAGGATGATGATGATGAAGAGCGTGTTCCACGGCTCCACGGTCAACCACGACTGGGGCGCGATCCCGAACATGCTGAGGATCCCGTTCAGGAGCCCGATCTGCGGCTGGCCTTCGGGCTGGTAGGAGAAGACGAAGCGCCAGATGATGGCGGCCCCCACGAACGAGATAGCCATCGGCAGGAAGATGAGGGTCTTGACCACCCGGTCCAGCTTGGATCGATCGGCCAGCACGGCGATGGCGAGACCCAGGCCAGTCGCCCCGACGGTCCCAAGGACCAGCCACAGGACATTGTTCCGGATGGCAGTGACCATGTCCGGGTTGGTGAACGCGTAGACGTAGTTGTTGAGGCCGATCCAGTTCGCCCCGGTGGCGTCGCGGAAGCTGTTGATGACGGTCAGGATCGCCGGCACCAGCAGGTAGAAGGTCAGGATCGCGAAGGCCGGTCCGACGAAGACGAACGGGAGGACCCGGTTCCGCCAGGTCGCGGGGAGCTTCTCGACGAGCCAGTTCGACACGATGTACAGGAGCGCGGTGCCGCCGACGCCCCACACGATGGCGACGAGGACGACCACGATCTTCGGGGCCTGCGCATCCCTGAGGAACAGGAACCCGGCCCACAGAACGATGAATGCGATGACTGGGACGAGGAGGGAAACGAAGACCCTTCCGACCCCGGTCATGAGCACCTGGACGATGCCGCGTGGCGCATCGTCGGCAATCCGCGTTGCCCCAGCCATGCCTCCTCCTACGCTACGAGCGGATCACGGACCCGTCGACGGCCGCGGGCCGTCGACGGGTCGCCCAACGCACGGCCGGGCGACCCGCGAGCACTCCTGCTACTTTGGCCAGCTGGCCTCGATGTTGCCTAATGCGGTGTCGATGTTCTCGCTGCCGTTCACGAGCTTGACCATCTCCGACCAGAAGGTGCCCGTCCCCACGGCCGCCGGCATCTGGTCCGAACCGTCAAATCGAACGAACGGGGCGGTGGTCAGGGTCGTGACGAATGCCTGGTCGAGCTTGGACGAGTAGTTGTTGATGTCCTGGCCCTTGTACGGGAACAGGGCACCACCGGTCTTCGCCCACGACACGCCGGCCGCCGGCGTGGTGAGGTACTTGAGGAACGCCCAGACCTCGGGACGGTCCTTGAACGCGACGGCCTGGTCGCCGCCGACCTCGGCCGGCGTCCCGTACTGCGCATCGATGGCCGGGAGGTTGAACACGCCGACCTGGTTGTCAAGGGCGGCCTTGACGGCGTCCGGGAAGAACGCGGTGATGAAGTTGCCCTGGTTGGTGAACCAGCACTTCGGCGGCGTGGCGAATGCGGCCTTTGGCGCCTCGCCGAAGTTCGTCTGGACGATATAGGCCGGACCACCGTAGACATAGGCCTTGTTGCCCCAGATGTCCATCATGTCCTGCACGGCCGTCTTCACGGTCGGGTCGTTGAACGGGATAGCGTGGGTTACCCACTTGTCATAGCCGTCCTTGCCGACCGTCCGGAGCATGATCTCCTCGATCCAGTCGGTGGCCGGCCAACCCGTGGCTGCGCCGCTCTCGATCCCGATGCACCAGGCCGGCGTGCCGTCGGCGGCCATCTTGTCCTCGAGCGTCTTGAGCTCGGCCCAAGTGGTGGGGACGGTGTAGCCCTTGGCCGCGAAGGCGACCTTCGGATAGAAGACCAGGCCCTTCAGGTTCACCCGGTGAAACACGCCGTAGACCTTGCCGTCGTCGGCGGTGCCGATGGCCTTCCAGCCCTCGCCGTAGTTCGCATCGATCGAGGCGAGGATGTCGGCTGGCAGCGGAAAGAGCTTGCCCTGCTTGGCGTAGTTCTTCATCCCGCCCGGCTGCGGCAGGAGCGCGACGTCCGGCGGATTCCCGGCCTGGACCTGGACGTTCAGGTTCTGCTCGAAGGACTTGTCACCGTTGTAGGTCACCGTGACCCCGGTGGCGTCCTCGAACGGCTTGACCGCGGCCGCGAACGCGGTTGCCTCCGTGTCCACGAAGGCGCCGCCCACGGTGACCGTCTTGCCCTTCAGGTCTCCGCCGCCCGAGGACGCAGCGGGCGACGCCCCCGCGCCACCGGTCGACGGAGCGGCCGTGCTCCCGCCGCCGCCACAGGCCGCAAGCACGAGCGCGGCGACCGACAGACCCACGAACAACCGTTGCTTCATGTGCTCCTCCTCCGTCGTCAACCGACGGGGTCGAACGATCCGCGAGATGCGTGGAACCGGTTCCACATCCTCGCCTGTGCAACCGTAACAGGGCGTGTCAAGTGCCCCGCGGGACCGTTCCGGTCGCGGATCAGACCGACGGAGGAGCGGTCGAGCGTCGGACGACGAGGCTGATCGGCTGAACCTCGCGGAGCGCGCCCGGAGGCGCGCCATCGATCATCCCGAGGAGACGCTCGACGGCCCGCACGCCCGAGTCGAAGAGCGGCTGGCGGACTGTCGTCAGCCCAAGATGGTCGGCCAGTTCGATGTCGTCGTACCCGGTCACGGACAGGTCGCCGGGCACGCTCATGCCGAGCGCGCTCGCCGCCTCGAGGGACCCGGCCGCCTGGGTATCGCTCGCGCACACGATCGCCGTCGGCGGCAGGCGCTGCGTCAGCATCCGCGTCGCGAGTTCCGTGGACCGCCGTGGTGAATGGTCCCCGACGGCGACGAGTGATGCGGGGAGGGTGAGGCCGGCGGCCGTGATCTCCCTCCGGACGCCGGTCAGCCTGAGCCGACTCGAGGTGAACGCCAGCGGGATGCGCGGGATGTCGCCGATGAAACCGATCCGGCGATGACCGAGCGCCAGGAGGTGCCTGCTCACCAGCCGCCCGCCCAGCACGTCGTCGGCCACGACCCGTGGCAGTGAGCGGTGGTGGGCGTCGATCAGCACGACCGGGAGCGCGGTCCGGTCGATCCGCTCCAGCTCCGACTCATGCGGCGAGAGCGAGACGATGATCAGACCGTCGACGCGCTCGCGGCGCGGCAGGTCCCGAAAGACCGCCTCGCGTCGTTCGACCGTCTCAACGTTGAAGACGATCATGTCGTACCCACCGCGGACCAGGGCAGCCTCGACGCCCCGGAGGCGTTCGACCGCCGAAGGGCGGGTCAGGAACGGCAGGATTACCGCGATCGTCTGCGTCCGGCGGAGCGACAGGCGCCGTGCGGTCGGGTTTGGGACGAAATCGAGGGCCGCGATGGCCTCGAGAACACGGGCGCGGGTTCGCGGATCGACGTTCGCGCGTTCGTTCAGGACGCGGCTCACCGTGGCGCGGCCGACGCCCGCGAGCCGAGCCACATCGCTGATCGTGACGCCCAACCTATCCCCTCTGGCGTGGAACCGGTTCCGATTGTAGCCTGCGCCAGGCTCGGCGACCGGGTTCATCGTGCGGCCCAGGCTATCGTGTCCGGTTGCCTGGTAGGCCAGTCGTGCCCGTGCTGCGGGACATGGACGCGTGCCGCCCGGTCGGGCAGCCCTTCGGAGTTGGACTCGCGACGCTCCTCCCAGACGTGGTCCAGGCGGCGCCTCGGCGCGAGGAATCACACGAACCAGCGTGCCGCTCGAGTCACGACGCGAACATCGTGTTCGACAGGCCTGGGCCGTCGCTCGCCTGTCGG
>Ga0097691_1002658_pt1 | contig 11634 bp, 11 predicted proteins | sample NGESurdeep072012_8_FD_72858 | JGI IMG/M metagenome (GOLD analysis project Ga0097691, IMG submission 72858) | Arctic peat soil microbial communities from Barrow, Alaska - NGEE Surface sample 210-1 deep-072012 | ecosystem: Environmental > Terrestrial > Soil > Wetlands > Peat ...
TGTCCCGCAGCTCGTCGACACGCTGCACGAAGGCCGCGTACGGAAGGTTGATGACCTCTTGCACGGCGCCGAGCGTCGTCGTGGCGCAGCTGGCCCCCACGGAACAGACCTGCGGCATCAGCTCGCCGACCCGGGCGATGAGCCGCTGCCGGGTGCTTGCGGACAGGTGCCGGTTGGCGAGCATCGCGTTCCACGCCGCGTACGAGAACACCGACTCGAAGGCGCCGGCCTTGATGCCACCCCGGGAGAACCACTGCGGTGAGACGAGGAGGGCGACCTTCTTGTTGGTGAGGTTCGGAGCGACCGCGGCGAGCTCGATCGCGTGGTACAGGGATTGCTGGAACCCGCGGCCCGACTGGTACAGGTCGAAGTCGGACGAGTTCGTCGGGAGCCACACTCCTGGGTTCTGCTCGACAGGGGCGCCCAGCTCGGAGCTGCCCATGAGGTACAGGTTGGTCACGCCGTCGGGCGTCCCCGCGATCGCCTGTTTGTACAGCCGAACCGGGTCCTCCCGGTGGCCCGGGCTCTCGTAGTTGAGCACCCTGACGCTGCGCTGCTCAGGGTTCTTGGCCGTCGTCAGGAGCCGCACGGCCGCATCGGCCGCCGGGCTCAGGAACAAGCCGGCTGCCATGACCACGCCCGCGATCAGGGCGAGGACGCGTCGCATCAGAGGCGCTCCGAGACGAACGTGAGGATCCTGTTGACCGTCGACACCTCGTCGCGCTCGACAGCGGTCGGGGGTACGCGGATGCCGAGGTCGTCCTCGAGACCGACGAGCAGGTGAGTGAAGCCGAGCGAGTCGAGAAGGCCGGCGTCGAAGAGGTCCACATCGCGTTCCTGGTCGATCGCGTCCGTGCCGCACACCTCGACGAGCAGTCGCAGCACCGCCAGCTCCTGCGCCTCGTCCATGCCCCTCCTCGGGTCAACGCCACGGCAGCGTCCGCAGAGCACTGTACCGGGCAGAGCACTGTACCGGGCAGCGACCACGACGCTCGCCAGCCGCCGGTCAGCTCGCGAGGATGTGGCCGGAGAAGAGCAGGAAGCCGAACACGACGAGCTGGAACGTGACGGCGATGGCGATGAGCCGGTACGCGAGGTGGTGGCGGTGTGCGTACAACGGGCACTTCCTCTCGTACCAGTCGTTCCCGGCGAGCAGCAGGCCGTGGTAGAGCCCGTACAGCAGGTAGTGCAGGGCGAAGCCGTGCCAGGCGCCCATGAGCGTCATGTTGACGATGAGTGCGGTCCGACCTGCGGCGACGCGATGCGCCTTGAAGATCCGCGTGCGCATGAGGAACATCGTCAGCCGCGTGTAGAGGTAGTCGCGGAACCAGAAGGACAAGGAGATGTGCCAGCGGTTCCAGAAGTCCTTGATCGACTCGGCAGCGAACGGCAGACGGAAGTTCGGCGGGGTGCGGATGCCGAACACGTACGACGTCCCCACCGCCATCGCCGAGTAGCCGGCGAAGTCGAAGAACAGGCGCCCGGTGTACAGATACATGTACGCGAGCGTGCGGGGCCATCCGACCGCCCAGTCCAGCTGGGTGGTGAACCACGCGGCGAGGACGAACTTGTACACGGCCCCCAGCAGCACCAACGACGTGCCGCGACCGAGCAGGTAGACGTACTCCTCGCGCGTCCATACCCTGTCCGCGTCTTGCTGGAAGCGGCGCAACCTGTCGATCGGGCCACTGGCCAGGGTCGGGAAGAAGATGACAAAGAATGTGAGGTCGGCCAGCGGCAGCTCCTTGATCAGGCCGTCGGTGATCTCCAGCACGACCGCGATGACGCGGAACGACAGGTACGAGACGCCGAGGAAGCCGATGCTCAGCGTCGGGAACAGGTTCGCCGCCTTGACCACGACCAGCGGCGCCGTCGCGCCGGCGGCGACCAGCCGAGCGATCCACGGGTTCACGTGGGGATGGCCCACGCGGTAGCGCAGCCAGCCCTTGACCAGCGCCAGCTCGAACACGAGGAAGCCGAGGAGCCACCACAGCTGCCCGGTCGCCCATCCCAGCATCAGCACGACCATGACCACGGTCGCGACGCGCGTGTACGAACGGAGCCGCTTGCCCAGCAGGCCCAGCACGATCGCCGGTACCGTTGCCAGGCCGAGGATGTAGAACCAGTAGAGCGACCCGTACGCCTCGATCATGTGACCCTCGCGAGCAGCGCTCGCCGGTCTGCCTTGCCGTTGCCGGTCAACGGGATCCGGTCGACGACGGTCAGCAGCTTGGGGACCATGTAGTCCGGCACGTACGCGCGGAGCTCCTTCTTGAGCGCTGTCGCGACGGCGAGAGGGCCGCCCTCGGGTGGCGACGCGAGCTGGACGAAGCCGTGGAGGTGGGTGACCACGCCGGCCTCGTTCCGTACAGCCACCACCGCGGCCTGCTGAACGCCAGTCACGCGCCGAAGGTTGTTCTCGACGTCCTCGAGCTCGATCCGGTAGCCGTGGAGCTTGATCTGCCCGTCGAACCGTCCGCCGAAGTGGAGCATGCCGTCGGCGTCCAGGTGGCCGAGGTCGCCGGTGCGGTACGCCGGAGTGGGGACGCCGCCCACGTCGACAAGGGTGAATGCCATAGCGGTGAGATCGGGACGGTGCAGGTAGCCGATCGACACCGTGTCGCCCGCGATGAGGATCTCGCCGGGTTGTCCCGTCGGCAGGTCGGCGCCGCTCTCGTCCCGGATGAGGATGGTGGTGCCAGGTTTGGCCTGACCCACGGGGAGTGCCGCAGCGGTGAGGTGGTGCGGCGCGATGACCACGCTGGTGACGGCAACGGTGGACTCGGTCGGCCCGTACGTGTTGACCACGAGCGCGTCCGGGAACCGCTCGCGCAGCGCCGCGGCCGTAGCCGTCGGCAACGTCTCGCCGCAGAACAGGAACAGACCCAGTCTCGGCAGCAGCGACGCGTCGAAGCCGGGGTCGGCGAGGCAGAGGTCCGCGAACGACGGCGTACTCACCCAGATCGACACGTCACTTATCGACAGCTCGTCGTGGAGCCGGCGTGAGCTGGAGACGGTGGCGGCATCGATGCTGTGGAGTGTCGCGCCCGTAGTGAGCGCGCAGTAGAGGTCCATGACCGACAGGTCGAACGAGAACGGCGCCTGGTTGAGCCAGACCGGATCGGTCGTCGAGCGGACGCGGGCGTCGTCCGTGAGCGAAGTCGCCCAGTCGACGAAGTGGGCCAGGGCGGCCGACGTGATCTGCACGCCCTTCGGATGGCCGGTGCTGCCAGAGGTGTAGATGACGTAGTACGGGTCGTCGGGCGCGACCGGGTGGGGCAGGCCGGTCGGCCCGGCCGGGATGGTTCCCACCGCAAGGCCGGATCCGTCGAGGACAGCGGCGGCCGTCGTCACTCCCGGAGGTAGCGGCCTCACCGCGACGATCAGCCGCGCACGCGACTCGTCGACCACGCTGGCGATGCGGTCGGCCGGCCACGAGGCGTCGATGGGGATGTACGGATGGGCCGCCCGCACCGCGCCCAGGAATGCGACGAGCATCGCGGATTCCTTGTGGCCGTACACGACGACAGGGCTCCCGTCGTCGGGCAGCTCGCCGGCGATGCGCGCGGCAAGAGCCGAGGATCCCGACCACAGCTGAGCGTACGAGAGGGACTCGCCCCGGTACCGGTGGGCAGCACGATCGCCGTCACGGGACGCCGCGGCCCCGATCCGGTCGATGATGTCCACGTCGCGCACCCCTCGTCTCTCGCCCAGCGATGCTATCGAGCACAGCGCCGAGCAGCGGTCACTGACTGGCTACGGTGTCGTCATGCCCTTCGAGTGGAACGCCCACACGTACGACGCACTGCCCCTCCCGCACGTCGCCTGGGGGCAGCGGGTGCTGATGAGGATGCGGCTGACCGGTACGGAACGCGTCCTCGATGCCGGCTGCGGCACGGGACGAGACGCAGCCGTTCTGCTGGAGCGACTGCCGGGCATCGACCTCGTGTGTCTCGACGCCTCGGAGCAGATGATCGAGGCCGCCCGTGAACGTCTCGGCGACCGGGCCACGCTCGTGGTCGCCGACCTCACCGAGCCGCTCCCGATCGCGCCGGTCGATGCCGTGATGAGCGTGGCCGCGTTCCACTGGATCACCGACCACGAGCTGCTGTTCCGCAACCTCGCCGCCTCGGTACGTGCGGGCGGCCGGTTGACCTCCGACTGCGGCGGCCAAGGACAGCTGGCGATCCTCGACGAGGCGCTGGTACGGGTCACGGGCAAGCCCAAGCAGTACATCCGATTCGCCGGTGTGGCCGACACCGAGGCCGCGCTGCGCGCCGGTGGCTGGCAGGTCGAGTCCGTACGGCTGCGTCCCGACCCGCTGCGACTCGACGATCCCGACCTCCTCGAGACCTACCTGGCCACGGTCTGCCTCGGCGCGTACCTGAATGAGATGCCGGAAGATGAGCACGAGGAGTTCGTACGAGCTGTGCGGGAGGCGATGGCCGAACCGGTCGTCGACTACGTACGCCTGGAGATCGACGCGATCCGGAGCTGAGCTTCGTCGGACGTCACTGTTGTGTTGCACCACTTGCCGAGTAATCATGTAATCATGAACATCGCAGAGTGGTTCGCCGGGCGGTTGCCCGAATGGTTCACCGGCTCGCCGGATGTCACCGTCGATCGCGAGGAGATCCTCGTCGTGGGTCGACTCCGTGTCCCCGAGCCGGACGACGGCAGCGCGGGAAGCGACTCGGCCGCGGAGGGGCGCATCGCTCGCTGGCGCGAGGAGACGCGTCGTGAGCGCATGACAATCGCCGACGAGGCTGAGATGCGCTTCGGTCGGAAGGTGGCCTGGGGAGCGGAGTACGGCGAGGTCCGCGTCATCTTCACCTCGCTCGCCATCCCCGTGATGACAAGGCTTCGGCAGCCGGAGCGACGTGTGCTCGACACGCTCGTCGCCGCCGGTGTCGCCCGCTCACGCGCCGACGCCCTCGCCTGGTGCGTCCGGCTGGTCGGCACCAACGAGGAGTCCTGGATCGCATCGCTCCGTGAAGCGCTCGGAGCGGTGGACGAGGCACGCAAGGCGGGTCCCGCCACCTGAGCGGTCTACGACCTGCGCGCCCTATCGAGACCGGCGCGCAGGTCGTCGACGAGGTCGTCGATGGTCTCGATGCCGGCCGCGATCCGAATCATGCCGTCGGAGATGCCCGCGGCCGCTTGGACCTCGGGCGGCATAGCGGCGTGGGTCATGCTCGCGGGGTGACAGATGAGGCTTTCGACGCCGCCGAGCGATTCGGCGAGGGAGAAGCAGGTGAGCCCCGTAAGGCACCTCTTCGCCGCAGCCAGGTCGTCCAGCTCGAACGACAGCATGCCGCCGAATCCGTCCTGCTGCTGACGGGCGAGATCGTGGCCGGGATCATCGGAGAGCCCCGGGTAGTGGGTCGCCCTGACGGCCGGATGCTGTGCCAGCAGCTCGGCAAGCGCCTGCGCGTTGTCGCAGTGGGCCTTCATCCGTACGCCCAACGTCCGAATTCCACGGAGCGTGAGGTACGAGTCCAGCGCGCCCCCCGGCGTACCGAGGCAGTTCGCCCACCACCGCAGCTCCTGGACGATCTCGGCGGTCGCGCCGACCACGGCGCCGCCGACGACATCCGAATGACCGTTGAGGAACTTGGTCGTCGAGTGGATGACGATGTCGGCGCCGAGCTCGATCGGTCGCTGCAGCGCCGGTGAGAGGAACGTGTTGTCGACGGCCACGGTGGCGCCCACACCATGCGCGGCGTCAATGACGTTCGGCAGGTCGGTGATCCGGAGCAGCGGGTTCGAGGGCGACTCGAGCAGCACCAGGGCAGGCTTGCGCGCCAGCACGGCCGCGGTGGCCGCGGGGTCGGTGAAGTCCACGTACGCGACCTCGAACTGCTCCTTGCGCGCGAGCGAGCTGAACAGCCTCCACGTACCGCCGTAGCAGTCGTGCGGGATCGCGACCAGAGCGCCGGCTGGTACGAACGCGGCGATCAACGTCGTCAGGGCGGCCATGCCCGATGCCGTGATCTCGGCGCCGGCGCCACTCTCGAGGTCGGCGATCGTCTCCGCGAGCAGGGAACGCGTCGGGTTGGACGATCGGCTGTACTCGTGGCCCGGCGACTCCCCCGGCTTCGGCCAGGCGTAGGTCGTGGAGAGGTAGATGGGTGGTACGACGGCATGGTGCTGCTGGTCCCAGGCCAACCCCGCCTGCGTGGCCCGGGTGAGCCGGGTCCTCCTGTCAGCCATCGTTCTCCTTCATCGGTACCTGCGAAGGCTAACGGGGACAGACGTGCCGACCGTGGCGGTCCCGAGCCGTGGCACGCCGGAAATGGTTCAAGAGTCTCGCCAGAGACCGACGATGTGCGTAAGGTCCAGGGATGAAGATCTCCGACGTACTCCGCACGAAGGGGTCCGCGGTCATCACCGTGGCTCCCCACGAGACCATCGCCAGCCTGCTGGGGGTGTTGGCCCAGCACAACATCGGTGCGGTCGTCGTCAGCTCCGATGGCGCGACGGTCGACGGCATCGTCAGCGAACGCGATGTCGTGCGGCAACTGCACGCGCGCGGCACGGCCCTCCTCGACGCCCCCGTGTCGTCGATCATGACGGCGAAGGTCCTGATGTGCTCCCCCGACGACGAGCTGACCGAGATCGGCGCCCTCATGACCGACAACCGCATCCGCCACCTGCCGGTCGTCGTCGACGGCCGCCTCGCGGCGATCGTCAGCATCGGCGACATCGTCAAGGCCCGGATGGACCAGCTCGCCAGCGAGCGCGACCTCTACGAGGCGTACATCACGCAGTAGGACCAGTGCTGTCGGAGCCAATCCGCGGCGGGACTTTCTGAGCGCCGTGAGACCGAAGACCTCGGGCATATGGGGCCGAATCGGGACGTCCCGACCATCGCTATGTCCAGGGACCGAAGTTGTCGGGCATACGACGCCCTCCGGCAGCCTCATATGCCCGAGAACTTCGGGCGCGGGTATCCCGAGCCGAATCTCCCCCGCCATAGGCCCGAGAACTTCGGCCGAAAGGTCACGTTCATCCTTCTTCCGCTTCCAGCCGGACAACATCCTCTGATCTGGCCAGCCGGTAAGCCGTCAGCCGATCTTGATCCACGGTCAAGACATACTCGCCAGGCGTATCGAAAGCGCAAACGAGGCAACGTTCTGGATAGGCGAGAATCTCGGCGTGCTCGTTGCGCTGGCCGTAATCGTTGCCGCCCCACCGAATCGAGTCACCCAACGCGTAGTTGTGCTGCCATGTGTCGCCGTACGCGAACTGAAGCCGGATTGGACCTTCGTCGGCACAGTGAGTACAGGGCGCCAGTCGTGTGACCGTGATCGTGTTGTAAGCCGCCATCCGTCACTGCGCCTGTACGCCCCTGACGAGCGGCGGCAGGGTCGACCACGGGAAGTTGATCCACTTGTCCGTCGGGCGCCAGACGTAGTCGCACTTCACGATGCTGTGGGGCTTCTCGTAGATCACGGCGGTACGGATCTCGCGCACGTGCGCGGCGCAGAAGTCACGAACGAGCGCGAGCGTGCCACCCGTGTCGGCGACGTCGTCGACGACCAGCACGCTCTTCTCGGACAGGTCGATCTGGCGCGGTACGGGCGGCAGCACGACGGGCATCGGGAGGCGCTCCTCAACGTCGGTGTAGAACTCGACGTTCATCACGTGGAGGTTCTTGATGCCCAGCGCGTACGAGACCGCGCCGGCCGCGAACAGTCCCCCACGCGCGATCGAGAGGATCAGATCGGGCTGGAATCCTGAGTCGAACACCTGCTGGGCGAGTTCGCGACTCGCCGTGCCGAACATCTCCCAGGTGAGGACCTCGCGTACGTCTGAGTCTGGCATGGCGGCATCCTCCCAGCACTGCGCGGCAATCCCCACACCGGGGGCGGTCCTGGAAGGCTGACAGAATGGCCGTACGCACGGGGCCGCGCCGGCTCGCGGCGAGGGACGTCCGGCTCGGCCGGACCGTCGGATCGAGCTGATGGATGTCTGCTGACGCGGTGCCGCGACGGGTGCGGATGTGGCGACTGGTCCCGGTGGTCGCCCTGCTCTGCTTCGCGCTCGTCCTGCGTGCGCCCATCACCGTGATTCCGCCGCTGCTCGGTCCGATCAGGGCCGATCTCGGCATCGATGCCACGACCGCCGGCCTCCTCACCAGCATCCCCGTGCTGTGCTTCGGACTGCTCACGCCGGTCGCGTCGCGGATCCTGAGCGCGATCGGCGTCAACCTCGGCGGCGTCTACTGCCTGGCGGGGATCATCGTCGGATCGGTGGTCCGCTCGGCCGGGGACGTCACCGCGGCGTTCGCCGGTACGGTCCTGCTCGGAGTCTCGATGGCGATGGGCAACCTCGCGATCCCCATGCTCATCGGTCGCCAGTTCCGGCACCGCGCGGAGATGCTCACCGGCGCGTACGTGATCACGACGAACCTCACCGTCACCGCGACGACGGCCTTGGCGGTACCGACAGCGGCCCTGCTGGGGTGGCGCTGGACGGCGGCAGGGAGCGGGCTCCTACTCGGACTGGGTTCCCTCGTCGCGTGGGTGCTCGTCTACCCACCCGGCATCCAGGGCGCGCGGGCGCAGATCCGGCGGTGGGCAGGGCAGCGTGAACCGGTGGCGGCGGAACGCCGGAGCAGCGCGCCACCGGCGACCCGAGGGGCCCTGTGGCGCGTCACCGGACTGCTCAGCATCGCGTTCGCCGGTCACACCTTCGCGTACTACGCCGTGACCGCGTGGCTGCCCACGGCCCTGGTCGATCTGCGGGGCATGACGCGGGCCGAGGCCGGGGTCGCAGCGAGCCTGTTCCAAGCGGCAGGACTGGCCGGGCCCCTCCTCGTACCGATCCTTGCAGCGCTCCGCTGGTCGTCCGTACGGACCGTGGTCGTCATCGGTGCCGCATGGGTGCTGATGCCGGCGGGGATGCTTGTCGCACCGCAGTGGTGGGCGGTCTGGTGCGTCTTCGGCGGGCTCGCGCAGGCCGGGTTCTTCACCTCGGTGATGTCGGTGGTCATCCGGCGCTCACGGAGCGTGGACGAGAACCGGCGCACGACGGCCGTGATGCAGACGGTCGGCTACTCCGTGGCCGCCATCGGCCCCGTGATCACCGGGTGGGTCCACCAGCACACGGGCGGCTGGGCGGCGCCCTTCGCGATCGTCCTCGGCGTCACGATCGCGATGGTCGCGGCCGCGAGCTTCGCCGTGCGCAGGGCCCCTGCCGAACCCGTGGTCGGCGGATAGGGTTCGACGGTGCCTCCTCGTCTTGTCGCCACCGACCTCGACGGCACGCTGGTCGGCGCGGACGGTCGCATCAGCGCTCGTACGGCGGAGGTGTTGGGGGCCGTCGATGCGCTGGGCGTGCCTGTCGTGTTCGTCACCGCCCGGCCGTTGCGCTGGATGGGCGACATCTGGCCGTACGTCGGCCGCCACAGCCTGGCGATCGTCTCGAACGGAGCGATCCTGTACGACGCGGGGGCGGGTCGGGTCATCGACATCACCGGTATCGAGCCGGAGGTCGGTCAGGCGTTGCTCGCGGATCTCGCGGCGGCGCTGCCGAGAGCGGGGCTCGGGCTGGAGTACGCGTCCGGGCTGCACCGGACGGGGCTGTACGAGTCCGACGAGGTCCCCGATCCCAGCACCATCAGCGACCTGCGCCCGCCGTGGCCGGGACCGGTCGCCAAGATGCTCGTCAAGGACTACTCGATCCCGCCGGAGGAGCTCCGGGCGGTGACGGCGGAGATCGTGGGCACACGGGCCACCCCGACCTGGTCCGTACCGGGGCTCGTCGAGATCAGCGCGGTGGGGGTCACGAAGGGCTGGCGGTTGCGAGAGGTGTGCGCGTCGTTGGGCATCGACGCGGCCGATGTCGTCGCGTTCGGCGACATGCCGAACGACCTCGAGATGCTGCGCTGGGCCGGCAGGTCGTACGCGATGGCGAACGGCCACTCCTCCGTACTCGCCGCAGCTACTCACGTGGCTCCAGCCAACGACCAGGACGGCGTCGCGCGCGTACTCAGCGAGCTGTACGGGGTCGAGTTCAGTGTCCCTCGGGGCGATCCCGGTTCACCATGTTAAGTGGGTGGATTGGTGCTTCTCATGGCGAATTGGCCGTGAGAAGCGACAACTGGCCCACTTAACATGGTGAACCGAACCCAGCAGCCGGTTGTGGAGCATTACCTTCAGCGATCAGTAGCCGAGCGACCGTACGTGCGCGACGGAGTCGGCGAGGCAGTCGTAGACGTCGCGTCCGTACAGCTCGTCCTGTTCGACGAGCAGATGCTCGGCGCCGCTGGCCAGCGCTTGCGCGATGATGCCGGCGAAGTCGAGGGTGCCGGCGCCGACCTCGGCGAACTGTACGAGCCCGGCGAACTCCCGGCTGAACCCCGCGCGATCGCCCGACGCGAGCAGCCCGAGCGCCGACTCGGGTAGCATCCCGACACGGTAGTCCTTGAGATGTACGAGCTCGACCTGTCCCGCGTACTCGCGGAGCACGTCGACCGGGTTCTTGCCGCCGCGCTGTACCCAGTGGACGTCGATCTCGAAGTGCAGGCTCGGGCTGAGCCGCCGCACGATCTCGAACAGCGTCTCGCCATCGTGCTTCGCGAAGTCGACGTGGTGGTTGTGGTATGCGAGCTGGATCCCCTCCGCCCGCAACCGCTGCGACGCCTCCTCGCACTGCCGCGCGAAGTCCTCGACGGCCGGCTTCGTGATCATCGCGGCGAACGGCATCATGCCGATTCGCAGGTACGAGCACCCCAGGCGGCGGCAGTCGCCGACCACCTTGTCGAAGTCGGTGTCGAGCGCATCACCCGTAGCCGTAGGCCCCTTCTGGAGCGCCACCGACAGTGCGGCGACCTCGACGCCGAGCTCGGACCGACCCTTCTCGAGCGCCGCGACGTTCGCCTCGTCGGTGGGCACCTGCGACACCTCGACGGAGTTGTAGCCAAGCCTCGCGATCTTCTCGAGCACCGGCAGCATCCCGTCGGTCGCCACCTGCTCCCGCACCATCATCATCTGCACGCCAACGCTGGCCACGGCCGCTCCTCGCTACTCGGGTACGAGTCTCAGCCTGCTCCGATCACGTGCGCGGAACCACCGGTTGCACACCCTTGGTCCTTGCCAACTGCATTCAGTGGCATATACGGGCCCGCCGTCGCGTATATCGAACAGCGGGCCGCTATGCGCCACTGAATGCAGGTCAGTGGGATCCGAACAGGTCGGCGGCGTCGCGGGCGAACGCGGACAGGATCTCAGTGCTGGCCTCCGGCGCCGACAGGTCGCCGGAGCCGACCTTGTGCTCGAGTGCCTTCTTGATCCCTCGTACAGACGGCGACTTGCGCAGCGCGTCCTCGAGCTCGCCGTTCACGAGCGCCCACAGCCACTCGAGCTGCTGGGCGTTGCGCCGGGCGTCGAGGCCACCGTGCGCGTCGACGTAGTCACGGTGGTCCAGCACCGCCCGCCACAGCGCGTCCAGGCCGTCGCCGGTCATGGCGCTGCACGTGAGCACGGGTGGCCGCCTCGCATGCGGGTCGGACGTGATGAGCTTCATCGCGGTCGCGAGGTCCCTGGCGGCGACCCGCGCCGGCCCGAGCCCGTCGCCGTCGGCCTTGTTGACCGTGATGACGTCAGACAGCTCGAGGATGCCGCGCTT
>Ga0097691_1002660_pt1 | contig 11629 bp, 14 predicted proteins | sample NGESurdeep072012_8_FD_72858 | JGI IMG/M metagenome (GOLD analysis project Ga0097691, IMG submission 72858) | Arctic peat soil microbial communities from Barrow, Alaska - NGEE Surface sample 210-1 deep-072012 | ecosystem: Environmental > Terrestrial > Soil > Wetlands > Peat ...
CTCGCCGGGACAGATGGTCACTTGGAAGGGAGCCGGCTGCCAGACATCCATGGAAGCCATGTGAAGGTGCAGCGATCGATGACCGGTCACCTCGAACCAAGGCTCGGCGCCCGTACGACGATCCGCTTGCGGTGATGGCAAGCTCGTCTCTTGGCCTGGCCGCAGTCTTCCAACGGCGTCCGCAGGCGGTTCCTCAACTGACACGGGCGTCCGGGTTGCCTGCGTTGGAAGAAGGAAGCATTCCTTGCCGCGGCTGCCGGGTCAGGCGCGCATCGCGCTGATCTGTAGTCGGACGTAGTCGATGACAGGTTCGGGAAGGCTCTGGGCGACTTCGTGTACGAACGGGCGACGGTCCTCGTTCGACATGTCGCGCAACTGGGCACCGAGCATGACAGTGGCGATGAATGCCTCCAGCTGCTCGCCCCGTTCCAACCGGGCTGGGTCGGGAACGAGCCTGACATCGACGTCGGTGAATCCGGCCTCCCGCAGGTGCTGAGTCGTCTCCTGGACGTCGGCGAAGTTCCAGATCTCACCGCCATCGGCTCCGGATACCTCTCGCAGGGCGGTTCGGAACTTCACGATGTTTCCGTAGCCGCCGCCCTCTGCGATGAACTGTCCACCGGGGCGTAGTACCGCCGCAACGTTGCGGAACACCGCAGCGTGGTCGGGCAGCCAGTGCAGGGTCGCGACGCTGACGGCCGCATCGACCGCCTGATCCAGGTGCAGCGGCTGTCGGAGGTCCGCTTGAACGACGGTGATCCGGTCGAGGTCATTAAGATGACGCCATGAACACCCCAAGCCTCGATCTCGCTGTCGAAGTCTACGGCCTGCGCAAGCATTACGGCGACAAGCAGGCCGTGGACGGGCTGGACCTGTCCGTCCACCGCGGCGAGATCTTCGCCGTCCTTGGCCCCAACGGGGCCGGCAAGACCACGACCATCGAGATCCTCGAGGGGTTCCGGAGCCGGGATGGGGGCTCCGTGCGCGTGCTGGGCGTGGACCCCGCAGACGCCGACCGGGTCTGGCGCTCGCAGATCGGGATCGTGCTCCAGACGGCCGACGACCAGGCCGACCTAACGGTCGGGGAGCTGGTTCACCACTTCGCCCGCTACTACCCCCACCCCCGCGACCCAGACGAGGTGATCGACGCTGTTGGCCTGACAGAGAAGGTCCGGAACCGCACCCGCCAGCTCTCCGGGGGCCAGCGTCGCCGGCTCGACGTGGCGCTGGGAATCATTGGTCGTCCGGAGCTACTCTTCCTCGACGAGCCGACTACCGGTTTCGACCCACAGGCCCGTCGCTCGTTCTGGGATCTGCTGGCCGGACTGCGCGACGGCGGCACCACGGTTCTGCTGACGACTCATTACCTGGACGAGGCCGAGCACCTGGCCGACCGGGTCGCCGTCGTGCGTGACGGCCGGGTCCTGGCGCTGGACACCCCGGCCGACCTGGGCGGGCGGACGGCCCGGCACGCGATCGTGCGCTGGACCGAACAGGGGAACGACGGCGGACCAGTGCGACATTGCGAAGGGCGAACCGAAACCCCCAAGGCCTTCGTGCGCGAGCTCAGTGTGCGGGCCGGGCTCGGGGTCGACGGAGAGGTTCCCGGCCTGCAGGTCCTGCGGCCGAGCCTCGAGGACGTCTACCTCGCCATGATCGGCGAGCCACCTGCCGCAGGGCAGGCCGCCTCGGAGCTGACGGAGAACCTCCAATGAGCGCCACGACAGCACCCGTCGGGCCTGCGCCCTCCCTGCCGTCGGCGGTGAGCCTGGGGCTCGCGCGAGTCGGCCTCGAGCTGCGCGTGTACTTCCGTGAGCGCAGGGCGGTGGTCTTCACCTTCGCCTACCCGGTGATCATGCTCGCGATCTTCGCGACCGTCTTCGGTAAGAGCGGTGTCAAGGTGGGTCCCGCGCCCGGGTTCTCCTACTCGCAGTGGTTCCTTCCCGGGATAGTTGCCACCGGATTGATCCTCTTGAGCTTCCAGAACATCGCCAACACGATCGCGATGGAGCGGGACGAGGGCGGGCTCAAGCGCCTGCGGGGCACCCCCATGCCGGCCTCGTCCTACTTCCTCGGCAAGATCGGGCTGGTACTTGTAACCTGCCTGGCACAGACCGCTCTCCTGCTCGCCGTCGCCGCGACGCTGTTCGACGTGCCGATGCCGACCAGCGCGTCGGCCTGGGTCACGTTCGCCTGGGTCTTCGTGCTCTCGACCGCGACCGGGTGCGTGTGCGGCATCGGGTTCTCGTCCGTGCCACGCTCGGGGCGCGCCGCTAGCGCGGTTGTGAATCCCGTGGTCCTTATCCTGCAGTTCATCTCCGGAGTCTTCTTCGCGTTCGACCAACTGCCGACCTGGATGCAGCAGGTCGCCTCGGTCTTCCCGCTCAAGTGGATGGCCCAAGGCATGCGCTCAGTCTTCCTCCCGGCCGGTGCCGAGACCATGGAGGTCGGCGGTTCCTGGCAGCACGGCGCGACCGCGGCCGTGTTGGTCGCATGGCTCGTCCTCGGGCTCGTGATCGGCGTGCGGACGTTCCGGTGGACGAGGCGTGACGATAGCTGAGGTCTTACGTTCCCTGGCAGACTCACCGTCCTTCGCGAAGTGCAACTAGGTATATCCGGCGCGGGAAGACAAAGGCAGGGGGGTCAAGAACGAAGTTCGCGACGCCGCGGATTGGCCGAGTTGCGGATGGGCCGCATATCCGAGGCGTGGATCGCGCCGCGGCGACCACGGAGAACCGCAAGGAACACGAGCGAATCTCAGGGAAGGCCATAGACGGCTCCGACAGGGAGAAGAACACCCGGCCTCCCCGCAGGACATAGCAGACCCCGAGGTGCCTGAGTAGGTCGTGGTGCAATTGAACGGGACGTTTCGTCGGGCGTCCACGCAGTTGAGCAGTATTGCGGTGCCGAGGCCCGATCTGCGCGGGCTCCCTGGAACCAAGCTCGAACTGCGCGACGAAACCACTGCCGAGCACCACAAATTCATCCTCACGCCCAACCGCTTCGTCAGGCCGCGCGAGCGCGTCGTGATTCAAGGCGGTGCTGCGATGCGGGCTTTCGTCGGCCTCCCCAGACCAAGCGAGACCGACGACCACGCATCAGAGTCCGGCACAAACTCATAACACTGACGACGCCAAACGAGCACACTGTCAAGCAGATCCGGTCGTTTCTGTGTCGACCGTCCACCGTCCCGATAGCAAGGATCGGTCTGCGGGACCGTGACCGTCGCCGGTCATGCCGTGGCGGACAGCACCATACGGACGCCGGTGCAGGTGTAACCGCCGCGGGTGAACGCTACAACCATGTGGGCGTTGGTGGTGTCCGTGGTGCCAGTGATCCGCGGTGCCCCGTGGTCGGCGTGCTGGCGCGTGATCTCGGCGAGCAGGTCGTCGACGTAGCCGTGGCCGCGGTGGGTGGGGACTACGCCGACACCCATGGCCAAGAACTTGTGGCTCTACGGGGACTGGTGAGCATCCCTGAAATCGGGAGCCGGCTCAACGGATCATCGCTAGCGTTCGCGGGTCGGCAGGTCGCCAGACGGCAGACTGGGGGCATGTTCGCGGCCCATCAACAGACCCGCCACTTGCTCCGTTTCGACTGGGCCCTCCAGGGTGCCGACGCCATCGCGCTGGACGCCGACGTCGCCGTGGTGATCGACGTCCTGTCCTTCACGACCACCCTCACCGTCGCCCTCGACGGCGGAACCACCGTTCTTCCCTACCGCTGGAACGACAGCAACGCCGCCAACTTCGCCCGCCAGCACGACGCCGTCCTGGCAGTCGGCCGCTCCAAAGCAGAAGCCGGGCAGATCAGCCTGTCCCCAGCCACCCTGCGGACTGCACGGCCGCCCGAACGGTTAGTACTACCCTCACCGAACGGCTCTACGATTGCCCACCACCTGAGCGAACGCGCTCACACCGTCTTGGGCGCATCACTGCGCAACGCCTCTGCCGTCGCACAGTGGATCAGTGACCACCACGACCCTGCCACTTCCAGCGTCGCCGTGATTGCGGCCGGTGAACGCTGGCCTGACGACTCTCTCCGACCTGGCGTCGAAGATCTCTGGGGAGCCGGCGCACTCATCGCTGCTCTGCGGGTCCGGGGCTGGACCTCGTACACGCCGGAGGCGCAGACCGCCGCGGCCGCCTGGACGTCGGTTGCCGCCGAAGCATTGGCGGCGCTTTCCGATTGCGCGAGTGGCCGCGAGCTGATTGACCTCGGTTACGACGACGACGTCGCGATCGCAGCTGAGGTAGACCAAAGCGGGACTGTCCCGCTGCTCCACGAACACCAGTTCCAGGACGCCCCGGATCACTAACGGTTCAACACGGCTCAGGCGCCAGCTCGAAGAGGGATCGTCAACTGGAAGGGCATCTCGGCATCTGACGTGCGGGCGCGTCATGCTGGTGACTGTGACTAATGAGACCACTCCCGGCCGACCGCAAGTGGTGATGATGTGTGGAGTGGCCGGTTCGGGCAAGACGACGTATGCGCAGCGCTTGGAGGCAAGAGGCTACGTCAGGCTGTCCATCGACGAGGAAGTCTGGACTCGCTTCGGGCGCTTCGGGATCGACTACGACCCAGCGGATTATCAAGAACACTCGTCAGTCGCTGAGGGCGAGCTGGCCCACCGCCTCGTGTCGCTGATCAGGCAAGGGCGCCACGTCGTCTTGGACTTCAGCTTTTGGCAACGCGCCACCAGAGACCACTACAAACGGCTCATCGAAGATGCGGGGGGACGGTGGAGACTGGTCTATCTGAAGGTCGATTCGGCGCTCCTTCGCCAGCGTCTGGACCTGAGGAGCGAACGGTTCGACGCGAACGCTGCCTTCCCGATCACAGACGACATCCTGAACGCCTACGTCTCAGTCTTCGAGGAGCCGAACGGCGAGGGCCAGGAGGTCATCACCGCACCCTTGTAACGGCGTGTACTGCAGGTGGACGTGGCCGGTCTCGATCCTGCCCGCAGACCGATCGGTCAGCGGAGCACGTGGCTGCTCCTCACCACCTCTGAGCTCGTCCCGTAGCCCGATCCGGTTTCGGTGAAGGGATATCCGGCGGCTGGGTATCGATGATCCCCGGTTGCGGTTGCCTGCCTCGCTCATGGCTGAGGTCTTGGGACCTGTGGCGGTGCGGGGCTAGCCTCCGGACATGAACACCCAGCACATCGGCGCTGCCGGCGAGTTGTTGGTGCAGTACCAACTCCTCAAGCTCGGGATAGACAGTGCGCGGCTGACCACGGATGCCGGCGTCGATCTTGTGGTCTACGCCCCTGGTGACCGGTCGGCCAGCACGACGCGGTCAGGTGCGTGGCTCCCAGCTGAAGTACCGAAGGGAGAGCAGCAGGGCGGCAGCGCCCCAGGCACCGACGATAAACACGTCGCTCCAGTGGAAGGCCGTCCCCAAGAAGCCCGCCTGCATCCCGTCGGCGAAGTGCTTGACCGGGAAGATGCGAGCAACCCAGGTGATCCACACTGGTGCGTTGTCACCGATCGGGATAAAGACCCCCGACAGGAACAGCAGCGGCAGAATGGTCGCGTTGACGATCGGCGCCGCCGCGTCAGCGTTGGGAATCACCGCGGTGATGGCGAACCCGAGGGCACAGAAGCTTGCCGCCCCCACGATCAGGATGGCAAGGAAATCGAACAGCGGCGCTCCGGTCGGAATCTCCGCCTCGTAGGCGAACTTGCCGAACGTCACGGTGATCGCGACCAGCAGCAGCGAGACGAGCAGGGCATGAAGCACCTTGGCGCTGAAGAAGACCGCGCTGGGCAACGGAGTGCCGTTCGTTCGCATGAGCACCCCCGAGTCGCGCTGGAAAGCCAGACCAATCGCGGTGTTGTTGTAGCAGGCGGTGATCACGGCGAACGCACCCATCGCGGCGACGTAGTAAGTGGACTGGTGGACCAGACGGCCCCCGAGGAGTACCTGGCCACCACCAAGAAGTGCGGTGAAGATGACCAGGAACATCAACGGGAACGCGAACGTGAAGAACGCGGAGGCCGGATTGCGCCAGAACGCCTTGTTGACGTACCGCATCTGGGTCAAGGTCCGAGGCGCACTGTTCATCGTGGAGTCCCGTCAGTGGCCGGCCCGTCGGGCGGCGTCGGGGTGGCCGAGCTGGTCAGCTGGAGGTAGACGTCTTCCAGGGAGGGCCGCAGGATTTCAAGGCTGCCCAGGCTCACCGAGTTCTCCAGCGCCCAGCTCGTCAGCCGGTACAGGCCCTGGGTCAGGTCAGCGGGGGCGAACTCCACGAAACCTTCGGGCGAGGGGGGGCCACCCAGGTCAGGCGGGGGCACAGCGCCATCTGACAGGTGGTAGCTCACTCGCGCGTGGGTGGCGTTGCGTCCGCCCAGGGTTGCCGGGGCACCTTCGGCGACGATCCTGCCGTCGGCTATCACCGCGACGCGGTCCGCCAGGTGCTGCGCCTCGTCCATGTAGTGCGTCGTGAGCAGTACGGTCTTGCCCAGCGCGGCGAGGTTCTTGACCACGTCCCAGGCCTCGTGCCTCGCGGACGGGTCGAATCCCGTTGTCGGTTCGTCGAGGAACAACAACTCCGGGTCGCCCGCCAGGGCGATCGCGACGTCCAGGCGGCGTTGCTGCCCGCCGGAGAGCTTGACCACGCGGGTGTTGCGCTTGCTCTCCAGCCCGACAACGTCGATGACGTCATCGACCGGGCGCGGGTGCGGGTAGTAGCCGGAGTACATGGCGATCGTCTCGGACACGGTCAGGTACCGGTCGACCCCGGTGGACTGTAGGACTATCCCGATCTGCGGCTTCAGCAGCCCTCGTTGCTTTCCCGGATCCAACCCCAAGACTGTGACCTCGCCAGCGTCGCGTCGCCGGTATCCCTCGAGAATCTCCACGGTCGTGGTCTTGCCCGCCCCGTTCGGTCCGAGCATCGCGAAGACCTCGCCGCGGGCGATCCGCAGATCGATTCCCGCGACCGCACGGACATCGCCGTAGGACTTGGTCAGGCCGCTCACCTGGATGACCGCGGAGGTGTCGAACGTTGGCCCCTCCATCACAGACTTCTTCCGCCGGTGGAGCCGACCAGCGCCGAACGCCTGAGGACGTTACTCACCCGCGAATACTCTCACGGCACTTCGCGGCGCGCATCCGGTCACAGAACTGCACCTCAGACCATTTCGGGGCACCGGTTGGCCAGCACATGAACCGTAAGAAGTGGTGACGGACGTTCAGCAGTAAAGCGCCCAACGGCGACATCGTCAGACTGTGTTTCGGCGAACAAGCGCGGGCGAGCTCAGCCCGCACCGCAAGCGGATCCCGCCACGGAACGAAGAAAGACATGTCGTGTCAAGTCGGCGCAGCCTCCGCGCGTGCCCACTGGCCGTTCCGCTGCTAGCGCCGGACGTCACCGGCAAGTAGCCCCTTGGTCGATGGCATCGCCGGGGTCGGTCGGCGCGAGAAGCCAGGTTGTTGACAGTGCCGACGACTTGGAAGCCGTCGGGAGTGCCTCAGCCAGGCGGACGTTTCCAGGAGACTCTCACTTACCCCCCGGAGAAAGATGGGGTCAAGGTGGCGGTTACTTTCACCTGCTATGCGGAAGGCATCGAGGCGGGAGTAGCGTCCGCTTCAGGTAGCAGCTCGACAACTGCGGAGGACGAAATGCTGATCACGACCGCGAACGACTTCCCAGGCCATGAGATCGACCGAGTGCTCGGTGAGGTCTTTGGTCTGACCGTCCGTTCACGCAATGTCGGCTCTCAGATCGGCGCCACACTGAAGTCGCTCTTCGGCGGAGAGCTACAGGGGATGACCACGATGTTGGCTCAAGGTCGTCAGCAGGCGATCGAGCGACTGATCGATGAGGCCACCGCGCGCGGCGGTAACGCGATTGTGGCTATGCGCTTTGACACCAGCGAGCTCGGCGGCACATGGACGGAGATCTGTGCCTACGGCACTGCCGTTGTCGCACGCGGGCTGTGACCGCACGGGGATCGGACTGCGGAACGGCCAAGCAGGGTTTGGCCACACGAAGTTCAGTGGCGGATTCGGTCGTTTCTCATTGCCTGTCGCCTTGCGGAGACCTGGCACCTGGGCCATTGTTGCGGGCGGGGGGGAATGTGACGTCCAGTCAGAAACCGCAGGAGAACACTGCCGATGAGAATGGCCATTCCGGGCGGGTGTGGCTAAGGCTAGGCTCAGTGCGTCGGAGGCCCTTGAACATGTCCTACGAGAGGGTGCTGAGACCTGCGAAGTTCTGGGCCTTCCTCGAGGCGGCGTGTCGACCAGGGACAAGGGTCTGTCGACTTTGACGCGATGCGGGCTTGGGGCGCGGTGCGGGCCATCCGCGCTGGCGGTACCGGACGTGCGCGGCCGGGTAGGCCTTCGACAAAGACACGACCGGATCTGCTTGATATGCCGAGAAGAGGACAGTCCCCGCGAGTTGTCGATTCTCGGATGTGATAGCGTTCCCGATTATGGGAACGAGTAAGAGTGACGTGATTCTGCATCCGCAGCGCATGCGCCTGATCGGCGCCCTCGCCCGGGGGGTGTTGACGACGAGACAGCTTGCGGTGCTGGTCCCCGATATCCCCCAGGCCAGCCTGTATCGACACCTCAGCACCTTGCTCGAGGCCGGCGTGGTCGAGGTCGCGGCCGAACGGTCCGTGCGGGGGATCATCGAGCGCAGCTATTCCCTGGTTGAGGGGGCCGCGGTGGTGAGCGGTGAGGATCTCGCCGAGGCGACGCGCGAGGACCATTCTCGCTACTTCTCGATCTTCGCCACCGGCCTGATCGCCCAGTTCGGCCGCTATCTCGAGCGAGAGTCCATCGATCTCGAGGCAGATGGGGTCGGCTACCGGGAGATGGTGCTCCAACTCACGGATGACGAGTTCGCCCAGCTCGTCACCTCGCTTCGCTCCCTGCTCCTTCCCGCCGCGATGAACGAGGCCGGCGGTGGTCGCACCCCCCGGCTGCTCGCCACCGTGCTTTTTCCCCTCGAGCCCACCCCAGAGGCAGTCCTATGACGACTATCGATTCAGGCACCGATCTCAAGCGGATGGCCGCCCAGGCCCGGGTGAACTCGCTGGCGGTGCTGGGCGTTCCCGTCGCCGTTTTCGCGGCGCTGGCCGCATGGCTCGGCACACCTGCGGTGCTGCCCGCAGCACTTGGCGCCGCCGGCTGGATGATCGCCCTGGCGCTGCGTCAGCCCATTGCGCTGATCGCGAGCCGGGTCACGACCAAAGAACGCACAATGACCGTGGTGGGGTGGGCATCGGGCCCCGCCGAAGAGGTCGTGAGGCTGCTTCTCGTCCTGTTCGTCCTGCGTAGTGGCAGCGCCGCGGCCTGGGCGGGCGCCGGCTGGATGGCGGTCGAGGTCGCCATGGTCAGCGTGAACGGGCTGATGATGGCGAGCCTGCTCACCAAAGACGACCCCAAGTCCCTCGAGGCCAAAGACTTCCTACGCGAGCAGGGCATGATGCAGAACTACGGGCCGCGGTGGGGAGTAGTCGAGCGATTCAGCGCCGCAGGGCTCCATATCGGATTCACTCTGCTGATCTTCGCGCAGCCATGGCTGGCAGTCGCCACGATCGTGGTGCACTCGTGCACCAACATGCTGGTCGTTCGCTACGTAAAGCGATCGATCGCCCTCACGGAACTGGCATTGCTCGGCTGGGGAATCGTTGTGCTCACCTCGGGCATCGCCGCCCTGGGGTGAGTTCATGGGCCGGCCGCGCCGCGAACGGCGGCGTGATCTTTTCAACCGTTTCGACAAAGGGAAGTCTTCTGATGAGCTCCAACCTTCCAATGAGTTCCAACCTGTCCACGCTTCCAGCCGGGGTCCTGGCAGCCCTCGTCGTGCTGGCCGTGGTGGCGATCACCCTCGACGTGTTCGCCTTGCGCGATCTCTACCGCAGGCCGACCAGTCAGGTGGTCTTCGCCAACAAGTGGATCTGGGTCGCGATCATCCTGCTGGCGAGCAGCAGCCTGGGAGCGATCATCTACCTGGTGGCCGGCCGCAGACCAGCCGTTCTCACTGACGATGCGGCGCCTTCGGAGTCAACATCGGTTCGCACCGAGAGCGTCGCCGATGCTCTCTACGGGCCGCGCGACGGCGCGGACCCACAATGAGTGCCGCGATCCGGACTACCGGGCTGACCAAGGTCTACGGCGAGAAGCATGCTCTGGATTCCGTTGACATTGTTGTCGAGGAGGGCTCGGTCTTCGGGTTCCTCGGCCCCAATGGAGCCGGCAAGACGACAACTCTGCACATACTGACCGGCCTGGCGCGTCCGACCGGTGGTTCCGCGCAGATACTCGGCCGCGACGTCGCATCGGCCGGCAACTCGGTCCGCGCGCAGATCGGCTTCCTGCCCGATGTGCCCGGCTTCTACGAATGGATGAAGGCCGATGAGTTCCTTCGTTTCGCCGGAGGACTTTTCGGGATCGAACGTCCAGTGCTGGACGAGCGAGTCGGGATGCTGCTCGACCTAGCGGTGCTGGGCGATGTGGACACGAAGATCGGCGGGTACTCCCGTGGCATGAAGCAGCGTCTGGGCGTGGCCCAGGCCCTGGTCAACGCACCGAGGCTGCTGCTGCTGGACGAACCGACGAGCGCGCTGGACCCGATGGGCCGCAAGGACGTTCTCGACATGCTGATGTCGTTGCGTGGGCGCACCACGGTGTTCTTCTCGACGCACATCCTCGCCGACGTCGAGCGGGTCTGCGACACCGTGGCGATCCTCGACCGTGGTCGCGTGGTCGCCCAGGCGCCCATCGACGAGCTCAAGGCGCGCTACGGGCAGCAGAAAGTCGTAGTCGAGGTGACCGGTGGCGCCGACGAGCTCGCCGAACAGATCCGGCGTCAGAGCTGGGCGGCCGCCGTCTCCCGCGGGCACAACGGTGCGATCGAGGTCACCGTGACGGACGCGGGCGCCGCGCAACAGCAGATTCCGGCCATGATCGCCGACCTGCAACTGGGACTGTCCCGGATGGAGGCAGGCGAGATGGGGCTCGAAGAAGTCTTTGTCGAGCTGGTCGCAGGCGTGCAGCCATGAGCGGGTTCGCGGCCTTCGCAGGCAAGGAAGCCCGAGAGATCCTGCGCACCTGGCGCATCTGGGTACTTCCCGGCATCCTGCTGTTCTTCGCGATGACCGGACCGGTGCTCGCCAAACTCACTCCTCAGCTCGTGGGCGCCCTGGCCGGCGACCAGCTCAAAGGGTTGGTGATCCCCACGCCCACCTATCACGACGCCTACACCCAATGGATCAAGAACCTTTCGCAGATCGCCCTGTTCGCGCTGATCATCATCTACGCAAGCATCATCTCTTCCGAACGCAAGAGCGGGACGGCAGTTCTGGTGCTCACCAAGCCGGTATCGCGCACCGCCTTCGTCATCGCCAAGGCAGCGGTCCACTCGGCGTTCCTCGCGGTCCTGGTGGTCGCGGGAACCCTCCTCACGTGGGGGGTTACGGCGGCGGTCTTCGGTCAGGCGCCGGGATCTGCGCTGTGGTCCTCTTCGCTTGTGTGGCTGGTGTTCGGCGTCCTCTTCATCGCCTTGATGACACTCCTCTCCGTGCTCATCGGCTCGGCTGCGGGAGCGGCGGGCGCCGGACTTGGTGCCTACGCGCTGGTGTCGATTGCGGCGATCTGGAAGCCCCTG
>Ga0097691_1002661_pt1 | contig 11625 bp, 19 predicted proteins | sample NGESurdeep072012_8_FD_72858 | JGI IMG/M metagenome (GOLD analysis project Ga0097691, IMG submission 72858) | Arctic peat soil microbial communities from Barrow, Alaska - NGEE Surface sample 210-1 deep-072012 | ecosystem: Environmental > Terrestrial > Soil > Wetlands > Peat ...
TTTTCGATGACAGAAACGGCGTCGGAATCTAGACCACGGTCCTCGGCATTGTAATGCGCTGCGACGTCAGCGGCGACAAGCATCTCTCGTGGTCGCGGCTCGTACTTGAGCACGTGATCGGCGTTGTCTGGGAACACGAAGGTAACGTTGCCATGTTTACTAGTGGCGGTTTGCAGCGCACTGCCATCAGTACACCAGTCGACTTATATATCCTTTTTACCGATGAGAACCAGCATAGGCTCCGATATCTGCGATGCGACGTGCGCTGGATCCTCCAGCCAAAGCTCGCGAGCAAATGGCAGGTTTGCCGGAACAGCTAAGCTGGCTAAGAGGTTTTTCACACCTTCAGGCAAGGACGCATCCGGCACCACCGGTTTGCCAGCACCGAATGCCGCGATGCAAGCATCGTAATGTTTCATTATTTCATCTCCGTTGGCAAGAGACGAGACTTGCGCCAACACTTGATCCCGCGCCACGAGACCGACCGGACGGCCCGGAGCGCCAGTCAGTACGAGACCTTTAAATCGGTGATGAGACGTCCACGTTTGATAGGTCAGGGCGTGGATGGCGCCTTCGCTGCTCGTCAAGACAAACAAACGCGAGGCATCCACGTCGTTTATTGACACCAAAGTGGTAATGGCACCAGCGAGCTCGTTGACGTGCCCTTGCATGCTCATCTTACCTACAAGCCGCGGGAGATTTTCACGCACGTGCGGGCCTGCGGCGCGTTTGTCATATCGCAGCGTAACGAATCCCTTTTTCGTAAGGGCGTTAGCAAGGAGCCGGGCACTGCCGTTGGTACCGGGCAGCAGCGGTGAGCACCAGTCTCGGTCAGTCGGTCCGCTGCCGGCGACAAACACAATGGCGGGCTGTAGGCCAGTGCCGACGGGGTGCGTCAAAGTCCCATAGACCACGATCCCATCGACATCCCACGTCACCTCTTCACTTTGACGTTCAAGACTTTCAGTCATGTTTTTTTTAGGTCAGTTCCCGATGTACCTTATTTGCCGCGAAATCGCGCCAAACTTGCTTGACTAGTCAGAGCGAGGCTGGTACCTATCCATTCAAGCCCGCGTTGCCCACTTATCCTCACTGCACGGTAATTGTTCCTTTCATCGAGGGATGAATAGTGCAGTGATAGGGAAACGTTCCTGTCTCGTTGAACTGATGGGTAACGGAATTGCTCGGGCTGAGGTTGCCGGACTCAAATGCCCCTGTATCAGATGTGACCGTATGCGTCGTCGAGTCATCATTCGTCCACGTGACGTTAGCACCTTTACTAATAGTCAGTGCTGATGGGTTAAACGCAAGGCCTTTCATCGAAATGCTATTCTGGCTGGCCGTACTAATCTGTGGCGATGACGAGGGGCTCGGGGTGGACGAAGTGCACCCGGCAATCATGACCACCGCCCCTACGAGCACTGCCAAAGTTAAGAGCATTAGTTTCTTCACGATATACCTCCGTAGCACGCATACACGCGTGTTCGATGGATTGCTCTTAACTTTGCTCGCTTAAATGTGTTTTCGAGTATTCGTGATTATGGCACGGATAGAGCGCTTTTCGAGCATCGTCTCGTTTAAAGAGTTTTTCCCGATAACAAAAAAAATTGCAGTGAGATTTCATTATGGTTGAAGGCTTAGTGTACGCACGCGCTGGGTGCACGTCACCACTCATCTTATTGCGCTTTTAAACCCACCTGTGCATCTTTCGACTTACGGCCACCTTCTGAGAGGGTCAGTTATGATATCAACAAGCGTCGGCCTTTTCGAAGAGAGAGCGTCTTTTAACGTGTCTTTCAGTTCCTTGGGATCGTCGACAGTCAATCCTTCCCCTCCACAGGCATCTGCGTAGCGCGCAAAGTCTATTCGCTGTAAATCGGTGGCAAAATGCGGCATGCTGTCGTTATCTTGTTCATTTTCAATCATGGCAAGCTTAGCGTTGTTAAGCAGAACGACGGTGATGGGTAGATCGTTGGCAACAGCGGTGACAAAATCGCCCATGACCATGGTAAAGCCGCCGTCACCCGTCGTGCAGACCACTTGTCTTTTTGGATAAGTAAATTGTGCAGCCAATGCTGCGGGCAGTCCGAATCCCATAGAAGCAACGTATCCTGACATCAGGATGTGCTGGCTTGTCGCCACGAAATTACGTGCAAACCAGAGTGTATTGTCACCGACATCATTTGCAATGATGGCATCAGGATCGACGAGTTCCTGCAGAGCGTGCATAATTTGTGGTCCTCTTACAGGCGGCGTATCCGAATCGATTTCCGTTTGCTTCTTCTGCTCCCAACGCTTCTTAATTTCAGCGACCTGATTGATAAAGGCGTCATTGTGCTTTTCTGTAATTCTTTCGAGCAGGACTGGCAGTATCATCGCCGCATCCCCAACGAGTCCGACATGCACGGGGAATTTCCGTCCGATCATCATCGGATTGAGGTCGATTTGAACTTGCTTTATACGAGACGGAATAGCCGTTTTATCCGAATAAGAGCACCCTACGACGAGCAGCAAATCAGCGCCATAGACCACTCGTTTCGCAGGATCAGTCCCAATGTCGCCCATCACCCCGAGTGCAAGCTCGTGGTCTTCGGGAATAACACCTTTGGCTCGGTACGTCGTCGCGACAGGCGCGTTCATTTTTTCTGCAATCCGTAAGATCGACTCTCGTTGTCCCCGAGCGCCGTATCCAGCGATCACGACGGGTTGTTCTGCGGCATTTAAAGCGTCGACGGCTGCGTCAATAAGCTCGGCATGAGGCATCAATCGCATATCTGGCAATCGGCCTTCTTTCCCCGCCGTTTTCGCGTTCGGGAGAACCGAAAGCGCTTGCACGTTGATCGGCACGCCCAAATGTGCGACGCCACCCTCGACCACCGCGTGTTTCATTGCCAACGTCATAAGGGAGGTGACTTGCTCCGGTGAATCAATAAGGTTGTTGTAATCGGCGACTGCATCGAACAGTTCGTGTTGATCAATCTCTTGAAAATACCCCTGGCCCAGGAATTGTAGCGCAATTTGGCCCGTAAGTGCAAGGACGGGCGCATTATCCATTTTTGCATCATAGAGCCCGGTGACCAGATTCGTTGCCCCCGGCCCGGCAATTGCAAGGCAGACACCCAGTTCACCAGTGAGTTTTGCATACGCGGACGCCATAAAGGCGGCGACTTCTTCGTGCCGCACGAGCACAAAGCGTATCTTGTCGCTTCGTCTTCTGATAGCATCGACAATACGCAGCGTCGTCTCGCCCGGAATCCCATAGACGTATTTGACGCCCCACTCGATGAGTTGCTCAACTATCAAATCGGCCGCTAGCCGCTCGGTTTGTTCCGCTGCTTCTTCATTTTTCATAATCGCAACACCCTCATTACGCACACAACTAAGTCGTTCTAAAACTGCATGTCAATTATATCAACTGCAAACTAACCTAAACGTCGATTATGTAATTCTTGAAAGGTTATACACTCTCGCCAGCTGAGGTAAATCATTGAAAATGTATACAAAGGCGATCCATGACCATTCACCCCAGCGGTCAATCATCGCATTTGTCACATCTTCAATCTCTTTTCTGGGGTGCTTTGGTGTTCGTCCGAGCAAGAGTTCACTTAATATGACGACACTCCATACATCCACTGGGGCTGAGCTCCGGCCAAGAACCAGACGTGCTGAGTACGGACCTATGCCTGGAATCTCCATCACTTTTTTTATCGCGTCGGGCTCAGGCAGATTGAGCAAGTCGTGCAACGCGAGCGGATGGTCAACGAGATACTGGGCAGCCTTCACAAGACGCTCCGCTCGATAACCGAGGTTAACGCGACGCCTCAGCTCGGCAGGTTCCATTCGGGCGATGTCCGAGGGCTGTGGCCAAAGAACAACCTCTCTGCCGTCGAACGCTATAACGGTCCCGTATTCGGCAAGCAGTTTTGCCATCATCTGCTCACTCCGCTTAAGGGGAGCCATCTGCAGAGTTATAGCCAGTATGACTCGGCCGAAGACGTCGTCTAACCGCCGAACTCTCATACCACACAGGTCCTTTACCGTCACGGACAGGATATCATCATCACAAGCGACCGCGTAAAAAGCTTGAAGATCATCGTCCGCGCCGAGCCCGAGCCTCATATCTCTGAGCAGTGATCTCTTTTCAATATCGTTCAGCTGAAACTGAGCGTATACCGTAGCACTTATCTTTCCATCTTCGGCGGACATCTTGAGCCCCAACGGGATCCCGTTTAGATAAGTGCCACTCCAGAGCGTGCCAGCTTGGAAGACTTCTCCCGGAGTCGCCCAATGCCAGCCTGCGGGCTTTGCTACTGTTTTCGAGAAATTAAAAGGCCCATGCACAACGATTTCGACATCCCAAGTAGATTCAAACTCGTAGGCGTTCATTGCACGTAACGATTTTTTTATAGCAAGACTACAGGGTCATCTAAATAGTATCATACTATTACGTTTTTAACAATATGGGGCGTAACTAGCGATTTGAGCCTTAAAACGCAAAATCTTGCTAAACTCGTTGAAGAGCAACAGACTCAATCACGCCACCGAAAAACGGCATCATGCTCAACGCACTTTTTTAGAAGCAAAACCACGATTTCTTTAAAATATCTATACAAATGCATACATGGACTTTTCGCTCAAACCAAAAATTGGAGGACGCAGATTCGACGATAAAACGAACTTGTTTTATCACGATTTACGTTTGTGTGTTCGATAAGGTTAAACTGAAAAAAGCCTTAAATCCAGATTCTTTGAAGCAAATAAAGGGTTTAGAGGAGGTGACGTTAAATGACTGTTCTGAAAACTCCAGAAAACAAGAAGAAGTGCCTTTGCGGGACATGTCGCACTACACGTATAACAGTCTTAAGGGCCGCTTGTTTTGCGCGATTGGTAAGAGTGAAAATACGCCTCAGATGAAAGGATGTGTGTGCAGTAGCTGTCCGGTATTTATTGAAAACAAACTCAGCGGCTACTACTTCTGTATAAAAGGCGATTGAGGAAAATGCAGCGTCTTATGGTCTTTTTTGTAAGTTATTTACTATCTGTTCAGCCTCAGCACAGAAAGAAGAGTTGAGAGTGCGAAAAAAGAAGGAAGGAAGGCCTACCCTTCCAGTACAGCTTTCTTCAGGCCCACTCGTGGCCTTTTGCACACCTGTGCTTGTCTTCGTGTTTTGGGTCTTCGTGCGTGCAGACCATCTCAGCACCACACTCAGGGCACGAGATAGTGCACTTTATGGTTTCGTTCTTATCGTCTTCTGTCATTGTTCCACCTCTTTTTTAGTGAGTTCTAATTAAAGTGTAGCGGAGTATAAAAGTAGTGTTTTGAATAAGCCAGCTCACCGTATATAACTCAACCCTCAGTTAGACTAAGAACTGCAAGAACAGAGGATACCTATATAGCTTCTATGTACCTAGGTACATATAACAATGTTATGGAGGGTTTTTTAGATGACCGTCCAAGAAAACAAGCAATTAATGACAACGTTGGATGACGCATGGAACAGCCAAGACTGGGACACGTTCAACAAACGTCATCACGAAGAAGTTGCCGTGTACTGGCCGGGGCAACCCGACCCGACGAAAGGACAACATGCACACCAAGAAGAGGCTGAGCAATTCTTCAAGACCTTTCCCGACAACCGTGTGGGGAACCGCCCATATCAGGTGCTCTTTGGTGAGGGCGACTGGACGTGTTCGATATCCATTTTCACCGGGACGATGACTGGCCCTATGCCCGGACCTGACGGAAAGGACATTCAACCCACAAACAAGAAATTTGAAGTCGAATTTTGCACGGTCGCCCACTGGAATGATAAAGGTGAGATCGTTCAAGAGAAGCTCTTCTACGATTTGGTCGGGCTCATGAAACAGATTGGTCTTATGTAAGGGGCCCTGTTTTGGATTAATGACGAAATTTGACGTTACCGCTACACGTACTTAAGGAAAGAGACCACTTTCGTGGTTCCATTGTGCTAGAAACGCTTGGTCGTTTAATCAAGAGTATTAGGCTTTGAGGAAGAGCTATGTCTGCAGACGTACTGCCCACTCTATTTGTATCGCACGGCGCACCCACACTGTATCTCGAGAATGTCCCGGCGCGTGAGTTCCTTACCACGCTCGGCGACCGATACCTGAACGCCCAAGCGGTGCTCTGCATATCCGCCCACTGGAATACGCCACGGCCTATGGTTAACGCCGTGAAAGCGCCCGAAACAATCCACGATTTTTACGGGTTCCCCGCTGAACTCTATGGGCTGCGGTATAACGCGCGCGGTTCACCAGACCTTGCGGGGCGGGTGGCCGATCTTCTTCATAAGGCGGGCTTGAGCTGCGAGCTTGACGACCATCGTGGCCTTGATCACGGAGCATGGGTGCCGCTGATGCTCATGTACCCCAATGCTGATGTACCCGTCGTGCAGCTCTCGATCCAGCAGCATTTAGATCCTACACAGCACATAGCGCTTGGTGCGGCAATCTCATCGCTGCGGGATGAAGGCGTTCTTGTGGTCGGCAGCGTAAAAGAATGAGCGACGATAATGAAATAGCAAAAAAACTACGCAAGCTGAATCGTATGTTAGAAACCGTTGCGTTTCACACCTATATAACAAAGATATAATCGTGAGGAAAAAATGACAAATACAATATGCGATACCTGTGAGCTGTATTTATACCACTGTCGTGGATGGATGATGAGAGAACGGGGCTGTGACCTTTATGAAAAGAAAAAAGAAGGCGAATAGATCCACTATTCCACTATGAACTTATATAAAGAATATTTAAACGAAATCTGAGAATCCACTATTCGATATTTTTTTATTCAATCTCCTTAAAAATACCCGCCCATCCCTTCATGAGATAAGGAACCTGGGTTACTACACGAAGAACCGATACCAATGAACGATACGGAGATCCATGTCTATTAATGAAAGGGAGCCTGGCATTGAAAGGACGCGTAAAGATGTAATCGTCCACGTTCCGACGGCCGAAGTAATATTTGAGGCCCTTCCTCCAACGATAAGCATCGAGGATAGGAAGGCTATAGCAGAAAGCACCTTAGAATTCTTAAAGCAACACGATGAGGAGACTAAGAAAGAGCACGCCGAGGTTGTGAAAGCATTAGACGAAGAGAAGGAAGGGCGCAAGACTGAGCACGACGATGCTGTGAAATGGCGCCAGATATCAATTGTATTAGCTGTACTAAGCGTTTTATTAGCATTTATCTCGATTTATTTAGGATATTTAGCGCCTTAATCCTCCACCTCACCCAAAGGCACCGAGATCTCTACAATCTCAAAAAAAGGTCTCTTAGCGCTATCATCAAATCTCATGTAGGCACGATCTGCATTGCGTAGTAAGTCAATGTAATAAGGGTATTGGCTTATCTCCTCATATGCGGTTCCATATTTACGTTCTGCGTCATAAACGTCACGTTTTGCGATTAGTCGCTCCAGCTCCTTTGTAAAGAAGATTATATCCAAAAAATATCGATCTGCACAAGTAATAAAGATTGAGCCTCCTGCCCTTGGGGCAAGTGCTGCGGAAAATTTAATAACTTCCTTCTCGATTCGCATAATTGAATCAGTCAGGATAATGGACAATAAGGATTCCCTCTACAATATCGTGCCTGAACTAAATCCATCTAACCCTGGGAGTTGTTCGCCGCTGTGTTAGCCAGTGGACAGCCAATAAGCAACTTGTCACCAAATCGTCATGCTGACCTGGCTGATATTGGAAAGTGTATTATAGACGTTCAGGCCCGTCTCTAGTGACACGTCAACTGGCTCAGGTACTGGCAGCGTTATAGGTTCAAATCCCAAGCTTTCCATTGCTCCTTGTACTGACATAGTGACATGCTTTCTCATGTGGTCATTGACACTTTGCCTGGACTGACCAAGCTGACGTGCAGCTTCTGTTTGTGTTATCCTGCCTGTGATAATCTTTGCTTCAAGCTCTTCGCGAGCTGCAGCGTTACAAAATAAGCAGGGGCGTCCCTTTTTCGTCATTTCTTTTTTCCAGCCTCTAAGTGAATTATGATAAATAGTAGCCCGTCTCCAAAATCACAAGCTTTATTTCTTAACTGGCACACTCTGCCACAAACTCAGGAGTTTTATGACTACATCTACTGAATGTGAAAACTGTTGGGCGCAAAACAGCAGCACAGCGCGTTTCTGCTCTAATTGTGGAAAGTCTCTTCCCGTCAAGCCTCGGATAGGCCGGCAAATTGCTGGCGGTGTTTTGCTCTTGATAGGCATATTATTCTTTATCTCTCCTTTAGTTCCATCAAGTTCGTCAAGTTCTATTTCATCAAGTATTGTTGTCGGCTCACTCGTCATTTCGTGGATTATTGCTGCGATTTGCATTATCTTTGGAGTGCGGCTTGTCAGGGGTTTGTCCATAGGTGGTGGCAGGTAGGAATAGCCGACATTTTTCTGTCATTTTCTTGCTTCATTGTCAATATTTGCGGTTATGGTTTCTAAATAACTTACTACAACTGCAACTTTTAAAAGTCTATTTAGGTATTCTTTAGCGAAATGAGGCTTCCGTGCTGCAGGAAAGGCATATATCAATTTACATTTTTGGACGATATGTGGACGATATATTTTACATACCGTCCAGAAGTCGAAAAAATAATAAGCTATATTTGGCCCCTATTTGGCAAACAGAGCAAGAGAGTAGGTAGTTATTTTTTCATTGGACGATAGGTCGGTTAGGACGGTATTTTCTCTAAGTGAAGGAGACGGGTTAAAAAAAATAAAATAATGTAAAATACCGAATACCTAAAGATAGGAAAAATACCGTACATACCGTCCAACCGTCCACAGCGAAATAAAGCGCTTACGTTTGACTCCCCTTTTGCAAAACAAAGCGCCTAAGACCTCATCAAAAAATAAGTTTGTGGACGGTTCGTATTTTATACCGTCCAAATACCGTCCAGCAAGGTCTAGTCGCCTTTCATTTTATAATCCGGCCAGCGCATCTGTCCAATGACCTCTTCATACGTCATTCTGTTCTCAGGATCCATAGTTAGTGTCTCAAGCTGAAACCCAACAATCCCCTTGACTATCCTAAAGTTCTCTTCTGTAATAACATTAGTAACGATACGCTCGTAGTGTGTGTGTGCGTCGTCGTTTGCGCTGTCAAAGATGTTTGCATAGAGATTGAAGATCTCTCCATCGTTTTTACTGATTACAAATGAGGGATGCCAAACCGGCTCTTCTACGTCATTTATCGCTTTCGTTACGTCCTCCAGTAAAAACTTAGAGAATGTTTCTACAAATTGCATTTCATCGTGTATCTCGATACAGTCTTCGTCTTCATTGTAGCGTAGATAATTAATGGCCTTCATCTTCGTCACCCCTATCCTGTCTTCTAAACGCAAGTGTACCTAAGGGCCTTTCCCAGTCTGGCGTTCGTGCTCAAACTCGCATTTTGGGCATAAATAACTCCTATAAGCCGTTAGATTAAAGATACTTGCTGCCTTTTCACATTCTTTGCAGTAACGCTTGTTCTCTTCCTCAAAACAATCGTTACATATATCATTACGACGACGTGGTGTATTTAGGAAAGTCAATTTCTTGCCACAATTTCTGCAATACTGATCTTGTTTTACCATAGCAACTCCTTTCCTGTAAATAATGGCCCCCTTGGTAATACTTTAGCACGGCTAAGCACGTAAAACTAACACATTTAGGTCACTTTGTGTCTACTTGTGGAAGGCTATACAGACACTACTGCTGGGCCCAGTGAATAAGGCCAAAATAACAAGCTTTACTTTCTATTATTACTCTTATAGAAACTTTATAGAAACTATAGTGAAAGATATTACAGACTACCTGGAAAAGCCACAGGTAGATGTATTACTAAAGACAGCTGCTGCTTGTAACAATCGCGACTATCTTATCATAAAGCTGCTTTGGCGTACAGGCATAAGAGTAAATGAGCTCTTGAATATCAGGCCGTGTGACCTCGAGTATCACACTAATATGGTTCGGATCCTCAAGGCCAAGGGCAATAAGCAGCGTCGTGTGCCACTTGACCCTGGGACGTTAGCACAGCTCCAGGCCTACATTGAATCCAACAAAATAGCTGAAGAAGAGCTTATATTCCCAATAACACAGCAGTGGGCCCGAGTTATTCTAAACAAGTATGCAAAGCTGATAGGCAAGAACATTCACCCACATACATTCAGGCACAGCTTTGCCATAAACAGTGTGAGGCACGGAGTTGACATAAGGCGTTTACAGCAGGTGCTTGGCCATTCAAACATTAATACGACGGCAGTTTACTTGAGGTTCAATGACCAGGACCTGCAAGAAGTATATGCAAACGTGCCGTTTTAACTGGGGACAAGGCGAGTTAAATGGATAGAAGGGTGACGTGGATGGTTTTTTTCCTTGGCCTCCTGCTAATACTAGTAGGAGTCCTATACTTCCTGCTGTATCCGTAGGATGGTAGGTGCAAACGTGCCGTTCTAACTGTACCTTATAACGACCATGTTTTTTCAGTCTCTTGCTCGTGCCGTTCTAAGCAAGCGAGCCCCATCTTGATAATGTCGTCTTGTGATAGCTCAGTCTTCTTGGCTGCCTGTATTTCGAGCTTCAGCATCATGAGCCGTTCCCACGTGTCCTTTGAGACGGTAATTTCAATATTGACCATAGTCTCACCAGCTTTACTAATCTTGTTACCCCTTATCCTTCTCCTTAAACATCTCTTCAAACCTTTTGACAGGCTCGTTTGGGTCAGTGATTCTAAATGACAGCGTGTATGTGTCACCTGCTTGGTCTATGGCGAAGCCGTCAACAATAAGAGGCTTATTGGGTTTATGGTAGCTAAAAATGACCTCCCCCTCAGCTTCAGGTGCTTGTTTATTCAATTGGCGAGCTATCTCGTCATGCGCAGCCCGATCCTCTGGTGTGTGCTCTTCTAAGTCGTTGAAGTGGCGCTGCAAGCAAGGCATACATTTTTCTGCTGCCCACTCAATGCTGTCCTTCTGGAGTCCCCAAGTAGCAAGCTCTTCAAGCCTGTCCTCTTTACGCGCTGCCCTTACCTCATCTTTAGTAAACCTTCTAACGTGGCCTTTCATGCTAAACTACCTCTAATCTGCTGCCTCATCATAAGCATTTGAAATTTTAGAGCAACGAAATTGATTCATGTCAAGAGCTGACATAATAAGAAGTTGAGTGCGCTCTTCGATTTCTTTGCACTCTTCTATAAATGTCGCTAAGTTCTCAGAGGTCATTTTATCGATTTCTTCGGCGGTTTCGGCGCTTATGTTGTGTTTTTGTATCACTTCTTCGGGAAGGCGGGACGGCTCTTCGTCTTCTACTTCCTTAAGCGCCTCTGCTATGTGTCGAACTTCATGAATCCCTTGTAAAATCTCACTTAAAATAACTATAGCCGTTTTAGTCATTTTTCTCGCCTTCTGCCTTCTTAATTATCCTCATTCCAGAAGTATCGCTCATTCGCTGCCCAAAGCAAAAAATACCCTTTAACTTGTCCAATTCCTTTCTCAGTTCTGTTACTGATTCCCAAAGTGCTTCGTAATTTCACTTTCTTTCTACTATTGTAGTAAGGGGATGACTAATCCAATGATTAGGAACATTACGCCAATAAATACAAAAGGTACCC
>Ga0097691_1002663_pt1 | contig 11615 bp, 10 predicted proteins | sample NGESurdeep072012_8_FD_72858 | JGI IMG/M metagenome (GOLD analysis project Ga0097691, IMG submission 72858) | Arctic peat soil microbial communities from Barrow, Alaska - NGEE Surface sample 210-1 deep-072012 | ecosystem: Environmental > Terrestrial > Soil > Wetlands > Peat ...
TGCTCGGGGATCGCCGATGGTGTCAAGTCAGGGCATCGACAGCTCCACCGAGAAGCCATTGCGCAATGTGATGCCCGCCGTTTGCCGCCCGTTCACCTAGGCCCGCACCTTCGGTCATGTGACATGCCTAGCCTCCGAGGCAGGTGGACTGATCCGCCCTCTATTCGCTGACTGAAGGATGATTGTGAGCATGATTCGCGTTTCGAAGATTGCGGCCGTTGCCGCTCTGAGCGCACTCTCCCTGGCTGCTTGCTCGAGCGCAACCACCACGTCCACTGGGGCTAGCTCTGCGGCGATGTCCGCCTCCGGCCCCGCCCTCGCCTGCCCGGCAGGCTCGATCACTGGTGAGGGCTCCACGGCCCAGACCAACGCCATCCAGCAGATCATCGCCGCGTACAACGACGCCTGCAAGAACAAGGCCAAGATCGAGTACAACGCCACGGGCTCCGGCGCGGGCGTGAAGAACTTCAACGCCGGCCTCGTCGACTTCGGTGGCTCCGACTCTGCCCTCGCGACCACCGAACAGGCGACGGCCTTGACCCGCTGCAAGAACAACGCGGCCTGGGACCTCCCGTTGGTTGTCGGACCGGTCGCGTTCTCGTACAACCTCAAGGGCGTCAGCAAGCTCGTGCTCAACGGCGACGTCCTCGCCAAGATCTTCATGGGCCAGATCACGACGTGGAACGACCCGGCGATCGCCGCGCTGAACTCGGGCGTCACGCTTCCCACCACCGCGATCACGGTGTTCTACCGCTCCGACGACTCCGGCACCACCGACAACGTCTCGAAGTACCTCAAGGCGACGGCTCCTACCGTCTGGACCCCCGACCACTCCAAGACCTGGAAGGGCAAGGGCGGCGAGGGCAAGACCGGTTCGGCCGGCGTTGCTCAGGCCGTGACGGCCACCGACGGTGCGCTCGGCTACCTCGAGTGGGGCTTCGCCACCGACAACAAGCTGGGGATCGCACAGCTCGACACCGGCAATGGCGGCGTCGAGCTCAATGCCGACAGCGTGGGCAAGGCACTCGAGGCCGCGAAGATCACCGGCACGGGCAACGACCTCACACTTCAGCTGGACTACGCGACCAAGGCGGCTGGCGCCTACCCAGCCATCCTCGTCACCTACGAGATCGTCTGCTCCGCGGGTCTCGACTCCGCCAAGACAGCCATCGTGAAGGACTTCCTCACGTACTTCGCTAGCGACGCTGGCCAGAACAGCCTGTCGGATGTGGGCTCCGCCCCGCTTCCCGCCTCACTGCGGGCCAAGGTGAACACCTCCATCCAGGCGATCAAGTGACCTGAGCGCCCCGGCGCTCACAGACTGGCCCTCGGCACCGCGCGCGCCGGGGGCCAGTCCACGAAGGGGAGGATCATGGCTGACGACCCAGGTGCTACGGTCGCGGCAACCACAGACCACGAGGCCGCAGCTGGCTCGCGCGCCTCTCTCCCGACTGGAAGGGCCGTGTCGACAACCCAAATCCACTTCGCCAACATCAAACATGGCGGAGACCGCAGCTTCCGGGCCGGCGCGATCGCCGCGGCCGTGATTGTCGTGCTGCTCGTACTGTTCGTCGGCATCTTCCTCGCCGTGATTGCCACGCCGAGCCTTCGGCGCGACACTGTCAACTTCTTCACGTCCACTGAGTGGAACGTCGGCACGGGCACGCTCCAGTTCGGCATCGCGGGCCTGCTGTGGACCACGGCGCTGACGGCGGTGGTCGCGATGCTCCTTGCGGTGCCGGTCGCGGTCGGCACGGCGCTGCTCGTCACCCAGTACGTCCCGGGGCGGGTGGGTTCGACGATCGGCTTCGTCATCGATCTCCTCGCCGCCGTACCGTCGATCATCTTCGGCCTTTGGGGCCTGAAGCTCCTTGGCCCCTTCCTGGGCCCGTTCTACGCATGGCTCCAGCACGTGCTGGGCTGGATCCCTCTCTTCTCCAAGGGCGTCGAGTCGACCGGCAACGTCCTCACTGCGTCGATCGTGCTAGCGATCATGGTCCTGCCGATCGTCAGCGCCATCTCGCGCGACGTGTTCGCCCAAACTCCCCGCGACCACATCGAGGCGGCCCTGGCCCTCGGCTCCACCAAGTGGGAGATGATCCGGATCGCCGTCATCCCCTACGGCCGGTCCGGCGTCATCGCAGCCTCCATGCTCGGCCTCGGCCGCGCGCTGGGCGAGACCATCGCGGTGATGATCATCTTGTCGCAGACCAACACTCCTGGCATCAACGTCAGCCTGTTCGCCGGTGGTGAGACCTTCGCCTCCAAGATCGCGAACAACGCGCAGGAGTTCGACAGCCCTGCGAAGACCGGTGCGTACATCGCGGCCGGCCTGGTCCTGTTCGTCTTGACGTTCGCGGTGAACGCGATCTCTCGAGTCGTTGCCGATCGGAAGGTCCGCTGATGAGCGTCACGACCACCACGCTTGCCGCTCCCCGCGGCGGCCGCCGCGCGAAAGACGCCTTGGTCCGCGCCCTCGTCTACCTCAGCGCCATCCTCGCGATCGTGCCGCTGGTCTGGATCCTCGTGAGCATCGTCGCCCAGGGCCTGCCAGCGATCCTCTCCGCGAGCTGGTGGACGCAGGACCTCGCAGGCACGACCGACCGCCGCGCCGGTGGCGGTGCGCTCCACGCCATCATCGGCACGCTCGAGATCGGTCTCGTCACCGCAGTGGTCGCCGTCCCGATCGCTGTGATGGGCGCGATCTTCCTCATCGAGTACGCGCGCGGCACCAAGTGGGCCCGCGTCGTGTCGTTCATGGTCGACATCCTCTCCGGCGTCCCGTCGATCGTCGCCGCGCTGTTCATCTACACGCTCATGATCACGCTCCTCGGCCTGGGCCGTAGCGCAATCGCGGCGTCACTCGCGCTGGTGCTCCTCATGCTTCCGACCGTGCTGCGATCGACCGAGGAGATGCTGAAGCTCGTGCCTGACTCACTCCGGGAGGCGTCGTACGCGCTGGGGCTTCCCAAATGGAAGACGGTCGTCCAGGTCGTCATCCCGACAGCGTTCTCTGGGATCGCGACCGGAGTCATCCTGGGCCTAGCGCGCGTCATGGGCGAGACGGCGCCTCTGCTCATCCTCGTCGCGTACGCGCGCAACCTGTACCTGTCGCCGTCGACCAGCAACATGGGCACCCTGCCCACGATGATCAACTCGGGCCGTAACGTGGCCGAGACCCTCCCCGGGTACGAACGGGTCTGGGGCGCAGCACTCACGCTCATCCTCTTGGTGATGGGTCTCAACCTCCTGGCGCGCGGGATCGCGCGCGCCAGCCGACTCAAGGATCGATGACATGGCCAAGCGCATCGAGGTCGAGAACCTCGACGTCTACTACGGGTCCTTCAAGGCCGTGGCCGGCGTCTCGCTGGTGGTCGAGCCCCGTACCGTCACGGCATTCATCGGCCCGTCCGGCTGCGGGAAGTCGACGGTGCTGCGGACGCTGAACCGTATGCACGAGGTCATTCCCGGCGCGTACGCGACCGGAAAGGTCGAGCTCGACGGCGTCGACCTGTACGGACCGGGCGTCGATCCGGTCGCGGTCCGCCGCCTCGTCGGCATGGTGTTCCAGCGTCCCAACCCGTTCCCGTCGATGTCCATCTACGACAACGTCGCGGCCGGGCTGAAGCTCAACGGCAACCGCAACAAGAAGGTGCTGGACGAGACCGTCGAGAGGTCCCTGACGAGCGCGAACCTCTGGAACGAGGTCAAGGACCGGCTCAACAAGGCCGGTACCTCGCTGTCCGGCGGTCAGCAGCAGCGGCTGTGCATCGCGCGGGCGATCGCGGTGAAGCCGGACGTCATCCTTATGGACGAGCCGTGCTCGGCTCTGGACCCCATCTCGACGCTCGCGATCGAGGACCTCATCGGTGAGCTCAAGGAGCAGTACACGGTCGTCATCGTCACCCACAACATGCAGCAAGCGTCGCGCGTGTCCGACCGGACCGCATTCTTCAACCTCGAGGCGCAGGGCCGACCCGGTCAGCTGGTCGAGATCGACGACACCGAGACGATCTTCGCCAACCCGGCCAAGAAGGCGACCGAGGACTACATCACCGGCCGCTTCGGCTGAGTCTGCTGGGTCGCGGGTTGGGGGGTCAGTCGATCAGGGTTTCGACGTCTTCCGGCGGTACGGACGGGGCAGGGGCTCTGCGGCCTCCGGCTCGCGCGCTCGACGTTCGGAGCGCGACTCGCCGCCTCCCAGCATGAGACGCCACCAGGGCGTCTTCTCGGGCTGAGCCTCCTCCTCCGGAAGGTCGGCGACGACCTCGACGGGATCCGGATGCGGTACGGGCACCTCGGTGATCATCTCTTCCGCTTCGTCGACCGCTACGGGCGCAGCCTCCCCTCGTACATCGAAAGGCGCAGCCACGATCACATCGGGCCCGGCCTCCACCACGGGCCCGGCCTGGAACGGCACGATCTGGATCGGTGGTGCGGCATCCGGCTCGGGCTGTGTCTCGACCTCGTCCGGCGCTTCGTCCTCGAGCACAAGCACCTCGTTCAGCTCGATCGGGTCGAAGAGCGCCTCGTCGTCGGGCTCGGGCGTGATCTGTGCGGCGGGGACATCGGCGACCACACTGTGTTCAGGCCGCAGCTCGGCCTCGGCGGAGATCCTGCTCCACTGCTCGTCCTCGGAGTCGGGCATGTGTCCTCCTGGCCTGGCCAACGCGTGACGCACGTAGACCCTGGTGAATCTGATGCGTCCTATTCTTGCCTGGTGAGCAGCCCAGCAGGTTGGTATCCCGATCCCGGTGGCCAGCGTGGCGCGTTCCGATACTGGAACGGCTCCACGTGGTCGGCCCAGCTGTCGTCCACCGCGTCCGCTCCCCCGCCGTCGAGCGGGCTCGGCCAGCCGTCCTCGAACGCGCCGCAGTTCGGGCAGGCCGGCTACGAGCCCGGCATGGGCTACACGCAGCAGACTCAGAAGAGGCGCATCGGTCCGTGGATCGGCATCGTCGTCGGCGTGCTCGTCATCGCGCTCCTCGCTTGGGTCGTGTTCCAGTTCGCGTCGTCGGGTGGCCTCGCGACGGGCGGCGCTACCGCAGGTGGCAACTCCACGACCAATCCGTGCCCGGTGAACACCCAGAGCCTCGCGCCGGTGACCCACACCGCCGACGGTCGCGTCCACGGCGGGATGCTGTCGTACCCGATGCTGGGCAGCCCCTGGAGTGCCCCCCAGCCAGACATCCGGGTGCCGTTCGGACGCGATGTCGAAGTGCAGGAAGTCACCATCGAGCCGAACTACGACGGCAAGAGCAACAGCTGGGTAGCCTCCGTGCTCGTGGCCGAACTCGCGTCGGGCGATGGCTTCTTCTCGCCGCAGGAGGGCTCGGAGATCGTCGTGAAGTGCCTCATCGGCGCCTTCTACGGCGACGCCAAGGTCGGACGCGAGGACAAGGTGAGTAAGGCAGCCACGGTCGGCGGCAAGGACGCCTGGCTCGTCGAGACGCACCTCACGTTCAACATCGCGGGATTGAAGACCAAGGGCGAGACCGCCATCGTGCTCATCGTGGCGACCTCGACCGACGCGTCGAGCCTGTACTACGCGTCGATCCCCGACACGTCCCCCGAGTACATGCAACCGGCCCGCGATGCCATGGCCTCGTTGACGGTGGGCAACTAGCGGTCGCAGGTTCTTGTCGGCAAGTCCCACTAGGCTCGCGCCCATGACGTACACCTCGGGCTGGGCAGTGGTCACGGGGGCCTCCTCGGGCCTGGGGCGGGGCTTCGCGACCAAGCTCGCAGCGGAAGGAATGTCGCTGGTGCTCGTCGCCAGGAGCGCCGGTGTGCTCCACGACCTGGCTGCCGAGCTGCGGGAGAAGTACGGCACCGAGGTCGAGGTGATCGCGGCCGACCTGGCCGATCCCGAGGCACGCGCGGCGGTGATCGCGGATATCGAGAGCCGTGACGTCGAGCTGCTCATCAACAACGCGGGCTTCGCGACCACCGGCGATTTCGTCGGCGAGAACCCGGCCCGCATCGCCGAGGAGATCTCACTCAACTGCCTGGCTTTGACGATGCTGGCTCGTGCGGCGGTCACCGGGATGGTTGCCCGGGGCCGGGGCGCGATCGTCAACGTCGCGTCCACCGCCGCCTTCCAGCCGATCCCGACGATGGGGGTGTACGCGGCGACGAAGGCTTTCGTGCTGCGGCTCAGCCTCGCGATGTGGCACGAGCTGCGACCGACGGGCGTCACCGTACTGGCTCTCTGCCCCGGGTCGACGGACACCAACTTCTGGGAGGTGGCCGGCAAGCCCGACGGCCTCGTGCGCCGCCGTACGGTCGCACAGGTCGTCACCACCTGTTTCGACGCGCTCTCTCACGGCAGCCCGGTGGCGATCGACGGAGTTCTCAACACGATCCTCGCGCGAGCGGCGGCATTCCTGCCGGACCGGATCACGCTCGCCGCGGCGCGCATGGTGGCCATCAGGAGCTGATCGGTGCTGTCTGAACGCCGTGGAAGGATGGTCCCGTGCGTCACGTAGATCTGGCCGTCATCGGCTCGGGCAGTGGGAACTCGATCATCGACGATCGTTTCTCTCGTCTCAGTGTTGCGCTGATCGACGAGGGGGATCCGTTCGGCGGCACCTGCCTCAACGAGGGCTGCATCCCGTCGAAGATGTTCGTCCACACCGCAGAGGTGGCGCGCGAGATCCGGGGGGCCGGACGGTACGGGATCCACGCCGAGCCGCCCACGGTCGACTGGCCTGCGATCCGGGACCGGGTGTTCGGGCGGATCGACCCGATCGCGGCGGCCGGCTTGGGGTGGCGCGAGTCGCAGCCAGGCGTGAGCATGATGCGCGGCACGGCGCGGTTCACGGGCGTCCGGGAGCTGGAGGTCTCGTACCCGGACGGCACGCGTGAGTCGCTCTCCGCGGATCGGATCGTGCTGGCGGCGGGATCGCGACCGAGGATCCCGGAGATTCCCGGGCTCGACGCGCTGGAGCTCGAGGGCAAGGTCCACACGAGCAGCACGATCATGCGGCTCCAGAAGCTCCCCAGCACGATGGTCATACTCGGTGGTGGTTTCGTCGCGGTCGAGTTCGCCCACATCTTCTCAGCGCTGGGCGTCGCCGTGACGCTGATCCACCGCTCCGCGTACCTCCTCCGGCACGCCGACGCCGAGCTCGCGCAGGCGCTCACGGACGAGCTCAGCCAGCGCGTGGTCGTACGGCTCAACCAGTCCGTCGTCGAGGTCGACGGCAACGGGCGCGGCGGGATCGGCGTCTACACGACCGACCTCAACGACATCGAGTACTCCTACGACGCCGAGGTGCTGCTCGTCGCGACCGGGCGGATCCCTAACGGCGACCGGCTGGACCTGGGGGCGACGGGCGTCGAGGTCGATTCGGATGGGTACGTCGTGGTCGACGCTCACCAACGGACCACCGCCGAGGGCATCTTCGCGCTCGGCGACGTGTCCAACCCGTCGATGCTCAAGCATGCGGCCAACGCCGACGCCCGCGTCGTCCAGCACAATCTGCTGCACCCTGACGACCTGGCGACGTCGAACCACGCCACGATCCCGTACGCCGTGTTCACCGAGCCGCAGCTGGCTGGCATCGGGGCGACGGAGCAAGAGCTCCGCGCGGCCCATACGCCGTACCGGGCGGGCGTGGAGCGGTACGCGGACGTCGCGTACGGGTGGGCTTTGGAAGACCCCGGCGTTCACGTGGCCAAGGTGCTCGTCGACCCGGAGACCCTGCAGCTGCTCGGCTGCCACATCCTGGGGCCACAAGCATCGACACTCATCCAGCCGGCCATCCAGGCGATGGCGACCGGGCTCGACGCACGCACGATGGCGCGCGGCCAGTACTGGATCCACCCGGCCCTCACGGAGGTGCTCGAGAACGCCCTGCTTCAGGTGGCGCCCGACCGATGAGGGTGGCGATCGCCGGGTCTTCCGGGGATGTACGGGCGGTGGAGGCGCTCGCTGTCGGGCTCCGGGATGCGGGACATGAGGCAGTCGTCGTGGAGTCCGCTGAGGCAGTAGGCATCGAGGCCATCGCCGCGGCGGCTAGCGGATCGGATGCGGTGGTCGGGCTCTCGAACGCCGGCCCCTGGGCCGTGTCCGCGGCGGAGCTTGTGGGCGCGGTGGGGATCCTCGCAGCGCTCGATCCCATGCTGCCGACGCGGGAGTTCGCGCCGGTAGTGGGTGGGGTGCGGCCTCCCGAGAAGCTGTTCCGGCAGGTCGGTGAGCTGTCCGACGCGGTCGGCTGGGTCCGGGCGGGGCATCGGGTGAACCGGGCGCGGCGGGCGCTGGGACTGGGGCGGATGGGGAACCCGGTTCACCACCTTCCGAGCCTTGGGGCATGGTCTCCCGTGCTCGTACCGACGCCGGACGACTGGGACGCGGGGCGCCTCACGGTGACCGGGGAGTGGTGGGTGCCGTCGGATGAGGACTTCGTTCCGGATCCAGCGTTGGAGACGTTCCTCGCTGCGGGTGACCGACCGATCTACGTGAGCTTCTCCTCGATGGAGGGGCCCGTGGTGGAGTACGCGGTGGAGTACGCGGTGGAGTCGATCCTCGAGGCGTACGCGAGCACCTACCGGATCCTGCTCGACTCAGGCGAGGCGGGCGGGCGTGAGCTTCCCGAGAACGTGCATCGCATCAGGGGCGTGCCGGACGAGTGGTTGTTCAGCCGCTGCGGCGCGCTGGTGCATGAGTCCGGGGCGGCTAGGGCACATACGGCGGCTCGCGCCGGCATCCCCTCCATCCCCGTACCCTTCACCCCCCAGCAGCGGTTCTGGGCCGATCGGCTGCACGGGTCGGGGGCAGCGACGAAACCCGTCGACCCGCGCTCCGGCTGGGAGGCCTATAAGGCCGCCCTCCGCGAGACCGTACCTGTCCGCGCGCTCGCCGCAGAGATCGCCGCGCAGATGGCCGGCGAGGACGGGGTCGCCATGGCCGTGGCTGCGATCCAGGACCTCGTGGGCTCTCAGCACTGACCTGCACGGAACCCCGGCCCGATCGCCGATCCGGTCAGCCCCGCGCGGGGCGGGCCTCGGGCAGGATCACGGCCTGGGCGATGATGACGCGCTCACCTTCGAACGTCGCGGCGGGCGACCCGTACAGCTCGTAGCCATCGCGGAGGGCCTGCGTCACACGCTCGCAGAACTTGGGGTCGTCGGGGCCGGTGAGCACGCGGTAGGAAAGCCGTACGGAGTCATTCATGACCTCACCGTACGCGCGGCTCAGATGCCCGCGTACGAGTGGAGTCCAGCGAAGACGAGGTTGACGCCGATGAAGTTCCACCAGAACATCGCGAACCCGAGGATCGCGAGGATGGCGGCCCGCCTTCCCTTCCAGCCGGCGGTGGCGCGGGCATGGAGGTAACCGGCGAAGATGACCCAGGTGACGAGCGACCAGGTCTCCTTGGGGTCCCAGCCCCAGTAGCGGCCCCAGGCGTACTCGGCCCAGATGGCGCCGGCGGCGATCGTGAAGGTCCAGAGCGGGAACGCGAACGCCAGCAGTCGGTAGCCCATGCGGTCGATGACGTCGGCGGTGGGGAGCCGGGCGAGGTAGCCCTTCACCGTGCCCTTGCGTTCGGCGCGGGCTTGGATGAGGTACAGGATCGCTGCCACGCCGCCTATCGAGAAGGCCGCTCCGGAGACGATCGCCGCCAGGATGTGGATCATGAACCAGACGGAGTGCAGGGCCGGTACGAGGGGGGCGACGGCGACGTAGAACACGGTCGCGGCTAGGCCATTCAGGATCGCGCCGAGGAGCGTGACCGGCAGCCCGAGCCACCGCAGCCCCCACTTCCAGACGCCGAGGAAGTACAGCGCAGCCACCACGACGGCTGCCGTCGTCACGAACTCGTACATGTTGCCCCACGGCGCACGGTGCGCCGCGATGCCGCGGGCGACGATGCCCATAAGGTCCACGACGGCGGCGAGGATGGTGAGGTTGAACCCCATCCGCGCGAACACGTCGGCCTTGCGAGGCGGTACGGACGCGGCCGATGGCTTGTCGAGCAGCGCGACGCCGCCCTTGCCGTTAGCCGCTACCGATTCAGTCACCGTCGCCTCGACGTTGCGGGCCAGCGCCCACTCGAGGGTGTGGAACACCAGCGCCATCAGGTAGAGCACCGCCGCCGTCACGATCGCCAATGCCGAGAAGCTCGCCACCGTCATCCCGTACGCCCTCTCATCGCCGTTGGGGACCCATCCTGCCTCGAGAACCCCGGAAAGTCCTCACCCCACCGATCAGGGATTCGGCGGGGGTCTCTCCAAGCCGAGGTCGGCAGCCACTGCCGCGATGTCGGCACCGACTCCGGAGCGGCCGTCGACGCGGTCCGCGCCGGCGGTCCACACCTGACCGCGAGAGACCATGAGCCACGCACGTCGCGGCTTCACGGACAGGCTGACCGCCATGCCGGCAACGGCCAGCAGGACGAACGCGAGGATCGCGCCCATGCCCGGCGTGCTCGACACCTGGAGCTTCACCCAGCGCTGCCAGCCGTCGAACGTCACCAGCCCGAGCCCGTTCGGAAGCACGAACGAATCACCCGGCGAGAGCTGCATCCGCAGCAGGTCGCCGTCCTGGGTGAGCTGCGTCATTCCCGTCTTGTCAAGGGTGAACACGCTCGACGGCACGCCGCTCTCCGCCTTCGGCGGGCCCGACCACGCCGTCAGGAACAGCTGCGGGTTCAGCGCCTCGGGGAACAGCGACACCGGCCCGGAATGGCCCACCGACGCGGTCGGCAGGAAGTACCCCTCCAGCCCGATCCGCTGCGGCCTCGCGTCCGGAACGTTGATCGCGCCCGCCGACTTGAGGTTGGAGTCGAGCGGCTGGAAGACGACCGGACCGGAGTACGCGATGTTGCCGTTCCCGTCCCGTACAGTCACCACCGCCGCATAGCCGTGCCCGACCAGATGCACCTTCGTGCTCCCGATGGTCAGCGGGCTGTTGACCTCGATGCTGTCGGTACGACTTCCGGACGGGTCGGTCACCGTCACGTCCGCCTTGAACTCGCGCGCGGCGCCGGTCTGGACCGGCCCCGTCTCGTAGGCGACGTGGAACGCGTCGAGCTTCACCGTGAACGGGTCGAGCTGCCCGGTGAACGCGGCCCCGGCGGTGACGTCGTCGTACTGCGTGAGCGTGTTCGAGAAGCCCTGCCCCTCGACGACGATCGCGGTGCCGGAGTGGCCCAGCAGCGACCCGAACCCGACCGCCAGCAGCACCCCGAGCAGCGCCACGTGGAACGACAGGTTGCCGAGCTCGCGGATGTAGCCGCGCTCGGCGCAGACGGTGTCGCCGACCCGCCGCACCCGGTACCGACGCTTCCGCAGCGACGTCTCCGCGGCCGAGAGGAGCTCATCCGGCGGGAGACTCGAGCTGTACGCCGACGCGCCGGACATCTTCGACACCGTGCGGGGTGGCGTGGCGGCGGGGGCCCGGGCGGCCCTCAGGTACACGGCGGTCCGGGGCACGATGCAGCCCACCAGCGAGACGAACAGCAGCATGTAGATCGCCGAGAACCACGGTGCGTGGAAGACGTCGAACATCCCGATCTTGTCGAAGAACGGGCCCAGCTTCGTGTGGGCGGCGAGCCACTGCGTGACCGCGAACGGGTTCACCGGACGTTGCGGCACGATACCGCCGGGGA
>Ga0097691_1002664_pt1 | contig 11611 bp, 10 predicted proteins | sample NGESurdeep072012_8_FD_72858 | JGI IMG/M metagenome (GOLD analysis project Ga0097691, IMG submission 72858) | Arctic peat soil microbial communities from Barrow, Alaska - NGEE Surface sample 210-1 deep-072012 | ecosystem: Environmental > Terrestrial > Soil > Wetlands > Peat ...
TAAAGGATCGACGTACTGATCCCGGCGGCGATCATAAGAGCGCGCAAGGACCGATGTGCCGAACGAGTTTCGACTTCAGCGTTCATAGCGCCATCCGCCGCTCCCGCCATCCCGTCAACAGCTTGGCGGTTCATCTCGTCTCTGCGCAACGGCGATCGCGCCGGTAAGGCCGGCGAGCACCGCCCAGTAGGCATAGCGGAAATCCGAGGCGACGCCGACGGCAAAGAAGGTCAGCACGTAAACCGCGGCCGATCCGCAAACCCCGATGGCAAACGTTCCCGACGGCGTGTTGCGGCGCCGCCATGCCAACGCGCAGACCGCGATGCAAACGAGCAGCCAAGAGCCCGGGCGGAACAGCGGCGTGGGCTTGAGCGCGTCGTGGATCGCCACGAGAGCGACAAAGGCCGGACGATCGGCAAATGGCAAGTTGGGCGGGTCGTCAATGTTTTGCACCCACATTGTGAGGTTTGCGCCGCCCGCCAGAAAATTCCACATGAACGAAGCGCGGTGTTGCAGATAGGCGATCGGATGATGCATCACCGCGCGCTGCCACGCTTCGGCAAGAGCCGGCGTGCCGAAAATTTTATCGCTTTCGAGCCGCTTCATCACGAATTGGCAGGGATCGAACCTCCAATAGATGTCCCACTCGGTCGGCTGATAGCAGCCTGTGGTGAGCAGGGCATCCTCGGATGCGGTCCAGGTGACCGAAAATTGATTCTGTTGGGCAAAGTGGCTGATGCCGGCGATGTCGAAGACCATGATCGGGTGCAGCGGATGCTGCCGCACCGCGCCAAGCGCGCCGTAATACACAACCTGCACCAGCGCAAAAAGTCCGATCCCCGCTGGCACAAAAATAATAGCGGCGCGCTTCCAGGAAAATTGCGCGGGCCACACGATGGTGACAGCGAGAATCGGCGCGGCGATCAGCGCATTCGGGCGCAGTAGGACGCCGAGCGCGAGCAGGCCGAGCGCCAATGCTTGGACCGGCACGCGCAGCTTGGCCGCGCGATCGGCGACAACGAAAGCAAGCACGGCCGCTAGTAGCCATAGGCACGCGAACAGGACGTCGCGCCAAAGGGTGCCGATGAAAACAAAGGCCGGTGGCGACAGTGCCAGCAACAGCACCAAGGCCCCGAGCCAGACCGAACGGCGCGCCAAGGTCAGAGCCAGCAGGCCAAAGGCCAACCAATAAAGCGTCACGATCAGCAGAAACAGGCTGGCTGAGCCGGGCGCGATCGGATCGATCAGCGACCACAGCACGACCATCACCGGAGATTGCCAATCGCCGCGGAAGCCTTTGGCGATGTCCTGATAGACAAAGCGCGCATCGTAGGTCCAGACGCCGGGATAAAACACCAGCAGCGTCAGGCCAAAGCCGGCGGCGACCATTGCGATAGTCAGCAACGCGGAATGTCGCGATAGCGGTAAGATTGTCTGGACGCCTTTAGGCGAGGGCGGCATAGACGTCTCCGGAATTGGCGGCGGGCGGCAGTTCGGCAAGCCAGCGAGCGATGGCATTCGCGTCGATCCAATCGCTGTGCTCGAACGTTTGGCTCTCGCCCAATATCGCATTGAAACGGGCGTAGCCGAGCGCGCTGCACCGTTCGACGCAGGCGCGCGCGATGTCGCGCTGGATCAAGGTAAACTCGAAAGACAGCGCTTGAACCGGCTGCCCGAGACCGGCCAATACCTCGGCCTCAAAACCTTCGACGTCGATCTTGATGAAGGCAGGCATACCGTGCCGTGCGATCAACGCATCGATGGTCGTGATCGGAACACGCAGACGCTTGGGCCAGGTTTGGCCTTCCCAGCCAGGCGCGTTTGCGGCCGCGGCGATGAAATCCGTCGACACAGTCGAGACGGTCGGGTTGTCGATATTGACGCGTAACTCGATGAAACCCGGTTGACTTCCGACGGCTGCGGCTTCGATCGTGACTTTCGGGTCGCGGCGGTAGAGCAGGCGCAACGTCTTAACCAGCGCCGGCTGCGGTTCGACCGCCACGACCCGCGCCCCCAGCCGCCGGAAGGCGGCGACGCGGTCGCCTACATGCGCGCCGATGTCGAACACCAGATCACCCCGCCGCACGAATTGACGGTACAGCCGGTGCATGGCTGGGCCACGCTGCCGGTCGCCATAATAGATGCGCAGCGACCGGACAATTCCTCGTACCGTCCTGAGGGCATCAAGCATGATGGGACTAGCGTTGTATCCGCGCCATCGGCGCGTTGACCTCGATCGCCGGCAGATGCAACGGCAGCAGCGCCGCCGGCGGTTCGTTTTCCTCGGGGATGCGGCCGACGCCGATGCGCGCGAATAACGAGCCGAGGAGAGGCGAGGCGGTCGCAACGGCGAACGGCGCGGCCAAAATGAGCCCGGTCGTGCCCAACAGCGCCCATCCGATATCGTTCGGCGCCTTCATGACGACAACGGCCAACACCGTGCAGCCGGCTATTGTCTGTGGCCACAGCTTTGCGAAGGCGAGCCGCCAGGGCACCGCATGGCTTTCGCGCGTCTGGCTGTTCCAGGTGCCGCCGCGTCGAAACACGAACAGACGGGTGAGAAAAATCGTATGCGTGAGCGCGATGACCGGCGACAGCAAAACCATGAACAAAGTCTCGCTCGCGATGTTCAAGACGAAGGCAACGACGCCGCCATAGGACCGGCGTGCGGAACGCCGCAGCAGCACATCGACGATGCTCGCGATCTTCGGCGCAAACGTCATCAACATGACGATGGCGAATAGCGCGGCGCCGGCGCCGAACTTGACCGGCACGGACGGCGCCGACGGCGTGTCGGAAAGGGCAAGCATAACGGTGCCGAGTGCCATCATGGCCATCCAGGCCGGCGAGCTGAGATACATCCAGATTGCGAACAACAATTGGAATCGGCTGATCGGTTTCAGGCCGGGCATGCGCAAGAGCTGCCAATACTGCATATTGCCCTGGCACCAACGCAGATCGCGGCGGCTGAATTCCATCAGCGTCGGCGGGTTCTCTTCCCAACTCAATCCCTCGATCGGCAGCACCCTGACCTCGTAGCCGGCCCGGCGCATCAGCACGGCCTCGACCTGGTCATGGCTGAGAAGATGACCGCTGAGCGGCCCGTTCCCCGGCAGCACCGGCATGCGGCAATGCGCGATGAATGGCGCAAGGCGGATGACGGCGTTATGGCCCCAATAGGGTCCGCAATCGCCCTGCCACCAGGTGGCGCCCAAAGTGTAGGAGCGCATGCCGAGCCGCATGCCGAATTGGAATATGCGCGCGAACACGCTGACCGATGGCATCCCGACAATCAGCGTCTGCAAGATGCCGAGGGTCGGGTTGGCCTGTGCGATCCGCAACAGACGCAGCACGGCGTCCGCCGGCATGAAGCTGTCGGCATCGAGCGTGATGGCGAATTCGTGATTGTTGCCCCAGCGGTCGCAGAATTCGCGGATGTTGCCAGACTTGAAGGCGGTGTTGACCGCGCGTCGACGGTAGGTGACCGGGATCGTGCCTTGCCACTTGGCGGTAAAGGCCTCGAAGCATGACGTCTCGGCCGCGATGATGCCGGGATCGCTGCTGTCGCTCAGAAGATAGACATGAAACAGGAGCGCGACGCGCGCCTGCACCAGGCCGTCCATCAGCGGTTGGAGATTGCGGGTCACCTGCTCTGGGCCCTCATTGCGGATGCACATCAGGATCGCCGTCGACGCGATCACCGGCTCGTCGCCACGGATGCTCACCGCGAGAGGGTTCACGGCCGCGGCCGGATCGCGGCAAAAGCGCATGATCAAAAACCCGATTGTGGCATTCCAGAACCCGACCACCGACCAGGGCAGGGTCACGGTGAAAAGCACAAGAAAGGCGATGGCGCCGACGCTATAAGGCGGAACCGCTACCGCCGCGAGCCACAGCACTGCGGCCATGGTGGCGGCAATCAGGACGGCAAACAGCGCCCGGCGGCGCGCAAGTACTGTCGTTAAAGGGCCTTCCGCTGTGGCAGAGAGCGCGGTCACACGATCGAGCATGGCTTTGGCAGTCCCTCCTGCTTTCTTGTCCCGTTCAGGATATACCCGTAGCGCGATCGCAAAGTCCAAGGCGGGATCAGAAAAGTGCCCGATCGAACCACCGAAGCGTTGTGGTATGTTGGCGCCGGATGCGCTGAAATCCGCAACGAGCCGCTGGCCGAACCCGGGCCAGGCGAGGTTCGGGTCCGGGCGCTTTATAGTGCAATCAGTCGCGGCACCGAAAGGCTGGTACTGGCCGGCCGCGTTCCAACGAGCGAGTTTGAGCGCATGCGCGCGCCCTTCATGGGCGGCAGTTTCCCGTTTCCGGTGAAATACGGTTACTCCACCGTCGGCTGCGTCGAGGCGGGGCCGGCCGAAATGGTCGGCCGGATTGTCTTTGTGCTCCATCCGCACCAGAGCCTGTTCAATGTCCCGTTGAGCGCTGTCGTGGCACTGCCCGATGGTGTGCCGCCCGCCCGCGCGGTGCTCGCCGCCAATATGGAGACCGCGCTCAACGCGGTCTGGGATGCGGCGCCGGCTGGCCGCATTACCATTGTGGGTGCGGGTGTTGTCGGCGCGCTGGTCGCCTTTTTATGCGGGCGGCTTGCCGGCGCGCAAGTGACGCTCGTCGATATCAATCCTGCGCGCGCGGAGCTGGCGCAAAAGTTCGGCGTAAGTTTCGCTACGCCTGAAGCGGCGCCGACCGATTGCGACCTCGTCGTCCATGCCAGCGGAACGGCGGCTGGCCTTGCGACCGCGCTGTCGCTTGCTGGTTTCGAGGCGACCGTGCTCGAGTTGAGCTGGTATGGCGACGCCCTGGTGCCGGTTCCACTCGGGGCTGCGTTCCATAGCCGCCGGTTGCGGTTGGTCTCGAGCCAAGTCGGCCATGTCGCACCGTCGCACCGCGAGGGCTGGACGCATCATCGCCGTCTTGCCGACGCTGTGGCGCTGCTGGCGGATTCGCGTTTGGATGCCCTGCTGGCGCCCGCGGTGGCGTTTCATGATCTGCCGGCGCGACTTCCGGATATTCTTAACGCCAAGAACGGCGTACTATGCCAGCTCATTAGCTATTCTTGAGAGGTTCCTTTGTTCGCCGTCGAAGTCCGCGACCACATCATGATCGCTCACTCGTTCCGCGGGGCCGTGTTTGGCCCGGCGCAAGCCCTGCATGGGGCAACCTTTGTCATTGACGCGGCATTCATGGCCGAGACGCTCGACGCCAATGGCATCGTCATCGATATCGGGCGGGCGCACGAAGCGCTAAAGGCGGCTCTCGCGCCGCTCAACTATTGCAATCTCGACAGCCTGCCGGACTTCAAAAGCACCAACACCACGACCGAATTCCTGACCAAGCATATCTACGATCGGCTGGCGGACGCCGCGCGCGAAGGCAAGCTCGGCCGCGCCGGCCGCGAGCTCAAGGCGATCCGCGTCACGCTTTCAGAGTCGCACGTCGCACGCGCCTGGTACGAGGCGGCATTGTGGTAAGACGCGTCGCGTTCGCGGTGCCGGGCGATCTTGCGACCCCGACCGGCGGCTATGCCTACGACCGGCGCATGATCACGGAGCTTGAGTGTCTCGGTTGGAAAATCGATCTCGTCAATCTCGGCGAAGGCTTTCCGCGACCGAGCCAAGAGCAACGCAAAGCGGCGCAGGAACGGCTGATAGCCATTGCGGCGGGGTGCCCGATCGTCATCGACGGGCTCGCTTATGGCGTTCTTCCCGAAGTGGCTTTACAGCTTTGCCCGCGTCATCGGTTGATTGCGCTCGTGCATCATCCGCTCGCGTTGGAATCGGGACTGTCTGCGGCGCAAGCTGATGAATTCCGCGCCAGCGAACACGCGGCGCTGGCGGCTGCAAGTCGCGTCATTGTCACGAGTGCGACGACCGCGCGGCTCCTTGCTGCCGATTACGGAGTGCCGGCTGATCATATCGTCGTCGCATGCCCGGGAAGCGATTCCGCTCCAGCGGCGCACGGAAGCAACGATGGCATCGTACGGCTGCTTGCCATCGGCGCGATGGTGCCGCGCAAGGGGTTTGACGTGCTGATCGCCGCACTCGCCACGCTCGCCGACCTGCCGTGGCATCTTACAATCGCTGGTGACCGTCGCCGCGATCCCGACGCTGCCGCGCAACTTGATGCCGATATTGTGCGCTGTAAGCTCAGCCGCCGGGTTGCGGTGCTCGGCGCCGTGTCGCGTGAGCGCATCGCAGAACTCTATGCCGGGGCCGATCTGTTCACGCTTGCTTCGCGTTTCGAGGGCTACGGCATGGCTTTTTCCGAAGCCATTGCCCACGGTCTGCCGGTCATTGGCACGACCGCGGGCGCGATCCCGGAAACGGTGCCGGCGGGAGCAGGGGTGCTCGTTGCACCCGACGATGCGGCTGCGCTCGCGATGGCGTTGCGCCGGGTCATCGAAAATCCGGACGAAAGACGCCGCATGGCAGCGTCCGCGCGCGCGGCGGCGCAAGCGCTTCCGAGCTGGCAGGACTCTGCGAAACTATTCGCGCGCGCGTTTGAGGACGCCGCATGACGGGCTTTTCGGCTGACTGGCTCGCGTTGCGGGAGCCGCACGACGTCCGCGCGCGTAATCCGGCGGTTCTCGACGCCGTTGTCGCTTCGCTCAAACGCTATGCCTCGATCAGGATTGTCGATCTCGCCTGCGGCACCGGTTCGACGCTGCGCGCGCTTAGCCCTCGTCTTCCCGCCCGGCAGAATTGGCGGCTTGCCGACAACGATCTCGGCCTGCTGGCGCGTGCGACGGCGACGACGCATCCTGCGGGGGTCTCGGTCACGGCGGTTCCGCTCGATCTTAATCGCGACCTTGAAGCTGTGCTCGATGGGCCGGTCGATCTGATCACGGCCTCGGCGCTGCTCGATCTCGTTTCGGAGGCTTGGCTCGAACGGTTGGCGGTCGAGATCGCGGCGCGATCCATCCCGCTCTATGCGGCACTGAGTTACGACGGACGGATCGAACTCGGCCCCGCCGACCCGTTCGATGCGGCGATCATTGCCGCGGTAAACGCGCATCAGCGCACGGACAAGGGTTTTGGGCCCTCACTCGGTCCGGCGGCGGCCTCCTGTGCGATCGCACGATTTGAATCGCTGGGCTATTCCGTCGTTCACGGTGCATCCGACTGGGTCATCGGACCGGATGATCGTGACATTCAAATGGAAATTTTTGCGGGCTGGGCGAGCGCGGTGCGCGAACTCGGCGATCTGTCGCTCGCCGACACGGTTGGATGGCTGACCCGCCGACGCGACGCCGTCGCCGCCGGAAGCTCATCAATCTGCATCGGTCACGTTGATGTTTTTGCGTGGCCGATGGGCACGCGCTGAGCCGACAGGTCGCAGTCGAACAACACCTCGTCGTCGAGTTGATGGGCGCGTATCGGCATGCGTAATGCCTGATTGGCTCGCTCGATTGGGGGCAAGATGAAGCTTGCACGCCCGCTGCCGAGGATGATCGGTGCGACCATCACGTGCAGACGGTCGAGGCAGCCGGCGGTGAGAAAACGCGACACCGTGTCGGCCCCACCTTCGATCAGTACACGGCGCAAGCCGCGTGCGGCCAGCGCGGCAAGGATCGCAGGCGGAGCGATATGCCTATCAGCGGTGGGCAAGGCCAGAACTTCCACCTCGGGGGATAGGGCGCATTGCGTTCCTTCTGCTGTCACCAGCAGGCGGCGGATGCCATCGCCGGTGAAAACTTTGGCGCTGGCCGGAAGCCGCCCGTTTGGGTCGAGCACAACGCGTGCCGGATGTGGCCCAGCGACCCGCCGTACCGTCAGCAGCGGATCGTCGGCGAGTGCCGTGCCGACGCCAATGACGACCGCATCGACTAGCGAGCGTAGCCTATGCAGATGAGCGAGACCCGCCGGTCCGTTGATGTATTTCGAGTGTCCGGACGCGGTTGCGATACGCCCGTCGAGCGATTGGCCGATCTGGGCGATGACGACCAAATCGTCGACCGCCCCGGTTTGAAGCGGCTCGAACAGTTCGCCCCAGGGCGGGGGTAAGGGTTGCACCAGATTGCGAAAAGATTGCGCGAATTCGGCCCATAAATTGGAAGCGTCGCCATCGATGGGCGAATGATTTTCGCCGGCGCTTCTGCTAGTCTTGGCTGCCGGGGTATAGCTATTCTTCAACGGCACGGGGCGCTTGCCTTCATAAAAACAATCTCTTTTCGCAGTAAACTGGCACAAAACAGTTGGTATTGCGACCGGAATGGGCATAGGGGTCGCGGTGTTTACCAATGAGAGCCGATGGCCAAATGGCCAAAGGAAATTCTGGTAGGAAGATAAATGAGTTCGGTCGGAAATAGCGTGGTTTCTAGTCTGTTCGGTACCAAAGGGCAGATTGGCGTCAATCGCGGGGTCGCCGAATTCCACGCCCGAAGGCCAGTGTTCATCAGCGGTGGGGGCGAAACGCTCCTCACTTTGCCGGTCGAAGGGCTCGACGCTCAACGGCTTGCTGAATTTGTCGCGCTCTGCGCGCCGGTCGTGCCGCGGTTGGTCATCACGGCGCGCCGCGCGCTTGCGCTCGGTCTCGACGCAACCACGCCGGTGGCCTTGAATTTCACCGCGGGCCTCGACGTCGATATAATTCTCGCGCTTGTGGCCGATGCCAAAATCGATCGTCCCGTTGACGTTAAGGCGGCCGGTCCTGCGGCCTCGGCCGCAATCGAACTCGTGAAGTTATCGCAAGGCCTGCCTGCGGTACTGGTTGCCGACGTCGTGGCGGGAGGTGCGATCAACCACCACATCATCACAGTCGAGGCCGAGGCAGTTGCACGTTTCGGCGACGAAACCATCCGATCGCTTGCGATCGCCAGTAAAGCCTCGGTGCCGCTTAATTCCGGCGCGCGCGCCGACTTCGTCGTTTTTCGTGACGCGATGGGCGGCAGTCCGGTCGCAATCATTGTCGGCAAGCCCGATTTCTCCGTACCCGTTCTGGTGCGCTTGCACTCCGCCTGTCTCACCGGTGACGTATTCGGCTCGCGGCGATGCGACTGCGGCGATCAACTCAATCTCGCGCTTAAGCGCCTCGAAGAAATAGGCGGCGGCATCGTCCTTTATTTGCCGCAAGAGGGCCGCGGGCTTGGCCTCGCCAACAAGATGCGGACCTATCAAATGCAGGACGATGGGCTCGACACGGTTGATGCCAACACGACGCTTGGGTTCGATGACGACGAGCGCGACTACGGCATTGCTGCCCGCATGCTGCAGATGCTCAAGTGCAATCGCGTCGTGCTCCTGACGAATAATCCAGCCAAGATCGACGGTCTCGCCAAATCTGGAATCGAGATTACGGGACGGATGGCGCTTGAGGCGCCGATCAATGCGGACAATCGCCGTTATTTGACTGCGAAGGCCGCTCGGGCCGGGCACCGGCTTAATCATCTTGTGACTTCACAAGCCGAACCGTCAGATGCCGAACGCGATTTGGCTCCGCTGGCACCTTGATATCGACAAATCCAGTGTCTTCGTGGCAAAAGCCGCGGGTGGGCCTCTACGGGACTAAGGAACGGTAACGATCATGCCAGACGCTGGCCCGGGTCGCTTGATCGGCGAGCTTACCTTCTTGGAAATTTCAAAGTTTCTCAGCGAGAGATCGATACTTTGTCTGCCGATCGGCTCGATTGAGCAGCATGGCCCCCACCTGCCACTCAACACCGATGTCGTATTGGCTGAGGGTTTTACTCGCCGCATTATTTCCCGCTGGGGCGAAGCTCTTGATCTTTGGCAGCTTCCAACGATGTCGATAAGCCTCGCCCGCGAGCATGAATGGGCGCCCGGCACGATGTCGCTATCGATCCAAGGAATGACGACCTTCATGCGCGACCTGGGGCGCGAGATTGCTCGCGCGCTGCCGGCGCACAATCTGGTTGTCATCAATGGCCACGGCGGCAACAAGGGAATTCTGGAAGCTCTGGCGCAAGATTTGCGCGCTGACTTTGGCCTCAATGTCTGCATCCTGCATCCCGCGGTATTGGCGGAGGTCAACGCGAATGTGGCGATTTCGGAGATCCATGGCGGAAAAAACGAGACGTCGATGATGTTGGCGATCGCGCCCCAACTGGTTCGCCGGGATCTCATCGCTCAGCTGAAAAATCCCCCCGATGGAGAGGCCATCCGCAAGACGATCCTGCAAAAGGGGGTAACGTGGCCCTGGACGACAGACGATAAGCGGCTCGCCGATCTGGGAGTGATCGGAGATGCCCAGGCGGCGTCGGCGGAGTTCGGACAACGTATCGTCGATCATGTCGTCGAGACGGCCGGCGGTGTTCTCAAGCAGCTCTTGGACAACCAGCGCTTTTCGCGCGGCTAGGTGTGCAGGGTGTGCGCTAAACTCGCCGGAAAAGCTTCTGTTGGTTTGCAATTGAGCCGTTAAGCTATTGATCCGTCTGCGGCCGAAAAACGTCGGTTTGTAAAAAACTCTAGCCAAATCAATTTATAGCCCCAGACTACGAATCTGGGGGTAATTTTAAGGACCCGGTGCTTCTTCGCACAGGTATCCCACAGAAAGGCCGTGAACAAACGAAGTCGAACGCCTGCAATCAGACACGATTGAGCGTGGTTTTATCGTTGCTTCTCGGAAGAGCATGTCGTTCACAACGGTCTGGTTGGAGGTTCGAGTTCTCCCGTCTTCGTCTTCTCGCGCAGCCTGGCGGTCAGCGATTAGGGCCGCCCCACTTGCAGATCGTCGAAGCCTTTCGTGCATCCGACAAAGATCTGCGAGGCGTAGGTTTTGTGCGCTTTTCACGCAGCGCGCCGCTGGCCAGAGAACTCTCAAAATCCGATTTAAGAGAAGATTAGCCAGTCAGACCCGCGCCGTCGGCTATGTATCTCTCGGAACACGGCGGACTATTTTCACCCGGATCATTCCGGCCGGTGATAAGCCCGCCGTTTGCTAGCCTTTGGCGACAGCGCACCCAAGCATTCAGCACTCAGCTGGCGTCGCTTGATCTTCAGGCAGACGACGATCCGGTCGGCGTCCGGGATGAAGTCGTTGCACAAGCGCATCACGTCCGGCGTGCAAAGATCGGCCGCGTTGGCAGCTTGCGCCGAGGCCGGCGTCACGCCGGCCGTCACGAGCAAACCTACCGCCAGTCCGGTCGCGGCACAGAGCCGCGGCCGGGCTTTCATCCATGACGATTTTTTCATCCGACATTCCCTAGATGACCTCTGGAACGGAGTGGACGATAGCAATCGTGGTAGTGTCCGAAAAGACGCCGGCATTCGATAAAATGATAGATTGTCGAGGCAATCCCGGCGGATCGACCCGATGACACGTTCTGCGTGGCCATTTTGCCACGTTGACCGCAGTGCCACGATTCTCGACCCATACTATCCGGATAAATATTTTCGAGAGACTATGCTATTTAAATTGAGCAATTAATTATATGGTCAATGAAATTGGCGCCGACGTACCCGAGGCATTAAAATGGAAGTCAACCGGATGCCAGATACAGTCACAAGATCAATACACGACTACTGGACGCTCTTTCTTTTTGAGGGAGTTGCCTTAGTTTCGTTGGGACTATTAGCAATCATAATTCCATCAATCGCCAGTACGGCCGCGACCCTGTTCATCGGTTGGCTTTTTATCGTAAGTGGAG
>Ga0097691_1002665_pt1 | contig 11604 bp, 13 predicted proteins | sample NGESurdeep072012_8_FD_72858 | JGI IMG/M metagenome (GOLD analysis project Ga0097691, IMG submission 72858) | Arctic peat soil microbial communities from Barrow, Alaska - NGEE Surface sample 210-1 deep-072012 | ecosystem: Environmental > Terrestrial > Soil > Wetlands > Peat ...
TAGCTCCAGCAGGGCACTTTCTCCGAGTCCGGTTTTAGCGAGAAACACGCGGAATTGCGGGCATTTCACGCGATTTCTAGGGGAAAGCCGCAGAGTTTCTCTGCAGTTGAGACTAGCTGGCGGAGGATGCAGTCACGAGCGAACCCTTCTCCGCCTGAATTCCCTGCTAACAGGGAAAAATACAGGGAATTTCGCGAATGTTGGGCGACCCAATGTGGCTGTCATCGCTGTAAGATACTCATTCTGCCAGACTTCTCGGACCAGTAACCAGTTTGTGCGCTGAAACGAACAGGGAATTTTCACGGGCCTATCAGGGAATGCAAGATGCTTATCAGGGAATTAAGTTCACCCATCAGGTCATGACCGGAGAACACCGATCAGCAAGCCGCGAGAATGACGCATCAACGCAAACATGCCCGAAATAGTAGTTGCGCTGTCAATCAGCCGGCTTAGCCCAACTCATTCATTTTGCGGGCGTTCTGAGTTTTGGCGAACCACAAGTCCAGTTTGACGGGTTGTCGGCGTTCCGTCCTTGTGGCCAAACTGAAAGTGGCGAACCGTGCCATTAGTCAGCTGTCTATAAATAGTTGTTGATATCAGGGCATGTCGTACCCAAACCCGAACGGGGCGCCCAGCGCGGATTACTCACGAGTTGGCGATTTGCACTAAGCCGCTAGCCTCAGCGATCACCCAAAACCGGCCAACGAGAGCAGCGGGCCTTCAAACCCGGCGCGCAATAGTAGGCGTTTACGATCGGCCTCGGTTTTTGCCAAAAGCGGTAACAGAAGGTCTCGTTGCTCGTGCGAGATCTCCTCGACGCCCAGGATTTCTAGAGCATGCGACAGGTCCAGCATTTCGGCGATCGACGGCGGCTTTTCCATGTTCCAGCCACGCAGAGCGTGCGCGAGCCCGGCCAGTTGTCCCCGCAGCCGCAAGCTTTCACTGCTACTGCGGATCGCCAGAATCTCTCTCTCACGCTCGACCGATGGGTACTCAAAGCGCAGATAGAAACACCGTCGCCGCAGAGGATCACCCAGGCGGCGCTCTTCGTTCGAACTCAGAACAACGAACGGGACGGTCGATGCTCCGATCGTTCCCAGCTTGGGGACTGTGATCTGCCAGGCGCTCAGAATCTCTAGCAAAAGGGCTTCGATGTTGTGGTCGACCTTATCGAGTTCGTCGACCAGCAGCACGCAAGGACGCGCTTCGTAGCGCAGTGCCCGCAATAACGGTCCCTCCGCAAAGAAGTCCAGCGAATGCAGCCGGCTCCGTATCTGGTCCCACTCCTGGCCGAGGTTGGCAGCTTGAGTGTCCAGGAAGAGCTTCTGCAGCGCCTCGTCGAATTTTCCGATGACCTTCTCTTCGGTGATTCCCACGTAGCACTGAAGGCGCTCAACCACCGTATTGGCAGCCGCGGCCACCGCATAGGCCAGTTCGGTCTTGCCACATCCTGGCGGACCTTCCACCAGCAGGGGCTTACGCATACGGGCCGCCAGATACACCACTTCCAGTGTGACCGGATCGATGATGTATCGTGCCGCACGCAGCTTGGTGGCGAGTTCGCTTGCAGACGAGAACACGTCGGCTTCCTTTCGTCGTGAAAACTACATCGGAAGCGCTAATTTTGCATTTGTTGGTGCGCGGACTTTGCGGTTATTCGGCAACCTTGTAGGTGGGTTCCCTCTCACGTCGGGAGCGAGGGTGCGAAGCGACGAATGCGTTTCCATGGGTCTAAGGCCCTGATTCTGTTCACTCGCCGCCTCATGCCGTCAGAGCTGCGGCTCCAATCAGACCGTGGAACTCAGAAATCAGAAATTTATTTCACCAATCACACTTTGACTGGGAAACGGGCGCTGACTGGGAAACGGCCGCTTTTCCGTTGTTGCATTCGGACACTGTCAGGCGATTCCACAGTCCGCGATGTCCGTAACGGCCTCGTTCGCACCGTACCCGTCAGACTTTATTTCACCAATCACACTTTGACTGGGAAACTGGCCGCTTTTCCGTGGCTGGGTTTGGACACTGCCAGGCGGTTCCGCGGGCCGCGCTGTCAGTAACACCTTCGATCGCACGGTGCTCGCCATATTTATTTCACCAATCACACTTTGACTGGGAAACCTTACGCTTTTCCGTTCCAAGAGTCAGAATCAGGGCTGGGTGCCCGGGTCGGGCTGTTGGTGAGGCTTTTCTTCGCGGGGTGCCTGCCATATTTATTTCACGAATCACACTTTGACTGGGAAAAGGACGCCTTCCCGTCGCCGGGTTTGGACTCTGCAAGGCGATTCCCCAGGCCGCGCCGTCAGTAACACCTTCGACCGCCGGGTGCTCGCCATCTTTATTTCACCAATCACACTTTGACTGGGAAAAGGACGCTTTCCCGTCGCCGGGTCTGAACTCTGCAAGGCGATTCCGCAGGCCGCGCCGTCAGTAACGCCTTCGTTCGCCGGGTGCTCGCCATCTTTATTTCACCAATCACACTTTGACTGGGAGCAGAGTTCTCCGACTCCCAAATGGTGCTTTAGTTGGACTTGCAGCTGAAAACTCTCCGTCTTCGCGGTGCTTTTTGACAGCAAAGAGATTTCGCACTACAAAGTGCCCACTATGGCGACCGACTCCCTTGTGCTCAGCACCCTTTTAGCCGAACTTGCCCTACGACAGCTCCCGTGTGGAGGCTGGGCTGCTCTTGCATCTTCTTCGCAGCCAGCCATTGAGCCGACGTGCTACTCAGCGCTCGCACTCGGCTCGGTCCCTGCAGGCGACATCGAACGTGCTCAGGATTTTCTGCTCCACACCCAAAATCCTAATGGTAGTTGGCCGGTCTTTCCCGGAGACGATCAAGAGGGTGGCTGGGTCACTTCGCTGGCTGTAATGGTCCTTCGTGAAGTGGTGCCGGCCATACCGGCAAGGTTGCAGGGCTTCCACTGGCTGATGAACTGTGCTGGCAAGGAATCGAACTGGTTCTGGAAATGGAAGTTTCGGATCGCTGATCGCCACGTCCGTTTCGACCCCGACAAGTATGGCTGGCCGTGGTTTCCGGACACGGTCAGTTGGGTTGTTCCAACCGCATTCGCAGTCCTTACCTTGAACCAGATCCCATGCTCATGCGGTGGTCTGGAACAAGTCTCTTACCGGGTCAATCGTGGCGTTGAGATGTTGCTCGATCGTGCCTGTCCTGGCGGGGGATGGAATGCCGGTAACGGCGTCGTCTATGGTTCCGCCCTTGCACCGCACGCTGATGATACGGCGATCGCGCTGTTGGCGCTGCGCGATCGAGCGAAGGAACCCGTTGTGCAAGGCTCCGTCGACTACTTGGAGCGAGTCGCCGCAACTCTTACGGCGCCATGGAGTCTTGCGTGGGCGATTCTTGCTCTCACAGCACACCGGCGGCCGACTACTTCGCTAAGCAGTTCTCTTGTTGCGCTTCCTGATCTCTCAAGCATCGAGGACACCAGCACTCTGGCTGTGGTATGCCTCGCACTTGATCAACCCCGCGCGTTACAGGCGTTTGGGGTGACGCTGTGAGCCTTACCCGAAGAGAACTCGTGATTGGCAGCGCGGCTCTGGCGGCTGGCGCGGCGGTCACGGCTCCATTTCTGCTGCCCAAATACCATTCAGATCAACGACCAAAGCGATCCCGAGTTGCGATCCTTGATGCACAGCAATACTCCCAACAACTCGACCAAATCCTCGCCGCGGGCCTCCGCCTCTTCCCTCTTGACGTCCGAGGCAAGAGGGTGCTGCTCAAGCCCAACTTAGTCGATTACATTCCAGGCAATACAATCAATACCCATCCATTGCTGGTCCTCGCCGCGGCCGAATCATTTCGCCGACTGGGTGCCGAATCCGTGTTGGTAGCCGAGGGACCGGGACATCAACGCGACACACATCTGGTGCTTTCACAGAGTGGTTATGATCGGTGTCTTCGAGACGAAAGGATCCAATTCGTCGACCTCAATCGCGACCAACTGATTCGCACTGCGTTACGGGCGAGCTATACGGGCATGAAGGATCTCTGGCTCCCTCGGACCGTGCTGGAAGCGGATTTCCTGGTTTCCATGCCCAAAATCAAGACCCATCACTGGTCTGGCGTGACGCTCAGCATGAAGAATATGTTCGGCTTAGTGCCGGGCGCACGATACGGATGGCCGAAGAATATTCTCCACTGGAAGGGCATTCAGGAGAGCATCCTCGATTTGTGTGCAACCGTTCCCATCCACTTCGTTATCGCGGACGGCATTGTGGCGATGGAGGGGAACGGGCCCCTCAATGGCTCGGCTCGTCCTTTGGGAAAGATCGTGCTTGCGGATGACTCGGTTGCAGCCGACGCAACCTGCGCACGGCTTATGGGGTTCGAACCCGAAAGAATCGGGCATATCCACGAGGGTTCGAGATTCCTGGGCAACGCTTCTCCTGCACTCATCGAACAGGTTGGAGAAACCGCCAATGCTCCCGCGACTCCCTTTCAGGTCGTACCGGAGTTCCGACGTCTTCGTGCACTGTGAAAGGTGCTTGCTTGTCCTTGCGTAACCAGTTGTGCGGCATGCCCAGTCCGTTCGGCTGCAGTTCCAGGGCCCGCGAGTAGAGTAGGTGCATTGTTTCCGCGTTGGCGCTTCGTACGGCGAACGAGACGAACTGCAACGCCTGCTGGATTGCTTATTGGAGCGACGCGGCAAAGTCCGTCAGCTAATCGGAGACTTCAGGACATCCAGCAGAAAACCTTTTCCGAATTGGACCATGGAACGGTCGACACCTTGCGCGAGCGAAGCCAGGGTAGAGACGATTGCGGTGTGAGATCCGCCCAGCTTCAGCAAACCCTTGTAACTTGAAGCATAAAGTGGCACCGGATTGAAGCATAAAATGGCACTGCCGCGCTGGTGATCCCTTTCAGATCAGTGCGGGGCCTTCCGGCTGCCAACCCACCAAAGAGAGTTGTCTGCACCTCAAATGTTGCATTCGAATCCGAGCTCATCAAGGCGTGTTGAATTGCTTGATGGGGCTCTTGACCCCATCGCTTGTGCCATTGGCCGCCATCGAGTCCACCGTATAGTAGTACGTCGTCCGAGGCGCAAGGCCATCCACGCGCACGCGAAAAACTGTGTATGGATGGTTCTGGTTTAGCCGGATAGGAGACTTCGCTGTCTGGCTAATCTCCTTGGGATTCGTACCGAAATGCACGACTCCGAAATGCTCGTCCGAGCCCCCAGGGTTGTTACTGGTCCACCTGATGATGGCGGACTTGTCGTTTGCTAATTCGAGCTCTGGCCCTTGCGTGATCTGGACGCGAGCGGATTTCGGAGCCGGAGGAAGAACTTTGGGACTGTAAGCGCTTGTCTGAGCGGTCATCGAGTTTGAGAAGACCAGGCAGCAGGCCAAAGTCGCAATCGACAGTATCACATAGAGTCTATTCATGTGCGCCGACCTCAAAGGGAATTTGCCGATTCATACGCATCGCGCAATCAAGGCGCATGGGCCGCCCCATGCGCCTCTTCGCAGCCGCCGAATTAGTGTTGTTTCATTGACAACTGCTGTTTCATTAACGCGCTGGGGGGGGGATTATCGTTGAATTACCCTGAGTTGAAGCATTACCTCCGCTCATGCAAGCTCCGGTGTAGGTGTTAATGTCAGGGTAGGGTGTCGTGAAGCCATCGGTGAGGGTTTGCATAAACGCAACGATTTGATCCTCCTCTTGGCTCGTCAAGCCGAGATTACCCACTGTCATATCTTGATTCTGCGGGACCTCGGCCGCCGGCCAGCAGTCTACTTTTTCAGTGGTTCCTGTCGGGCACTCTCCAGAGGAAACATTCATCCTGTACACATCGCGCGTGTTGTAGAAGTGTACGAGTTGCTTCAGGCTCTTGATGTAGCCATTATGGAAGAACTCCTTCTGGAAGTAAGGGCCCGGGGCCTCGGTGGTTGGACACTGTGGCGGCACCATGGCCACATCGCGTACCGTGGACGTCTGCATCTTGCCGTCGGAAACAGCGGCGTATTGTCGCCAAGTCGCGTTCGGGCTGGGCCAGGAACCGAAACCGCTTCTCAGGAAAGTTCCTAGTCCGTAATCCGTAAAGGCATAGCCTGCCGGATTGGGCGTAAATCCGAGGGCATCGGGCGTGGTCTCATAGTAAATGGCAACCCGGGGATTCTTGGGTAGACCGAGATTAGCCGAACCGAAGCAGGTGAAAACAGGCGTTGTGTCCGCTGCGGTCCCGGTGTCTTCGGCGCTCGTATTGGTTGGTGAATGGGCCGTTGACCTACCATCCAGGTGGCATGAGTTGCAATTCGCTTTGCCACGGAACAGGTCGTAACCAGCTTTCTCTTTCGCTTTCAGCGTATACTTGCCCGCCAGGAATGCGTCGAATTTAGAGGTGAAGGGGCTGACAGACGCGCTGTGCTCGTATGCGTTAAGGGACTGCGCCCAGTGATCATAATCCGCATTTGAGCGAGTGCGATCATCCGGACTTAGCGCAACTTGCTCAGCGCTCCCGCCGGCATTAGGTATGGCGCATATCTGCGCAGTATTGGAAGGCCAGTTGATGGAGAATGAGCCAGCGCCCCATATCTCCTCAAAGAGAGGCCTGTACGCAGCCAGTGAAAGTTTGTACACGACGCAGGCGGTGTCAGAGTTGCCCATTTCCAAAGCATCGACGGGAGGGCCCTGTGACTGCTCGGCGTCGGGACTCCTCAGCAAATATCCGGTTGCGCGTGAATCCCAGAAGTTCCCACCAAAGAAAGCGCCCTGGGTTGCGTTGTACTCAAGCGGAGGGAAGTAGCTCGCATAGGTGTATCTCTGCGCTGTCCGCTTGCCCGCTCGAAAGTGATACGATCCGGGATACGCGATCATCAGCAGATTCACCGACGGGATTGGTCCGCTAAAGCCGGCGTACGGCATGTGGCAAGACGCGCAGGCCTCATTGTTGTTGGGCGAGATGTTTTTGTCGAAATTCATCAGTTTGCCGAGAACTTCTACCGAGGCAACTCCAGTGTCCTTAAGTATGGGCGGGTTACCTGTCAGAGTTGGGGGCTTTAGGGTGTGCCACTGTCCAATCGCTTCATTTTCGATGAAATTCACCTCCCGCAGGACCCTTGCTATCTCTGAATTCAAATCGCTCGGAAGGATCCCGGGGGGGTACGGGTTGTAGATCGGGGAGGTTGGAGGCGCGGCCGCACTCTGGGCGGACACTTTTCGTTGTGACGGCGAAATACATAGCACCGCGGCACAAATTCCAACGACTGTTATGACGGTCAACATTCGACGGTTCATAGATAGATTCCCTCCTGCAGGTCAGCTTTCGCTCGGGGTGGACACGATTTGCGGCACACTCGATAACACAAGGCAAATTTAGATTCGAGGGCGCCGCCCTCTGGAAGTTGTGCGTCATCCTTGTCCGTGCTCGGTCTCGTGCTTCCTTCTCCTCGTTTTAGCCTCTGACGAACGGTGGCGGCTAACTTGTTACGGAGCGAAGTAGATTGGCGCCTCAGGTCTAACGTAATCAGGAATCTCCTTTTTGAGAACCGCCTTTCTCAAACTGTAATCCTTGTGACCGATTTCCGTAAGCCAAGACTGCACCTCCGAACAAAAAACTGAGTAGTGTCGTTCCATTTTGGGAATCTCTGCCTATCGCAATTGCTCCTCGCCGATTTCTCCGACACCGCTCCCTCCTCCTTCGTTCTCCCCGACTCGATTCGCGTGCTAGGACACTGGTTGTTAGCCGGCCGGAAGCGGCAGCATCGCGATCCGTCGCAACATCGCCGCAAACCGTCCACGCGTCAGATGCCCTTCCGCCAACATCAGCCGGAAGTACCGCGCATGCTTCACCAGCCGCCCACCCGTCTTTACCAGCCTCTGCTGCATGCTGGTCAGTGACCAGTTCTCGATACCACCCGGCAGAGTCAGCCGCCGCCACAGGTTGCCCAGGTTGTAGGCGAGAATGCTGAGCCACAACCGCACCTCATTGCCCTTGAACCGGTGGCAGGACAGTCGCGTCATCTTCACCGCCTGCTTGCCTTCCTTGATCCATTGCTCCGCCTTACCACGCTGGTTGTAAAAACGGATCACCTTCCGGTTCTTGAGCTGCGTGTTGGTTACGATGAAGCCCACCCTTGGGAACAACTCCCCAGCATGGAACTCCACCTTGGCCACCACCCGCCGCGCCGTCCTCCAACTGGCTGCCTGATACAGGAAGCCCTTGTACCAGACCACCGGCTTGTGGCTCGGTCTTCCCACCGGCCGCGTCAGCAGCTCTTCAATATCCCGCATCAGGCAGTCGTTGGCCGGAATCCGAATCGCATACTTCGCTCCACGCTCTTCCAGCGCTTCGTAGATCTCCGGTTTCGCAAAAGCCGCATCCGCCCGGAACCAGACTTCTTTACCCAACTTCTGTTGCCGTTCGATCTCCGGCAGTAAAAGTTCATCCCAACCATCGGCGCTGTGAACGTTGCCCGCATCTGACACGCTGCCTTCCGAGAAAACGGTCTCCGCACACACTCCGGTGCCCATCACAGGCTTTGGCCGGGAATTAATCTCCTCGACCCCTTTTGGAGATTGCACCGCCGATGGACTGCTTGGATGTTCTCGGAGCTGTCGTCTCGCCTAGCACCTCCCATCCCCTTGGGCTCGATGTGGTCGGGCGCAATCTCGTTGTAATGTGCGAAGGTTTGGTGGCAAATCGCGCACTTCCCGTCTTGCTCCACGACTTTTCGGCTCAGTAGCTTCCGCATCTCTGCTGGCGACCGAAGTTCGCGATATCCCCTGGGATGGTGTGGATCTTCGATGCGCTGAACACCAAGCTGAAATCTGCGTTCTTTCCGCGCCTGCTCGCGACCGCAGCAGAACAGAGAACGATGGATTGGGCAGTATTCATTCCGACGGAGTTTCACGGGAATGCTCCTGTGTGACTTGCATTGGTATTCGTTGCGGCTATCCACGGCTCCGATTACCAAAAGAGATCAATAAGGGCCGGTACACATCTTCCGCAGCGTGTAAACTGCTTGGTTCCCCGGATATAGCGTCAATGGGAGTGCACCGCCATGGGTGGCCTGCCGGCTTTCGATCGGTATATCGGCATCGACTATTCCGGCGCAGAGACGCCGAAATCGAGCCTCAAGGGCTTGCGCGTTTACATGGCGGACCGCAACGGACCTCCCACTGAGGTGCCGCCGCCGCCCAGCCCACGCAAATACTGGACACGGCGGGAAATCGCCGAATGGTTGGTGGAACGCCTTTCAGAAAAGCAACCAACCTTGGTTGGGATTGACCACGGCTTTTCGTTTCCTCTGCGGTATTTCGACGAGCACCACCTGCTGCACGACTGGCCTACATTTCTCGACGATTTTCAGCGGCACTGGCCGACGGATGATGACTTCAATTACGTCCAATCCGTACGCGATGGCGCTTGTGGCAACTGTGCAGCTCGATGCGGCGACGCCCGTTGGAGGCGAGTCTCAGAAAAGAGGGCTGGGGCGAAATCTGTGTTCCACTTCGACGCGCAGGGATCGGTTGCAAAGTCCACGCATGCCGGCCTGCCTTGGCTACGGTATATCCGCCTACGTGTCCCCAGCGTGCACTTTTGGCCTTTCGATGGCTGGAACGTCCCGGCGGGACGGTCGGTTGTGGCAGAAGTCTATCCCTCGCTTTGGAGCCGGGGTATCGCGCGGGAGGATCGGAATGATCATCAGCACGACGCATTTTCCGTTTCGGAATGGATGCGCCGCTCCGACCTTGACGGTACGCTCGCGGGTTTCTTGGCTCCCGCTCTGGCACCTGCAGAACTCGAAGCAGCGCACGTTGAGGGCTGGATACTAGGAATCAAGTGAACCGAGAAATCGTGCCGACAGCGATACGAAGATGGAGCACATGGATGGTGAAAAGAACATTTCCCTTGTCGAAGGTCTATGGCCTGCTGGAGCCAGGGCCGGTCGTACTGGTCACAACCGCCTACAAGGGGCGAGCCAACATCATGACCATGTCCTGGCATACGATGATGGAATTCGAGCCGCCGATCGTGGGCTGCGTGATCAGCAACCGGGGCTACACGTTCAGCATCTTGAAACAGACCAAGGAATGTGTGATCAACATCCCGACGGTGGAGTTGGCGGCCCAAGTAGTGGGCTGCGGGAATACCTCAGGGCGCGACGTCGACAAATTCAAAGTCTTTCAACTTACGCCAACAGCCCCGCTGAAGAAAAGTCTCGCAGGTAGAGGTTTGAGCAGTCTGTTCACAAAAGAACACGCGCAGTTTCCTCCTCCCACACCGGAGCTGGTGAAACGTCCCTTTCGCAAATGCCACAAAGATGATGCGGGGCACTGTGCACTTTGGCAGCGTTGCTGCCGGAGTTGCTCGCTTGAGTTGCGATGGGAATACAGACAAGCGTGGGTAGCCCGCCCGACCTGACATCTCACGTTCAATGTGTGCGCGGCGTCCTCTGAAGTCTCGATCGCTGGGTTATCTGACAATTGCCGGCGGCACCTCTGCGTGTTTCTCGTCCCGGTTTGGGATGATGCCGGGACCCAGGCCCGAGATGGTCAATTCTGCTCAGACCTCAAACAGCCGCGAGATTACAAAAGTGGCAGCAGAAGCGCCGCAACATCGCGCGTTACAAGGGCCAAGGAGAAGTATGAAACCCAGCATGAAAGACAAGCTCAAGGGCAGCTTCCACGAAGCAAAGGGAACCATCAAGGAGGAAGTCGGAAAGGTTACAAACGACCGGAAATTGAAAGCCACGGGGAAAGCCGAAAAGAAGGCGGGCGAGCTTCAGCAGCGGATCGGCCGTGCGAAAGACACTGTCGCAAAATTCTAAGGGAAGGCTGAAAGAGCTGAAAACGAGATAGGTTCTTGAGGATTGAATCCGCGAAGAACTGGTCGACATGCGGATGCACCTCGTCACCAATGTCTTCGCCCGGCCGCAGGCACATCACAACAAGCTGCGAGTGCGGGCCGGTGAATAGCACCAGTCGAAAATACGTGTTCTCCGTGGTCTATTTTTCGATCGACCCAACATATCCAGTCATAGTTTTGGTCTCCTTCAGGTCCCTGATGGTATTGCCAACTTTCGTCTTGGCTCTGCGCCGTTTTGCGGCTACTCAATCTTTCATGTTCTTGGCGACGAAGTCCCAGTTCGCCAGCTTCCAGAAGGCCTCGACGTACTTGGGCCGCGCGTTGCGCCAGTCGATGTAGTAGGCGTGCTCCCAGACATCGCAGGTCAGCAGGGGCTTGTCCTGGGTCGTCAGCGGAGTGCCGGCGTTGCTGGTCGCCCGCAGTTCGAGAGTTCCGTTCGGCATCTGGACGAGCCAGGCCCAGCCGGAGCCGAAGAGGCTGACTGCGGTTTCGGTGAATTGTTTCTGGAACTGCTCGAAGGACCCGAAGTGTTGCTCGATGCGTTGGAGCAGCGCGCCGGCCGGTTTGCCCGCGGCATTCGGGCTGAGGCAGTTCCAGTAGAAGGTGTGGTTCCAGACCTGGGCGGCGTTGTTGAAGATTTTGCCCTCGGAGGAGCGCACGATGTCCTCGAGCGGCAGGTTCTCATACTTGGTGCCGGGAATGAGCTGGTTCAGGTTGTTCACGTAGGCTTGATGGTGCTTGCCGTAATGGTATTCGAGGGTCTCGGCGG
>Ga0097691_1002666_pt1 | contig 11603 bp, 11 predicted proteins | sample NGESurdeep072012_8_FD_72858 | JGI IMG/M metagenome (GOLD analysis project Ga0097691, IMG submission 72858) | Arctic peat soil microbial communities from Barrow, Alaska - NGEE Surface sample 210-1 deep-072012 | ecosystem: Environmental > Terrestrial > Soil > Wetlands > Peat ...
GAAGTACTCGACCGCGTTGTGCGGGAAGAAGCGTCGGAATTCCTGATAGAGCTGGGCGGCGAGCGTCTTGTTGTGGACCATCACGAGCGTCGGGCGGTTCACCCGGGCGAGCGTGTGGGCCATCGTGAAGGTCTTGCCCGACCCGGTGACGCCGAGCAGCACCTGATGCCTATCGCCGCGCTCGAGGCCGTCGACGAGCTCGCCGATGGCGCGCGCCTGATCGCCCGCCAGCTCGAAATCGGAGACGAGAGTGAAGCGATCATGCACCGAGGGCATCGCAACCGCTAATCGTACTACAAGGGACTCGAGAGAAAACCCTGCTCTGCGAGTTCAGCGAGTTCTGCGTCGATCGTCATACGGAATCCGTTTGTAGGGTCCGAAGTAGCCCTTCCGCGAGCGGACGCGGCAGTCCTTCCGCCTGACCTTCACGTCCACCTTGCGCCACGCGCCGTCGGCGGTGTCGTTGGTCGGCACGTAGCCGATCGTGTATTGCGCGCGCACTTCGGCGAGCACCTTCTCGTACATCTGATCGAGCTCTTTCACGGAGACGGGAAAGAACGCCTGGCCGCCGGTCGCCTCGGCCATCTGCTGCAGCCGCATGCGCTGCTCGGTCCGCGACAAAGACAATTGGTGCTCGAGCTCGCCGATCACGTAGAGGGTGGCGTCGGACGCCTTCAACAGGCTGTACAGGTCGACGAAGCTCATCGAGCTCCTCGTGTCGCCGCCGTCGGTGTAGAGCAGCATCACCTTGCGGCCGTCCTGCTCCTCGGCGCCCGTCAGATACACGCCAATCGCGTCGTACAGCGCGGTGTTGCCGCTCGCCTTCTGCAGCCGAATCCGCTCGATGAGCCGCGCGAAGTCGGCTTGGCTGTATCGCGTCGAGCGCACCTCGGTGTCGAAGTCGATCATCGTGATGTCGACCGCCTCGAGCAGCGAGTTGAGGAACTTGATCGCGGCGGTCTTCGTGAAGCCGATGTCCTCGCCCATGCTTTCGCTGACGTCGAGGAGCAGGCCCAGGTGCGTGTGGAGTGTCTCCGGGCCGCTGTCGAGCCCTGAAGCAAAATACTGAATCGTCTGCTTCTTGCCGTCTTCGTCGATCTCGAAATCGTCGGCCGTGAGATCGGTGACGAGATTCCCTTTCCTGTCGGTCACGGTCACACCGAGATGCACGAGGTCGACGCCGCCGTGGAAGACCGGCACCTGCGGCGCCGACGCGAGCGCGCGCGGCCACGGCGCCGCCCACAGCACGGCGGCAATGACGCTGGCGACGGCGATGGCGCGCGGCTGCACGAAACGTCACTCTACACCGGCGTCCCACCCGGCGCCACACGGCCCATGGGCTCCGCTCGGCCGGGCGTATAATGGGGGGTTGATATTCCGATGCGGTGTCTAGCCGTCTGCCAGGATGAACTCGTCATCAGGATGCTCGACGAGATCCTGGTGCCCGGCTTCGAGGTCGAGTTCATCGTCGAAAGCCGTCCGGCGTCGAGGCGCCTCCACGACGCCCACGTCAACGTCACGGCCGGCGATCCCCGGCGCACCGACACCTACCTCAAAGCCGACCTCGGCCCAGGCACCTGCGTCATCATCGAAGACAACGGCCGCCGCAGCCTGAAGAAGATCCTGGAAGCGGTCCGCGATGCCGGCGGCACGCTCGTCTACGTGCTCGGCATCGGGGCGGCCGCGACCGCCCACCGCGCCGACGAGCTGCGCGGCGAATTTCCGGACGTCGCGTATCTCTCGATGGCCGAGCTCTTCGGCGGGCCGCTGCTCACCGAGTTCGCGCGCTCCATGACGCGGGCGCGCGTGCAGCAGTACCAGCGCTACTTCAGCGACGGCGAGCGCATCCTGATCATGCTCCACAACGATCCCGATCCGGACGCCATGGCGAGCGGCCTCGCGCTCAGAAACATCCTGCGGCGCACGAAGACGACGGCGATCATCGGCGCGATGCAGGGGGTCACCAGGCCCGAGAATCTGCGGATGGCGAACCTGCTCGACATCCACGTCGAGCCGCTGACCCCCGACACGGTGAAGGAGTACGATCGGGTCGCGATGGTCGACGTGCAACCGCACTATTTCGGCGGCGTGATCGACCAGGTCGACCTCGTCATCGATCACCACCCCGAGCAGCCGGGCTACGCCGCGGTGTTCAAGGACATCCGCGCCGACTATGGATCGACCTCGACGATCCTCACCGAGCATCTGCGCGCGGTCGACGTCAACATCTCCGAGCGCACCGCCACGGCGATGCTCTACGCGATCAAGTCCGACACGCTGTTCTTCAACCGGCAGACCAACCGCGTCGATCTCGAGGCGTTTTCGTACCTCTATCCGCTGGCGGACGCCGCGCTCATCCGCAAGATGGAAGGGGCGGAAATCACGGTCGAGCGGCTCGACTACGTCATGAAGGCCCACCAGAGCGGCACGCTGGTCGAGCAGGTCTTCTGCGCGTTTCTCGGGGCCACGCCGCGCGAGGATTTCATCCCGTACGTCGCCGACTTCTTCCTCCAGCTCGAACACGTCAAGTGGACGGTCATCGCCGGCATCGTCAACGATTCGATGGTGATCTCGGTGAGAAACCTCGGCTACTCGAAGAACGCAGGCGAGCTGGTGCGGCGCTTCTTCGCCGACATCGGCAGCGCGGGCGGCCATCGCGCGATGGCGAAGGCGGTCGTGCCGATGCGCGCGTTTCGAGAGAAGTTCGGCGAGCTGTCCGCCGAGGAGCTCGGCGCCATGCTGCAGGATCTCGTCGCGCAGTTCCTACATGAAGCGACGGCGGTCGGCGAAAAGAAACGGGAAACCGCCGGAATCAAGAATTAGGAATTGGCTTCCTAATTTCCCAGCGCCTGATCGAGGTCCGCGATCAGGTCCTCGGCGTCCTCGAGCCCTACCGACAGCCTGAGCATCCCTTTCGTCACACCCGCCGCGCGGAGCTGATCGTCGGTGTGGCCCCACTGCGAGGTCAGCACCGGCATGCTGATCAGGCTTTCGACGCCGCCGAGGCTGGCGGCCCGCTTGATGACCTTCAGGCGGTCGTAGAGCTTCTCGGCGCGATCGTACCGGCCGTCGAGATCGAAGCAGACCATCCCGCCGAACCCGGTCATCTGCCGCTTGGCGATCGCGTGGTCGGGGTGCGACCGAAGTCCGGGATAGTAGACCTGGCTGACGCGGCGGTCGGCGGCCAGGAACTCGGCGACCGCCTGGGCGTTCGCGTTGTGGCGCGCGACGCGCAGCGGCAGTGTCTTCAATCCGCGCCCGAGCGCGTAGGCCGGATACGGATCCATGACGGTACCGACCAGGCGCCGGACCTTCGCGATCGGATCGACGAGCGCGTTCGGCCCGGCGACGCTGCCGCCCGTCACGTCGCTGTGGCCATTCAGGTACTTCGTGGCGCTCTGCATCGCCAGATCGACGCCGAGCGCCAGCGGCTGCTGGTTGATGGGGCTCGCGAACGTGTTGTCGATGACCGACAGCACGCCGCGCGCACGGCAGGCGGCGGCAATCTTCGCGATGTCGAGGCAGCGAAGCGTCGGATTGATGGGCGACTCGAACCACACGAGGCGCGTCGCCGCGGTCAGCACGCGCTCGGGCTCGGCCAGCTCCTCGATCGTGACGAACCGCGCCTGGATGCCGAATCTGGTCAGCAGATCGCCGAGCAGGTGCAGCGTCCCGCCGTAGATCGCCGCGCTGCAGACCACTTCGTCGCCGGCCTTCACGTGCGCCATCAGGATTGTCGTCGTCGCGCCCTGGCCGGACGAGAAGAGCAACGCCGACTCGGCGCGTTCGAGCGCGGCCAGCTTCCGCTCGACGCTGACGATCGTCGGGTTCGCGAAGCGCGAGTACAAGTACTTTGTCGACGTGCCCTGGTTGTACGCGGCGACCTCGGCGGCGTTCTCGAAGACGAACGTCGACGTCTCGTAGATCGGTGTCGTCAGCGGAACGGCGTCGCCGATGTCGGACTCGCCGGCGTGAATCAACTCGGTGGAAGAACCTTTTGTCATAACGCTCCTTGTCCCACCCGCTCGCCGCTGGCGCCGACGACCGGCTCGACGAACTGTCGGTACGCATCTTCGTACCCGCGGCCCATCAGCTCGGCCAGCGGCTGCCGGCGATCGGATCGGTCGTCGAACCCGCCGGCAAAATCGAATGGACCCACGGGGTTGTGCTCCGGACGAATCGTGAACAGCCGGGCGATCCCGCTGGACGCCGCGCTGAACGCCCCACCTGGCGCAACATTCGTCGCGTCGCGGACCGCCGACGCCTCCGACGATTGCAGATACTCCCCCATCCGGCCGCGGCCGTCGAGCCGGGGCGCCGACAGCGCGTGCGGCCCAGGCGTCTCGGGCGACGCCGACACGATGATCGCCTGCTCGACGCCCAGCGCCGACAGTTCCTCGAGGAGCCGCGCCAGACTCGCCGGGCGATCGCAGACGCGGTGCGTCTCGCCGCGCCAGTAGCCGTCGGGCGCGAACCGCATCTCGTGCACGTCGGTGGCGAGCGGCACCGTCAGCGCGCCGGCGATGGCGTCCGCCACATGATCGCGCCCGACGCCGCTCAGATCGAAGACTTCACCGCGCCGCGCGTCGGCCGCGGCCGTGGTCGCGCGCGTGATCAGCCCGCGCCGGCGCGTTTCAGCGACGAGCGCGAAGACCAGGTCGCGGTGGGCATCGAGGTCGTGCACCGTGATCAGCAGCTCGCGAAAGCCCGGCTGCCCGAGATTCTCCGCGAGCAGTTCCGTGTAGCGGCGGCCGATCTCGGCCGGCGCCGGCTGTTTCAGGCGCGCCGCACCGCGAATGAGATCCCACATCACGCGCCAGCAGTGATCGGTCACTTCAGACGCTGACAGCGGCGACCGCACGACGCGCCACCAGAAGCGGCCGCGCTGCCGGCGCCCGCCGCCGCTCCTCAGGCCGCTCACGAGCGCGATCGCGCCGGCCAGACCAAGCACCAGCACGGCCAGACGCGGCAGCCACGTCGGCAGCGCTCCGGGCGCGAACGCCGATTGCGCGAAACGCAGGTAGGCGCCGGCGAGGCCGGACGCGCCGCCGATGCCGACCATCTTGAGCACGAAATCAACTGGAAACACAATGAGACCGAGCGCCACGGCCGCCAGCGGCGCCGCCACGATGGCGAGCGACACGACAAGGGACCACGCCGCGAGCCGCAGCATGCCGCGCCACGGATAGAACGACCGCACCGCCGGCGCGCTCCAGAAGCCTTTGTCGTCCCAGAGCCGCTGCGCGCCGTCGATCGCCGCGAAGACCGCGCCAATGACCCCGACGCCGCGCCCCGCGACGATATCGAGCTTGACGCCCGCTTCGTGCAGCGCGCGCAGCACGCCCGCGTGATAGGCGCCGGCCGTACCGGTGCCCGTCAAGACGAGCGCGGTGCGAAGTTGGGGAGAATAGCTGTCAGCCGGCGGCAGCGCGGGCTCGATCATTCCGCTTCGTCGTGGATGGTGAGCAGTAAGACGATCTCGAATTCGCGCATGCCGCCCGGCGTCGTCACTTTCACGGAGTCGCCCGGCTCTTTGTTCAAGAACGCGTGGCCGATCGGCGACGTCGTCGAGATCAGGCCCTTGGTGGCGTCGGCGTCCTCCGGCATCACGAGCTGGAACACGAGCTTCTCGCCGCCCTTCTCGATGACGTGGACGGTCGAGCCGAAGCCCGCGCGGTCGGAGGGAATGCGATCGACGTTGATCATCGCAATCTCGGCGACGCGCTTCTTCAGCATGCTGATGCGCGATTCGACGAGCCGCTGACGCTCCTTGGCCGCCGAGTACTCGGCGTTCTCGCGGAGATCGCCGAGCTCGCGCGCGCGCTTGATTTCTTTCGGGAGCTCCAGCTTCAGCTCGCGATCGAGCGCACGGATCTCGTCCTCGAATTTCCTGATGAGACGGTCTTTCATCGCAGGGCCTCATGGTACCACAGTGCTATGCTTCGAGAACGCATGCGGCGCATCACCAGCCGTCAGAACCCGCTCGTGGCGCGCTACCGGGCCGCCGCCCGCGGTCGCGCCGACGATCTCCTGCTCCTCGACGGCGCTCACCTGGTCGCGGACGCGCTCGACGCCGGCGTCCACCTGCGCGAGGCCGCAGTGGCTGACGGCGCCGACGTTGCCGACGCCGCGGGCCATGCCGCCCGCCGCGGCGAAATCCGCGCGCTGGCGGCGCGGCTCACCGAGGCCGGCGTAGAGGTCGTCGCCGCCTCGGCCGCGGTGATGGACGCGCTCAGTCCCGTGCGGTCCGCCAGCGGAATCGTCGCCCTCGCGGATCGTCCGTCGCTCGACGCTGGGCGGATGTACGGCGGCGGCGCCCCGCTGGTCATCGTCGCGGTGGACGTCCAGGATCCCGGCAACCTCGGCGCGATCGTGCGCGTCGCCGAAGCCGGCGGCGCGACCGGCCTCGTCGCTGCGGGACGCTCGGCCGATCCCTTCGGCTGGAAAGCGCTGCGCGGCTCCATGGGCAGCGCGCTGCGCATTCCCGTGGTTGTCCGCGAGCACGCGGATCAGGCGGTCGCCGACGCGCGGCGGCATGGCTGCCGCATCGTGGCGGCGGTGCCGCGAGGCGGACGTTCGCTGTTCGACATCAACCTGAAGGTGCCCGCCGCGGTGCTCATCGGCGGCGAAGGCCCCGGCCTGCCGGCGGCGCTCGTCGATGCGGCCGACGATCGGGTGACGATTCCGATGCAGTCGCCCGTCGAATCGCTCAACGCGGCGGTGACGGCCGCTCTTATCGTCTACGAAGCTCGCCGGCAGCGAGCGGCCACGTAGAAGGCAGAATTCAGATTTCAGATTAGATTGCAGAATGGATTCCTTGTTTCCTGACGATGTGCCGACCGTGGCCGCGGCTCCCGCGCCGCTCGCCGAGCGCATGCGGCCGCGCACGTTCGACGAATTCATCGGACAGGAAGAGCTCCTGGCGCCCGGGAAGCCGCTGCGCGAGGCGATCGAGCGCGATCTGCTGCAATCCATCATCCTCTGGGGACCGCCCGGCACCGGCAAGACCACGCTGGCGCGGATCGTCGCGGACACGACGAAAGCGCGGTTCGTCTCGTTCAGCGCGGTGCTCGCGGGCATCAAGGAAATCCGCGACGTCATGGCCGAAGCCGAGCGCCTGCGGCGCTCGACCGGCCGACGCACGATCGTGTTCATCGACGAAATCCACCGCTTCAACAAGTCGCAGCAGGACGCCTTCCTTCCCCGCGTCGAAGCGGGCGACATCGTCCTCATCGGCGCGACGACCGAGAATCCGTCGTTCGAGGTGAACGCGGCGCTGCTCTCACGGTCGAAGGTGTTCGTGCTGCGCGGTCTGACGGCCGACGAGGCCGCAGCCATTCTGACGCGCGCGCTCGAGGATCCCGAGCGCGGGCTGGGTCGCCAGCCGGCGAATGTCGAACCCGACGCGCTGCGCGCGATGGCGCTGTATGCCAACGGCGACGCCCGCGTGGCGCTCAACCTGCTCGAACTGAGCGTCGCAGCCGCTCCGATGGTCGACGGGCGGCGGCACGTCAACGCCGCCCGAGTCGAGCAGACGATTCAGCGGCGCGCGCTCCTCTACGACAAGGGCGGCGAGGAGCACTACAACATCATCTCCGCGCTGCACAAGTCGATGCGCAACAGCGATCCGGACGCCGCCGTCTACTGGCTGGCGCGCATGGTCGAAGCCGGCGAAGATCCGCTCTACATCGCGCGGCGGCTCGTGCGCTTCGCCTCGGAAGACGTCGGCAACGCGGATCCGCAAGCGCTCACCGTGGCGATCGCGGCGAAGGAGGCGGTCCATTTCATGGGGATGCCCGAGGGCAACACCGCGCTCGCGCAGGCGGCGATTTATCTCGCGACCGCGCCGAAGAGCAACGCCGTGTACGAAGCGTACACGCGCGCCGCCCAGGACGCGCAGCACGACGTCGCCGAACCGGTGCCGCTCCATTTGCGCAACGCGCCGACCACGCTGATGAAGCAACTGGAGTACGGGAAGGGCTACAAATACGCGCACCACGAGGCCGACGCGATCGCCGACATGTCGTGCCTGCCGCCGGCGCTCGCCGGACGGAAGTACTACGAGCCGAAGGAGCGCGGGTTCGAGAAAGAGATCAAGCGCCGGCTCGACGGGTGGGAGGAGATCAAGAGGAAGCGCAAGAGCGAATCACAGCCGTGATCACACACGGCGATCACGGCTGAACTCGCAGAAACTGCAGAGAACGGCGCTGCCTCCTCAGTAACTCGGGCATCCTTCAGACGGCTCTCGCCCTCCCACCGCGCAGATGCCTACTCCCGCGTGAACTTGATCGTGACAGTCACGAGAACCGATACGGGCACGCCGTTCAGGAGAGTCGGCGAGTACTCCCACTGCCGCACGGCGTCAAGCGCGGCCTGATCGAGCAGCGGGATCGAGTGCACGACCTTCGCGTCTACGACTTTCCCGTCGAATCCAATCGTCGCTTCGATCGTGACCGCCCCGGCGACACGCGCCGACTGCGCAATGGCGGGGTATACCGGCTTGACGTCCTTGATCTTGGTTGGTGGCTTGATCTGACCCCCGATGCGGACCGGCGCTATCCTGGCCTTCGCCCTGGCCGCGGCATCGGCTTTCTCTTTGGCCGCGACAGCGTCGGCCTTCGCCTTGCCCGCGACAGCATCAGCCGCCGCCTTGTCGCCTGCCGCCTTCGCGGCGACTGCGAGTTCCTTGGTCTTGTCGTACGACTTAAACCACTTGTCGTCCTGAGCTTTCAGCTCGACGTCGAGCGCTGCCCGGGCATCCTGGGCAGCCTTGAGCGACTCGGCGGCATACTGACCCGCGCGGTCGGTAGCGGCCTTGTCAAGGGAGGCCTTGGCCGCATCCACGTCCGCGTTGGGCGGCGACGCGCAGCCCGTGACCGTGATGGCGAGGCCCAGGGCAATCGCCCGGAATCTGACAATGACACGCATGGTGTGTTTCCTCCTTCAAGCGCCGGATCAACGGTATTTCTACCTGGCTGCCCGGAACAGGCCGATAGTACACCCGTGCGCGCCTGCTGTAGCGAGTTCTTTCGTCACGGGCCGTCCGGCACATCGAAACCGGAAGCTGTTTGAGGCCCAGGGCGCGGTAGAGCGGTCTTACGCAGACGCGAAGGAGCGTTTGAAGAGGTCAGCGATCGCGCGCTTGCCGTTGTCGGCGAGCCGGCGCGTGCCGGTTCCGGTGAAATGCGGATGCGCGATCACCGGGCCGTCTGCTTTCGCGCGCGGCGTCCAGTCGGTGCCGCTCCACGTCAGCCAGGCGTCCTTTTCCTGATCGAACACATGCAGCGGCTTGTTGCACAGCTTGCCGAACTCCGCCCCCCATCCCGTTCCGCCCCGCACCGTCCCGTCGGCGAGCACGGTGCCGATGACGTAGATCTCCTGGCCGCTGTTCACCTGATACCAGAGCGTCTGCAGCACCCGGCGAATCGTCGGCGAGTCGGTGTAACGGCGGTGCATCAGCCGCGACACGTATTCCAGGCTGACATCGCCCGACTGCAGCTCCTCGTGGTTCAGCACGCGCACGCCGCGATGACGCGCGATCGTGTGGCCTTCGAAGGTGAAGTTCACCTCGTCGATGCCATGCCGCTCGGCGCAGCTGCCGAACTCCGCCTCGGCTCCGGGAGCCCCGCCGCTGAAGAGAATGCAGTCCTGTGGCGTCATCGTGCGATCATAGCATCGCGATGACGCCTCCACCTCGTGCATACCGGGCCGGCGAGTCTCTCGAGGATTTCTGCCGGGCCTGCAAGACCGATCGGCTGCACACCATCATCGCGGTCGATGCCGACGGCCGGCCGCTGCGCGTCGCCTGCGGATACTGCCGCAGCGATCACAACTTCCGTGGAGGGCCGAGGGTCGAGCCTTCGCGCGCCGCGCCGGCGCGCGAACCGTTTCCACTCGTCAGCGCTCGTGAAAGGACGGCACCCCCAATGACCGACCACCCGGCCGATCTGGAACTGCTCCTGCGCCGCATCATCCGCGAGGAGATCGGCCTCACGCCGGTCGCCCCGGCCGACAAATGGCGCGGCGGCACGCTCGTCCTGCGCCCCGGCACGCCGGGGCTTCAGGAGAAAACCTGGCCGATCGAAACCTTCTTCCACAAGATCGTGATGGTACGCAACCGCCTGCGCACACTCGAGCAGCAGGTGAACGCGGCTGCGCTGCCCGACGAAGTGAAGGTGAAGCTGCAGGGCTACATCAGCGGCTGCTATGGCTCGCTGACCAGCTTCAACCTGCTCTTCGCGGATGAAGACGATCACTTCAAAGGATCTGGCGGCGATTAGACGGGGCGGCTGCGCCGACCGAAAGCATGCTGCCCGGCGACAGTTAGACGTGGCGTCAAGCCGCGATTATACTGATGGCCACTTGTCAGCGGCACGACTCACTCGATTCAGGAGCACTCATGCAGATCTCAGAGCGGACGGTTGGCGACGTCGTGATCGTGGACGTCTCGGGGAAGATCACGTTGGGCGAGGGCGGCGATGTCGTTCTCAAAGACAAGATGCGCAGCCTGATTCAGCAGGGAAACAAGAAGCTCCTGCTCAACCTCGGCGGCGTCTCGTACGTGGACAGCGCGGGCCTCGGGGAAATCGTGCAGGCGTACGCGACCGTCAACAAGGACGGCGGCAAGCTGAAGCTCTTGAACATCACCAAGCGCATCAAGGATCTGCTGTCGATCACGAAGCTGCTGACGGTCTTCGACACCTTCGACAACGAGGCCGAGGCGATCGCCAGCTTCCAGGCGGCAAAATAGGTTATTGCGGGTCGGCCGCGATCGCGTGGGGATCGGCAGTCTCGAAGGCCCGCACCTTGCGGAGCATCTCGGCGCGCAGCGGCAGGATGAACGAGAAGCGGTAGTCGCCCTGCATGCGCCCGATCGGGATGCCCACCAGATCGCCGCGCTGGTCGAGCACGCCGCCGCCCGACACGCCGGGATGGCCGTCGGTGAGGCACGTCACCAGCCCGCCTGGCGTGCGCTGCCCCACGTAGCCGGTCGAGAGGATGATCCCCTTCGAATAGTCGTTCCCCAGACGGAAAATCGGCTCGGCGAAGTCGTACGAGAACGCCGGATCGACGCGCAGCGCGGGCAGATCGAGCTCGCGCGTCCTGATGATCGCCCAGTCGCCGCTGTGCACTTCGACGTCGGCGTCGCCCGCGTCGACGATCTTCGCCGGAATCTCCTTGCCGCCGTACATGATCGTCACCGACACGATCTTGCGCGGCGCGGCGCCCTCGTCGTCGCCTCTGAGCGCGATGACGCCGTGTTTGACGGTGATGAAATAGCCGTGTCCGAGGTACCCCGCGGTGCCGTAGTTGGTCTTGCCAAGCGTGTCGGTGGAATAGAGCTCGACGAAGCTCAATCGGCGCTCGCGCAGCAGGCGCACCGGCAGCAGCCCCATCTCGTCCTGCAGCTCCTGTTTGATTTCAGTGACCAACCGGGCGCGCGCGGACGCGGCGCTCACCCCGCTCGACTCGGCCGCGACGCGGCCGGAGGTGCCGGCCGGCACGGCATCGGCGTGCGGCCCGCGGCCCAACTCGCTCCGCACTTCCGCGCGAATCGCATCGAGCTCCGCGTCGTAGGTGGCGCGATCGAGCGCCTCGCCGCT
>Ga0097691_1002667_pt1 | contig 11601 bp, 11 predicted proteins | sample NGESurdeep072012_8_FD_72858 | JGI IMG/M metagenome (GOLD analysis project Ga0097691, IMG submission 72858) | Arctic peat soil microbial communities from Barrow, Alaska - NGEE Surface sample 210-1 deep-072012 | ecosystem: Environmental > Terrestrial > Soil > Wetlands > Peat ...
CGAGCGACCACGCGAGACCTTGCAATTTGAAACCCCAGCAGAGAGATTTAACGCTTGTGTTGCGTCGATCGGTTGAGGCGGCACCCCAAAAGCGGACAAACGGGGGTGCCGGGAGCGGGCGCCGTCACCCCCTTCCACGACTGTGCGAACGTGATGTAGGCTGTTTGTAGAGCTGCCAATGGGACGTGCCGAAGTCCAATTATTCAACGGCAGCGCCGATGTCATCGGCGGGCAAGCATATAAAAATCAACCGACATCTGTTTTGCGGGAACCATAAAAACCCGCATCCCGAATTTCGTGGGCAATTCTTGAGGGGGAAACGCCATGAAACTTCGACGCCGTCAATTTCTGCATCTGGCAGTGGGTGCTGCCGCTCTGTCAACCGTCTCCGGTATCGCCAGGGCGCAATCCTATCCGACGCGGCCGGTGCGCCTAGTCGTCGCGTCTTCGCCGGGTGGAGTGCATGACGTAATCGCGCGCCTGTGGGCAGACCAGCTTAAAGGTACGCTCGGTATCATCGTGATAGAAAATCGCGGCGGCGCCGGTGGCACCATCGGCGTCAACGAGGTCGCCCACGCCCAACCCGATGGCTACACGCTTCTGCTGGGCAGCAACAGCACGCACATTTTGCAGCCGCTAGTTGGCAAGCGGCCGGGCTTCGACCCCATCAAGGATTTCGATCTCGTAACCATTTTCGCGATCACCTCAACGGCGATTGCGGTCCATCCGTCCGTGCCGGCGCGGACGCTGCGGCAACTGATCGAAGCGGCCAAGGCCGCCCCTGGCAAGCTGTCCTACGCGCATGGCGGCGTAGGCTCGATCAGCAATGTCGCCGGCGAAATGTTCAAGCAGCTCGCCGGTGGCCTCGACATCCTACCGGTGCCTTACAGGGGCATGGGCCCGGCACAAACAGATGTTATCGGCGGGAACGTTACGATGTTTGTCCCCAACATCACCGGACAAGTTATCGGACTGCACCAGGGCGAAAAAATACGCATCCTCGCAGTGAATGCGGCCAGCCGACATCCCAGCTTGCCCGACATTCCGACCGCGACTGAGGCCGGCCTTCCCGGCATGATCACGCAGAATTTTTTCGGCATCTTTGCCCCAGCCGGCACACCACGGGCGATTATGGACCGCGTCAACGAACTGACCCAGGCGGCGCTCGCCGATCCCGAATTTCAGCAGCGATTGAATGCGGGCGGGTTTGAGCCGATGTCGGGATTCTGTCCAGAACAATCCCGGACGTTCATGCACGATGAATATCTACGGTGGGAACAGGTCATCAAATCAGCTGGCATCAAGGCGGAATGATATTGGGATTTCCGGCGGTGCTTTCCATAGATTCCGTTACATAAACCGCGCCAGCACTATGACCGGTTCGGGTCAAACACGGCCGAGCCAACTCGCGCCAAAACCGACCTTTGTGCGCTTTACTCCGTTAGCGACCATTCGGCCGCTGAGTTCGTTTGTCCGAAAAGTGCCAGAAGCCAACGGCAGAGAGCAGGCGCGGTGTCGGAGCGCCCTCTTGCGCCTGTCCCGGACGGGATGTGTCCGAAGGCTCCGCGTGCTATCCGAAAGGCAGGCTCTTCCGAAGTCTCCTGTGAGGCTGGCCGTGAACCGCCGCTCGCTGCCTGACCCGGCCAACGCGCCGGGTGCGGGAGCGAACGGAACTGCAATATGGAGCGACGATGCGAACCATTTCCGTTGAAGAACATTTCGTTACGCCGGCCTTCGTGGCAGGGCCCGGCGCGGGTTTTCTGGATCGCTTTCGGAATTCGGGCCCGCGCGGTGTCATCATCGCCGAGCGCCTGTCCGAGTTGGGCGAGAAGCGCATCGCCGAGATGGATGCGGCGGGCATCGACATGCAGGTGCTCTCGCTAAACTCTCCGGGTGTGGAGCAGGCGGAACCGGACGAGGCCATTGCCTGCGCCCGCGACGCGAACGACTTTTTGGCCGACGCGATCAAGCGGCATCCCACCCGCCTCGCAGGCTTTGCCGCGCTGCCGATCCAGGCACCGGAACAGGCGGCGGAAGAATTCGAGCGCTGCGTCCGACGGCTCGCCTTCAAGGGCGCGAATATCAACGGCCATACACGCGGCCGCTATCTCGACGACACCTTCTTTTCGCCGATCCTCGCGTGCGCGGAAGCGCTCGGGGTGCCCATTTATCTACACCCCACGGTGCCGCCCAAGCCGGTGGCCGATATGCTTTATGGCGGATTTTCGCCGTCAGTGACCGGCGTCTTCGCCAGCTCCGGCTGGGGCTGGCACATAGAAACAGCGGTCCATCTCTTGCGCATGATCCTTGGCGGCGTGTTCGACCGGCATCCCAAATTGCAGGTCGTGATCGGTCACATGGGCGAAGCCATCCCCTTTATGCTGCAAAGGATGGACAGGACTCTGTCCCAACAGATGACCAAGCTTGCGCGGCCGGTCTCCGACTATCTGAGGCAGAACGTGCATTACACCTTCGGCGGCTTCAATTTCACGCCGACGTTCCTCAACCTGCTGCTCGAAATCGGCGTCGAGCGGATCATGTTCTCCGTTGACTACCCATACGGCTCAATGGAGGAGGCCCAGAGCTTCCTGCAACATCTGCCCGTATCTGGGGCGGACAGGGAGCGCATTGCGCATGGCAATGCGGAGCGCCTGTTCAGGCTTTAACGGTGCGTATGGCACGTCCGGGTCATCCGCGTCATAGCGATTCCGCGCCAACATCCACCAATGACGACCACTGTTCCCCAAAAACGGACAAGATTTCAGCCCTCCGGGCGTGCAAGGCAAACTGGTCCTCCCTCTGTAACCGAGGAGTGCGACCATGCAAGACAATGCTAATGTATAACCGTACCGGGAAGCAGCGTGCGCCGAGCACAACCGGACGTAAGGGAAGGGCCAGCGCCATGCGCTCCATAAAACTAGCGGCTGTCGTTGCGGCGATCCTCTTGGCTGCCGCTATGGGTAATTCCGCGAAAGCGCAGAGCGACTATCCCAATCGCCCGGTGCATATTGTGGTGGGCTTCGTGCCGGGCTCGTCGACCGACATCATCGCGCGCATGATGGCCAGTGAATGGAGCCGCCAGCTCGGGCAGCAGTTCGTGGTCGAGAACCGTCCTGGCGCGGCGTCTGCCATCGCGGCCGATCAGGTGGCGCGGTCGCCGCAGGATGGCCACACGCTGTTGGCCGGCGGCACCGTGAATCTGAGCACGGGATTGCTCAATTCGAAGCAATCGTTCGACATCGAACGGGATTTCACGCCGGTCATTCTAATCGCGGGCCAGCCGATGATTTTGACGGTCCACCCCGGCTTGCGTGTTTCGAGCGTGGCGGAGTTGATCGCGCTCGCCAAATCGAAGCCCGGCGAATTGTCCTACGGCTCCACCGGGATCGGCGCCATACCGCATCTGCTGACCGAGCTGTTCCAACTGCGCACCGGCACCAAGATGGTGCATGTGCCTTATCAGGGCAGCCCGCAGGCGGTGACCGATCTGCTCGCCGGCCGCATCCAACTGATGTTTTCGCCGGCCTCCGCCGTGTTGCCGCACATTCAGGCCGGCACGCTCAAGGCGCTTGCCGTGTCGACGGCGACACGGTCCAGCGCCGCGCCCGATCTGGTGACCTTGCGGGAAGTCGGCGTCGACCTGGACGGCAGTCTGTGGTTTTCGATCTGGGCGCCGTCCGGTACACCGCGCGGGACAATCGACAAGTTGTCGCGCGGCGGCAACGCCGCGATCAAGGGTGCGGAGGCACAGGCGATATTCGCTGCCCAGGGCTTCGACGCTATCGGCGGGTCGCCGGAGGAATTTGCCCGCATCCAGTCGGAAGAGCTGACGAAATGGAAAAGCGCAGTCGAGGCCGCAGGCCTGAGAAAATAGCGTCGCCGCATCGCGCGCTCGCCATGCTGCGCAACAAGCATGTCGAGATGCCGGCCCGGAAGCACGACAATTTGCCGGCTAATTCCGAGCTACCGGCACCCAAGCGGATACCCTGGAATAAAGGGAAATTGACAGGCGCCAAGCCACCATTACGGCAGAAACACGTTTGGGCGATCCGGACCAAGCTCCAAATCGAGAAACGAGCCCGCGATCTGGCGCTGTTCAATCTGGCCATCGACAGCAAGTTACGAGGCTGCGATGTCGTCGCTCTCAAGGTCGAGGACGTTGCTCTTAATGGCTATTGTGCAGACCGGGCAACCGAGCGCCAGAGAAAGACCGGGCGTCCCGTCCGGTTTGAATTGACGGAACAGACCCGTCAAGCGGTGGATGACTACATCAAGACGGCCGGTAAGAAACCTGGCGAGTTTATGTTCACAGCCTGCCGCAAGCAGGAACACCGGATGACGACGCGGCAATATGCTCGGCTGCTATCTGAGTGGATTGCCAGCATCGGGTTAGACCCGCACCTGTTCGGCACCCATTCCCTGAGACGAACAAAGGCGACGCTGATCTACCGCCGTACCGGCAACCTGCGTGCCGTGCAGCTATTGCTCGGCCACACCAAGATTGAGAGCACCGTCAGGTATCTCGGCATTGAAGTCGATAACGCCCTTTCCATCGCGGAACAGGTTGACCTCTGATCTACCCGGGCGGAATGGGTCCGTTCCGCCCAACTAGTCTGGGCAGTCTTTCGCCAGAAGAATAAGCTGCGACCTGCACTTCACAATGCCGCGCTCAATCCTCGGGCCCGTTCGCAATCTGCTCGACGAGGTTGGCGATGCCCCGCCTTAACTTTTTATCCTTGATCTGCATGAAAGCTTTGATGAGAGTCAGGCCGTCTTCGGAAGAGATAAACTTGGATAGATAGGCAGTCGATGGACCCTCGGCGCTAGCCTTGCCCCGTGATGACGCTCCGGGCGCGCCCTCGAAAAAATACGAGATTGGCACGTCGAGTATATTGGCAAATTGCTGTAGCCGACTTGAGCCGATGCGGTTGGTGCCCTTCTCGTATTTCTGAATTTGCTGGAACGTCAGATCGACCGCATCGGCGAGCCAAGTTTGGCTCTTGCCGAGAGCCTGCCGCCGCATCCGCACGCGCGAGCCAACGTGCTTGTCAGTGGGGTTTGGTAATTTTCTGACCATGACGGTCATCCTACCGATTCAAACCAGACCTCGGGAAGGCCTTTATGCGGTTTCAGGTGGATGCTGATCAATGTCCGTTGTTCCCCAATCGCTGCCAAAATGGTGCAGGGCGGCGAACGCAGCGTTGTGCCAATAGCAGACATTAACCGAGCCGCGTGCTGACACGGTAGCTTTGTGCCAGTCCGAACATTGTTGGTGAAACTCGCGAACTTTGTGTCACTTATTGTTGTCTTTGAATTGGCGGCCATGCGTAGCTAAACTGAAACAAAATAAGGAGGGCCGGAATGACCAAGGCAATTAGTTTACCCGTAGTTGCGTCCGTCGCGTTTTTAGCTTTCGGCACGAGCGCGCCCGTGCAAGCGCAGCAAAGCGCTATGACCTTCTTCATCACTAGCGTCGGGCTCGGCAAGGGCGGCGACCTCGGCGGGCTTGCCGGCGCCGACCGCCATTGCCAGGACCTCGCCCAGGCCGCCGGCGCGGGCAGCAAGACGTGGCGCGCCTATCTCTCGACACAGGGCCCGGGCGCGGTCAACGCCAAGGACCGTATTGGCAACGGCCCATGGTTCAACGCCAAGGGCGTACAGATAGCGGCCAATGTGGCCGACCTGCACAGCGACAACAACAAGATCAGCAAGGAGACCGCGCTCGACGAGAAGGGTATGACGGTCAAGGGACGCATCGACACGCCCAACCAACACGACATGCTCACTGGCAGCCAGCATGACGGCACGGCCGTTCCGGGGGCGGACGATGCAACATGCAGCAACTGGACGAGCCGCACTGACGGCAAAGGCAGTGCGGTAGTTGGTCACCACGACCTGATCGGCAATACCCAAGGCCCAAACTTCTGGAACTATTCACACAAGACGCCGGGCTGCGCCCCGGCAAACCTGCAGCGGGTTGGCGGCGGCGGCCTGTTCTACTGCTTCGCGGTGAACTGAGGCGGACGCCTCAAGCTCCGCCCAACACGCGCGAGGATGGCTTGTCAAAGTGCGACGATTTCGCGCGATGTCCGTTTTACCCCAGCCAGCTCAACCGGTCGACGCAACACTTTATCGTAGAGGGAAAAGATAGAGAGTGTAGGACGATAGGTCAGTGACTTCGTAGTGGTATGGGGGCGGCAGAGAAAATAGTGTTGTGGGATAGCTGGTTGCGAGGGGAGTCGCCGAAAGCGATTGGGCGAGCGTTTGGCAAGCCGTCATCGGTATTTATTGCCAGCTGGCCCCCCGGTGTTGCGTCGACCGGTTGAGACCACCACCCACAACGGACATGCGGCGTCCCGATCAGGACAATACTGCCAGTAGGCCCTAGTCCCTTTCTCAAGGGCGCTCCGCCATGGCCCGGCTTATGAACGAGCGCAAGCGCCAGTTAGGCGCTTGCACCAATCGTCAGCCGATAGTTATTTTTTCAACTCCGAAATTTGCGTCGTGTCGTAGCGGCTGCGTAACTCCGCGATAGCCTGGGCATCCGGCGGACTGCTGGCCGCGACGATTTTGACGAGTTCGTCGAAGTAATGTTCGTGACCGGGCGGCGATACAGTCATGATCATCCTGGCTGGCCGGTCGCTGGCATTGGCGATATTGTGAGGCACGCCCGGCGGGATAAACACGTAGGTGCCCGGCTTAGCCTCCACCGTTTGCTCGCCGATCTGCCATCGGCATTCGCCCTCCAGCACGTAGAAAGTTTCCTCCTGAACGCGATGGACGTGGCGACCGGTGGAAAAGCCGGGCGGCAATGTCCAATCGAACATACTGGTATGCTTGGTGTCCGCTCCGGTCACGAGGAAAGTCATCGGCTTGCCGGCCAGGGTGACTTCCTTGCCTTCACCCGGCATTCGAATAACTGCGCTTGCGGTCATTTCGCCCTCCATGGGTTGGTAGCTTGTTGCCCACGGCACCGTGCCCCCGCAGCGCCTGAAGGTCGTGAATCCGGCCCGAAAAAGTTGCAAAATGATTCCGAATAGGATCGGCTCAGGCATGGCAGCAATCTATCGGTTTGGCCCTTTTCGGCTCGATGCGGGCGCCGGAATACTGTTTCACGGCGCCGAACCAACGGCGTTGGGCGAGCGCGCGATTAAGCTACTGCAGCTACTCGTGGAACGGGCGGGCACGCCGGTTTCCAAAGATGCGCTTATCGAAGCCGCATGGCCGGGACTTGCGATCGAGGACAGCAATCTAACGGTTCAAATCGCAGCGCTGCGCCGGCTTTTAGCGGAAGTCGCCGGAGGCGCTGATTGGATTGAGACGCTGCCGCGTCGTGGCTACCGCTATATCGGGCCGGCGGTTGCGGTGGATAGTCTTCCCGCGGAGGCAATCCCGCAAACACCGCCGGCGCTTGAATTGCCCGACAAGCCATCGGTCGCGGTACTGCCGTTTTCAAATTTGAGCGGCGATCCCGAGCAGGAATATTTCGCCGACGGCATGGTTGAGGACATCATCGTCGGATTATCGCGAATCAAATGGCTCTTCGTCGTCGCCCGCAATTCGGGCTTTACCTACAAAGGCCGGGCGGTCGACGTGAAACAGGTCGGCCGCGATCTCGGGGTGCGCTATGTGCTCGGGGGCAGCCTGCGAAAGGCCGGATCGCGCCTTCGGGTCACCGCGCAGCTGATCGAGGCGGCGACCGACAGGCACCTCTGGGCCGAGCGCTACGACCGGGACCTCGGCGACGTGTTCCTGGTCCAGGACGAGATCACCGTTGCGGTGGTCGGCGCGATCGAGCCTAGCTTGCGCGCCGCCGAGATCGAACACGTAAAGCGCAAGCGGCCGGACAGCTTCGATGCCTACGATCTGGTGCTTCGCGCACTTCCCGAAGTCTATACCTGCATGCCCGCGGGCGCGGCAAAAAGTCTCGCGTTCATCGAGCGCGCGCTTGTTCTTGAACCGAGTTATGCACTCGCCCACGGCGTTGCCGCTTGGGCCCATGAGATTCTGTTTGTACGCGACGGGATGCAGGAAGAAAATCGACGCGGTGCAATCGAACATGCACATGCTGCGATTACCAATGGGCGGTCCGATCCAATGGCGCTCACTTTCGGAGCGTTCTCGGTAGCGATGGTCGAGCATGATCGGATGGCGGCGTTTGATGCCTTCGAAGAGGCCCTGAAGTTGTGCCCGTCCTGCGCCCCCGCCTATATTTTCGGTAGCGCCCCCTTGAGCTTCGCAGGCCAATCCGAGCGCGCCATCGAATGGGGCGAGCGCGCGCTGCGCCTAAGCCCGTTCGATCCTATGAACTACGTAGCCTACCATGGGATCGCCGTCGGAAACTTTCATCTCGGCCGCCATGAAGAGGCGGCAAATGCGGCACGCAAGGCGATTCAGTCGAACCCAAATTTCAGCTTCTCTTACGCGCTTCTGGCGGCTCCCCTCGCGAAGCTCGGGCGAATTGAGGAGGCGAAGGGCGCTGTCGCGCGGCTCCGCGAGCTCCAGCCCAATTTCAGCATCCGCCGGCAGTGCGAGGCGGTCGGCATTCTACCGGCGGTGGCGACGCCCTTGATCGAGGCATTGCGCCTGGCAGGCATGGCCGAATAAGCCCAAAACCGTCTAGGACTGATAAAGAATGCCGATCCTTTCAACTTTCTACTTTGGACGCGGCGCTCACAGGTGCGCCGTTGGTCGCGATTGGCACATAGCGACATTTCGCTGCGCCGCAAAATTTGGTCGCTATTGGACTAACAACGGACATAGCGAAACACCCCCACCGGAAATTATTTGGCGCAACCTATTTACATGAGCCGTCACAGGTTCATCGTTTAATGGGGCAGATGTTTTCAGGCTCCCTCCCAAACAAAAGGAGGTGGCCATTATGAACAAACCCGACATCCTGACTATCGCTCGACAGCAACTTTCCGACGCAATTTCTAGTTTTCAAGCACCGACCTGCGATCCGTTGACCGTCACCCCCTGGATCGCCATGAGCGCACTCCAGAAAGCGATCCGGCGTGGCCAGGATGGATTGGCGCAACGGGCTGCCGCCACGCTCCTCAGCACGTCCCCTGAGCGTCTGTGGCGGCGGTGCGGTTGCATCGCATTCGAGGATATCGGCGTCGCCGATCTCGACACGGTTGCCGCCGTCACGGCAGCTCTCGCCGGAAAGAGGTTCCGGGCGAGCTTGGGCGGCGAATGGGCGGTTGCGAGCTTTATCGTTTCCAAAATGGTGCAGCACCGAAATGTCGCGCTGCGGACGATCTGCTCATGGGCGCAGAGCTTCATCCCGCCTATGAGCGGGCGCGGCTCGATTTCGCCTGTAGGACCACCGCCGACCTGATCGGCATCGCGGTGGGCTCGGCACCGTTACCCATTCGGGCGCTGGCGCTGTGGTACAGCGTCGGAACGGATCGCCGCTCGTCACCCCGCTTACAACCGAGGCGGGGCGATCCGATGGCCATGTTCGACGCACTCTGCGAAGCAGGCATCCCGCTCACGGTGGTCGAGATCGCACGGGAGGGCTTTCGCAAAGTTGGCGATGCGTTGTGCCCCTTCGTGGCGCTGTTGCATCCGCTGAGACAGCACGAGACGGCCGTCATCGAGGACGACGCGTTTCCGCCGGAGGTGATGGTCGGGGATATCCCTGGATTTTGTTATGACCTCTACAGCCGACCCGGCAGAGCCGCGTTGGCTATCTTCATCAACGGCCAAACAGACACCGCACGCTGGGTCCGCGATCACATCCCGCCGCAACAGCGGGTCAGTTTCCTCGGCGGCATTGTGTTTCGGGTTGAAGGCGGGGCGGTGAAATCTCGACTGCGATGGCCAACGAGCGACGAGCTGCGGCGGCTGGTCGATATCGAGTGCAACGGGCCGCATTGCCACGACGCCACCGAAATCCTGCGGCTGATGAAAGCTGACATCCCAGTTTTAAATGACGTTCGCGCTCAACTGGTCGTGGGAGGCGAACATGTACAATGAATTTCTAACGGGTCTAACTCGTGATAATCCTTACTTATCACGAGTCACATTGGGGGCTTTGGACGTCCCAAAAGGTAGTGCAATTAATTGCACAGACGGTCTGCCCCACGATGTTGCCAACTACGTCCGCGATAGCCTCGCCGAGAACACCCGGCTGGCGTACCTAAGCGATCTGGGGGAGTTCGAGCGGTGGGGCGGCTCAATCCCTGCCTCTGCTGAAACGGTCGCTGCCTACTTGGCCGCCCGCGCCGATACGCTCGCGGTGGCGAGCCTCGTCCGACATGTCGCCTCGATTTCGAAGGCACACGAAGCGCGGGGACTGCCCAATCCAACCCGGTCCGAAATAGTCCGGGCGACCATGCGCGGCATCAAGCGCACCCGGGGCTGCTCTCAGCGCGAGGCAAAGCCGCTGTTGCGGGATGACCTGCTGCTGGTGCTCGACGCTATGGCGGACAGGCTGAAGGACATTCGGGACCGGGCACTGCTTCTTGTCGGCTTTGCCGGGGCGCTACGGCGCTCCGAGCTGGTGGGGCTCGACGTTGGGGATATCGAGCATGTGCGGCTAGGCATCGTCCTTAACCTGCGCCGATCAAAAACCGACCAAGATGGCCAAGGCCGCAAGATCGGCATTCCGTTCGGACGAACCCGATGGTGCCCGGTGGCCGCGCTCGACGCATGGTTGGCCGCTTCCGGGATTGCTGACGGGGCGATTTTCCGGCCGGTGGATCGTCATGGCCGCGTTCACAACATCCGCCTTTCGGGCGAGGCCATCGCGCTCGTGGTCCGGGAGCGGGTCGGCGCAGCCGGTCTTGATCCCGCACAGTACTCGGGGCACTCGCTTCGCGCGGGACTGGCGACATCGGCGGCCCAGGCCGGGGTTCCGACCTGGAGGATCAGGGCACAGACCCGCCACGCTTCAGATGCGATGCTGGCGAGATACATCCGCGACGGCGAGATGTTCAGCCAGAATGCCGCAGGCGCATTGCTGTAGGGTCTTATAATGACCAGCGGAACAGGACGACGATTTAGCCCTGCTGAACGCCGGAGACGAATGGCGCGTATCTCCATCATGAAGCCGCCGGAGAATGCGAGCGCAAATGCCGCAAGGGCGGCTACGCGCCAGTCGCGCACCAACGCACGCAACAGGCATGCAAACGCCGTCCGCTCCATGTAGCGCGCTGCTATGAAATTAGACGATAATCGGGCAAGGTTGGTTCACGGCGGCCAGCGGTGAAAATCATGAATTACGTAGGCGTTTATATTTTATCCCTTGGCGGTGGGTGGCTAATTGCGGGCCTCGCCGTCTATTTGATGCGAAAAAGCATCAGAATCCCACGTGAGTTTTTCAAGGTGATCGATCTTTGGGTTGGCGGCACAGAGCGCGCTGTCGCGACAACGTTGGTCCTGTTCGCCCCTCATTATCTACCGGGATTCATCGGAGGATGGGTCGTGCTCAAGTTCGCAGCGAACTGGCAACGGCAGCCTAATGAACCCGGAGTTGCACAGAAAAGCCTAGCGGCTTTAGTCGGAAGTATTTTTTCGTTTGCGGTCGCTATCGGTGCGGGACTGTACTGCGGCCCGGTTTTGAGACACCCGGCTGAGCTTATTCAGGCGGCC
>Ga0097691_1002668_pt1 | contig 11586 bp, 8 predicted proteins | sample NGESurdeep072012_8_FD_72858 | JGI IMG/M metagenome (GOLD analysis project Ga0097691, IMG submission 72858) | Arctic peat soil microbial communities from Barrow, Alaska - NGEE Surface sample 210-1 deep-072012 | ecosystem: Environmental > Terrestrial > Soil > Wetlands > Peat ...
GAGCCATCAAATTCATTCGCAGAATCGATCGCGAAGGTCGCACGCTCCGTAGCCAAATCATTCCGAACAACAACTTCATAGAAGCCCGGGCCAAGCGCGAACGTGGCAGGAGTCAGACCTTCCCTAATAATGCGTAGCCGATGATCCCAGAGAACAAACGCAGTTGGTTGTTTGGCGTGCCCGATCTCAACTACGCGGTCACCTGAGTTAGCAGTGTTCAAGTTCCACCACACTCACCGTCACGTCTGGGTCAACCACGAATGGCTGGGACCTAAGTTCAGGAGTCTCGTGACGAGAGAGATCACCGCCAGCGGCGAGTACGTAAAATCCCGGAGGGGCGTAAAGTACTACTTGGTCGGAACTGACAGCAATCTCGTCCACAGTCGTCCAAGCGGGCGGCTCTTTATGGAGCGTCAACTTCCCGTGCCAACTATAGGGCAGTTTGGCTGTGATTTGGCATTTCTGGGAACCCATTGAGATTGGGTCCTTTGTGGAACCCATTGACACAAGCGCAATGGGATCGCCTGACGATTCAATCTCCGCTGCCTGAGAGTACCCGTTATCTCGAGCAAGAATGGGGACTCGATCCTTCACATACTCCGTCAGTTGGCTGCTATCAAGTATCCCGGTGTTGACGTCATGTCGAGCTGCGCCTTTTAGCCCTTCGAGAATGGCTGCCGTGAAGAATCCTCTGGCCGCTTCCTTGCGCTCTGCGGGACGGTTGGGGAGCCTTGCTCCAGCTCGTTGCTTGGGCTGAGTGGCATATCCTACAAATGTTCTCGGGGTGGTCTGGTACCGGGCCGTGAATGGCCAATCCGACGCTGGTTGCAGTGACTTGTTTACTTCACGACAACAGTCCGAGAGTAGGAGTACCTCGGCAAAGTACGTATGCTTCTTGTAGGAGAGCCTTCCCTTTTCGATATCCAAGTACCCGCTGCCCCAGTAGTTCCGGCTCGGAGATGAATCTGCAAAGATGACAGCGCCCAAGCCGCCCTCGGGCATTAACCCGTGTGCAGCAGCGTAGAAGTAGAGTCTCGTCCTTTGCCGATCCTTCGCGTTAAGATCCTGAACTTTATCGTGGATTAGTTGAAGGCGGGTGAACACTTCGGCGCATATTGGTCGGGAGCGGAGGTATTTGTTGTCGAAAGCGCTTTCCTCCGCATCGGTCGCGACTACCATTTCGATATTTTCGTCCGGTAGTTTGCCATGATCGTATAGCCAGCTGGCGACGTTCTCCGCATCGTCGCGCGAGGTGGTCAGTTGCCGGCGCCTATCCATACCCGGATAACAGTTTATCCCGACTACGACTGCGAAGTGGAGTTCGTTGCCCATTACGGAAACAGAGTGCGTGCGAGGGTCACCAGATCTTGCATCTGTCCAGGGCCAGCAACTGCGGCTGGCTCTTCATCTCCCAAGCCACCGCGTTCCTCGATATCTGGCGTAGCACCAGCTGCCCGCGCTTCAATGCCAGCCCGCAATGCCTCGCCCTTGGCTGTTTGGGCCGCAGCCAGCACGGCGGCGTCCTCTGCCTTAGCGGTGGCACCGACGGCACGGGCACCTGCCTCGTTTGCGGCCTTGCGGTTTACTTCCTGGCCAAAAAGCCATCCAACTGCGGTGAACACGATCGCTTCGGCAGCGCCGAACAGATATAGGTACCTGCTCCAGGACGTGTCGTTTGCCGAGTCTACTTGACCGCTCAGGAAGATCATCAGAACGGTGAAACCGACGAGTATCAGTACTGCAACCACTACCGTCACCAGGCCCTTAAATCTGTCAACTGAACTCTCAGTCTTCGTCTCGGCTGGTTTCGCCGGTGAATTGGCTTCACTCATCTGAATGTCCACCTCTCAGCTCAAGCGGGCAGGTTTACAAGGCTGGGACTCGAAGCACTGCGGTCGAATCGCTCGAGGCCCAAAGTGTCTGCTATGGACCATGCTGTTCAAGTTCGAGGGTAGCGAGTGGCACGCGACATGCATATGGGTGGCGCCCACGATGTCATCACCACCGCGCGGGTAGCGGGCGTCAGTCGCGCGTCGGTCTACCCTGAGCCAAACGCCGTTAGGCAGCACGCGCCGTGACGCCGTAGCCATGACCCGCCCACCGCGCCACGGCGCGACATCGCGGCCGCGCCTGCGTAGCTACCGGAGCAAGATCAGTCACCCTCGCCGTCAATTTGCTCCGTGCCAATCCTCATGACCCAACGGAGCTCCATTGAGTCGATGGCCGGCGGGTTCGCCAGTCGGGGAGCTGGCTGTCCAAGAGCTTGGTGAATCGCTCGCCGTGGTTGCGCTCGAAGTAGTGCGCCATCTCGTGGACGACGATGTACTCAAGGCAATCAGGGTGGCTCTTGGCGAGTTCGACGTTGAACCAAAGATGGTGGGTCTCGCGGTTGCAGGACCCCCACTTGGTCTTCATGCGCCGGATGGTCCACTTAGGCACGGTTACGTCGAGCTTGGTCTCCCACCTGTCGACCAGGTCGGGGATGAGTCTGTCGGAGTTGCTCGCGGTACCAGCGGTTGAGGCACTCCCGGCGCTTCTCGGTCGAGACGTGGGCCGGAACGTATAGCACGAGACGCTCGCCATCGGTCTCGATGTGTGCCTTTCCTGGCCTCTTGACGACCTTGAGCCGCCGGCGGACGCCCAGACATAGTGGGACTCGCCGGTGACCGTCTCACGCTCCGACTGGCGCGGAGCTGTTCTCGCACTGAGACTGGCACTGAGGCCGCACCGAACAAGGCCGCTGGTGCGGGCGCGTCGAGCACGGGCGTCACCGGGGGCTCGGCCCTCACCTTCAGGTCCAGCACCCCCTGAGCGGGATCTTCCAGCAGGCCCCGCGCCTGCTCCAGGAGCACACCAAGCTCGGCCTGGGAGTGCGCCGACCCGAGGTGCTTCACGATCTGCTGCCGCCCACGCGAGTACTCCGCGATCTGTACCGCCGTCGCCCCCGACGCAGTCCTCACCCTCCGGATGAACGCCACCACGCGACTGTAGAGGACCCGCTTAGTGCGTGAAAACCCCCCCGCCGCACCACATCACCGCAGGTCACAGCCCTGACCCAACTACGGAAACCGAATGGTGAGCCAACTCAGGAGGCGAGAACGCAATGCGGCGGCTCGCTCAGCGCTGAGTGAACATCCGGGCCGACCGTCCTAAGCCGCGGCAGTGGGCCGCTACGCGGCTATGACGCGGGGTCACTGCCGTAGGTCGTGTTGTTCACCCGACGGTCCCCCCGTCGAGTGCTGCGGCGGAGTAGGCCGCCTGTAGTCGCTCGCTGGGAAGTGGCCGGTCGTCGTGAGGGCGGGGCTGGTCGAGGTGACGCGTCCGCAGCTCGTCCATGAGCTCCTCGACGAACGCGGGGCCCTGTTGTCGCATCAGCTCCTGCCGAGCCCGCAGCTGCGGCGTGCCCGTGCGCCAGTCGAGGCCCCAGCAGCCGAGCGCGTAGATGATCGGCAGGGTCTCGATGCCGGCCTCGGTGAGGCTGTACCGGACCCGTTGTCCTCGTGCTGCATCGTCGCGGACGAGGATGCCTGCGGCGACGAGTCGCTTCAACCGGTCGGCGAGGATGTTCGAGGCGATCCCCTCGAGGGACCCGGTGAGCAGCTCACGGAAGTAGCGGCGGTCCCCGAAGATGATGTCGCGCAGCACGAGCACCGACCAGTGGTCGCCGAGGGCCTCGACCGCGGCGTTGATGGCACATCCGGAGCGGGGCTGCACGGGGGTCCTCCGACGGGGTTGACGACACCTCACCGTAGTGCTTGCATAGTGCAACCACAATCCTGGAGGAGCTCCCATGGCGACCCGCGCTGACCTCAACATCTCCCTCGACGGCGTCGCCACGACGACGGATCCGACACCCGAGAAGCCGATGGGCGCCGACTGGGAGCGTCTGACGGCGGCCTACGCCGCGACCCGCACCTTCCGCGAGCGGGTGCTGGGCGAAACCAGCGGTGAGGGGACGACGGGCCTGGACGACGCGTATGCCGCGGCCTACTTCGAGGGGGTCGGCGCCGAGATCATGGGGGCAGGGATGTTCGGCCTGCACGCCTTCCCCGACGCCCCGAGCTGGACGGGCTGGTGGGGCGACGAACCCCCGTTCCGGGTGCCCGTGTTCGTGCTGACCCACGCCCCTCGTCCGGCGGTGACGATGGCCAACGGCACCTCGTTCGAGTTCCTCTCGGTGACTCCGGCCGAGGCCCTGGAGCGGGCCCGGGCGGCGGCGGGCGGTCACGACGTGCGCATCGGCGGGGGCAGGGGGGTCGTGCGTGACTTCCTGCGCGCCGGCCTCGTGGACCACTTCCACGTCAGCATCACGCCGATCGTGCTGGGGCGGGGCGCGCGGCTCTGGGACGACCTGAGGATGCTCGAGAGCGACTTCACCGTCACCAGCGAGACGGCCGAGAGCGGCACCATCCACGTGACCTTCCGGCGCTGACCCCCGACCGTGGCCCATGGACTCGCCTCGTGGGCCTGGTGGCCCTCTTGTTAAATACGGGACGCCCGTCTTGCGGCGAAATGACGCACTCAGCGCGGCATTATGTGGGCGTTGTTTCGGTCCAGCGATAGCGATCACGGTTCGCTGGGACGAGGCCAAAGCCAAGGGTCGAGCCGGGGCTACGACGTCATCTTCTCCCGTGCAGGGCAGGGCACGGACGCAGGCTCAGACCTCCTCAATTAGCCACGCTGTAGGGCTTTGACCTGCGTGTTTATGCTCGGCGTGTCCCGGCGGAATGTGTTGAGACTCGATACAATCGTAGGGTGACGATCGGGGCGGCGGTGCAAGCCATGCTGGTGGGTATGCCCGCGCCGCGCGACCTGCACCGCAGCGAGGTCGACGGGCAGGTGTTCGTCGCCGTTGGGGCGACGGTGCTGTTCAGCTACGCCGCGGACGACGCTGGTCTGCGCAACCTCGCCGCGGTGACGCTGCCCGAGATGGGCTTCACCGGGCGCCGGGTCGCCCAGGTGCTGGGGATCACCGAGGAGTACGTGTCGATGCTGCGGGCCCGGACCCGCCGCGAGGGCTCGGCCGGGCTGATGCGCCGGCGTGGGCGACCGAGCGCGCTGCGGGCCGGGGATCTGAGTCGGGCCCGTTCCTGGCGGGCGGCGGGGCAGACCGACGCAGCGATCGGGGACCGCCTGGGCGTGCACGCCACGACGGTGGCCCGGGCGCTGGCTGGGGTCGAGCGGCCGGGCTCGGCGGGGGGCGCCGAACAGACCATCCTGACCGAGCCTGGGCTGCCCGAGCCGGTGCTGACCGAGCCGGTGTTGACCGAGCCTGGGCTGACCGAGCCGGTGTTGACCGAGCCTGGGCTGACCGAGCCTGGGCTGCCCGAGCCTGGGCTGCCCGAGCCGGTGCTGACCGAGCCGGTGCTGACCGAGCCGGGGCTGACCGAGCCGGTGGGCCCGCCGGTGGGCCCGTTCACCGGCTCGTTCACCGGCTCGGCTCGGGTCGCGACCGGTGCCGGGCGCTGTCGCTACGCCGGGGCGATGCTGCTCTACCCCTACCTCGACAGCGTCGGCGCCGAGGGCATCTTCGCCACGTTGACCGGCGGGCCGGCACGCCGCTACGACGACCTGGCGGTACTGACCACCGCGACCCTCGGCTTCGCGTTGGGTGTGGACACGGTGGAGGGAACCAAGCATCTGCGGCGGACCGAGGCCGGGGCGGCGGTCGGGCTCGCGATGGTCCCGCAGCTGGCGACGCTGCGGGCCCGGTTGTCGGCGCTGGCGGACACCTCCGACCCGCTGGCGCTGCAGCGGGCCGTCGCCGCCGCCATGCTCTCCGCCGATCCGGCCGCCGACCCGGTCTACTTCGTCGACGACCACTTCGTGCCCTACAGCGGCGCCCGTCCGGTCGGCAAGGGATGGAACACCAAACGTCGCCACGCCCAGCCCGGCCGCGCGGACACGCTGCTGACCGACGCCCGCGGCCGGGCCGTGGTCTTCGGTTCCGGGGAGCCTTCCGGGCTGACCTCCACCCTGCCCGGCGTGCTCACCGGACTGCGCGAGGTCCTCGGCCCGGACGCCCCGGTGCTGCTCGCCTTCGACCGGGGTGGGGCCTACCCGGCCGCGTTCACCGCCTGCCGGCAGGCCGGCGCGGACTGGGTCACCTACCGGCGCGGCGCCCTGGTCGAGGTCACCGCGCCAGCACGGCGGTCCTGGACGCGGCGCGACGGGAAACGCATCAGCGTGCCGCTGGCCGACGAGACCGTGCAGATCAACGGTTACGGCGCTGCCCGCCAGCTCACCTTGTTCGAGGACGGCGCGCCGGTGCTGCAGGTGCTCACCAGCGACACCACCGCCACCGGCGCGGCCCTGCTGTGCTGGCTGCGGGCCCGCTGGCGGATCGAGAACATGTTCAAATACGCCAGCGCGCACAACGGGATCGACACTCTCGCCGACTATCTGATGGACATCGGCCCGGACACCCGCACCGTCACCAACCCGGCCCGGGTCGCGGCCCGCAAGACCGTCGCCGAAGCCCAGGCGGCCCTCGTCACGGCCGAACGCGCGCTGCCGCAGCTGCTGGCCGGGCCGGGCACCCCGGCGCAGATGAACGCCGCGCTGCCAGCAGTGCACCGGCGGATCGAGGCGGCTGCCGGCGCGCTGGAACGCGCCAAGACGGCGCTACGCGCCGTGCCGGCCAAGGTCGCCGCCACCGAGCTGGACCCCAACGCCAAACGTGCCCGCCCGCGGCTGCAGCGCCGTGGCCTGCAGATGGTGTTGCGACTGCTCGCGTTCAACGCCGAAGCGTGGCTGGCCGAGCACTTCAACGCCTACCTGACCGACCCCAACGAGTACCGGGCCATCCTGCGCAACCTGCTCCACCTCGGCGGGCAGGTCGACTACACCACCAACGGAATCACCGTCACCCTCGACCGGCCCGACAGCCCGCGAGTGGCACGCGCCCTCGAGCTGCTGGCCGAGGAACTCAACGCCACCCCAGCATGCCTGCCCGGGGACCGCCGCCGGCTGACCTACCAGGTCACTGCGGCATGAGTCTCAACACTGATCTTGTGTCTACTTGAGGAGGTCTGACTGCTGGCCGAGGAACTCAACGCCACCCCAGCATGCCTGCCCGGGGACCGCCGCCGGCTGACCTACCAGGTCACTGCGGCATGAGTCTCAACACTGATCTTGTGTCTACTTGAGGAGGTCTGAAAAGGCTTGCATAGTCCGGGTGATAGGGAAAGGGTGAAGCGTTCGGCTTACCGGGCACTCAAGGACGCCTAGCCGTCACGAGCCCTCGCCGCGGCGATCACCAATCGGCAGCCGCCGCGCATAACCCGGGACGGCCGCAGCCTGGGGGTGTGTCCAATGTCCAACGTCTCGGTCCGGTCGTTGCCCGACGGCATCGCGGATCCGGGGCCCCTCGGCCTGGCCGGTTTCGCGATGACGACGCTCGTGCTCAGCGTGTTCAACGTCAAGCTGTCGGCAACGCGAGGCTGGAGGCGGTGGTCCTGGTGACCTTCGCGTTGCTGACCTTCGGCGCGTTCAACCCCGGACACGTCGCTGACCGAAACCGGTGGCTGGTTCGGCATCGCCACCGCCGCCTTCGCCTGGTACGCCAGCGCGGCCGCCGTGCTGAACAGCACCTGGGGCAGGGCGCTGCTGCCCACCCCAAGAAGTAACGACCGGACACGCCCGGCCGAGTCGGCGAGCGTCCCTCATCAAAGGGTCACTCGAAGTCGTCTTCCAGGGGAGGTTGAACAAATGGCAGCAGGACAGCAGCCGCAGGGCTCCGAGGCTCAGATCGCCGTGCACTGGCGGGAGGAGGGGTACTACTACCCGCCCGCGAAGTTCATCGGACAGGCCAACGCGGCCGACCCGGCCATCCGCGAGCGGTTCGGCGAGGAACGTTTCCCCGAGTGTTTCAAGGAGTATGCGGATCTGCTCTCCTGGGATGCCTACTGGCACACCACGCTGGACACCAGTAACCCACCGTTTTGGAAGTGGTTCGTCGGGGGCCGGCTGAACGCCTGCTACAACTGTGTGGACCGCCACCTGGCGCGCGATCGCAACAAGGCGGCTCTCATCTGGGTGCCGGAGCCGGAAGCCCAGGACACCCAGGCGATCACCTACCAGGAGCTGTACCGGCGGGTCAACGAGTTTGCCGCGCTGCTTCGAGACTTCGGCCAGCTCAAGACCGGCGACCGGGTGACGTTCCACATGCCGATGGTTCCCGAGCTGCCTGTGTCGATGTTGGCCTGCGCCCGGCTGGGCGTCATCCATTCCGAGGTGTTCGGCGGGTTCAGCGGTGGGGCTTGCGGCGACCGGATCGCCGACTCGGGTAGCCGGGTGCTGGTGACGATGGACGGCTACTACCGCAACGGCGATCTGGTCGACCACAAGGCCAAGGCCGATGAGGCGGTGGCGACGGCCCGGGCGCGGGGCGTCGAGGTGGACAAGGTGCTGGTCTGGCGGCGGCACCCGGGCCAGTACGCCTCGAAGAGCCCGATGGTCGAGGGCCGGGACTTCTTCGTCGACGACGTGTTGACCGACTACCGGGACCGCGTGGTCGAGCCGGTGTCGATGCCGGCCGAGGCGCCGCTGTTCCTGATGTACACCAGCGGTACGACGGCCCAGCCCAAGGGCTGCGTGCACAGCACCGGCGGCTACCTCGCCTATGTGGCGGGCACGTCGAAGTACTACCAGGACATCAACCCGCAGGACACCTACTGGTGTTTCGCCGACATCGGCTGGATCACCGGGCATTCCTACATCGTCTACGGGCCGTTGGCGCTCGGGGCTACGAGCGTGATGTACGAGGGGGTGCCTACCTACCCGGACCCCGGGCGGCCCTGGCGGATCGCGGAGCGGCTCGGGGTGACCATCTTCCACACTGCCCCCACAGCTATCCGCATGCTGCGCAAGCTCGGTCCTGACGAGCCGGCCAAGTATGATCATCACTTCAAGCACATGACGACGGTCGGGGAGCCGATCGAGCCCGATGTCTGGCGCTGGTACCACGAGGCCGTCGGCAAGGGCGAGGCGGTCATCGTCGACACCTGGTGGCAGACGGAGAACGGCGGTTTCTTGGGTGCCACGTTGCCCGGTCTGGAGCCCATGAAGCCCGGGAGCTGCGGCCCCGGGGTCCTCGGAATCTATCCGGTGATCTACGATGAAACTGGCGAGGTGGTGGCGGCCGGGAGCGGCCGGGCCGGCAACATCTGCATCCGCAATCCCTGGCCCGGCATCTTCCAGACGATCTGGGGCCAGCCCGAGCGGCTCGTGGAGATCTACTACGAGAAGTACTGCCGGAATCCCGACAGCACCGACTGGCGCGACTGGCCGTACTTTGCCGGTGACGGCGCCGTCCAGGCCGCCGACGGCTATTTCCGGATCCTCGGTCGGGTCGATGACGTGATCAACGTGGCCGGCCACCGGCTGGGGACCAAGGAGCTCGAATCGGCGAGCATCACCGTCGAGGAGATCGCCGAGGCCGCTGCGGTCCCCGTCCTGGACGAGCTGCGCGGCCGGGCGGTCGAGATGTATGTCGCGCTCAAGCCCGGGTTCAGCCCGAGCACGGCCATCGAGGAGAAGGTGGCCAAGGCCATCGAGACCCACATCGGGAAGATCGCGCGGCCGACGCACGTCTGGATCGTCTCGGACATGCCCAAGACCCGCTCCGGGAAGATCATGCGGAGAGTCATCGCCGCGATCTCCAACTTTGGGGACGTGGGGGACACGACGACGCTGTCCAACCCGGAGATCGTCGACGCCATCCAACATTACGTCAAGGCCGAGAAGATGGCCCGCGGGGAGATGCCACGCCGCGAGCTGACCGCTCAGGAGGCGGAGGAGATCAAGAGCTTCGGTCAGGCCGAGTAGCCCAGCCAACAGCCGACGTCAGACCGGGGTCAGCTCTGCTGGCCCTGGTCCAGCAGGCCGGCGCAAACGCCGAGCTCACACAACTCGGCGCAGGCCGCAGCTTGGTCGGTGAAGGACGCGATCTCGCCACTCTCCAGCGCGTCCCAACACAGACCGTCGCCCAGCGTCAGCGCGCGCCCCAGCACCCAGGACAGGCCCGCCAGCGGCCCTGTCTCCGCTTGCCGCCGCAGGCATGCCAGTTCGGGGAGGTACGCCCGATTCGCAGCGACCCCTTGTAGCCGCGCCAGCCGCAGCGACAACTCGCCGGCCAGGTATTGCTGGGTCACGCCACCCCCCGCACGCTCTGGGAGACGGCCCAATTCTACGGCGAGTTCCGTGGAGAGCGAAGACGCCGAGACAACTAAGTTGTTAGCGTTCATGACCCTGCTCGCCCTCAACGCGTTGCGCATCGGCGAGGCCCTATCCCGAGACATCGACGACCTCACCTACGACTTCGGCCACCTGGTCCTCGAGCTCGCCTGCAAGGGCGGCAAGCGCTCGACCGAGGCTCTAGCGCCGGCCACGGCCCGAGCGCTGGAGGCCTACATCGGCAAGCGCACGAGCGGGCCGATCTTCCTCGACCGCAAGGGCGGCCGCACGACCGAGCCGACGCCTGGCCCTGGTGCGGCGCCTCGCCCGCCGAGCCGGCCTCCCCGCCGCCAATCGGTTGAGCCCTCACAGCCTGCGCCACAGCGCCATCACCGCCGCCCTCAACGTCGGCGTGCCGTTCCGGGACGCGCAGGACTTTTGCCGGCCACGCCGATCCCCGCACCACCCGCCGCTACGACCGCTCCCGCAACAGCCTCAATCGCCACGCCACCGATGCACTAGCGACCCTGGGCACTAGCCAGCCGTCTTGGTCGAGGCCCGACGCACGGCGCTGAAGACCACGCCGCAAGCTGACACCCAACACCTGTGATATGCCAAACTCGACGATCATGGCCAACATCAGCGTCCTTGACCGAGAGATGTTCTCCGAGGCCGAAGCGGCCCGGCTGTTGCTGCTTGCCCAGGGAACGTTGCACTACTGGCTCGAAGGCGGTGAGCGCCGAGGTCGCAGCTACAAACCAGTCATCCGAGTCGAGCCCACTGGGATGCGGGCCGTGACCTGGGCCGAGTTCGTCGAGGCCGCCTTACTCCGGGAGTACCGCCGCACCCATGGCGTGCCCATGGCCGAGCTCCGAACCTTCATCGACGAGCTACGCCAGGGCTTCGGGGTTCCCTATCCACTTGCTCATCACCAGCCCTTTGTCAGCGGGCGCCAGCTGATCTTGGCCGCACAAGAGCACGCTGGATTGGGGCCTGAGTTCTGTCTGGTCGCCGTCGCCAGCAATCAGCTCATCTTGACCCCGCCGTCGCAATCCTTTGTCGAGCGGGTTGTGTGGCACGACGATCTGGCCGCCGGCTGGCACCCCCACCAAGACCCCCGCTCCCCCGTCGTCATGGCCCCTGACCTGCGCTTTGGACGCCCAGCGGTCAAAGGAATCAGCACCGAGGTGCTGTGGGAGCACGCCGAGGCCGGCGAGGACCTAACCGAGGTCGCCGGCGCCTTCAATCTCAGCGTCGAGGACGTCCGCTGGGCGCTGGCCTACGAGACGTCGGCCCGAGCGGCGTGACCCAGCCGGCCAAGCCGGCGACCGTTCGCTTCTACCTCGACGCCGATGTCCTCGGCCTAGCCAGGCCTAGCCAGGCCTAGTGCAGCACCGCGTTAATCCGTCG
>Ga0097691_1002669_pt1 | contig 11585 bp, 13 predicted proteins | sample NGESurdeep072012_8_FD_72858 | JGI IMG/M metagenome (GOLD analysis project Ga0097691, IMG submission 72858) | Arctic peat soil microbial communities from Barrow, Alaska - NGEE Surface sample 210-1 deep-072012 | ecosystem: Environmental > Terrestrial > Soil > Wetlands > Peat ...
GGGAGGGGAATAATGATCATCCTCGGGCTGATCCTGCTGGTCCTCGGCTTCGTCGCGAAGATCCCCATCCTGTGGTCAGTAGGGATCGTCCTGCTGGTCATTGGAGCGGTTCTGTGGATCTTAGGGTCGATGGGGCGGGCGGTGGGCGGCCGCAGGCACTACTGGTAGCCGGGCGGGCCGCTTTGTCGCCCTGGCCGGGCAATCGGGCGGCGCGACGAGGCACCTGCATATCGGCTTGGGGCAAGTTCGCAGGTGGCCGGCAACTTGGCGTGAGGTGAAGCGATGCGGATCGGCGCTCTTCTGCTGGTCGTGTGGCTGGTCATCGGGGCTGCCGCCGCCGTGCAGCGCGACTACTTCTCCGGTTCTAGTGTCAACTGCGCCAAGGCAGGAACGATTGCCGTCACGGTTTTGGCGGGTCCGCTGAACTACCTAGGCGTCAACCCGAAAGTCAAGTGCACGCTGCCGCAACCATCTCGGTAACTTCGTCGCCACTCGGGCCACGGCCTCTTAGGCCCCAGGGTCTGGTCTCGGAAGCTTCACAACTGATGTCCGGCCACCAGTTGTGAAGCTTGCAGCGCCTCAAGATTCCTCCCTACTTATGTTTCGCAAACGACGGGGGGAATCCCTCGCAAATCTCTAATAGTTGCGGTGGCATCAGGAACGCTTCGGCCGCCTGTGTCGATGCGCTGCGTACGCGTGAGACGGGCGCTAATGGTGGCGCGCGTCTAGCTAGTACACGGCGCGATCAGCGCCCGAATCCACTCCGCTGGGGCGGCGGCGCTACCACCGGCGGAATCCCGGGTAGAAACGGCCTATGAGTGATCCGGATCGCCCGTTGCTCCTGGTAGTCACGATCAAGCCTCGGCTGGACCGGCGAGCGGAGGCTGAGGCGCAGCTGCAGTCCATGCGTCGCAACAGCCTCACCGAGCCGGGTTGCGTGTTCATGCACCTGGTGCAGCCGCAGGACGATCCGGACTCCTGGCTGATGCTGGAGATGTTTCGCTCCCGCGCGGCCTGGGACGAGCACATGCGCCAGCCCTACAACACGGAGGGAAACCGCATCCTCGAGGACCTGCTGCGGGAACCCTCCGACCTGCGGTTGTGCGACGAGATCTAGCTGACCCGGAACGGCCCGGGTACGGCCGAGGCGAGCCGCCCGCCACACCCCACTGCGCCGGGTGTGGCGCGCTACGGTTCCGGCTTGGCACGCCCGGCGGCGGCGCGGAGTGAGGGGTGGTGCTGATGGCGTCCACGTCGATGGCGGCGGCGAAACCGCAGCGCAAGCCTCGGCTGGTCTATCCCAAGCTCGGTATTCCGTTCATCCTGCTGGTGTTGTGTTTTGCCGCGTGGGGATCGGCGGCGAACCTCACCGACGTACTCGTGAGCGTGTTTCGCAGCATCTTCACGATGTCGAACTTCCAGTCGGCCCTGGTTCAGTTCGCCTACTACGGCGCGTACTTCTCGCTGGCCATCCCGGCTGCCCTGATCAACCGGCGGTTCGGCTACAAGACCGGCGTGCTCACTGGTGTCGGGTTGGCCGCGGTCGGTGGGTTGCTGTTCATCCCGGCGAGCAAGGCGCTGGTCTTCGGGTTCTTCCTGCTGGCCCTGTTCGTACTGGCGGCCGGCCTGTCGATCCTGGAAACCTCCGCCAACCCCTTCGTCATCGCGATGGGGCCGGAGGACAGCGCCACTCAGCGGCTCAACCTGGCGCAGTCGTTCAACCCGGTCGGCGCCAATATCGGCGTGCTGCTCGGCGCCGTCCTGATCCTGCCGCACATCACCTCCGAGGCCGCCAAGACCATCATGTCGCCGGCCGAGCTGCGCCGAAGTCAGGAGTCGGACCTCTCGCTCGTGTTGGGACCGTACCTCGGCATCGCCAGCGTGCTGCTGCTGATCTGGTTGCTCATCCTGTTCCGCAGGATGGCCACGCCGGCGGAGCAGAGCCAGGAGGAGGAGGGGGTCCGCAGCGGCGCGCTCGGCCGGCTCTGGCGCAACCGCCACTACCGCTACGGGGTCGCCGCCCAGTTCTTCAACGTCGCCGCGCAGGTCTGCACCTGGACGTTCACGATCCAGTACGCCCAGGACGTGGTCGGTGTCCCTCGGGAGCGCTCGGGGTGGTATCTGCAGGCGAGTTTGATCCTGTTTCTGCTCGCGCGGTTCCTGATGACCTATCTGCTCGGGATCTTCCGGCCGACCAAGCTGCTCTTCCTCATGGGGGCGCTTGGGGTGGTCCTGTGCGTGGTGGCCATGTTCTCCCTGAACACGATCGGCCTGTTCGCCGTCGTCGGCATCTCGTTGTCGTTGTCGCTGATGTTTCCAACGATCTACGGTGTTGCCCTGCAAGGGATGGGCCAGGACGCCAAGTTCGGGGCGGCCGGCCTGGTGATGGCCATTCTGGGCGGCGCGATCATGCCGCTGGTGCACGGCCGGGTCATGGACCAGGTCGGCGCAGCGCTGGCCTACGCGGTTCCCGGGGTCTGCCTGGCACTGGTGACCTGCTATGCGCTGTTCGACCTGCTCACCAACCGAGAAGGTGGCGAGCTGGTGTCCGAGGGCGCCCACCACTGACCCGCGGGAGGTCCAATGACACACAGTCGCGGGCGTGTCGGCCGCCGATCGCCATGCCTGGTCGCAGTGGTGGGCGTCGTCGTGCTCAGCCTCGGTGTCACTAGCTGCGGTGGCGGCGGGAAGAAGCAGGTCACCGCCGGCCTGATCACCAAGCAGGAGACCAACCCGTTCTTCGTGACGATGCGACAGGTGGCCGAGAAGACCGCCAGCGACGAGAACGTCAAGCTGCTGACCGCGGCGGGCACCAGTGATGTCGACAACCAGAGTCAGGTCGCGGCGCTCGAAGACATGACGAAGCGCGGGGCGAAGGGCATTCTCATCACGCCGGCCGATTCCAGCGCCATCGTTCCGGCGATCGAGAAAGCCCGCCAGGCGGGCGTGACTGTGATCGCTTTGGACACCCCCACCAACCCGCAATCGGCCGTGGACGCACTGTTCGCGACCGACAATCGGAAGGCCGGCAAGCTGATCGGCCAGTACGCCAGGGCGAAGGCGGCTGGCAACCAGATCACACCGAAGATCGCCATGCTCGACCTCGCGCCGGGTATCACGTCCGGTCAGTTGCGCCATGACGGCTTCCTCGAGGGCTTTGGCATCGCGGACGGAGACCCGGCGATCGTGGGGTCGGTAGATACGGAGGGCGATCAAGCCAAGGCCGAGGCAGGGATGGGACAGCTGCTCAAGGCGCACCCGGACATCAACATCGTCTATTCGATCAATGAACCGGCGGCATTCGGGGCAGCCGCGGCGATGAAAGCGGCCGGCAAGAGCAACGACGACGTGATCCTCGTGTCGGTCGACGGGGGTTGCCACGCAATCAAGGACGGCATCCGCAGTGGCGAGATCGACGCCACGGCGCAGCAGTACCCGGAGAACATGGCCCGCAAGGGCGTGCAGGCCCTGGCCACGGCCGAGCGCGGCGGCAGCAAACCGACCGGCTATCTCGATACCGGAGTCGAGCTGATCGCCGGTAGCTCCGTGCCCGGCGTGGCGTCCAAGGACGAGGCCTTTGGCGTACGCAACTGCTGGGGCAAGTGACGGAAGTGCCCGCGTGGCAAGCGCACCCCCCTCCACCGTCCCTGACGTCGCCGGGGATCCCACAACCGGAGAGTCCTGACCGAGATGTCGACGGCCGCAGGCGCAGATGCGGTCCCGCCCGAGGCGACCGCGTGCTGGTGCTGCGGAACGTCGTATCCGGAGCTGTTCCTCCTCCACCTGAACAGCCGCCCCGATGCCGTCGCATGCTTGCGCTGCGGTGAGTTCCTCGGGCGTCGCGCCCGCAAGCCGTCGCGACGAGCTGACCCCCCACCCTGGCGGGCCATCCGCGCGACCATCCGCGCGTGGCATCCGGCAAGGGAGCGGGATCAGTTAGCGACACGCGGGATCAGGTTGGGGATCAGATTCCCTAGTGCGGGATCACATCCACTGGGTCCCGACAGTGATCTGCGTCATGATCGGAGGGTAGCGCGAGCCACCCGGATTCCGGGGGTGCGCGTCCACGACGTCATCACGCTCTCGTCGTCAACACACAGATGGGCAACCCCACCGGGGACGCCCTCAAGGCCATCGTCAGCGTCCGTGACGCCGACCCACCTACCGGTAGTCAGCCACGGTGTCGTTCAACACCCGCCGGAGCGCCGGACCATCCGCGACAGCCGCTGGCTTTCGTCGACTGCTGATCTCACGTACGTGCACACGCGCCACCATCTCTCGCTTCTCCCGGGGGAAGTCAGGACAAGACGAGACGGATGATCAGCCCCCAACCGGCCAGGCTGAGATCTCCCTCGGCGGGTCGCCGGGCGAAAGTTGCCGGCCGCGGCACTGGGCGGAAGGACGACTATGGCTGAGCTGTCGGGCACCGTCGACGGGCTGCCGAACCTGTCGGGATCCGAGCGGCTAGTCAACGAGGCGGTCGCGGCCGGGCGGGGGCGGCCGGTCTTCTACGCGGGCGAACGCGCCGACAGCGATCCGTTCGCCGGCATCCGCAGCGCGTTCTCGATCGCCCTGCACATGCACCAGCCACTGATCCCCGCCGGCGGGGACGAGCTGACCACCGCCCGGCTGATCAGCAACCTGCAGTACATGCAGGAGCACCCCGACCTCGGGGACAACCACAACGCCCCGGTCTTCCGCTGGTGCTACCGGCGGATGGCCGAGTTCGTCCCGCAGCTGCTGGCCGAGGGACGGCAGCCGCGGGTGATGCTGGAATACTCCGGCACGCTGCTGTGGGGACTGCAGGTGATGGGCGCCTCCGACGTGCTGGATGACCTGCGCACGCTCGCCGTCGACCCGTCCAAGCGGGCCGCGGTGGAGTTCCTTGGCTGCCCGTGGGGGCACGCGGTGGCCCCGTCCACTCCCGTCCAGGACTTCCGGCTGCACGTCCGGGCCTGGCAGCACCACTTCGCGTCACTGTTCGGGCTGGACGCGCTGAGCCGGGTGCGCGGCTTCTCCCCGGCCGAGATGGCGCTGCCCAATCACCCCGATGTCGCCTACGAGTTCGTCCGCACGCTCAACGACTGCGACTTCCAGTGGGTGCTGGTGCAGGAGCACACCGTGGAGACCCCGGACGGGCGGGGACCCGAGCGGCGGCACCTGCCGCACCGGCTGGTCTGCACCAGCTCGACCGGGGACACGGCGAGCATCGTCGCGGTGGTGAAGACCCAGGGCTCGGATACCAAACTGGTCGCGCAGATGCAGCCCTACTACGAGGCGCTCACGCTGGACCGCGAGGAGCTGGCCGCTCGCAGGGTGCCGCCCTTGGTGACCCAGATCGCCGACGGGGAGAACGGCGGGGTGATGATGAACGAGTTCCCGCCGAAGTACGTCGAGGTGATGCGAGAGTGCTCCGGCTCGCCCACCCCGATCCTCAATGCCACTGAATACCTGGAGCGTCTGTTCGCCACCGGCATCACCGCCGACGACCTGCCGGTGATCCAGCCGCTGTTCCAGTCCCGGATCTGGCAGCGAATGGCCCCGGGCGACGGGCCTGGTCGGCTCGCCACGGTGGTCGCGGACCTGGGTCACGAGGACGACCGGTTCCACATGGACGGGGGCAGCTGGACCAGCGACATCTCCTGGGTTCGCGGCTACGACCAGGTGCTGATCCCGATGGACCAGGCCAGCGTGCAGTTCCACCAGGTCGCCCTGAGTGGGGGCGTGCCCACCGGCGACCCGCGATACCGCAATGCGCTGCTGCACCTGCTCGCGGCCGAGACCAGCTGCTACCGGTACTGGGGGACGGGCCGGTGGACCGACTACGGCGGGGAGCTGGCCCGGCGTACCAGCCAGATCCTCGCGCACGACTTGGCCGCCACGGCGGGCTGACGTGTCGGCGGGGATCAACTTCGCCTTGGTGCTTAACCTGCACCAACCGAGGAATGGGCCGCCAAGGAGATCCTCTGGGCGATCGACCGGATACCGCGCTCGCTATGGCAGTTCGAGGACCTGGCCCGGGTGCACCTCTCCGTGTCCGGCACCCTGCTGGAGACCCTCACCGACCCCGACTTCCAGCGGCGGGTGTACGGGACGGTCGTCTGCGGCTCGTTGCTCTGGCATCTGCAGAACACCCGTGTCATCGACATCCTCGGCCCCGGCTACCACCCGGTGTCTCTCGTCGGCGTTGCCCGGGCTCAACGCGCCGCGGCATCCGGGCTTGTCGTCACCGGCGGGTTGTCGTCCTTTCCCACCACTGGTCCGGACTTGCCGAGCAGGTCCGCATTGAGCGGGTCCGAAGTAGCGCGGTGGGGGTGTCCTCGCTCTCGGTCAGCGCGCGGCCGAGGAAGCCGACGATGCGCTGCCTGGTCGGGGGGAAGGGTCGCGATCAGCCCGGCGGCGTCGCGGGCGGCGCCGAGCTCGCAGGCGAAGGCCGGGGCGATCTCCTGCATCGTGCCGATGGTCTCCCACGTCGACCACACCGAGCACGACACCCATGTCGTCGTCACCGAGCAGGGGCGGGCCGACCTGCGCGGCCTTCCGCCGCGCAGGCGGGTCCGACGCATCATCGACCGGTGCGCCCACCCGGACTTCCAGCCGGCGCTGGAGGACTACTTCGAACGGTCCCTGGCCGGCTCCCCCGGTAAGCACACGCCGCACCTGCTCGACGAGTCGTTGTCCTGGCACCAGCGCTATCTGCGGGCCGGCCGGATGCTGAAGCGGTGGGGGTGGTCCGCGGGCTTGCCGCCGGCCGGGGGCCACTTGGCGTGGCAGGAGACGGTGGCAGGCGGGATGGGGGCGACGAGGGACAACAAGCCGCCCCGGCGGATCGGCAGGGTCACGGCGACCTGGTCGCCGTCCGAGATGTGGCGCGCCTTCCAGCTGTCGGGGGCAGTCGCGACGTAGAGGCGCCGCCCCGCCGTGCCGCACCCCACCCCACCCCACCCCACTCGACCGGGGCTCGCCCGCCGGCGTGACGTAGTTGAGGACGGCGAACGACACCTTCGAGATCGCACCCCAGACCCGGTCCGGGGTGAGGACGGGCGCTGGTCCAGCGTCCACGGTCCGGCGACGAGAGAGTCGGACTCTGTTCATCGAGGGCCTCCTTCCAGGACAACCCTGCAACAGCCGTTGAACATACGATGGGCTGGTCCTCGCCCCGCTACCGTGCTTCGGTCGGTCACCGCACCGATCGTCGACGCGACGCCCGGCACCGGGTTCTCTCGGGTGCAGCGCACCGTCGTAGGAGAACCTGCCTACCGCGTTCTGGCCGAGCTCTACCTCGACTCGAAGCAAGCATGAAGGCGGGCTTCGCCAGCGAGGCTTTGGCGAGCATCCGGCGCCAACCACACGAATGGGGCGGCATGCATCGTGACGACGTCCACCGCCGAGGCCGTCGACGACTTTGACGCCCCCGTCCGGGCCTGACCCGCGGTGAGGCGCGCGGGTGGGGCGCCACCTGGCCGCGACCGTGCCGGTACACCAGGGCGCCCGCTGCGCGGCGCTCTGGTCATCGGCGCTGCCAGCGAGGCCGAGCTGCTGGCCGCGCTGACGCCCGTCGCGGCGGGCGCACCGACCGCTCCCGCCCCTGAGCCCCCGGACCCGGCGGTGCTGGCAGCGCCCGTCCGGCTCGCCATCGACTACGGGGACGCCGCCGAGCTGGCCGAGAAGGCGACCCTCGCCGCCACCGCGCTGCGTGCCGGCATGCCGGCCATGTGGCGGGCACTGACCGCGCGCGGCGTCTTCCTCGGCAGAGGTCCGGCGGCCACGACGGCCTTCCTCTACCCGGGCCAGGGCTCGCAGTACGTCAACATGCTTGCCGAGTTGCGAGCGAGCGAGGCCGTCGTTGCGGACACGTTCGCCGAAGTCGACCGCATCATGGCCCCGCGGCTCGGTGAGCCGCTCACCGATGCTCTGTTCGTCGACCCTGACGATGTGGCCGCCGTCGACCGGCTCGGACGGGGACTGCTTCGCAACGAGATCACCCAGCCGGCGGTGATCGCGGCAGACCTCGCGCTGACGCGGCTGCTCGCGGCCTACGGCATCGAGCCAGACCGGATCATGGGGCATAGCCTCGGCGAGTACGGGGCGCTGGTCGCCGCGGGTTGCCTGACCATTGTTCTATGAGTTCGAGATCCCTGCAGCGACTCGACCGGAAGCGGTCCCCAGTCCCTCATCGGAGCGGGCGTCCGCGACGCCTTCCGGACCAACGCCGTGACAGCCGGAACGTCATGGCAACGAGGTCGCTTAAGTCGCCTTAGCCGCGACGCCGCCGGCTACGTCGGCGGCGGGATGGTGGTCGGCCGAAACGACCGCACGACCTGACGTCGTAGCCGAGGTTGCCGACCACCACCGGCGCGCGGGACGAGCCGCTCCTGGGTGTTGCGTCCGGGGCGGTCACGACGAACCGCCCGCAGATCGGCCTACACGCATCCCACTGCCGACTACTCGCGTCCCTCCAACGGCCATCGGTTTGTGAATGGCCACCCTCCAACGGCCATCGGTTTGTGAATGGCCATGGCGTAGCCGATACTCAGTGACGCGGATCGGCACCGGGAGCTCGACACCAAGCTGTTCGGCGGGCCGAGCCCGCCCTGTGGTGACGGAACCCATCGGGTAGAGCAACCAACCGGGATTAATCGCTAACAGCTTCGCCGTTTGCTTCGATGCTGCCGAGCCAGCGGCAATCAGCCGGCCGGCCGCCACGGACGGTAGGCGCGTTCGCCCAAGCCCGTGCCCCCCACGTTCGTTCCAACATCATGAGCGTGACCCCCAGCGGTCACGCTGCGTTGACCTCCAGCGGTCACGCTGCCGGTGGCGATAGCCCCCACCTGGCCGCCGGTCCCCCCTGCTTCCATCAGGAGATTGCTCGCATGACCGAATTCGAATGCATCCTCGACCAACCGATCAGCAGCGCCTGGCCGGTCGCCAGCGACTGGCTCTGCCGGTTCGCTCACTGTTCGGCGCTCGGTGGCGCTCTGCCGCCAGCCGCCGCACCTCCCAGCGGTGCACCGAGCGCGGCAGCGAGGTGAAGATGTGCGCGTCGGCGTGCGCGTCGAGCTGCTCACCGACCTGCTCGGCCAGGGCCTTGATCTGCGCGACCATGCTGGTCAGCCGCGGCTGACAGTGCTGTAATCCAGGACGCGCCGACCGTCGACAGGGTGAGTCGGCCAGTGAGTCCGCCGTTCAGGAGGTCGGCGCCCCGCCGCTGAGCCAGTCCTCCCACGACATGTTCACCGACGGTGCCGAAGGTGCGGAGTTGGTGCTGCTGTCGCCGGCCGCGGCGCCGCCCGGGCTGCGGCTCTTCCTTGGGAGCCGTTTCGTCGCTGAGGTGCCGGACTCGCCGGCGTCGACGAACTCTGCCACGACGACCGCATCCAGCGATGCGGCCTTGCGGGTGTTGGCGTCGCGCTGTGCCGGGATCGAAAAGCCCTCCTCGCGGCCGCCACGCGTTGCCTGGTCCACGGTCGAGACACGCAAATAGGTGACGGCGGTCTTCGACAGCGCCGCGTCGGCGGCCGGGTCGGTGTTGCTGGTCGTGATAGCTGCCTCCTTTCGCATTAAAGCCTTCCTATTGACGCTCTCTTCGCCCGAAGAGTCCAGTCGAAAAGCGACGTTGAGCTGGGGAAACGTTGACTATTCGCCTTCCGACCGCTGGTGCGTGACACGGTCAGGCATTGGCTGGTGCGGGTTTCAGCTGCGGGCCGCGGCAGCGAAACCATCCCTCAGCTGCGGCAGCACTCGGCTTTGACGTGCTGAACCGGCCGCATTGCTGTCGATCAGCGCATCCGGCCGTCACTTCGCCAAAGCCGGACCCGAGGAACCCATGCTCCGCGCGGTATCCGGCACTAGCGGACGCTTTCCGTGCAGGCGTGCACCACAGCGATTCCGCTGCCCTAGTCGGTATTACTAGTGCCGTGTCAGCCAACGTCGGCATGGCTTCGATGCCGCACTCGGTGAGGGCGATCTGGCGCACGCCCGGTCGATTTGCGCGGATCTGCTCGCTGGCATAAGCGTCCCAGAACTGGCAACCTTTACGTTGTGGTGAGGGCAGGTCCGAGGCGCGGCGTGCCGGACGAGGATGCGCTGCTGGAGCTCTTTTGTGCGATCGCCTCGCGCGACCACCTCGAGGTTGCGCGACGCCTGGACGCCTCACGCGATCTCGCAACTTGTCCGATCCGTATCGGGGCGAGTCGCCAAGATGCCGAGCCGTATTTCCTTGCTGCGGTCCAGCACTACGTCTACGGCGGTGACACGGCTATATGGGACGGCGAGGGTTCGCGATGGTGCTCTGTGCTCGCGAGTTGACTACTGCGCAACGGCACATATGGGCGTATGGACAAGTCTGCCGATGTTAGGTGGGTCGACCGCGATCTTTGATCGCAGCTGAACAGTCCACTGTCCGGTTGTCAGGGTTACTACTTGCCGTCGGAGCCAATCGCGAACTGGCGGCCCCGTACCGGGAGCACGCGCCAGAGCCGTCCGACAAGGATCGCCAGCCCAAAGACGAGCACGTAGACGAGCGGCAGCAACGTGCCGCCCACCTCGGTGGCCTTCCCGTTGACGAACGTGAACGTCGCATCGGTGAAGACATAGGCGACACCGTGCCAGTGGAACAGTCCAGTGGCGTGCGGATTGGCCGCGATTACGCCCCCCTTGAAGGCGTCGATTCGGGCATTTGACAACCAGAACATAAACACGAACGCCGGTAAGAAGACGCAGATTGCTGCCCACCAGGAAGGTCCCGGACCGCCGTACTCAGCCACCATGTAATCGGCGGCGATCGTGCGGACGTTGCCCAACCGTCGCAAGGCTTCCTTGGTGCCGACGTCGGCGGAGGCCGACCTGAGGTTGACTCGCAGCTCGCGACGCTTCGCGACTCGGGAACGCCATGGCAGATTCTGCAAGTAGCTGTCGAGAGTCCACACAGCCCGCTCGATACGGAGCCGGTCCGTCCAGATCAGGGTTCCACTCATTTCACACTTCCTCTTTAGGTTGAACTGGTTGGGGCGGGTAGGGGCGTGACAACACCGGAGTGACCACGCCGGCAAGCGAGAGCCAGGAGGACACGCCATCGGTGAGTGCCGCATAACCGGCCTTGGTGGGTCGGTAGTACTTCCGGGCCGGACCCGAACGCGACGAAACCAGACGGGCGCTGACTCGGGACTCGCGTTCGAGCCTTGCGAGGGCGGGATAGACCGTACCGTCGGAGATATCGGACAGTCCGAGTTGATGCAGGCTCTGAACGACCTCGTAGCCGTATGACTCGCGGTCGGCGAGCAGGCGCAGCAACAAAAGCGACAGGACGCCTTTGAGGAGCTGAGGATCGTGAGTCGGGGTCATGCGTTCATACTAAGCCAGCTACTATGTATTGTCAAGTACCGAGGCGAGACCTTCCTGCACGACGGCGGAAACCGCTGGGACCACCGGATCGCATCGGCGATGACGGCCGACGCGGTCACTGCCGCGTTGGCCCACAGCACCCGACCGGTCCGCCTGGTCGGCGCCACCACGGGCGCAACCGCGCAGATCGGCCTGCAGGCCCACAGCACCGGACAGCCCCAGGAGTGGACGGCCTTGTCCCA
>Ga0097691_1002670_pt1 | contig 11584 bp, 7 predicted proteins | sample NGESurdeep072012_8_FD_72858 | JGI IMG/M metagenome (GOLD analysis project Ga0097691, IMG submission 72858) | Arctic peat soil microbial communities from Barrow, Alaska - NGEE Surface sample 210-1 deep-072012 | ecosystem: Environmental > Terrestrial > Soil > Wetlands > Peat ...
CTGCTCGTGGCCGGCGCTGGGCTCCTCGTCACCAACCGCGTGCTGCGCGGCCGCGCCCGGCGCTGACCGCCCGCCCTCGGGCCGCACTGCCCGCCGCGCGCTACGATGGCGGCCGTGCCGGAGTGGCGGAACAGGCAGACGCGACGGTCTCAAACACCGTTGAGGGCAACCTCGTCCGGGTTCAAGTCCCGGCTCCGGCACCAGGAGGATTGCCTCCAACCCGGCTGGCCGTCGGGCGCCCGGGCGCGAACAACCGGAGGGGGCCTCGCGATGCGCCGCACCATGTCGTTGCTCGTGACCGTCGTGTTGGTGGTCGGCTGCTCGTCGGGCGGGTCCGGGCCAGCCGCGGGGGCCTCGAGCTCCGGCTCGTCCGGCGGCGCGGCGTCGAGCGCGAACGTCGGCGTCCCCGCGGGAGGCGGCGGGCTGTCGGCGGGCCAGCGGGCAAGCGGCGCGAAGGTGCGGATCGTCAATGCATACGCGCCGCTGAACGGCGATCCTGGCCCGATCGACGTGTACGCGGCGCCGTTGGCTTCCCCCGGTGACACGCCGCTGCTGTCGGTTCCGTACGGGACGGCGAGCGCGTTCTTCGACCCGACCGTGTCGGATGCCGCCGGCGACATGTCGCTCTCCTTCTACTGGGGGGGCACCACCGGGAACGGCAGCCAGCTGGCTTCGCAGGACGAGACGCTCAAGGGCGGCGAGGTCATCACGTTCATCCTGACGACCGGGGACACGACCCAGGATTCCGGGCGCAGGTTCGCGGAGATCCAGCCCTTCTTCCAGCAATCCAGCGGTGGCACGTTTGCCCAGACGACGCCGGCCCCCGGGAAGGCGCTGCTTGTCGTCGACTCGAACGGGTTCGACCAGGTGCTGCCGGCGGCGGCCAACTCGACCTGGTACTTCAGCACCGGGAACGGCTGCACCAAGACGGTCGGTGACGACGCCAACTCCCTCACCGCGGCCGGGCCAGGCGGCACCGGGACGTACCAGCTCGACCCCGGCTCCTACACCGGATCGATCCACGCCTACGCCAGCGACGCGACGGACCTCCCGACCTGTGACAACAGCCCGCTGATCGGCAACATCGCCGTCAAGGCCATCGCCGACCGGACCGTGGTCCTGCTGATCTACGGACCGAAGGACGGGGACTTCCGAACGCTCTTCATCCCGCTCGACAACTAGCACGCGCCGGGACCGCCACCGCGTCGCCGCGACGTGAAGCGTGGCGCGACCGGCGGGCAGAGCCTGCCAGATGGCCCCCCAACCGCGGGACAATCGGCCCTCTCCGGCGGTGCCCGCGACCAGCGATCCTTGCAGCAACGCCTCTGCTGCCCTTCCCCCCAGGGCTGTGGAGGCGTACTCGTGTCCGGCCCGACCGGGTCCCGGAGCACGCTGGAGTACGCTTCCGACCGCGAACGCCGCACGTCGGCGATTCCCCGATCCGTCCCCCGAGGAGATCCCATGAGCATCTTCCATCGCCTGCTCGGAGGCAGCGCCGAGCCGGACCCGCGCCTCCAGCCCGGCGCCGACGCAGCGCCCGGGATGATCCACGGCGCGACCGAGCCCGGGAACGGCGAGGCGCGGCCGGGCGGCGTGCCGGGCGCGGACACAGCCACGGTCCGTCGCATCGTGTCCGAGCTGGAGGCGCTCCCGCCGGAGCGGGCCCGCTACCTCGCGGCCGCCTCGTACGTGCTGGCCCGCGTGGCGAATGCCGACCTCGTCATGAGCCCCGACGAGACCGCGTTCATGGAGCGGACCCTGGTCGAAGAGAGCGGGATCGGCGAGGCCGAGGCGGTCCTGGTGGTCGAGGCGGCGAAGCAGCAGGCCCGCCTGTTCGGCTCCACGGAGGACTACCTGGTCACCCGCGAGTTCAAGCAGATCTCAGACCCGGACCAGCGCCTCCGGCTCCTCCGCGCGTGCTTCCTCGCCGCGGCCGCGGACGCGTCGATCTCGTCCGCCGAGAGCGCGACGCTGGACGAGATCGCGAGCGAGCTCGACATCGAGGCCCCGGCGCTGCACGCCCTCCGGAGCGAGTTCGGCGACCGGATGTCCGTGGTCCAGGCGATGCGGGCGGCACAGGATTCCGAGGTCGCCCGCGGCTGACGCCGAGTCAGGCCGAGGCACCCAGGGCGTCGTCGGAGAGCACGAGCTCCAGCACGCAGATCTCCGGGCGGAGCCGGCGGCCGACGTCCGCGACCAGGTCCGCGTCGTAGGCGACGCCCGATCGCAGCTCCATGGGCAGGGCGGCCCGGCCGGGGCCCTGCGGGAGGTGCACCGTGACCCGGGTCGTGCCAGGCCGTGATCGGAGGAGGTCGCGGACGGTGGCCATGGCCCCCGCGAGGACATCGGGCTCGACGCCGGCCCCGAACCGGACGTGGAGGCGACCGGCCGGTCCGGCCTCGATCGGCACGGTCGGCTCGGCGGCGGACGCGATCGCGCGCGGGCGCGCTTCCTCCGGGAGCGCCGGCACCTCGAAGTCGGGGGCCGCGGCCTCCAGGTCCGCCGGCTCCGACGACCCGGGGAGCGGTTCCGGCGGCATCGCGCCCGGGGCGCCGGACGGCGGCTCACCCGGGTCTCCGGACTGCAGCTCGCCCTGATCTCGGGCGGCCTGGCCGGCGCTGGCCGGCGCCGCCCCGGCATCGACCGCGCGCCTCGCGGCTGCGCCCTGGCCGTTGCCGTTCGCGCCGTTGCCGTTCGCGCCGGCCCCGCGGGAGCCAATCGTCCGGCCGCGCCCGCCGCGCGAGCCTCGCTCGCCCGCCGCGACTTCCGCCGCGAACGCGTCCTGGCCGCGCGCGGCCGCCGCGTCCCACTCCCAGGCCGCGTCCGCCAGCAGCGAGACCTCCTCGCCGCGGTGATCGATGCGGCCGGCAACCAGCAGGATCACGCCCTCGGTCCACGTCCCGATCGTCTGCTCGTGGAGCCGCGGGAAGACGACCACCTCGATCGCGCCCTGCAGGTCCTCCAGCGTGACGACGGCCATCGTCGCCTTTGCCTTCGTGACCACCGTGCGGCTGCCCGTGACCACGCCGCCCACCACGACCCGCTGCCCGTCGAGTGTCTCGTCCTTCAGGTCGCCGGAGTACGCGGTCACGAAGTGGCCGATCCGCTCCGCCACCTCGCCGAGCGGATGGTCCGAGAGGTAGAGCCCCAGGAGCTCTTTCTCCCAGCGGAGGCGCTCGCGGGTAGGGACCTCGGGCGCGGCTGGCAGCGGCGCCTCGAGCGCCGCGGGCTCCGAGGCAAGGTCGAAGAAGCTGATCTGGCCCGAGGCACGCTCGCGCTGGTCGGCCTGCGCCGTGGCGAGCGTCTCGTCGAGCGCATCCAGAAGCCGGCCGGGGTGGCCGAACGCGCTGAGCGCGCCGACCTTCACGAGGGACTCGAGGACGCGCTTGTTCGTCAGCCGCAGGTCGATCCGGTTGCAGAAATCGGCGAACGAACGGAACGGCCCGCCCGACTCGCGCGCCGCGATGATCGACTCGATGGCGCCCTGGCCGACGTTCTTCACGGCCAGCAGCCCGAACCGGATCGCCGAGCCCTCGACGGTGAACTCGAGGTGGCTGGCGTGCACGTCCGGCGGCAGGACGGAGATCCCGAGGCGCCGGCACTCGGCCACCGCGGCGGCGACCTTCTCGGCGTTGTCGCGGATCGCCGTCAGGACGCTGGTCATGTACTCGACGGTGTAGTTGGCCTTGAGGTAGGCCGTCTGGTAGGCGACCAGGCCGTAGCAGGTGGCGTGGGCCTTGTTGAAGCCGTAGCGCTCGAACGGCTCGAAGGCCTTGAAGACGGCGTCGATCGTCTCGGGCCGGACGCCTCGCTCGGCCGCCTGCGTGACGAACTTGTCCTTGAGGGAGTGAAGGACCGAGGACTTCTTCTTCCGGATCGCGTAGCCCAGCGTGTCCGCCTCCGGCCCCGTGAAGCCGGCCAGGCCGACCGCCGCGGCCATGATGTCCTCCTGGTAGACGAAGACGCCGTACGTCCGGTCCAGGTACGGCTCCAGGAGCGGATGGAGGTAGGTCACCGGCTCGCGCCCGTGCTTGCGGGCGATGTAGTGCGGGATGTTGTCCATGGGACCGGGCCGGTAGAGCGCGACCATCGCCGCGAGGTCGTACACCGACGTGGGCTGCAGCTCGCGGATGTAGCGCCGCATCCCCGCCGACTCCAGCTGGAAGACCCCGGTCGTCTCGCCGGATGCCAGCAGGTCGAACGTCCTCTTGTCATCGAGCGGGATCCGGTCCAGGTCGATCTCGACGCCGCGATGCGCGCGGACCAGGTCCACTGCCTGGCGCAGGATCGTCAGGTTCGAGAGGCCCAGGAAGTCGAACTTGAGGAGCCCCAGCGCCTCCACCCCGTGCATCTCGCACTGGGTCATGGTGGCGTCCGAGTTGGTGGCCTTCTGGAGCGGCATCAGCTCGGTCAGCGGCTCGCGGCTGATGACGACGCCAGCAGCGTGGGTGGACGCGTTCCGGGCCACGCCCTCCAGCTGCTTCGCGAAATCGATGATCCGGCGAACCGGGGGCTCAGCCGCGTACATCTCGTGGAGCTGCGGGCTCAGCGCGAGCGCCTCGTCGAGGCGGATGCCGAGCTGGTTCGGGACCGCCTTCGCGATCCGGTCCACGTCCCCGTAGCCGTGGCCGAGGACGCGCCCGACGTCGCGGATGGCCGCCCGCGCCAGCATCGTGCCGAACGTGATGATCTGGGCGACGTGGTCGGCGCCGTACTTCTGGGTGACGTAGTTGATCACTTCCTCGCGTCGGCCGTCCTCGAAGTCGACGTCGATGTCCGGCATCGTCACCCGGTCCGGGTTGAGGAACCGCTCGAACGGGAGCCCGTAGTGGATCGGGTCCACGGGCGTGATCCCCAGCGTGTACGTCACGATGGAGCCCGGCGCGCTTCCCCGGCAGGTGGTCTGGATGCGCTGCTCCCGGGCGAACCGGACGAAGTCGGCCACGATCAGGAAGTAGCCCGCATACCCCATCGAGACGATGATCCCGAGCTCGTAGTCCAGGCGCGCCTGCAGCTCCGGCGTGACCGTCCCGTAGCGCCGGGCCATCCCCGCCTCGCATTCGCTGCGGAGCCAGCTCTCGGGCGTCTCGCCCGCCGGGACCGGGAAGTGCGGGATGCGCAGCTGTCCCAGCGGCAGCCGGAGGTCCACCATCTCCGCGATCCGGCGGGTGGCTCTGATGGCGTCGAGCTGGTCCGGGAAGAGCGCGGCCATCTCCGCGGTCGACTTCAGGTAGAACGCGTCCGACTCGAAGCGGAGCCGCCCCGGCGTGTCGATGTTGCTGCCGGTCCCGACGCACAGGAGGACGTCGTGGGCCTCGGACTGGGCGCGGTGGACGTAGTGGAGGTCGTTCGTGACGACGAGCGGCAGCCCGACCTCCGGCGCGAGGCGGAGCAGCTGCTCGTTGAGCCGCCGCTGCAACGGGATCCCGTGGTCCTGCAGCTCCAGGAAGAAGTTGCCCTTGCCCAGGATCTCGCCGTACTCGCCCGCCAGCCGCCGGGCCGCTTCCCAGTCGTCGACCTCGAGCGCCTTCGGGATCTCGCCGCCCAGGCAGGCGGACAGCCCGATCAGCCCTTCGCTGTACTTCGCCAGGTGCTCATGGTCGATCCGCGGCTTGTAGTAGTACCCGTCGAGGTGCGCGTCGGTCACGAGCCGGCACAGGTTCTGGTAGCCCACCATGTCCTTCGCCAGGAGGACCAGGTGGAACGGCTGGGCGTCTGCCTTCCCCTCCTTGTCCCGCATGGAGCGCCGGGCGACGTAGGTCTCCACGCCGATGATCGGCTTGATCCCCTTCGCGCGCGCGGCCTGGTAGAAGGCGACCGAGCCGTAGAGCGCGCCATGGTCCGTCAGGGCAAGCGAGTCGAACCCGAGCCGCTCCGCCTCGTCCACGAGGTCGCCGATCCGGCCGAGCCCGTCGAGGAGCGAGAACTCCGAGTGGACGTGGAGATGGGTGAAATCGTTGGGGGCGAGGGTCGTCACGGGAGGTCAATGGTACCGGCGCGGGCGGGGCGGCACCGTCGGGTGGGTGCACGGGCCGGCGGCGACCCAAGGGTCCCCCGGTTCCTACGGGGACCTGTCGCTGACGTCGCCTGCGCTGTCTGTGAGGTCGAGTCGCAGGAGATCCTCGCCCCACTTGACCTCTCCCGTCAGGACGAACCCGTAGCGCAGGTAGAACGGTTGGGGCGAGCCGGGGCCGGCCTTGCAGCTGGTCCAGAGCAGGTCGGCGCCGGGCCGGGTGCGGAGATAGGCGACCACGGCGTCGATCGCCGCCGACCCATAGCCGCGGCCCTGGAACCGCTCGTCGACGAGCAGCCGCCACAGGTAGTACGGGCCGACGAGGTCGTCGTCCGCCGCAAGACGCTCTGGCGGGATCCCGTCGCTGATCATGACGAACCCGACCAGCAGGTCCCCGTCGCGGACCGACCACATCCGCGGGCAGGCGCGGGCGTCCGCGACGGCGTCCTCGAAGTGGCTGGCCATCGACCCGAGATAGCGGTCCTGGCCGGGTCCGCGGCGAAGGGTCATGACGTCCGCCCGGTCCGCGTCGGTCACGATGTCGCGCAGCTGGACGATCACGCTCCGAGCGCCTCGAGGATGAGCCGGAACGACCGCTCGAGTCCGCGCTGCCAGTACTTCGGGTGATCCTGGAACGGGGTCAGCCTCCCGGACCGACCGGGCTGAACGTGCCCGTCTTCGGGTCGTAGATCTCGGCCGAGGCGAGCGGTGCCTGGGCGCCGAACCCTCCGGCCACGAGGACCCGGCCGTCTCTTAGCAACGTCGCGGTCATGAGGTTGCGCTGGTCCGCCATCGAGCCGGTCGCGGTCCACGTGCCGGTCTTTGGGTTGTACAGCTCGGCGGACGCCAGGAACTGGCCGCCCGAGTAGTCGCTGCCGCCACCCTCCACCAGGACACGGCCGTCGGAAAGCAGGGCAGCGGCGTGGTAGACGCGCCCCACGGTCATGGAGCCGGTCGGGCTGAACTTGCCGGACTTCGGGGTGTAGATCTCGGCCGAAGCGAGGTCCGTCCGCGCGTCCTCGCCGCCGGCGACCATGACGCGGCCGTCAGCGAGCTCGGTGGCGGTGTGCCAGGCGCGCGGCGTCGCCATCGAGCCGGTTGCGCTAAACGTGCCGGTCTTCGGGTTGTAGATCTCGGCCGAGGCGACGGCGTGATCCACACGGTCCTCCCCCCCGGCGATCAGGACGCGGCCGTCGGGGAGCAGGGTCGCCGTGTGGCTGCCGCGGGCGTTCAGCATGGAGCCCGTCTGGCTGAACACACCCGTCCTCGGGTCGTAGCGCGTGGCCGAGGCGAGGGGTCCATCGCCGAGCGCGAAGCCCCCCGCGACGAGGAGGCTGCCGTCGGAGAGCAGCGTAGCGGTATGGATCTGGCGCCCGTCGCCGAGCGGGCCGGTCAGGCCGACTGGAGGGGTCGCGGTGGGGGCTGCCGTCGGGGCTGGCGTGGCCGTCGCCGGTGCGGAAGTCGGGGCGCCGGTCGGTGCAACGGTCGGCGCTGCAGTTGGGGTCGCGGTCACGGCGCCGCCGCAGCCTGCCCCGACGAGCACGACCACGGCGATCAGGCTCGCCAGGCGTCGGTTCTTCATCGGGTCCCTCTCCTCCATACGGCCGGGGGTCACCTTGACTGGGTCCCCGGGGCGAAGGCGCCGGCCAACGTTGTGAGCACCCATCCTCGTCCTCGCATCGTCGGCGGGCCGTTCGGCGAGCCGCAACGGGGATCTCCCTAGGTTTCCCCTGATTTGGCCGCACGCGCGCGCGTAGACTCGCCCCGTGTTACCCGGGCGCACGGACGAGGCATCGCGGATCGAGCGACTGCTGGACGGCGCCCGCAGCGGCGTGAGCGCGACGCTGATCGTGCATGGCGAGGCCGGGATCGGGAAGACCGCGCTCCTCGACCAGATCGCCTCAGCGGCGGCCGGGTTCACCATCCTGCGCGCCCAGCCGCTCCAGATGGAGTCCGAGCTCCCGTTCGCCGGGCTGTCGGACCTGCTGCGGCCGCTGCTGCCCCTCCTCGACCGCATCCCCCAGCCGCAGGCTGCGGCGCTCGCCGGCGCCCTCGCCCTTGGACCTCCGACGCCGGGCGACCGCTTCGCCGCCGCTGCCGCAACGATCAGCCTTCTGGCGGTGGGAGCCGAGGAGGCTCCGGTGCTCGCCGTCGTCGACGACGCCCACTGGCTCGACGGGCCGTCCCGCGAAGCGCTCCTGTTTGCCGGCCGCCGGCTCGGGAGGGAGGGCGTGGTGCTGCTGCTGGCGGCGCGCGACAGCCCGTGGCTCGAGGGGGCCGGGATCGACCGGCTCGAGCTCCGCGGTCTCGGGCCCGAAGCTGCGGCGACGCTGGCGGGCCGAACCGGCAGGGTGATGAGCGCGGCTGTTCGCGACCGCCTCGTGGGCGAGACGGGCGGGAACCCGCTCGCGCTCCTCGAGGCCATCGCGACCCTCACGGACGGTCAGCTCCGGGGCATGACGCCCATCGTCGAGCCGATCGCCGTGGGTCGTGGTGTCGAACGGTCGTTCGTCCAGCGGCTGGAGCCGCTGCCCGACGGCACCCGGCGCGCGCTGCTCATCGCTGCGGCGAGCTACTCCGGCGATGCCGATGAGGTCGCACGGGCGCTCGCGGCGACAGGACTCGCGATGAGCGCCCTTGATGCCGCCGAACAGGTCGGGCTCGTCGCCACGCCTACGGGAACGGTCGAGTTCCGCCACCCGCTGGTGCGCTCTGCTGCGTACCACGCCCCCGAACCCGCGGCCCGACGGGCCGCGCACCGGGCCCTTGCGAGTGCGGTCAACCCGGACCAGTTCGACCAGATCGCCTGGCACCTCGCCGCGGCAGCTGCCGGGCCCGACGAGGACGTGGCGCGGCTCCTCGAGGAGTCTGCGACGGTGGCACAGGGACGGCGCGGCTACGTGGCCGCCGCGAACGCGCTCGCCACAGCGGCCCACTTGAGCCCGGCGGACCCGGACCGGATCCGACGGACGATCGGGGCGGCCAACGCGTTCCGACTTGGCGGCGAGGCGCAGCAGGCGGCCGACATCCTCGCCGGGATCCTCGACCTGGCGTCGGACCCGCTCGTCCGGGCGGACATCCAGCAGTTGCGCGCCGCGGCGCTCATGTTCGTAAGGCCCATGATGGAGACGTACGCTCAGCTCGTGGAGGAGGCCGGCCGCGTCGAGCGCTACGATCCGGGACGGGCCGCGGCGATGCTGGCGATCGCCACCAACGCCGCCACCGCCGCTGCCGAGATCAACCTCGTCGTGGAGACGGCGCGTCGGGCCGCACGGCTCTCCCGGATCGTCGGCGGCCCGGTGGAGATGCTGACGGCCCTTGCTCTGGCCACCGGACTAACCCTCGCGGGGCAGGTCGAGGAGGCCAGGCGGATCTTCGAGCCGTTGATCCCGGTGCTTGAGACCATCGACCCCCTCGGCGAAGCCGGAGCCCTGCTGGTGACGGCGCCGGGCAACCTGCTCTGGATCGGCGATGCGCCGGCGGCCGCGCGGATGCTCGAGCGGATCGTCCGCGCCGCGCGCGGCGCGAGTGCCGTCACGATGCTGCCATACCCGCTCGCGATCCTCGCGGAGCTGGAGCTGCGGCGCGGACGCGTGGCCACCGCCCACGCGTGCGCGGCCGAGGCGGTGCAGCTCGCCGCGGAGACCAGGCAGACCGCGGTGACGTCGTTCTCGCTCGTGACGCTCGCCCGGGTCGAAGCGCAGCGCGGCCTCGAGGTCGAGTGCAGAGCCCATGTGGCGGCCGCGCTCGAGGCCTCCCGTAGGGTCGGCGCCACGTCGATCGAGAACTACGCAGCCGCCGTGCTGGGCTTGCTCGAGCTCTCGCTCGGCCGACCGGAGCTCGCGGCGGCACACCTCGAGGTGTGCGCCCGCCTGGAGATCGAGTACGGACTGGGACTGCCCGACGTCGTGCCATGGAACGCCGACCTGATCGAGGCGTACCTGCGGGTCGGTCGCACCGCTGAGGCCGTGGGCGAGTTGGAGAGGCTCGAGGAGCAGGGGCGCGCGACCGGCAGCCGTTGGGCCGCGGCCACGGCGGCGCGGTGTCGCGGTCTGCTCGCGCACGACGGTGCGTATGAGCTCGCGATGGAGCAGGCGCTCGAGCTCCAAGGCGACTCCGAGCCGTTCGAGCGTGCGCGGACGGAGCTGTGCCTCGGCCGCTGTCGTCGTCACTCGCGCCATCGGGCGGCGGCCCGCACCGTGCTCCACGAGGCGCTCGCGAGGTTCGAGGCGCTGGGCGCCGACCTGTGGGCCGAACAGGCACGGGCGGAGCTGCGGGCGACCGGCGAGACGCCCGCGCCGAGCCCCGGCGGATCGCTGCTGCGGCTGACGCCGCAGGAACTCCAGGTTGCCCTCATCGTTGCCGGTGGCGCGACGAACAAGGAGGCCGGGGCGGCCCTGTTCATCAGCCCCAAGACCGTGGAGTTCCACCTGGGCCACGTGTACAGCAAGCTCGGCGTCCGATCCAGGACGGAGCTCGTGCCCAGGGTTGCCGCCCTGTCCTGACCGTCGCGATGAGATTCCGGCGCGACATTTCTCCTGGGCGGCGCGGCGAATTCCAGAGCCCCCTCATGGTCGGGCTGGGACAGGTGGAGCTGGACGAAATCGTTTGGCGCGAGGGTCGTCACGGGAAGTCAATGGTAGCCCGGCGACCAGTCCGGGGCTGGCAGCCGCCGTGGTTCGTGGCGAGATCGCCCTCGACCGGCACGTGTGGATCCACCCCGCAAGACGCCACCACGTTGGGACCACGGCGCGGAAGGCATTCGAGCCGACGAGGTCCAGCTGCTTCAGCCAGCTCGCGACGTCCGACACGCCGTCGAGCGTGGCGTCGTACGCCGGGGAGCCGAGGACGATCCAGTCGACCGGCAGGTCGAGCCGATACGTGAGATCGGCGAACGCATCCACCGGCTGGGACAAGGTGGCGGCCGGCGCCGGCGCGGAGCCCGGCGCACCGACCGGGCAGGCGGTCACCATGAAGATGAGCGACCCGATGAGGAGCAGGCGCCGTCGTCGCGCGTTCCCATGGGCTGTCATGGCGCACCACCTCCTGCCCGCGGCGGGAGGTCTCGCCAGTGGCTCGGCGGTCCCGGCGGCCGGGGGTGTGGGCCGCGCTTCTGAGCCTCCTGCCTGACTGCAAGACGCAGATCGCCGGCCGCTGTTTCACGGGTCGCAACGTCCTGGTCGCTCGGGCTTCTGGTAGTTCATTCGCCCGTGACCGGCGCGACTCGGAGGAGCACGGCGTCGCCGGTTCTCCCTGCGGCGAGGCCGACGCTTGGCGCCTCCCGCGACGTAGAGTGCTGAGGCGAGAACCACGCGTCAGGACACGAGCGCCACGATCCAGCCAGGTTCGCGGACATGCCGGCATCCGCACGCGATTCCCGGGGCTGACGTGGCAGCGATTGGGCTTCGCACGCCCGCTGGTAGCTGCGACACAGCGGTCCTGGATGACGGTCGGAGGGAGGGCCTACGATGATCAAGATCTGGAGCGAGCTGCGGGTCGCGCGGGTGAAGGAACAGGTCGCGGACCTCGCGACGCTCCTGTGGCTGGTGTTCTGGGGGAACATCGTCTTGC
>Ga0097691_1002672_pt1 | contig 11575 bp, 9 predicted proteins | sample NGESurdeep072012_8_FD_72858 | JGI IMG/M metagenome (GOLD analysis project Ga0097691, IMG submission 72858) | Arctic peat soil microbial communities from Barrow, Alaska - NGEE Surface sample 210-1 deep-072012 | ecosystem: Environmental > Terrestrial > Soil > Wetlands > Peat ...
GCGCCCCGCGTGGGGCGCGACTTGGTGAACGCATACACTTCGTTGGCGTAATAACCGGTTTCAATCCACGCGCCCCGCGTGGGGCGCGACCTGAGATGTTGAGAACAATCGTGGAGTGGTGGCGTTTCAATCCACGCGCCCCGCGTGGGGCGCGACTGTAAGTTGTTGCCAATCACAGTGTTGCCAATCTTGTTTCAATCCACGCGCCCCGCGTGGGGCGCGACCTCACGGTTTGCAGCATCTCCGCTGCCGGTTAGTTTCAATCCACGCGCCCCGCGTGGGGCGCGACGGCCGATCATCTGCGGCAGTACATCCGTCGCCTGGTTTCAATCCACGCGCCCCGCGTGGGGCGCGACCGGCAGCCGATGCCACCAACGATCACATGTTTCTGTTTCAATCCACGCGCCCCGCGTGGGGCGCGACCGGTCGCCAACTACGCTGTCTACATAGATCATATTGTTTCAATCCACGCGCCCCGCGTGGGGCGCGACCGCAGGGGATCTTACTCCCTTGCTTCCAGTAGGATACGCCGAGCTTGCCGCGAATCGGGCCCTTTCGTCGGAAAAGAGATGGTGTCGAACAGAACACTTTGCCGTAAAAGTGCTCAGTTTAGAAGCAAATAGCGGTGTCGCGAACCTGCACGGGAGCGAACGGTCGCTTGAGGTTCGCGCTGACCAACCCAGTTAAACTTCCATGAAGCCATCGGGATCGTAAGAAGGGTGTGCCCCGACGTGCTCTACCCGCCGCCGCCAATGATTGCCCAGAAAGTAGAAACGGAGGCTGTCCGATTTGGGGTCTATCTCGCCCACCAGCTTGTCGCGGAAAGCGACGAACTGGGCGGCGTCCAGCGAACACTCGAACACGGACTTCTGAACCCGTTGTCCGCAATTTTGGCAGGCTCTGGATACCCGCCGAAGGCGTCGGCGTCCAGCAGCTTCTGCGGTCGACACATCGTAAGTCACGAGAACCAGCAAGTATTTTCCTTCTCAACGCCAAATCAAGGACGGATAGACATCGAGGTCGCCCCGCAACCAGCGAGCGAATAACAAGGCCTGCACATAAGGAAACAGTCCGAGTGGAATGGATTCACCGAGGAAGGGATGCACGATCTCCTCTTGCTTGCGCCGTTGCCATTCCTGAAGCACCGTACGTCTGGTGGTTTCGTCCATCAGCACTGCGCCATTCGGCTGCATTTCAAATTCTGCCGAATTAACCTGCCGTCGGTTTATAAGTGTGACAACCAGCCTGTCAGCCAGTACGGGGCGCAGTTCTTCGATTAGGTCGAGGGCAAGACCGGGGCGGCCCGGCCGGTCGACATGTAAGAAGCCCACGTACGGATCCAGCCCGACCGACTCCAGCGCGCCAACCACATCATGCACCAACAGGGTGTACACGAACGAGAGCATCGCGTTCACTCGATCCAGGGGCGGGCGGCGGGAGCGCTTAGTAAAGGCAAACTCAGGTTTCGCCGCCGTGATCAAGCCGTCGAATACTCCGAAATACTCCTGCCCACAGTCACCTTCGATGCCGCGCACGGAATCGACGGTAAGTCCACCCGAGAGACGGCGAGCCTGCAGGTTCTCCATGGAACGGGCGAGATTGTCGCAAGCAGAAGCGAGGAGCGGTCGAGTATCGGGCTTATCGCGAATCGCGCGCAGCAGGACGGTCCTGCAGTTGGTGATTTTGGCTATGACAAAACTGTAGCTTGCCGCGGCCGAGCGCACCGGGTCGTCGGCGGCGCGATACTGCTGCCGTCTTAGGAGGACATTCCCCCGCACTGGTCCTTGCACCCGAGCGTAAAACTCGCCGTGTTCAGAAAGACAACCGATTTGCACGCCATGCTCGGCACAGAATCCCATCAGCGGCGTCGAAAGAGTGCTTCTGACGAGCAGCACGATTCCATCAATAGTGTGTACGGGCAACCGCAGGACGACCTCTCCGTTGCGCGAGGCCACCAGCGTCTCTCCCTCCCGAGACAGATATGTGCCCTCGCTGGTGACAAACAGGGTATTAAGGAGTTTTCTCATTCCGTCTCCTGCGGTTCGCAGCTTGCCGCCCGAATCGCTCTTTCGAGCCATGCACCGGCAGAGGCGTGGTCTTGCAGCGCTTTTGGCTGGCAGATTTCGATGAGTGAACAGCGGTCGCACTTTCGAGATTCATATGCGGGAGGAGGTGTTGTGCCCCTCTCGTAGAGTTCATGCATGCGGGCGGCAGCCTGTTCGGTGCGAAGCCGCAGGTTAGGGGTGAACGTGATGATCGAGCGGCGCCGGGGAGCACCGTAGAAGAGCGCTCCTTCATGGATGACGACATTTAGCATCTCTTCCAAACAGATCGCCTGAGCACAAAGCTGAACCTCGTCCCACAAGCCCGGTTTCGGGCGCCCGCGTTTGTACTCCACTGGCACGAGAGCGCCTCCGGACAAAGGAAATTCGACGACGTCCGCCTTCCCGGTGATCCCGAGCCGCAAAGAGCGCAATGGTAACGAGCGAACGATGCGGACCCCGGCGCGGGACTCGTCGGGCGCCTCGTCCACGGTGCGGTGCAGGGAACGGCCCTGTGCAGTCAGGCGGTTTTCCTCCCACTGCTGTTCGATGTGGATCAACGCCCACTGCCGCTCACAGTAGAGCAAGTGCTGAAGGCCCGAGAGCGGCAACAGTTCAGCCTCGGAGAACATCGGTTAGCAACCCTCCTAGTCGCACCGGATCACGCACTCGCCGCCATTGCTCGGGCACTGACCCATTCTTCTACTGTCACCCCTTCGGGTAGCGCGCCGGAAACGGAGATCACGTAATCCTTGCTGGACCGGGGCGGACGATTTTCGGCTTTCAGCTCCGGCCTCTTCTCGACTGTTACCATGGAAAAGAGTTCGTCCGCGCGAGCGTTGCCCAGCCTGTTCTCATGGCGGAAGGCTATACAACGGACCGGGGCCATTAGGCCACGCGCTGCCGAATGGTCGTGTTCGAACATCTCGTTCAGGGATTGTTTAAACAGATCCAGATCGCTCGTGCTGAATTCTGTCTTCTCGGCTAACGTGGCGTTGATGAAGCCATGGCAGCGATAGAGTCCATACGGTACCGTAAATTTACGGCCCATGGTGCGTTCCTTCTCCATATCCTTTTCATGGGTTACCGCACAGCGTGTTATGGAGAACTCCGAGGTAACGATTGGATCGATGCTGCGTGCGAAGGTGAACTGAACAGGGCCGCGCACTTGGCCACAATTGACGTCGGTAGTCATGACCGCACCGAATGCGCGAATGTCGAAGAAGTTTTGGCACATCCAGCTAGTGAGTTCGCGAGCCTTCTTCTCATCTTTCGGCAGCTTCTTGGATTCCGGCTTTAGCTTGAGCGCTTCGTAACCCAGCTTGTGTTGATCGTTGAGAACCGCGCGTTCGCGTACGTAAATGTCGTAGGGCGGTTGCATGCCGTGGGTGATCGCAACGAAATTTCGGATCTTGCGTTTTAAACAGACATCGGTGACGAGGCCCTGATTGGTTTCAGGGTCAACGCGCGGCATGTTGCCGGCGTCGGGATCGCCGTTTGGATTGCCATCGGTGACATCGAAGAGATAAACGAAATCGTAGCGCTGCTGTATCGGGCTGCTCATTCAGAAGCTCCTTCTTCCTTTGACTTCCTGCTAGTAAACAGATTCTGACGCTGGTGGTAATAGCCGATCACGAATTTCCCCTGATCCTCGATGGCCAAGTGGGCCGGGAAAACGCTTAGTTTGGACATCACTTCGCCGATCAGCCTTTCGTAAAAAATCCTGCTTCCCGTGTTCAGCTTCGCGAGGTGATGCTGACCCAGCCGGAACAGCCGAGGGAATACGAGAGCCGGGGTGCTGCTGGCGGACGAGAAGTAATGGTCCTTGATGGTGGTGTTGAGCTCGCTGTCGGCGCTGTCGGATTGAATCTTCTCCAACAACGCGAATAGCCGACCCACGTTGTAGGCAGGTTCGGAGTGATTGCGGTCAAGTTCCACGGAAACCTCCAAGGCATTGCCGCGCAACCTGGCATTTCTAACAATGCAGGCCTTGATTGCAGCAACGCGTGAATAATGCACCTCGCCATCGCTCCGAATACGCCTGAGCATGGAGGAGAGCAGAGATTGAGGATAGGCAGCGCCGGTCAAAACCGAGCGCGCCAGGTCGCCGACGAGTTGGCAAGGGACAGAATCGGTATCGAAGCCCTTGAACTTTCCTTTCACATCGAATTCGGCCCGGCCAGTGGCGGCCACAATGCGCCGTAGGCTCAACGGCAGATCATCGTGTGGACGGATGAGTTCGATGTCGCGCAAATGTTGACCCAGACGGCGGTGCAGATCCGCCACGTCCGCTTCGATCCAGAATCGAATAGAGATGCGAGCCGCATTGGGAGAGAGACCGAGAATGAAGAACTTGGTGCGAGAGTCGTGGTCAACGGCATTCGATTCGGCAACCCCGTCTCGCAACTGAGTAAGCAGTAGCCGTGCCTGACGTACGCGTTCCTGATCTTCGGCGGAGCCGGCTGCACTGCTCGGTATGTCGCCCAGCAGATCGCTAACGAATTCTTCCAGAGGGTGGCGCCGCTCGGCCCAAAACACCACGGTAGTGTCACCCAGCGAGATGCGCCGACGCTTGTCGTCCAGCAAGTGGTTCAAAGCAATCGCGTACTTGAACACGGCCTCGGTGCTAACTGGCGCGTTGTAGCTCTGGCTTTTCGAGTAAGACTCGTAAGCCGGTGCGTTAAACGAAACCAGCAAAGCGCCCGAGGATTGTGCCTTGGCAACGCCCTTGATCTTCGGTTCATGGAGACGGGCGATTGGGGCCAAGAGTCCTGTAACTAAACAGGTGGCGTACGGCCTGCGCTCAGCTTGCGACGAGTCGGCCACGTCACTTGCTGGATCGCTTCGGACACGCTCGTGAACGTATCTCGACTCACCCGCAATACGGAACACCCCGAAATTCGTGGTTATTTCAGAAAGGAGCTTGGAGTTTTCTTGTGCCTTCTCTGGTGACCACGAACGCAGAAATGCGCAGACAGCGGAAAAGGCAGGGTCGTTCACAATTTGCTCTGCATTGAGGTGGCGCTTCCGGAATGCCTCGAAGCATTTGGCAGTGCGCTCGGGATCTGGGTCATCGGGCTTGTAGCCCAACAGGTAGACGGCATTGTCCCACAAGAAGCACGGGTTCACCCCCGAACCGGGGGGCTTGCTTTCCCCTGGAACGGTGAGTTGGAGCGCAACCAGTCGGTTACCATCCCTCTCCTGTAAGGGCTGGAAAGAGTTAAGCCTGCCGTCGGATTCCAAGACGATGCAGAAGCTGATCTTTTGATTGGAGAAGCCGGGTCGCGGAATGTGGGCGTCGCCGGCTTCCGAACTAATGCGATCATAGTGTTCGACTAGTCGCTGCAGAATCATGAGCGCGTCCTTTCGGGGCTCGGCACCTGGAGGATTCCGTTACGCATGGTGGCGCGGAAAAACATTGGCTGGCGATCGTTGGTGAAATCGATGTCGTGCAACATCCATCCGAGATCATGTTCCCCCGCCAACGATGGATGAATAGGAGGAACCAGACCGTCATCTTCGACCAATGCGAAATCGGCAGCGAATTCCCGGCAACCGAGGTATGGACGCGTGTAGCATTGTCCCCTGCGAGCTCGACGCCGGAACTGGTCCAGGTGCTTCGCTTCATTCTCTTCGCCTTTAACAACTTCGAAATGAGCTTCGATCAGGTAACCGACATCTCGCAACAGGAGCGCCGCACGCTGCTGACGAGTGTCGTCGACATACAAGGCGAGATCGCCGGCTCCTGCCGCCATCGCCTGTTCGGCCGCTCTGGCGCCGATCTTCTCGCTAACTTCGTTCCTGCGGATCGATGTGAATTGAATCGGCTTAAGTACGGTGAGCCGGTCGATGGTCCAGCGGATCTCAGGCTTCCAGTAAATCGCTTCTAGGATGCCTCGTGCCGCTGACGGCGTAATCACGTCGTAACTGACTCTTTCAACCTTCATCTCGGGTCGCGTAAAACAAGCCCACTCTCCCCAGCAGTGCAACTTTATTCCGAATGCCATGGGATATCTAAACCATAAGAAGCGCAGGATCGACTCCGTGCGCTTCAGGTGTTAGTCCTTTCTTGTCAGAGTAAGCAGCGTTGTTCAGAAGTAGCCAGACGCCGGAGTCATGCTCCATTACAAGCCCCTTGCTTTGCAGTTCCCGCAGCAACTGCTGATGAACGGAAACAAGGTAAGGCTGCAAGTGACGCTGCGGAACAAACTCGACACTTCCCCGGTTCAGCTCGGCCCACATCCTACGGGATACATCGTCGTATGGAATGAGGATAGGTGCTTGCTCTTCCCGGATCATTTTGAACTTCGAAGCAGCCGTGCGAAATTGGATCGCCAGAAAGCGACTGGTTAAGTCCGGCGTGAGGAGCGGCAGTACTTCATATTTGTCCCACTTGTGCTTTTGCGACCAGTAGAACAGCCGAAAGTATGCTTCGATCGAGCTGGGAGCAATGGGATCGGGGTACTTCCCGATGAGTTCTCGACCGGCCTGCGCCGCGTCGCGCAGCAGGCCCGCCGGCGGCAACTCTTCGCTGTCAAAGATGTAGGTGTGCCCCAGATCCAAGAGACCTTCGCGATTGCAGCGCCCCGCCGCCTGGGCAATCGAGTCGAATCCAGCCGGAGCTCGATACACGGCGGGAAAATCAAGGTCCACCCCAGCCTCGACTAATTGCGTGCTGATCACGCGGCATGGAGCTCGTTCCTTCAACCGCTGGCGAATGGCTGCGAGGACGCTGCGACGATGCTTGCCGCACATCCACGTACTCAGGTGGAAGCAGCTCGCGGGATCTGACAACTCGATAATGCGGTCAAACAACCGTGCGGCATGCGCGCGAGTATTGACGATGCACAACACGGAGGCTTCGGCCGCAAGCCGCTGAACAAGTTGCTCATCACTCAACACTCCGGCGTGGTGGATTTCAACCCTATGCACGGACTGGAACAGCGTGGCCGGATCCTCAACGATCTGTCGAACGTTCGAGATTCCCAGTTCGAAGTCGGACCGTCTCTCTAACGCAGGCTGGGTGGCGGTGCAGAGGACAACCGAACAGCCGTAATTCAGCACCAATTCGTTTAAAGCAGCCAGGGACGGCGCCAGCAGCTCTACTGGAAGCGTCTGCGCTTCATCCAGCACAATTACGCTGCGCGCAAGACGATGAAGTTTCCTGCATGCGCCAGTTGCTGAGGCAAAAAGTGACTCGAAAAACTGAACGTTTGTGGTCACGACGATCGGCGCATCCCAATTCTCGGTGCCGAATTGGTTACACCGCGTGTCGCGTCGGGGATCGATATTGGTATGGTGTTCGATCAACCCTCGTTCCGCAAGCGGGCCTGTGGCATGCCTGAATGCATCGGCTGTCTGCTCGATGATGCTGGTGAATGGGATGGCAACGACAACCCTGCGGAGGTCGAAACGACACGCGTGATCGAGTGCGAAGGCCAACGATGAATAAGTCTTTCCGCCGCCGGTAGGCACGTTGAGCGAGAAAAAACCTGGAGGAAGCTCTGCCGCCTTTCGGCAATCTTCCAGCACCGTTGCGCGGAGACAGTTCACTACGGTTGGATCGGCTGAAGATTGTTTGTGTTCGAGGAAACTGTCAAGTTGACACTTGAGATCAGCAGCGGTAGGCCGGTTCCCGGCGCGCTCCTTGCCACTCTCAGGATTACAGAAAGCTTCCGTAGCTAACCGGTCTGAGTCCACCAGACAAGAAAAGATCATCCTCACAAAGAAAGAGACCTGGAAACCGGAAAGGCCCTCTCAGTCTTTTCTAATCGAAGAATGAGCCTGAAGGAAGCCTGAGCAGATGGCTGAGGAAAGCTCCTTTCAGGGTTTAAATTTAAAAAACAGTCTAGCAGTCGTCGAGGCGGTGGGAATGTGGGAATCGCGCAGCGATTTCCAAGGGGGGGCGAAACCCGCAGGGTTTCGCACCCCCCGTCATTTCCACCGCCCTTGCTGCCGCGAGCTTCATTTTTTCCCGAAGCCGGCAGGCCGCAACTGCTCAAAGAGTTTGCGTTTGGCTTGCTGCATACGCTGGGCGGCTTCGGTATCGCTGACCGCCGCGGCGATGCGTTGTAAGACGGCGACGGTGAGCCCCTGGCGCAGGTACTGTGCGGGCTGGGGCAGGGCCAGCAGCGTCTCCAGCGGCGTTTGGTAGCGCCGGTAGAAGCGTCGTTTGCGGCCTTTCTCGTCGACTTCCACCTCGGCTTGCGCACAAGGGCGATGGTAGTTCAGATAAGGGTTGAAGTGCGCGCTGTAGAAGTGTTGGATGGGTTCGGCGTGTTCGGCGTCGAGGTAACCGTAGCCCATGTGTTTGCGGATCACCGCTCCATTCTTGGTTTCCACCAGCCCATTATCGTTGCTGTGCCGCGGCCGGCTTTTGGTTTGCTCGATCAGCAGCTTGTTGAGCAGCTTGGCCACGCTCTGGTTGATGAACTCGCTGCCGTTATCGGAGTGAAAGCCGCGGATGCGGAAAGGAAACTGCCGCAGCAGGGCGACCAGCACCGGCTCCAGCCAGGCTTCGCTGATGTGTGCAGTAGCGGCCACGATTTGCCACTGCGTGACCTCATCGACGGCGTTGATGTGATACACGCCTTTGGCCCCCGGCTGATCGCCCTGGTGCACGGTGTCGACCCGCAGATAGCCGGGCTGGCCTTGCGGATCGGGCCGCCGCCGCTCCCCAATCGTCACCGCCGTGGGCTTGGTCTTGACGTAGTTGAGACGGCGTTCGCGATAACGCGGCTGTTGCCGCAGGTTGTACAGGTGGGCCACCGAGATCGTGGCCAGCCGCTCGTACTCCGGCTTGTCGTACTGCTCATACGCGCGCTCCAGAATGCGCCGGGTGGCCGGTCCGCTCAAGGTTTCATGCGCCGCATCGACAGTGGCCAGCAGCTCCACGTCGGCGCGGGTGTAGCGTTGCGGAAAGCGGTGGCGCCGGTAAAGGACGGGCTGGACCTCTCCGTGGGCCCGGTAGCGGGCGATCAGCCGCGTCACCTGGGCCCGGCTCAGGCCAGTCATCTTTCCCAGATAGCGCCGCAACAAGCCGCGCGCCCGGCGGCCTTGTTTCTGGTATAGCTGCTGGCGCAGAACCTGCTCCACCCAGCCGTAAACCTGCTGGCGATTTTCGCCTTCGAACCGGATTGCTTCGCTGGCTTTTAGAAAAGCCTCGATCTGCTCCAGGTTCAGCTTCTCTGCTTCGTGCACGCTGGTTGTCAATCCTCAGCATGCCATCCGCTCCAGGCTCATCTTGTATTGGAAACTGCCTTCTCCTTCAGGCTCATCTTGTATTGGAAAAGACTTCACCTCCCAGCCGCTTGCGCGCTGCCTTATAATGGAATGTTTGCCTACCGCAGTCATCCATCGTTGGTAAGGGGTATTGATGGCCACAACCGAATTCGCAGTACACGGCGCCGACCAAGGCGCCGTGCGCGGGCCTGTCGTCAACGACTTCAGCATCCAGGTTGCAACCGTAAACGGCTCGGGATCGCAGAGCGCCAACACCGTTCTGTTGCGCACCATTTTTCAGATGGGCGTTCCCGTCTCCGGCAAGAACATGTTCCCCTCGAACATTGCCGGCCTGCCCACCTGGTACACCATTCGCGCCAGCAAGAAGGGCTACATCGCGCGCAAGAAGGAGATCGATTTCCTGGTGGCGATGAATCCCGAGACGGCGCGGGAAGACACCATGTCGCTGGCATCGGGCGCCGCGGTGCTCTACGACGAGCCCCTGAAGCTGAACGAACTGCGCTCGGATGTGACGTTCTACGCCGTGCCCTACGACAAGATCTGTGCCGCGGTCTGCTCCGAGTCGAAGCTGCGCAAGCTGGTCAAGAACATGATTTACGTCGGCGTCGTGGCGCAGTTGTTCAACCTCGACATGGCCGAAGTGGAGAAAGCGTTGCGCAAGCAATTCACCAAAAAGGTCAAAGCCGCCGACCTCAACTGGAGCGCCGCCAAAGCCGGCTACGACTATGCCGCCTCGTCGCTAACGAAGGCTGACCCGTTCACGGTTGAGCGCATGGACAAAACCGCAGGCATGATCATCATTGACGGCAACGCTGCCGCAGCACTGGGCTGCATGTTCGCCGGTGTGACCGTGGTGCCGTGGTACCCGATTACGCCTTCTTCGTCGCTGGTGGAAACCCTCATCGATTACATGAAGGAGTACAGGATTGGGGCTGATGGCAAATCAACTTTTGCCATCGTGCAAGCCGAAGACGAACTCGCCGCCATCGGCATGGTTCTGGGTGCTGGATGGGCGGGAGCCCGCTCCATGACGGCCACCGCTGGACCGGGAATTTCGCTGATGGCAGAGTTCGCTGGATTGGGTTACTACGTCGAGATTCCTGGCGTGATCTGGGACATCCAGCGCGTGGGTCCGTCCACCGGCCTGCCGACACGCACCGCACAGGGCGACATCGAGTTTGTGGCCAAGCTCTCCCACGGTGACACTCATCATCCCATGTTGTTGCCTTGTAGCGTGGCTGAGTGCTTCAGCATGGCAAGCGACGCTTTCGACCTCACCGAGCAGTTGCAGACGCCGGTGTTTGTCATGTCTGACCTCGATTTGGGAATGAACAATTGGATGTCGGAACCGTTCCAGTATCCCGAAAAGCCACAGAATCGCGGTAAGGTGCTTACCGCGGAAGATCTGGAGCGTGCGGGCGGTTTCGCGCGCTACAAGGATGTGGACGGCGACGGCGTCGGCTACCGCACTTTACCGGGAACCGACCATCCGGGGGCGGCGTGGTTCGCGCGTGGTAGCGGGCACAACGAGAACTCGGGCTACAGCGAACGGCCTGACGATTACGCCAACAACATGGACCGTCTGGCGCACAAGTTCGAAACGGCGCGTACGCTCGTTCCCAAGCCGGAGATGGTGCGCAACGACGGCAACGAAGTTGGGATCATCGCCTACGGAACCTCGCATCACGCTGTGGTTGAGACCCTCGATCAGTTGCAAAACGAATACGGAGTGAAGACCGACTACCTGCGCCTGCGCGCTTATCCGTTTACCACCGAGACGCACGACTTCGTGGCTGCACACAAGCGGATTTACATGATCGACCAGAACCGCGATGCGCAGATGTTGCAATTATTGAAGCTGGACATCGCGATCGAAGAGATAAGCAAGCTGCGCAGCGTCTGCCACTACAACGGATTGCCGATCGACGCGCGTTCCATCACCGACGACATCATCGTCCAGGAGGGCAAATAAATGGCGACCACAACCGCGCCACCGCCCCAACCCAAGACCAACCGCATCGGATTGACGGTGCTCGACTATCGCGGAGGCAAGACCACGTTGTGTGCCGGATGCGGCCACAATGCCATCTCCGAACGCATCATCGATGCCTTCTACGAGATGGGTGTCGCCCCCGAACGGGTGATCAAGGTATCGGGAATCGGCTGTTCCTCGAAAAGCCCGGCGTACTTCATGGGCCGCTCGCACAGCTTCAACTCGGTGCACGGCCGCATGCCGTCGGTCACGACCGGCGCGGTGCTGGCGAACTCCAAGATCGTGGCGCTGGGCGTCA
>Ga0097691_1002673_pt1 | contig 11571 bp, 8 predicted proteins | sample NGESurdeep072012_8_FD_72858 | JGI IMG/M metagenome (GOLD analysis project Ga0097691, IMG submission 72858) | Arctic peat soil microbial communities from Barrow, Alaska - NGEE Surface sample 210-1 deep-072012 | ecosystem: Environmental > Terrestrial > Soil > Wetlands > Peat ...
TCTATGGGAGCATCATCGCTGACGCGAGCGTCACGCTAAACACCGGCGCCACCATTAATTGTGGCAGAGCAATAGCCCTGAATGGTGCCGTCACCATGGATGACAATACTGTCGATACCGGCAGTTGCGCTCCTTCTACGCCGACACCCGAGCCTGCAACCTTGTCTCTCGTCGGTACAGGACTCATTACTGCAGGCGCGACTGCGTGGCCGTCAACTGCTACCGGTTTATGGTTGGCCGGAATTGCAGGGCTCCGCAGAAGGATGCGGCGCTAATTGCCAAGCACTTCGTGTTTTGGGGCTTAGATCGAGTTTCTACCCTGACGGCAGCAATGACACTGTGGCTCGTCATATCTCAAAACGCACTCTGAAAGGCGCTGTGCCGACCAAAAGCTCGTTCTCAATGACCTTGTTGCAATTAGCGCGATGTGGCAATAGGCTTTGGAGCAAACTGGACTGACCCCCAAAAAATGAGACCCGCGTGATTGCTACACTTCGCAGGGAAAGGAACTGCGAATGGCAAGAAAGCGAGTTGGAGCTGCGAGAGCGTGGCATGGAAGTCATCCGTACGAAGAACTAGCGACTGTTTGCTGATTAGTTAATATGCTGTAGGCAAAATTGTAACTGTCAAAGCCTCAAAGAACCGCGCAGCTCAACAGCTTTCCATAAGCGGCCTGCAATAGGTTCAATATCAATTACTTACATTCAATAGATTTCAACAGGTTTCACCAAGCAGTGGAATCTGGTTCGGGATTAGGTGCGTTATCTTTTTGGTATACACTTTATCTCCCGTAGATTCAGCAGGTTGCATTTTCTGGATTGTTGAACGCTGTTGAGCCTTGTGGAAGTTCCAGTTACAAATTTGACTACAGTACCATGCCCATCCTGTCCAAAGGGTTCCGAACTCATTGAAAATAGGCGCGCATTGTGGGTATAGCTGACGCCCGACCACCTGGAATTACACCAGGTGCTCTGGTCGGCGATCCTCTGGAGTGGCACCCAGGGTCAGGTTAAGCGCACCTTCTGGAGCAGTTCAATGCTTGGCGATTTTGCGCCAAGGTCGGCCAACAGGAGTTGGCCGGAAGCGGGGAGGCAGGAAGGCCGGCAACTGCCTCATGGCGCCGATTGCGAGTGAGATGGCGATGTTTCGACAATTATCCCATGAATAGTTAGCCGACAAAGTAACTTCCCCATACAGATACGGGGATGGGATTGCCACGGCTGATTTCGACCTGTACCGCTATCCCCGGGCGGAGCAGCTAGTTTTGCGAGCAGGAAATAGGCCGGAGCAGGCAGCTCCAGCCTATTTCTTAATACATTTTGGAAAGGGCCGTATTTACAGGTTGATCTTGCGACGAAGAACGCCAGCTAGTCCGAGGATGCCAGAACCGAACAACATGATGCTGCCGGGTTCAGGAACCGTGCTGCCGCTGTTGATCGTGAAGGCTTCCCCCTCCACTCCTAATCCTAATCCACAATCGCCTTGCGGGACGCCAGCTACCGCGAAATCGCAACTCGCGGGACCCCCGTTTACGTCCCACGCGTCAAACTGGCTGCCGGAGCTGTCATTGGCGCCGCCCAGGGTGAGCCAGTACGCGGTGCCGGCTGACAAGTTCCCGGAGAGAGCCACAGTGGCGTTGTAAACGTCGTAGCCGAAGCCGTTCGTAAGCAAGTAGGCGAAGCCGACTTGAGCTGTAGAGCCACTACTGATGTCGCTGCCGAATACCGAGGTGCCAAGCGTCCAGGAAACAGACGTCGGGGTGGTGCCGGTGGGTACCCACACACCGAAATCAAGGCTGGTGGCGGTGCCGCTGGTGGTCGCAACAAAGCCGTCCGAAATGGTTTGGCTAAATGGGCCGGGGCCGGGGCCGTCAATAAAAAACCCATTGACAGTGCCATTAGTCGGGCCGTCGGTGTAGATTATGCCGGCGAAGGCGGGAGCGCTCAACGCGAGACACAGAATTGTGAGTGACAGGGTAGCGATACGCATTTTCAAGGTTCAAACTCTCCTATAGGGGGAAATCACGAGAATGTCCAATTCGCCTCATGGCGAACAAGGCTACTATTTCATCTGCAATTCGGATGCCACCATAAACCCTTTAGAATTAGACTTCCTACGCTCGAATGTGCAAGAGTTTGCGACATTAGTTCTAAAGAAGTTCCCTCCAAAGTGCCCCATCCGCTTTTGCCCTATAGTGGTGGGTGACGTAACTCCGTGATTTTTCGTACGAAATGGACTGCGGCCGCACGGAATTCTTGATCGGCGACGGTGGGATCGAAGTTCAAGGAGGCCTTAATATTCCCGCACATTCTAGCCATCTCCGTTATTCACGCGCCTGCTCTCGAGGTGACGACGTCGAGCGTTTCCGATAGCTGTCGTTGAACAGGCCATATCGCACGTTATCAGTATCTGCCCCAGCACCACCCAACAACAGGGCTCCGCGTGAGCTGTGGTCTCCTACTCCCGGATCGTCCGCAAAACGGAAACTGCAGACTCCGCGCCGACTGAAAGTTAAGGGAAATGGCAACTGTAGGCAATTTTGTAACTGTCAAAGCACCTGAGAACTGCAAGATTCAACCGACTTCCACTATCGACTTGTAACTGTTTCAATATCAATCACTTACAATCAACAGATTTCAACAAGTTTCAACAAGGTCTGGAATCTGGTTCGGGATTAGGTGAGTTATCTTTTTGGTATACACTTTATCTCCCGTAGATTCAGCAGGTTGCATTTTCTGGATTGTTGAACGCTGTTGGTCCTTGAGGAATTCCCAGTTACAGATTTGACTACAGGACCATGCCAATCCCGTCCAATAGGTCCCGAACTCATTGAAAATAGGCGCGCATTGTGGGCGTAGCTGACGCCCGACCACCTGGTATTACACCAGGTGCGCTGGTCGGCGATCATGTGGAGTGACACCCAGGGTCCGGTTAAGACCACCTTCCCGAGCAGTTCAATGCTTGGCGATTTTGCGCCAAGGTCGGCCAACAGGGAGTTGGCCGGAAGCGGGGGATGTGGGAAGGCCGGCAACTGCCTCGTGCTGCCGATTGTGAGTGAGATGGGGATTTCACGGAGGTAATCCTGAGGAAGGACGTCTGGCGGTGCAGTGCAACAGTTAATTCTCATGAGTTCTGTCGCAGTAGTAGGCCCGCAGCAAGTCGGGATAGCCGAATTTGTTCACGGTAGTCACACCACCGTGTGCGAATCGACGAAGCCGCGTCCCAGAGACTCACGCTCAACGCGATCCACTCCGGGGCGAATCCAACATGGGGAGGGTAGGATGGTTTTCACATTAAAAATAGCACTTTGATGTTGCACTTGGAGCATGTTAGTTGTATAAGTGGCGGGTACACTCAGGCTGCGTTATTCAAATTACGAAGCTTGGTTCATGTCAACTTCGATCGGAAAGGCGACCTCTTCATGAAACGCATTTCAATGCTCCTTCTATTAGCTGCAATCCTAGCCATGATGGCGGTCCCTGCTTCGGCGACTGCCAGCACCTGCAATGCCGTGCCGGGAAATCTCATCTCCAATTGTGGATTCGAGTCCGGTGATTTCGGCGGCTGGGTCCAGTCCGGAGATACTTCTATTACGAGCGTTTGCACCGGGTGCGCACATACCGGCTCGTACGGCGCCGGGTACGGTCCAGTCGATCCCCTCCGCTTCCTCGGTCAGCAAATCATCACTGTCCCCGGCAGAGCGTACGAACTGACGTTCTGGATCCGTAACGAATCTGGACAGATGTTCGAGGTTTGGTGGGCGGATCCAAGCATTGGAAATAACGACGGCAATCGCATTTACTTTGAATATCTGACCGGCAGCTACGACTGGACAGAAATGAGATTCTTGGTAACCGCTACGAGCAGCAGTACGAACCTGACGTTTGGTTTCCAAAACCAGTCGTCCTGGTATTATCTCGACGACGTAAGTGTGGCAGCTATTCCCGAGCCAGCAAGTCTCGTGCTTCTCGGCTCGGGCATTCTCGGACTCGCTGGCGCCCTGCGCCGCAGGATCAACCGTTAGTTGCTTCGTATCCCGCGTAAACTGCTGGGGCGAGTGCCCCGGCATTCTCTTGCCCGTTCACCGTACATTCGACTTGAAGTTAGCTGGCGATAACAGCCCATATCACACGTTATCAGGATCTGCCCCAGCACCGCCCAACAACAGGGTCCGCGTGAGCTGTGGTCTCCTACGCCCGGATCGTCCGCAAAACGGAAGCTGCAGACTCCGCGCCGACTGAAAGTTAAGGGAAATGGCAACTGTAGGCAATTTTGTAACTGTCAAAGCCACAGAGAACCGCACGATTCAACAGACTTCCACTATTGACCTGTAAAGTCTTCAATATCAATCACTTAGGATCAACAGATTTCAACAGATTTCACCAAGCAATGGAATCTGGTTCGGGACCAGGGGGTCGGAGGTTCAAATCCTCTCTCCCCGACCAATATTTTCAATAAGTTACAGCACTTTCTGAATCCTCAAATCTCCAGCCGTAGTCGATTTTGTAACTGTCAAAGCCTCAAAGATCCACATTTGGAAATGCCGAATCGATTTATGGTTCGCGGCCTCCCCAGAGTCCCCGCGATAACGCACCTTGCAGAACCTTCAAGATTCAGAAATTCCCTGTTGTCTTGAGCACGGCCAGCCATCTGAGCAAGTGAGCGACGCATAGGCTGCTCACTTGCTCAGCGGAAACGTTGGCTAACCGACGAGAGCACCGGGCTCTGAATCCGTTGAGGTGATGGACTCCTTACCTCCGCTTCCACGAAGAGTAGCAGTATTAGTCCAATGTCCAGCCGTTACTCAGATCGGCGTGCCCGCAAAAACCGCAGGTATGCTCGACCGGCATTCGTGATCTCATACCGAACGCGTGTACCCCCAAGCTCCAGACGCCGAGCTAGCTCCGGAACTCTCTTCAAGACTTTGTTTGCGTTATTGTGTCTTACCGGATTTCCAGATGCACCTGTGATCTCCTGAATTTCGTCGCAGCTGAGCGGCCGCCCAGCATCGTTCAAGGCGATAAGACATCTGAATAGTTGATTTTCGTCAGTTGTGTGGCGTGGCTGGACCTTAGTTGATATTCCAGGTAACCCTTCCAACTCTCTTCCACTAATGAGTGCATCGATGCGCGCGTAATACTCGTCTTTTGTTCCTTCGTTCGCGATCCGAATATCAGCGAAGTCCTCAGCCACCCGCAAAAGCCCGAACGACCACTGCTGAATGTCGTGCACTCGAAAGTCATCGAAAGATCGAATAGATTCGTAGCGCCCACGCTCCAAATGCCGTTCGTAACGAGTGCGCTCGCCAGCCTCAATCAGCACAATCTGCGCATTGGACATGTGCTTCTTTACCAACTCAAGCTCCTCGATCGTGCGAAAACCGGTGATGACTAAGCCGTGCTCAATCGTGGGATAGAGCTGTACAATCTTCCTGGCAACGATGTCATTTCCCAGCTGATCCAGAGTGGTCTTGGCCAGAGCGAAGGGATCAGGATTGGCAAATCCAGTTCCCCGCGCAATCATTCGTAAGACGCTGCTGGCCTCAACAAAGACAAGACCAGCGTTTTGCGCATACTCGCCGAAAGTCGTTTTGCCCGCGCAAGTATGACCGACAACTACGTATACCTTCTGTTCGTCGCGGGGCGGCAAAAGGGACAATTGACTGATTGGTGTACTGGACCCCCTTCGAACCACTTAAGCATCTGCGGAAGATCTTTTGCAAAACGAGATTCGACCGCGCTTCCGTAGAGCTCTCCGAACACGCCCGACCAATACCAACGCGTAGTTCTCGTCTTGGTAGTATCCGTCCTGAGTTCCTTTGTCAGCGCAGCATAGATTGCAGCCAGTGGCACAAGCTGTGTGCGATATGGCAGGTCCCGCCCAGCAAAAATCCTTTGAGAGAAAAGGAATTTCGCCGCCCCTTCGAAGCCGAGCACGACGGCGTTGGCCCATTTGTTGTAGTCTCCAAGAGTCAGCTTCAGGATATCTTTGCGCTTACAGCTGATTCCGGGCGCATCATCTACCTTTGTACCTGCTTCAATTGCTGCATCACGCCTGTCACGGGTTGTGAGGAGCGACACTGCTTGCAGGAAATCTGTATTCTGCAGGTCGCGGAGAATCTTGTGCTTACCTAGTGACTTGGATCTGTCACTCCAATCTTCCCGTAAATTAAAGTCATCGGCCGCAAATGTTGCTGTTAGCAATTCAAAGACATTGAGTGGTACTCCTCCGGTGTTTACCTTTTCAAAGACCAGACAGACAGCCTCTTTCGGGGTGTCTTTCTTAAGCAGAATAACAGGCACCAAATACTGCTCGAACCGTTTTATAACCTCCCTCTCGAAGGCATCCCAAGTCTTCTGTTTAGGTTTGTCGTAATCCCAATATTGACTGTAAGCAGATCTCCATTCAGCGCAGTCAAATATCTTTGAGAGGGGAAAGTATCCCTGCTGGTACTCCTTTTCGGGCGTGGAGAGATCAAGCAGTACTTGCTTTCCAAACCCCATTACGACCCGCGATTCAGGGACGCTTACGATTGACTCTTCGCGATCATTGTTCAGCGCCTTAGCCATCTCAACGTAGTACCACTTATTGACAGCATTACCGCGGTCATCACGGGTCTCAACAACCTTACCGGCGCTCAGAGCTTGATATAAGGATGTGAGCCTTTGCTGTCCATCTAGGATCAGCTGGTCGGGATTGCCCATAGCGTTCTTCGGAGAAACGCTTTCGACAAGGCGCGGCTTGAACTTCACGTCGGGGTTCCCGGTCTCAAGGAGCATCAAAGCCCCGATCGGGTATGACGAGGAGATGCTTGCCAAGAGGCTCGTCAAATGAGCATCGTCCCAAATCCAGCCTCGTTGGAAATCTGGGAGCTGTATTTGTCCTGCGGCTATTTCTTGCAGTAATTCTCGGAGTGGACGTTTAGTGCTATCGAATGTCGTTGTGGGAAGCATGTTGGCCAGAAGAATTGAGAAGCATACCACGTCATCTGCACTGCAGGCGGAGTGTGTGCATCAGTGAATGTAGGTCAGCGCCGCTTCCGGGAATCAGGCCAGCCGACACGACGGTGCGGGCCCTCATCACCGCAACTTACGCACGCGACTGCTATCCAGGCCCCTCGCGGCCCTTTATGCGCCTTACGAATTTCCGGCTCCTTGTAGACGGAAAGAGTCACCATTGCACTGACGACATTGATATTTGTAAGCTCCAGGCGTAGCGTCTGCCTTCACCCATCCCATGCAGTTTCTAACCTCGCATATCTTGACGGATTCTCTGATTGCGTCCAGAGGAACCCGCGCAACTGTAGTCAATTTTGTAACTGTCAAAGCCTCCAAAAGCAACAAGATTCAACTTGGATCAGCAGGGGCGCTGCAACGCATTCAATCAAAAGCAGTTACAAACCACGGATTTCAACAAGTTTCACCAAGCACTGGAATCTGGTTCGGGATTAGATGAGTTATCTTTCTGGTATACACCCTATCTTCCCTAGAATCAGCAGGTTAGTTTTTGGGCCTGTTGAACGTTGTTGATCCTTATGGAAGTTCCAGTTACAAATTTGACTACAGTGCCGGGTCGGTCCTCAACGACGCAGCCGCGAACACGCTGAAAATAAGAGCATTACCGCAACCGCCGAGCAAACCGACCACCTAATCTTAGACCAGGTTCTCGACTAGCAGAGTACAGCGCAAGCAGTTGTTGCCGAAGCGCAAGGTTCTCGAGGAGGAATTCTCCTCGAAAGCGAAAGACTGAGATGACCCAGCCGAGTAGATGTCGATGGCGCAGAAAACTCAGGGAATCGTAACGAAGAACCCGCCGGATACATGGGCCTTCAAGTCATTGATTCTGCGGACGTGCAAAGTTTTGGCGAGGCACAGGAAAAACATCAGGGAATCATAGCGAAGAGCGCACTGCGCAGGCGCGCCCCAAGTCATTGATTCTGCGAACGCGCAGAGTTTTGGCAAGGCACACCTCTTCAACTCGACCCAAGACGTTTATTTATGCTCGGGTGAGAGCTTGTCTAGTAAGCCGACGAGTGACTCGCCCGCGGGAGGCGTCTTCACCGCATTCTCCCGCAAAATCTGCGTGGCATTGAGTTCCTTGCCATACAGGTTCTTGTTGGCATCGTCATCGGAGCGCAGGGTCGAGCCAGCCAGAGAAATTCCGGCGAACACGCCCCGGTTCCGCGACCAGGAAAGAATCTCGGCCTTCATGACGACGTCAGTCTCAGCCGAGGTGGCACGGCCAACCGGGCCGGCCGCCACGGATGCGTCTCCGCCGAGCTTCACTTTGCTCGTCAACACTGATTTGGCACCCTGCTCATTCATGATCAACAGGACGAAATCGGTCGCCTGACCGCCCGCCTGCAGGCCGAAGCTCCCGCCCTCGATCGCGTAGAACGCCGGGGCCGTCCACAGACCGGTGTAGTTCGCTCCGCCGCGGCAGCTCATAACACCGCGGCCATAGCTGGCACCTACAACGAACGCCGCTTTCTTCACCGCGGGAACGACCACGACGCACTCCGCTTTCTTCAGCAGGTCAGTAGGGATACCCGTGTCGGGCATGCCGGTCACGGCCTTCAACACGTCAAAAGAATCTTGCAGGCGCTGGGTTTCTTTCTCCTGAGCCAGGAGAGGCAGGGCTAGGGAAGTACACAATACGACAGCAAACCACCGTTTCATTATGGTTCCTCCAGAATGTCCCGCCGCGGCAATCGCACGGTGCGCTTGATAAATAAGATGGGAAGTCAGCCGGCGGTTCCAGTAAGAAGTATACGCTTCAGCCAAAAACGTACCATCGGGCAAAGGCCGTAATCCGTCGACGAAATGCACCCAATGGAGGGAGAGGCCGTCGTTGATCCGACTGGAGTCGGACGGCCACGTGGCCGTGCCGTAATCCTGATGATGGTGAGATCGGAATAGTCAAACTGGTTCCTCAATCGGTGCATGCCTCTTCGTTGGGGAGCAACAAGGGGTCGATCACAGCGACTCAGCCGACCTGGAACAGGGCGTTTTGAGTTTTGGCGAACCATAACGTTTTGAATGGAGAGCGAGCAGTTGCTGTTGCAGCGCAATATTCTCGAAGACGAGGTCTTTTCGTGAGCGAAAGAAAGAAAGGACCCAGCCGAGCAGATATCGAAGGCGCGCAAACATCCGAGAAACTTAACGGAATGCGCGCTGTACAGGCAGTCTCCCAAGTCATTGATGCTGCGAATGTAGAGAATTGTGGCGAGCCCCAGGCGCTAGCGAGCCTCAAGTGATTGCCCCGCCGGATTCGTTTGTCGTTCTGACCGGCTTACTACCGTGGCGCGCAGGGCTTGTCGGGACGGCTCCAAGTGTCCATGTTTATTGGAACGTCCGTCGGGTTCGATCCAGAGCTTGCAACCAACTGGACCAGGTTCAGGTCCTTGTTTCGCGTGGCGCGTTCAATCCACCTAATCGGCAGATTCGCCTTGCCAAGTGCCGTAGCGATCGTACGTAAATCTTCGTTGCTCACCGCGCAGCCGTAATCCAACGTGTCGACCGGTTTGTCCGTAAGGCTCGGATTGGCCAAAGAGCTACGCAACTCGACGCTGTAGCCCAGTTGCTCCAGGGCTTCCTTCACCTGCGGAGCTATGGTGGGGCGAAAGATCAGGACTTTTGGCCTCTGACCAGGGTTTTGCTCTCTAACGATGTTGATCGCCAGCTGTTTCACCTCAAGCTGGGCGTTCTTAGCATCGATCTCCTTCTGTAAGTCGCCGGCCTTTTTCTCCAGGCCCTGTACGCTTGCCGAAAGCTGCGAGTACTTCCTGCCCTGCTGAACGGTCAGCGCGGAGAGGCCTAGGAAGATGATTAGGGGTATCGCCACCGATACCCACGCCCATATTTCCAGCTTCCTGTTGCGCCTGAGGTAATTCTGCAGAAGGTCGTCGGAGGGGTTCTCGTGGGTCTGACGGTTCGAATTTGCGGTGACCATTAGATGCCTCCTCTCACTTTCATCAGAGAATCGACGTCGTCCCAAATCTTCTGGCATTTGGGATCTGCCTCCTGGTACATGTCGCACTCGCTCCTTAGCATATCGAGCACCTTGAGGGCGCCGGATCGTTGCAGGTGCTTCAGCACTAGAGGAATTGCCAACCCGTTGATCAGAAATCCCGAATAGGCCGGCAAGAAGCTGTCCTTCAGGGGATGAAACATCAGAAACAGCGAGACGCCGATGCTGACAGCAAAGATCCCCACGTAAAGGAAGATACAAGTCCTGACGAAACTACGATCCGATTGGATTAGGCATTTCACGCGGGCTAGTGAGTCGCACGGCATCAGCGGAAGATTAGCAGAAATGACTCTAAAATCAAGCTTAGTACCTAACGTTCGCGTTCTTGCGCGAACATTGACCTGCGGATTGCTGAACTTTAGAAACGTGATGAGCGCGACGGCGGGAATGATGAACGCCATCGCCGCGCGCGCGAGATCCAACGCCAGTACAGCCGAAACCCGGTCCGATGCCAGCGAACCACGGTCTCCGGGGTGACAAGGATCAACGATCTCTTCCAGCCTGACCAAACTTTTCGCAAAACGACCCAGAACAGCCGGTCGATAGAACTCAGTCGAGGGCGAGGTCGCTTCGCATGAAGAGCCAGGAGTTGTTGCCGAAGGGCGAGGTTCTCCAGGAGGAGTTCTTCTCGGGAGCGAAAGACGGAGACGACCCAGCCGAGCAGATGTCGAAGGCACGCAAACATTAGGGAATCATAGCGAAAAGCGCGCCTGGCAGGTGCGCCTCCAAGTCATTGATTCTGCGAACGCGTAGAATTTGGTGATGCTGGTGGCGTTTACGTGGAATAAGGGCGAGACCAAGATCTGGCTTGGAGCTTTCGTCACACAAAAAGGCCGGAGCGCTGTGCCCCGGTCTAGCGTGCCGATGCCCGACGAATTCACGGTAGACAAATCCGACGTTCGAGGCGCTCCTTCGCAAGTCGGTGAACAGTTCGCCAGCCGGAGCTAACGGCCGCTGCTCGCCGCTTTCGGTGCGTTGTCGTTAACGGTGTACCCGGAAGGAATTTGAAACAGTGCCGTGTCAGGCTCGGTCCGTACGAGGTTTACGAGCTTGGTGACATAATGCGTTCCCATCGAATCTGTGGTCTCTGACTGTGCAACGATCCCCAGCTCCGAAGAGATCCAGGTTTCTGTCGTGGACGTGAAGGTCCTGGCATCTCCACCTACAACCCAGGAGTTCAAGCGCATAGTCCGTACGCCTGTAACCGTCAGTCCCTCGATCTCCTTGCTACCGAGTTCTTCCGTCTTGGCATTCGTTTGGCTGGCTGTAGTTGGAGAGGAGCCGGAAAACGCGGCATGCGGAGCAAGCGCAGGTTCAGTCGGGTTCGGCTTCGTGATCGCCGGATTGGCCGCGGTTGGCTTAGCCGTTGCTGTGCTCACGGGAGGAACAGCCACTGCACCACCGGGCGGCAGAATGCCGGTAGCGTTCGACCCGTTGTAGTTGCCGCTGACGAATGCTGTCTTCCGCTGCGGGTCAAGCGTGGTGATCGTGTGTTGTGCGGGATCAGTGATGGTAATGCGCGTTCCTTTGTTGATCGCCGGA
>Ga0097691_1002674_pt1 | contig 11566 bp, 13 predicted proteins | sample NGESurdeep072012_8_FD_72858 | JGI IMG/M metagenome (GOLD analysis project Ga0097691, IMG submission 72858) | Arctic peat soil microbial communities from Barrow, Alaska - NGEE Surface sample 210-1 deep-072012 | ecosystem: Environmental > Terrestrial > Soil > Wetlands > Peat ...
CCAAGGCTTTTCGTGTGGCCGCAATTCGGTGGAAAGCACCATGAAGCTCACCGCTTATGTCGTCGACGGCCACACCATCGACATTCGTCCCGCGCCGGCCGACCGCGAATGGATGGACAACATCGATCAGCGCTTCGCCTACCGCTGTCTGCCGCTGAGCATCGCCAACGCCCATGGCTGGGAAATTCTCTGCACCGCGGGCTTCACCGCAGTCTGGGACGGCGGCCGTGCGCTCGACGCGGTGACGGTTACCCCTGACGATGGCGGCATTGCGCCCGCGCTCGGTTATTTCGGCTATGGCGTGCTGACATTTCATGTGCCGTGCCTGTTCCGCACCGAGGCGGGCTTCGACCTGATGGTGTCGGGGCCCATCAACCGGCCGAAGGATGCCATTGCGCCGCTGACCGGTCTGATCGAGACCGACTGGGCGCCGTATAGCTTCACCATGAACTGGCAATTCACCCGGCCGCACACGGCGGTGCGTTTCGAAAAGGGCGAGCCGTTCTGTCACATCATGCCGGTGCGCCGGGGCGAGATCGAAGCGGTCGAGCCCGAGCTTCGTTCGCTGTCGGAAAATCCCGAGTTGAAACGCCAGCACGATACCTGGACGGCCAACCGCAATCGCTTCAACGCCGATCTCCGGCAGCCCGGCAGCGAGGCGCAAGCCGAGAAGTGGCAGAAGCTCTACCATCGCGGCGTCATGCCCGACGGCGAAGCGGCCGGCAGCGCCGATCATCGCACGCGGCTCAAGGTCAGGCCGTTCAAGAAGCCGGGAGCCGGTTGAGTCCACGGCCTAGCTCACCTCTCCCAGCATTGCGGGGAGAGGGAAGCAAGCGCCTACGCAATAATATCCGGCGTGATCTGGTCTTCGATGCGGCGGATCTTGTCGCGCAGCACCAGTTTGCGCTTCTTCAGGCGCTGCACCTGGATCACGTCGGAGCCGAGCGACATCGCCAAGGCGGCGATCGCGGCGTCGAGGTCGCGGTGTTCCTGCTGCAGGCGCGTCAACTGCTCCCGCAACTCGCGCTCTTCTTCTTTGGTCATCGCCACCGCTGGTTTGCTTTTCGGCTGGCCACCGGGCCCGGCAAAGCCCGATAATTATCGCGTTTTCCACAGCGGCGTTCAAGCTACGAGAAAATCCCGGCCGATCAAAGACTTTGGGTCCATTTGCCGCAGTGCAAAGCCGGGTGTATCGTCGCCCTTGAGATGAGTCTGAGCTACACTCATCTGGTCTTAGCTATCCGCTCTTGGAGCCCACTGATTGAGGAGACATGATTGATGTCGATGCAGTCGCACCTTGCGGAACTCGAAAAAAAGCATCAGGCGCTCGAACAAGAAATTAACGATTGCCTGACCCATCCCGCGGTCGATGATCTGAGAATCGTGGAACTCAAGCGTAAAAAATTGCTGGTGAAGGACGAGATCGAGCGGTTACGGCACAACGGACACGTCAGCGTCCACTGATCGATTGGTCGTGATCTTTTTCTGAAGGCGCCACCCCCGGCGAGCAGCCGGGACGTGGCGCTTTTACGTTTCGAATTGTCCTATAATGCCTGCGAAAGAGCGGCCGGTTCACGGCCCGTGTCAGGGGGGGAATCATGCGCTCGTTCGCATCCAATAAAATCGCGATCCGCGCGCTCGCCGCGCTCGTCTGCGTGCTGGCGGCCGTGACGGCTGCGCCCGCCGCCGACTATCCCAATCGGGTCGTCACGCTGGTGGTGCCCTATCCGCCGGGCGGCGGCGTGGATGCCATGGCGCGCGTGGTGGCCGCCAAGCTGTCGGATGCGTTCAAGCAGCAGGTGATCGTGGACAACAAGCCGGGCGCCGGCGGCACCCTCGGCACGCGGCTGGTCGCCCATGCGGCGCCCGACGGCTATACGCTGCTGCTCGGCCACACCGGCACCATCTCGATCAATCCCAGCCTTTTCGCGCACGCCGGCTACGATCCGCGCAAGGACTTCGCGCCGATCGGGCTGGTCGCCTCCATGCCGGTGGCGCTGATTGCCAATCCGTCATTTCCGGCCAAGTCGGTCGCCGAATTCATCGCGCTCGCCAAGCAGCAGCCCGGCAAGCTCAATGTCGGCACCTCCTCGCTCGGCACTGGCGGTTATATGTCCGCCGAGCTGTTCAAGTCGGAGGCCGCCGTCGACGTCGCCATTATCCCGTACAAAGGCTCGGCACTGGTGATCAACGATTTGCTCGGCGGTCACGTGCCGGTGGCGTTAAGCGTGCTGCCGCCGGCGCTCGGCAATATCCAGGCCGGCAAATTGCGCGCCATCGCGGTGACCAGCAAGAAGCGCTTCTCGCTGCTGCCCGAGGTGCCGACCTTCGACGAATCCGGCCTGCCCGGCTTCGAGGCGGTGCTGCATTACGGCTTGCTGGCGCCGGCCGGCACGCCGAAGGAAATCGTCGACAAGCTCAGCGCCGAATTGCGCAAGCTGGTCGACAGCGACGACGTGAAGCAGCGCATCCACTTCGAGGGCGGCGATCCACTGACCTCGACGCCGGTCGAGTACGCTGCCGACATCGACCAGGAAGAGACCAAGTGGAGCGCGCTCGTGCACAAGCTCAATTTGAAGGTGGAATGACCAGGCTTTCGCCGGTGGCATCCAGCGGGCCCTGCTGGATCACCTGAGCCGGGCTTTGCAGCTGGCCGAAAGCGTATTGCTCCTCGCGCACCAGCACGATGAACGTCAGGATGAGCGCGCTCACCACCATGGCGGCGTTGAACAGGAACTCGAAGACGATGCGCGCTGGCGAGTGTTTTTCGTCAGCGCGGCGTCGATGCGGCAAGGTTGTCGGCAAGGGGTATCTCCATCAGTTTTCCCCGGTATTCAGAACCCGCAACGCAGTTCGCAACAAGACGTTCGACCTAAGTATGATCCGCGGTGGCTAACGAATCGTCACCGCGCCCGCCGGCTCGTCCGGCGTACCCGCATACGGGTGGCCCGATTCCATTTCGCTATTGAGAAAGCAAATATTGCGCCAATTTTGGACTCGCACCCGATCCAAAGGGGGTGCGACAAAAGCGCCAATTTGATGCAGGTCATATTCAAAGAATAAAATCTGTATAAACGCTCAAATGCATCCATGACGTTTTGCCGTTCGCGCTCGCGCAACGGGTCCGGCGGAAAACGAAAAAAGAAAAGGGGGCGCACATGCGTAAGTTCATCATCTTGATTGCGGCTTTGGCGGTCGCGGCGGCGGTGCAGACATCGCCGCGCGCATTCGCACAAACCACGGCGGCATCGAAGGACGCCGGATCTACGACCACTCTCGCCGCTCAGCAGCAGAAGAAAAATGTTGCTCCGGTCAAGACGGCGCCGGCGCGCACTGTGGTGCACACCAGTCCGGTGGTTCGCAATGTTTCGCGCCCGACGATAAAAAGCGTTTCGCGCCCGACTGTGACGACGCGCAGCGTTGTGAAATCGACCAAGCCAATCACACCGGTCGTCAAGAAGACTGTGACGCACGTACCGACTGGCAACAAAACCCTGACGCACGTACCGACTGGCAACAAAACCCTGACGCACGTACCGAGTGGCAACAAGACCCTGACGCACGTACCGACTGGCAACAAAACCCTGACGCACGTACCGAGTGGCAATACGACCCTCACGCAAGTGCCGAGTGGCAATAAGACCCTGACGCAAGTACCCGGCAGCAAGACCGACAAAATCGGCCTGACCAAAGGACCTCGGGATAAGACCGGCAAAATCGGCCTGACCAAAGGACCTCAAGATAAGTCCGGTAAAATCGGCCTGACCAAGGGACCTCGGGATAAGACCGGCAAAATCGGCCTGACCAAGGGACCACGGGATAAGACCGGCAAGATCGGCCTGACCAAGGGACCCCGAGATAAGACCAGCAAGATCGGCCTGACCAAGGGACCCCGGGATACGACCGGCAAGTTTGCCAAGACCGACGGACGGCGTCGCATCGGCATCAACCGCGACCGCCGCAGGATCTTCGTCAACAATCGGTGGCGTACGCTGATCCCGCTCATCGCGCTCGGCACGTTCATGTATGACGACGACACGTACTATGCCGACGGCTATGTTTCGATGGCGGAGCCCGGTTGCACCGGTTACGCCGAAGACGGTTCCCGGCTGCGCTGGATGGCGGTGCCGACCGAAGACGGCGGCAGCGAATATCAGTGCGTATCGTATTCTACGCAACGTAATCGCACCGTCACGGAGATCGAGGTACCGGAGGAGCCAGTGGCGGAAGCGCCGCCGGTGGCTGAACCGGAAACCACTGGCGTCGGCCCGGCTAACGAGCCGGCCGTGGCATCACCGCCGCCGGCAGCGCCCGCAACTGGTTGCGAGTTGCTGATCTACTCGGAGACCAACTTCAAGGGCCTGTCGGCCCCGTCCGCAGAAAATCAGTCTTCTCTCAGCGAAGATGGCTGGCAGAACGAGATCGCCTCGGTCCAAATCAAGTCGGGAACCTGGGACTTCTATTCCGACGAAGACTATGCCGGCGAAATGATGCGGCTGAGCGCCGGTTCCTATCCCACGCTCGACCCGAAGTGGACCAAACACATCGGCTCGTTCATGTGTTCCGCCCCCGCCAAGTGACGAACGCTAAGCTAACGCTCGTCGTGACGGCACTGTTCCCCTCGCCCGCAAGGGCGGGGGGAATTTGCATTCGCCGTCCTATGGCCATATTGTTCTGGCTGCCTTGCCGCTTCGACCATCCATGAGGCCGTCATGAAGCATTTGCCGCCGTCCCCATCGCGTCATCGCCTGGCCGTGCTGGCCGCCGCCTTCGGCTTGGCCTTGCTGGCCGCGCCCGCGGCGCACGCCTTCACCATCGACGACCAGAGCAATACCAATAGCGACGGCTCGGCGCGCTACGCCGATCCCGACGCCCGCTTCTCGGGTTCCGGCACCGGCCAGACCACGATCCAGCAGGGCAACACCACCCTCCGGTTCGGCGGCCAGCAGGGCAGCTTCGACCAGCGCTACAACCCCAACCGGATGTTCGATCCGAACGCCCGGCCGGACAGCGAACGCTGAGCGGGCGTTTCCAGCTTTTTTTCATCATTGACGATCAGGGGCCCTTCACGGGCCCCTAAATTTTTCCGCCGCCCAAATTTAATGACGAATTTATGCGCCGGCCTGTGCACGCATTTTCGGCGGTCATACCCCCTTCGCCATCTCTCTCAATTTGAACTTCTGTATCTTTCCCGTGCTGGTCTTCGGGATATCCGCGAACACCACGGTGCGCGGGCATTTGTAGCCGGCTAGATGCTGGCGGCACCATTGCAGCAGCTCGTCGGCGGTAGCCTTCTGCCCCGGCTTGAGTTCGACGAAAGCGCACGGCGTCTCGCCCCATTTGTCGTCGGGTTTTGCCACCACCGCGGCGGCGGCGACTGCGGGATGCTTGTAAAGCGCGTCCTCCACCTCGATCGAGGAGATATTCTCGCCGCCGGAAATGATGATGTCCTTCGAGCGATCTTTCAGCTGGACGTAGCCGTCCGGATGCATGACGCCGAGATCGCCGGTGTGGAACCAGCCGCCGGCAAACTCCTTCTCGGTCGCGGCCTTGTTCTTGAGATAGCCCTTCATCACGACATTGCCGCGCATCATCACCTCGCCCAGTGTCTCGCCGTCGCGCTTGACCGGCCGCATGGTCATGGGATCGAGCACGTCGAGTGCTTCCAGCACCGGATAGCGCACGCCCTGGCGTGCCTTCTTCGCCGCCTGTTCGGGGCCTGAAAGCGCGTCCCATGCGTCGTGCCACTCGTTCACCACCGAGGGGCCGTAACATTCGGTGAGGCCATAGACATGCGTGACGTTGAAGCCGGCTTCCTTCATGGCCGCCAACACGGCCTCGGGCGGCGGCGCCGCGGCGGTGACGAATTCAACGACGTGCGGCAGCGGCTTCTTCTCGGCCTCGGTCGCATTGAGCAAGACCGCCATCACGATCGGTGCGCCGCACAGATGAGTCACCTTGTGATGGTGAATCGCGTCATACATCGCGCCCGCGCGCACCGCGCGCAGGCAGACATGGGTGCCGGCGACGATCGACACCGTCCAGGGAAAGCACCAGCCGTTGCAGTGGAACATCGGCAGCGTCCACAGATAAACCGGATGCTGCCGCATGCCGCAGGTGATGACATTGCCCATCGCGAGCAGATGCGCGCCGCGGTGGTGATAGACGACTCCCTTGGGGTCACCGGTGGTGCCTGAGGTGTAGTTGAGCGTGATGGCGTCCCATTCGTCGTCCGGCATCGACCAGGCGTAATCGGGATCGCCTTCGCGCAAGAAGTCCTCGTATTCGATGGTGCCCAGCCGCTCGCCACGATCCGATCCTTGGCCGGAATATTCCGGATCGTCGTAGTCGATCACCAGCGGCTTGGCTTTGCAGAGCGTCAACGCCTCCTTCATCACCTTGGAAAATTCGCGGTCGATAATGACGACCTTGGCCTCGGCATGGTCGAGCGAGAAGGCGATGATCGGCGCATCGAGCCGCGTGTTGAGCGTGTTGAGCACGCCTTGCGTCATCGGCACGCCGTAGTGGCATTCCAGCATGGCCGGCGTGTTGGCGAGCATGGCCGAGACGCTGTCGCCGCGCTTGATGCCACGCTTGGCCAGCGCCGAGGCCAGCCGGCGCGTGCGCGCATAGAACTCCGCGTAGGAGCGCGTGAGCTGCCCATGGATGATGGCGGTGTGATCCGGGAACACGGCGGCCGCGCGCTCGAGAAAGCCGAGCGGCGTCAGCGACTGGAAATTGGCCGGATTGCGGTCGAGATCGGTGTCGTAGGGCGTTTTCGCCATTGGGTCGTTTCCCCCGGACGGTAACGTAGCGAACGGGAGGGGTAGCGAGCAATCGCCACGATCCGTTCCAAGTAGGCCTTCTAACCGGTCGCGGCCGACGATATCATTGACACGCTCCGCGGTCGTTTGACGAGGCACGCGCTGGGCAAGGGGGAAAGAGCAATGAGCAAGATTATTGCGGTCAACGCGCTGGGAGCATTGCTCTTGCTGATGGCCGGTGTCTGGTCGCCGGCTGCCGCCAATGGCGCGCTCGCGGTCGGTACGACGTCGAACGTGGTGAAGGATGGCGTTGCCTTCGGGACGGCGATCAACTACCAGACGGAGGCTGAGGCCCGTACGGCCGCGCTCACGTATTGCAAGAATTTCAAAGGCGCTCCCAAGGCCGCCGCCTAGTGCCGATTGGTCGGGGCATTCAAGGGCGAATGCTACGCGATCGCGATGGATCCGAAGGCAGGCACACCGGGCGCCGGCTGGGCGATCGCGGCGACCAAGACAATTGCCGAACAGCGCGCCATGGAGAATTGCAAGGCGACGGCCGGCAGCGGCCGGATCGAATTCTGCAAGATCGAAGAGGCAAAATGTGACGATGTCAAGAAGTGACGCCGCCCGCTTGTCAGCCGCGTAAAATATCCGTCATGCCGCTGCGCACCAACTCGAGCGAGATCACGAACATCAGCGCCATGGTGATCTTGTAGAACAGCTCCTGCGGCGTGATGCGCACCACCCAGAACCCGAGCATATTGGTCGCCATCGCCAGCGGCAGCAGCGCCAGCGAAGTGCCCATGCCCTTGGTGGAGAACTGGCCGAGCGCGAAATAGGGGATCACCTTGAGCGCGTTCACGGTGGCGAAGAAGAACGCGGTGGTGCCCACGAAATTCATCTTCGTCAGCTTCTGCGCCAGCACGTACATCTGAAACGGCGGCCCGCCGGCCTGGCAGAGCGTCGAGGTGAAGCCGGACATCGCCCCCGCCGCCACGCCGCCGGTCACGCCCGGCTTGCCGCTCTCGCGGGCAACGCGCTTGGGGCCGATCCAATAGTAGAGCACGAAGCAGATGGTGGTGACGCCGATCAGCACGCGCACCGCGGCGTCGGAAATATGCGCCGCCAAGACCCAGGCGGCGCCGACGCCGATCAGTGCGCCCGGCAGCGTGGTCGCCAGGATGAGCCCGTTCCAGTCCTTGCGGTAGACCCAGAGCGCGGCGGCGTCCTGCGCCATCATGATCGGCAGCAGGATGGCGGCGGCCTCGAGCGGCGGCATCACCAGCGCCAGCATCGGCGTCGCCATCTGCCCGGCGCCGGCAAAGCCGCCTTTCGACAGGCCGAGCGCCACCACGGCGGGTAGCGCGAGCGCATAGAACAGGGGGTCGCTGATGATCGTCACGGTCGGCCTCTGGTGACGGCCTAGCCGAAGGGCGGAGGGCGGGAATTGCGCGAGATCAAAGCCCGGCGGGGCGGGCCGCGCCAGCCTTGTTTGCGCATGACTTGTTTGCATTGGCCGGCCGTTCCACAATCGCGGCCAAAGATGCCCAGGGAGGCAAGCGAATGGACGCGTCGACCAGCGGTTACAGGGACGTCTATGCGCGCTGGCAGCGCGACCCGGAAGGCTTCTGGCGCGAGGCCGCGGCGGATATCGATTGGTTCGAGAAGCCGGTGGAAACCTTCGATCCCGATGCCGGCATCTATGGCCGCTGGTTTTCAGGCGGTGTCTGCAACACCTGTTACAACGCCATCGACCGCCACGTCGCCAAGGGCCGCGGTCAGCAGGCGGCGCTGATCTACGATTCCCCCGTCACCAACACCAAGCAGACCTTCACGTACGGCCGCCTGCTGTCGGAAGTCCAACTCCTGGGCGCCATGCTGCGCGACTTCGGCGTCGGCAAAGGCGACCGCGTCATCCTCTATATGCCGATGGTGCCGGAAGCGGTGTTCGCCATGCTGGCCTGCGCGCGCATCGGCGCCATCCACTCGGTGGTGTTCGGCGGCTTCGCGGCCAAGGAGCTCGCCACCCGCATCAACGACGCCACGCCGAAAGTGATCCTGTCGGCGAGCTGCGGCCTCGAAGGCGCGCGCGTCATTCCCTACAAGCCGCTGCTCGACGAGGCGATCAAGCTCGCCGGTCACAAGCCGGAGACCTGTCTCATTCTGCAGCGCCCGCAATGCGAGGCGCAGCTCACGCCCGGCCGCGACCACGACTGGCGCAAAACATGGGAGCACGCGGTCAATTACGCCAAGACCTCCGAATGCGTGCCGGTGCTGGCCACCGATCCGCTCTACATCCTCTACACCTCGGGCACCACCGGCATCCCGAAAGGCGTGGTGCGCGACAATGGCGGCCACATGGTCGCGCTCAAATGGTCGATGCAATACCTCTACGGCGTCAATCCGGGCGAGGTGTGGTGGTCGGGCTCCGACGTCGGCTGGGTGGTCGGCCACTCCTACATCGTCTATGCGCCGCTCTTTCACGGCTGCACCACGGTGCTGTACGAGGGCAAGCCGGTCGGCACGCCCGACGCCGGCGCGTTCTGGCGCGTCTGCGCCGACCACGGCGTGGTCTCGCTGTTCACCGCGCCGACCGCGTTCCGCGCCATCCGCAAGGAGGACCCCGACGCCAAGCTGCTCAAGCAATACGACCTGTCGAAATTCCGCGCGCTGTTCCTGGCCGGCGAACGCGCCGACCCGCCGACCATCCAATGGGCGGAGGAGCATTTGAAAGTGCCGGTGCTCGATCACTGGTGGCAGACCGAGACCGGCTGGTGCATCGCCGGCAATCCGCTCGGCCTGGGCGCGCTGCCGGTGAAATACGGCTCGGCCTGCGTGCCGATGCCGGGCTACGCCATCGACATCGTCGACGAGGCCAACAAGGTGCAGCCGGTCAACAAGATCGGCTCCATCGTGGTCAAGCTGCCGCTGCCGCCGGGAAACTTCCCGACGCTGTGGCAACAGGACGAGCGCTTCCAGGAAAGCTACCTCGCCGAATTCCCCGGCTACTACAAGACGGCGGACGCCGGCTACAAGGACGCGGACGGCTACATCTACGTGATGAGCCGCACCGACGACATCATCAACGTCGCCGGCCATCGGCTTAGCACCGGCGGCATGGAGGAGGTGCTCGCTTCGCATCAAGACGTGGCGGAATGCGCCGTGCTCGGCATCAAGGACGAGCTCAAGGGCGAGGTGCCCTGCGGCTTCATCGTGCTCAAAGCCGGCGTCAACCGTCCGCACGATGTGATCGAGAAGGAGATCGTGGCGCTGGTGCGCGACAAGATCGGCCCGGTGGCGGCGTTTAAATTGGCGATCACCGTGGCGCGGCTGCCGAAGACGCGCTCGGGAAAAATTCTGCGCGGCACCATCAAGAAGATCGCCGACGGCGACGCCTGGACCATGCCGGCGACCATCGACGATCCGGCGATTTTGGACGAGATCGGCGCGGCGATGAAGACGCACGGCGTGGGGACGGCTTAAGTATCGTCCATTCCCCTTGTCCTATTCCGTTAAATAGAATAGTCTCTTGTGCGATGATCCGCTCGTTCAGGGATGTGGCGACGGCGCGGCTGTTCGCGGATGAAGATGTTCCGCGCTTCCGTGCTATCGAGCGGCAGGCCCGGCGGAAGCTGCTGCTGCTAAATTCGGTCGGGGCCCTGAACGACCTGCGTTCGCCGCCGGGCAACCGGCTCGAAGCGTTGAAGCGAGATCGGCTTGGTCAGCATTCGATCCGCATCAACGACCAATGGCGCATCTGCTTCGTGTGGCGCGACGGCGGCGCCGAGAATGTCGAGATCGTGGATTATCATTGAGGAGCAAGACGATGGCGCGAACGAAACGGCTTGCGATCATCCCGCCGGGAGAAATCCTGGCCGAGGAATTCATGAAGCCGAACGGGCTGAGCCAGAATCGGCTCGCCCGCGACATCGACGTCAATCCGGCGCGGATCAACGACATCGTGCACGGCCGCTCCGCGATCACCGCCGCGGTCGCGCTCAGGCTATCGAAATATTTCGGCACCACGCCGGAGCTTTGGATGAACCTGCAAGCCGATTACGATCTGCGCCGCGCCCGCGCCAAGGATTGGCCGAAAGTCGAGCGCCGGGTGCGCATCCTGGCGGCTGAATGAGCGGCGCGGCGATGCAGATGCACGGCGTGGGGAGTTAGCCCGCTCCGCCGCCGCATTTATGTCAGCCCTGGCGGCCGTGCGCGAACGGCGGCATAGTGGCGCGATGGCAAACAAGAATGCTTTTGCAATCGTTGGAATTGCGCTCGCCCTGATTGTCGGCGTTATCGTGGGCGTCGGCATTGTCGGAACGATTCTGCTGTTTCTATACGGGATCGTCGTTTCCGTTTTCAGAAACGCGTTTGGCATCGAACTGCCGCACCTGTTCTAGAGGAGCCATGCCGGCCACCATCGGCGATCTGGCAATTCTCGAAGAGATCGGGAGCGCGTTGAAGGGGCACGGGGTAGGAGGATAGCAATGGCGATTTCGGATTCCGACTACAAACTTCTCTGGGGCCGTGCAGCTGGAATTTGTTCAAATCCAAAGTGTCGTGATGATTTGACGGTAATTTTGGAAAAATCGAAGAGTTATCACGTTGGGGAAATGGCCCACGTGATAGCTAAGAGTCCAAGTGGCCCACGAGGCGTTGAGGGCGGTGGGGCTAATTCTTATGATATACGCCGACTCCCCGAGAATCCGAAGAACCCCCTTGCCAAACGGCGCGATCCGGATTCTACCGAATGGATGATACGGCCCGGGTTTCTGGACAGAGAATCGCGGCAAGACCTGATC